>Ga0184619_10000088_pt1 | contig 28460 bp, 21 predicted proteins | sample PLM0_60_b1_FD_133146 | JGI IMG/M metagenome (GOLD analysis project Ga0184619, IMG submission 133146) | Groundwater sediment microbial communities from an aquifer in East River, Colorado, USA - PLM0_60_b1 | ecosystem: Environmental > Terrestrial > Soil > Riparian zone | place: USA: East River...
GCCGCCGTCTGCTATTTCTTCGTGTTCCCGCGCTGGGGATGGAGGCCGATGTTCTTCATCGGCGGGCTGCCCGCGCTCCTCGCCCTGTTCGTTCGGTTTCGAGTCCAGGAATCTGAGGTCTGGCAGCGCACGAAGCACAAGGATTGGAAGAGTCTGGGCCGGGGCATTGCCTCCCACTGGAAACTTTTTCTCCACCTGACGCTGCTCATGTCAGCAATGGGCTTCGTCTCGCACGGAACCCAGGACATGTATCCCACTTTCCTGCAGCGCGACTGGGGATTCTCGCCGCAGAAGCGGGCCGCGCTCACGGCCTTCTCGATGGTCGGCGCAATTATTGGCGGAGTTACCTTTGGCTATCTCTCTGATCGAATCGGTCGACGTCGGTCGATCGTGCTCGCGCTCGTGCTCGCAATCCTGATTATTCCGGTGTGGGCGTTCTCGCCGTCGCTCACTGGTCTCGTGATCGGTGCGTTCGCCATGCAATTCATGGTTCAAGGGGCGTGGGGCGTCATTCCGGCGCACATAACGGAGCTGTCTCCGGATTCAGTGCGAGGATTCCTGCCGGGCTTCGCATATCAGTGCGGCATTCTGATAGCGAGCAGCGTCGCATATCTGGAGGCATTGCTCGCCGCCCGCACTTCCTACGCGCAATCGATGGCGATCGTCGCCGTGACGGTTTTCTCTTCTGCCGCCATCATTGCGTGGACAGGTCGGGAGAATCACGCCGTCGAATTCGGCGGCGATCGAAGCACCGGACGAGCGGCGTAACGCGTGGACTCAGGCTGATTCGATTTCCTTTGCCTTGGCGGCGAGCCCATCCAGCAGCGCGCGAACGTGCTCGGCACCAGTGCGGGGATTCATCATCGTCACGCGCAGAACCGGCCGGCCGTCGAGAACTGTCGCGGTAATCCAGCCAGTTCCTTCCCGGTTGTAGCGCGCTCGAAGCTCGCGATTGAGCGCGTCACTCCCGCGATAGCGAAAGCAAAGAATGTTCGACTCCGGCTCATGCAGATTCTCGAAGTCGCTGCGCTCCTCAATCGTGTCGTACAACATGCGCGCGGTGCCGCAGAGGTGATCGTAGAGCCTTCCCAGGCCGCGTGAGCCGAAGCGCTGGATCGCGAACCATAGCTTGAGCACGTCGGCGCGACGCGAGCACTGAAAGCTCCGAATCCCCTGATCGAGGATGCGAGTGGACTTGCCGGTGTGAAAGAGATACGGCGCCTGCTGCGCGAACGCCCGCTCGAGGTCGCCCTCGTCCCGCGTCAGCACCATGCCGGCTGCGAGCGGAAGAAGCATCATTTTGTGCGGATCCCACGCCAGCGATCGCGAGTGAGCCAGGCCTTCCAGCGCCCGCGGTGGGCGCGCGGAAAGCAAAGCGCTGGCGCCGTGTGCTGCGTCCACATGGAGCCAGATGCCGCGCTCGGCACAGAGCGACCCGATCGTCTCGAGATCATCGAATGAGCCGGTCGCGGTCGTCCCCGCTGTCGCGACCACCGCCATCACGCGCTTTCCTTCATCGCGCAGGCGATCGAGTGCCGCGACGAAGAGATCGACGTCGATCTTGTAATCGCGAGAGGGAATGGAGATCCCCTTTCGCCGGCCCATTCCCAGCTGCCCGATCGCTCTCGTAACCGCGTAGTGGGCGTGCTCGCCGTATACGACGTAGGGCGGATCGCTGCCAATGCCATCTTCCCAGGCACCGGGCACCGCCGAGTTTCTCGCCGCGAGCATCGCGGTGAAGTTCGCTTCGGTTCCGCCGGAAGTAAGAGTGCCTCCCGCACCTTCTCCGTATCCCGCCAGCTGCGACAGCCATCGCACGATCTGGTGCTCAATCATTGTTGCGGTCGGTGACATCTCCCAAACCGCGAGCGACTGATTCAGCGCGCCGATGACGCTTTCCATCCAGACGCCGACCGGGAGCGGCGCTGATGTCTGGTGACCCATGTACATCGGATGGTAGTACTTGTTGGCGTCCGCCAGAACTTCACGCTCGAGCCGCTCGATGATTTCGGCGACCGGGCGTCCATCGACGGGAAACTCCTCATCGAAGCGTCGCGCCAATTCCTCGGGTGAGCGGGCGGTCGAGACCTGGCCTTCTCCGCGACGAGTCGACGCGAAGTAGCGGGCGGTCACCGCCGCAAAGGTTTCTCCGACCTCCAGCGATGTATCGGCCTCGAGTTCGGCTAAAATGTCGTCAATCATTCGGAAGAATGTAGCGGACGTACGGTGATCAAACGAAAGTGCGAACTACGAACTACGAACTCAGAACTACCTGTTGTGAGTAATGGTTGCCGGTGGCCCGGTTGCGGGTCTCTGCGCCCGAGACGAGCCCGTTAGCATGTTCGCGCCGAGACACGCAACCGGATTACAGGGAACTAGAACCCACAACAGGCAGTTCTGAGTTTGCAGTTTTCAGCTCAGATGTCAGTCCTCGACCAACCCGTTCTGCCGGACGAAGTCGGCCAGCTCGCCGCGCGAGCCGACACTGAGCTTGACGAAGATGTTGGAGAGGTGGGTGCTGACGGTGCGTGCTGAGATCTGAAGCGCGCCTCCGATTTCCTTGTTTGACTTCCGCGTTGCCACCATCCGCGCGATCTCCATCTCGCGGCCGGTCAGTCCCGCCGCGCCGCTCGTCACCGATTTCGGCGGCGGCCTCACGCCCAGCTCCCGCATCTCCTCGCGCGTTCCGTCCAGCTCGATGGTCGCTCCGAGGCGTGCGAAGACGTCGTGCGCCTTTCGGAGCTCGCGCATTGCCGCCTCTCGGTCACCCACCTCGAGGAATGCGCCGGCGAGCCTGCGCCTGATCTTCGCTGCCTGCGGAGGATACGGAATTGCCTCGAGCTGCTCTACCGCCGATTGCAATAGCTCGATCGCTCGGCCCGGGTCGCGATCCCGGAACCTCGCCAGCAGACCATCGCACGCATCTGCGTAGGCAAGTCCAAGACGGTGGTGAAAACGGCCCGCGTCGCGCCGCATGCGGGCCAAATGCCTGGCCGCTCTATCGAAGTCGCGAGCGAAGAGCGCTGCCTCCCCAACCGTCGGCAGCAGCCACTGAAGCGCCCACACGATGTATCCGGTGCGATCTGCGATCGCCAGCCCGGCCTCACCGATGCGCACTGCCTCCTTTGGGTGTCCCTTGGCGAGATAGTACGAAGCCAGGCCGAGATGTGCGGGAATGATCGAAGGAACGTCGAGCGCGCGATCGCCCGCGCCCGCCAGTGATCCCGCTTTCTCGGCGCCGGCGAGCTTCCACGCTTCGTCGAAGTATTCCTTCGCCTTCTGGTCGGCGCCGCGCCAAAGGTAGATGAGACCTGACCACACGTAGAGGCGCGGCAAGAGCACGCGCTGGTTGAGACTCTTGGCGAGACTGATCGTGCGCTCCGCCGTTTCGAGCGCCGCATCCCAGTCGCCGATACTCGAAGCGTATTGCACGAAGAGCTCCGCTGACCAGAGAGGGAGAAGCGGAGAATGCATTTGTTCAGCGAGCCCGTCGCTGGCGGCGAGATGCTTAACAAACGCCGGCTCATCACCTGAAATTCCCTCCAGCAGCGCCATTCCCCAATGAGCGGTCCACTCCAGCATGCGCTGACCAGCGGCTTCGGCGTGTGCGATCGCCTTCATTCCGTGCTCCCGCGCGAGCTCGAGCGGACCGGCCCAAGCGTACAGAAGGAGCAGCGCTCTGTGGGTGCGTGAAAGAAGAGCATCGTTTCTCATACCACCTTCGGCCGCTGAGGCGAGGGCAGCCTCGACTTCAGCCTGCGCTTCGAGCAATCGACCCAGGTCCTGAAGAGCGATGCCTTTGGCTAGACGCAGCCGCACTATGGTTGACAGGTCGCTGGAAGTAGACGCCTCCTGAAGTCCGGCTTCGTAGTGCGCGAGAGCCTCGGCATATCGGCCGCTCCAGTAGCAAGCGAGACCCATCCGGTGGTCGATGTCAGCAAGCGTCCCTCGCTCGCCGCGTGCCGCAGCATCCTCGCGCGCGCGCGCCCACAGCTCCATCGCCGCATCGTACTCGCCCAGCCGCTGCCGGGTGCGCGCGAGGGTGGTGAGAATCTCCTCGCGTGGCGCATCGGTGATCGTGGGATCCTTGTCCAAGTGCTCCAGCGCCGCCGCCAGATAATTTGCCGCCTCACGGTTCGCGTACTTTTCGATCGCGCTGCGCCCGGCGGCGTAGAGGTATTTGACGGCCTTGCGAGCCAGCGACTGCGAATGCGCGCGCGCGAAATGGAGGGCCAGCTCGTCCGCGTGGTCGAGAGCAGACTCGCCGTGAAGACTCTCGAGGGCCTCGCCGATCGTTGCGTGCAGAAGTCGCGCGCGCGCCTGCCCCAGCTCGGCGTAAATCACCTGCTGGAGCAATGGATGCGTGAAATCGTAATGGATCGCGTCAACGCTTCCGGTTTCAACGAGCACCCGTTGGGCGAGCAACTCTTCCACGCCGGTGATGACTTCCATCTCCTCGAGCCCGGAAACCTTCCCCAGGGTGTCGTATTCCGCCCGCGTGCCGATCACGGCGGCAAGATTGGCCAGTGTTCGCGCGTTTGGTGAAAGTCGGTCTACTCTCGCCTTGACCACGTCGCGGATCGTGGACGGCAGATGAAGGGTCTGCATTTCCCAGCCGGTCCAGCGATCACCCTTCTGCGTCAGCGCGCCCGAATCGACCAGCGACTTGAGCGTCTCCTCGACGAAAAAGGGATTGCCGCGAGTCCAGTCGTACAACATTGGCGAGAAATGGCGTGTCACGGCTTTGTCGACGCCGAACATCTGCGCAACGATCTCCTCCACTTCCTCACGTTCCAGAGGATCGAGCTTGCGCACGGTGAGGCAACCGAGACCCAGCAGCGATTGTTCGGTGGTGCGCAGGGTTGCGTTGGCGTCCCTCTCAGCCTCGTTGTAGGTCCCGAGCAGAATTATTCTCTGACTCCCGATCTGGCGCGCCACGAAATGCAGCAGCTCGAGTGACGACGCATCAGCCCACTGCAGGTTCTCGAGAACGATGAACAACGGCTGCTTCGCCGAGAGTCGGCCGAGAAACTGGGTAAATGTCCAGAGCAGGCGTGCCTTGATCTCGGATGGATCGGCGCCGGCTGCGGCACGCTCACGATCCGCTGACGCCCCGAGATTTGGAAACACATACCCGAGCTCGGCCGCCCCTCCACGAGTGAGGACGGAAAGCGTAGTCGGTTCGAACTTTCTTACGAGAGGCAGCAGCGCATCGGAGAAGAGCGCGTACGGGACGCCGGTCTCTACCGGATAGGAGCGTCCGACCGCTACGCTCCACCCGCGCTTTGCCGCAAGCTCGGCGGCCGCCGCGGCAAGACGGGTCTTCCCGATTCCGCCCTCACCCACAATGAACACCGAGCGGCCGGCTCCCTTTAACGCGTCGTCGAGCGTCTTGGACAAGAAGGCGAGCTCCCCGCTTCTCCCGACGAGCGGGACTACATCAGGCCTCGGCATGCAGGCCAATGTACGAACAGCACTTTTTCGGAGCTAGTCTGTTGCTAGCGGGGCACCGTCTGGTCTGTCGGTCCCAACGCAATGCCGCGCCACTCGTTGGTCCAGGCTTTGAATCGAGACGTGCGCGCCTCTCGTGAGAGTCCCACGACGAAGCGGACTTTCATCGGGGACTCGAGAATGCGATTGAACATGACACGACCCGTACCCGAAAACGATGTACCCGGGACCTCGAACGTTACCGCGGTCTGAGGTGCTACCGGAATCTCCATTAGCAGGCGGGCTCCCCGCTGACTGACGTCCTCGAGCAGGGCCAGTCCTTCGACGGGAGGCTCACCATGCTGGCCCTCGATCGTGATGCGCGCCGGGAGTTGGACCGAGTATCTCCGCTCTCCACGAACGTTGGCCACCAGTTCCGCCGCCTTGCTGAGCAGATTCTGGGATTGCCGGTATTTCATGCGCCACATCGGTACGGAGTCGTGCATGCAATGGAGCTCGATCGCGTCGCGAACCTCCACCGACAGATCGGTGAACTGGACACCGTGCGTGTACACTGGAGTGCCGGCCGTCATTCCCCTTTCCACGTGCATCACATTGCCAGTCACATCTACACGTCGAGATGCAAGCGGAAGAGAAGTCCGGATCTTTAGTCCCGGAGGCAACTGGAACGAAGCGCGGAACGCCATTCCCGACGGGTTCAGGTCCTGCGTCAGTGCGAGGAGATCGACGTATGTCTGACCATCTTTGTCCATGCCGCTGATCGTAATCGGAAACGCGTCGATGAAGCGGTGATCAACCCGCTGCTGCCGGGAGGATCGGCTCTGGAGTACGACAAATCCCGCGAAGTAGATGTTCCAGCTGACCCAGAAGCCATTGAGCCAGAAAGCGACGGATGACCAGCCCGCCGCGTGGTAATCAACCCATCCGTAACGGCTCGCCAGCGTGGCCCAGATTAGCGAAGCGATGGAGACGATGAGGAGATAGAGCTGTGGGGCGTAGGTCTGGAACGGAACCTCTCCGGTTCCCTTCGGCGTGACGTTGAACTTGAGCCGCTCCTGAGTGAAAAAGCCTCTGTACGTTTTTATGTACGTCCAGAACTTTGCCATGTTGTAGCGTTCGGAGATCAGAATCCATCCGGTGCCCCGTGAGAGCAGCTCGTACGCAATGATGCTGAGAAGCACGTAAGGAACGAATCTCGTCACCAGCTCGGCATTCGTGACCTTCACCGGGAGCCAGCCGGTGAAAAAGAACAGCACCGGCGAGAGATAGAAGATCAGCTTCTGGAGCCCGTCCAGATACGTCGACGTCGAAGCCAGATATCCGATGCGCTGCCGAAACGTGAGGCCGGGGTAAGTGAGAGGATTGAGCTTCCTCAGAATCTGCATTGACCCCTGGCCCCAGCGCAGACGTTGGACGTGATATTGGAACGCCGACGACGGTGCCAGGCCATAGGCCAGAGTCTCCCCGTGATAGACCGACTTCCATCCGCGGCCGTGAAGGACGATCGAAGTCTCCATGTCCTCCGTTACGGTTTGGGTCGAGAAACCGCCTATGTCTTCAAAGGCCTTGCGGCGCAACACGCCGCAGCTGCCGCAGAAGAACGCGGCGTTCCACCTGTCTTTTCCGGGCTGCAGCAGCGAGAAGAAGATTCGGTTCTCTTCCCAGAGGCTGCGGCCTTCCTCGTTGACGACGTGCGTAAACGAATCCGTATTGTAGAAATCCTGCGGAGATTGCGCGAACGCGACACCGGGATCGTTGAAGAAGCCGAGCAGCCGATCGAGGATGTTGGGCAAGGGAACGTGGTCCGCATCGAGCTGGAGGATGAACTCTCCCTTCGTCACGCTCAGAGCATGATTGAGGTTGCCGGCCTTCGCGTTGGCGTTCCCCTCGCGCCGGATATATCCGAGGCCAAACGCCTCAGCCATCGCTTTCACCTCGTCACGCTTGCCGTCGTCGAGCATGTAGGTGCGGTGCGGATACTTGATGGCGCGGGCGCCAATCGCGGTCCGCCTCAGCACCTCCAGCGGCTCGTCGAAGTTGGTGATGAAGACATCGACCGACAGCCCCCGAGGCGCGGGAGGCGGATCGCGGTAGTTCAGCTTCCAAACCGTCGCGACCATGAGGAGTGAGTTGAACAGGCCGTAGGTCTCGGCCACCACCAGCACAACCGAGAAGATCAGGGCATCGGGGTTGAGCGAGTAGGTCCAGCGCCAAAAGATCCAGTAGAAGCCGTAGAGCAACGCGACCGCGGCAATGCCGCGCACGAACAGCTCTTCGCCACGTGGGAGCTTGGGGATCGTGTCCCGAAAGGCGGTATCCGAAATCTCGGGATCGGCGTCGGGTCCGGACACGAGACGGTCGGATTCGATGGCCACGGGAATTGCATTTGTCGGCATTCGAATAAGGGGGTGCTAGCGCGAGATTTGTGCCCGGCGGCGGGGCGCTGTAGTAACCCCTAACTACTTGCCGGGTTTCGCGAATTGCCTCGTCACACTCGGTGAAAGGTCGAGCATTTTCCTTTCACCGAGGTAGTCCACCGATTTCAGATCGGCGACGTCGCGGAGCCGCTGTACCGTCGCAGCGATTCTCTTGGACGCTGAAAGTATCTCGGCCGTGATAGCCGGAACCTCTTCCACTGTCGCGTCGTGTGCGAGGAGCTCCGCATTCATCAGCAGTACGGTCAGCACGTTGTTCAGCTCGTGCGCGACCGCTGTCGCAGTCTCGGCGACTCCGGCAAGGCGGTGCGCCTCCAGGCTGCGCTCCTGCATCTCTTTCTGGAGCGTTACGTCCTGCATCTGTCCGATGAAGTAAGCCGGCAGCCCCGCGGCGTCGTGAACCACAGAGACCGCGAGCGAAACCCAGATTTGCCGACCGTCCTTGTGGACGTAGCGCTTGATTCTGTCATAGCTGCTGATCTCACGGGCGACCAATCGCCGCAGCTGCTCGAGGTCGGTTGCGATGTCGTCGGGGTGAGTGACGTCCGCAATACCTCGTTGAAGAAGCTCCTCCTCCGAGTAACCAAGCATCTCGCAAAGAGCGTCGTTGGCCTTGAGCCATCGGCCTTCCGGACTGACAAAAGCCATTCCGTGAGGCGAATGACGAAACGCGTTTCCGAATCGCTCCTCGCTCTCTCTCAGTGCTTGCTCGGCCTCGGCCCGTCTGCTGATGTCGCGAATCAATCCGAGAATTGCTTTACGTCCCCCAAACACGATCGGCACCGAGACAATCTCAGCGAGGATTGTTCTTCCGTCTCGCGCGACAAAACGGACGTCCAGCGGGATTCCGGCCAGACTTGCCGCGGACGGCCCGGCAATGCGCTCGACGACTGCGGGCACCGACTCCGGGTGAACGAACTCCATTATGGGTTGGCCAAAGAGCGAGGCCGGATCGGCCCCGAGACTGTGCGCGGCGAATGCGTTCACGTACAGAAACTTCTCCGGCGTGTAGACGATGATCCCTTCCGGAGCGGAATCGATCATTGTCCGGAGGTCAGCGAGCGTCGGACGCTTTGGCATTAGCCAATATGAGGGATCGTACATTTAGGCGCAAAAACATCTCTCTCTGCGGCAGAACTGGTCAGCCGGCCGCGAGCTGGCTGGTGCAGTTTGGACAGCGGGTTGCTGCCGCGTTCATCGACATGCGGCAGAAGGGACAGTCCTTCTTGGGGGCTTCTGTCTCCTGCTTGATGAAGATCTTCGAGATCCGCCACGCCACGAAGCCGATGATGAGGAAGCTGATCAGCGCGGCGATGAAGTCACCGACCCCGAATTTCACCGAGCCGACATTCCATGTTGCTGTCTGCCACTCGCCGCCTGGCCCAATCGCGGCAACGATCGGCATGATGAAGTCGTCGACGAGGGCCTTCACCAGCGTGTTCAACGCAGTGCCGACTACCACCGCTATCGCCAGTGCAATGATGTTCTGCTTCAGCAGAAAGTCCTTGAACTCCTTGACCATGGCCATTCGCGCTCCTCGGAGTGTGTCAGGTTGAGGAAGTGAAGTTAGCGTTTTTCGCTGACACCCGAATCGCCGCCAGCCTGCGAATGGCCGCGATGCCCGCTAGTGGCCCGAGCGCCAATATCGCGAAGCTCCAACGCCAACCGACCCTTTGCGCAATCACCGGTACGATCTGCATCGGAAGCATTGTGAGCAGGAATCCGAGGGACGTTTGTAGCGTGAGCGCAGTGCCGACTGCGTGCGCGGGAACCGACTCTGTGACAAGCGTGCTGAACTGAGCACTGTCCGCGATGACGAAGAATCCCCACGCCATCGCCAGGGCTCCGAGCACCCATATCGGTCCGCCGAAGAGGAATCCACTGAGCACGCAACACGAGCCGCTCATGAACAGCGAGATTGTGACGAGACGTTCCCTCCCCCGCTTGTCGGCAAAGATCCCGCCCCAGACCGACCCGAATCCGCCTACAGCAATAGTCGCGAACGCGAGGAGCGAAATAGCGCGTGGCGCGCGATATCGTCCGCCGGCTGCGGCTGCGATGCTGGCCGCCAGGAATGCCGGGACCCAGGTCCAGAACGCATAGAGCTCGAACATGTGACCGAGGTAACTGGCTGTCGCGAGCCGCCACTCGCGCACGCGAACGACATCCCGGACATGGCTCCATGAGAATGGGCGCGGGGCAAATGGAAACGGGCCGTCGCGATAACCAAACATCACGAGAAGACCGGCGAGTACTGCTCCAACGCTTGCAGTGAGTACCACCGGCTGCAGTCCCACCCGCGGGATGGCGCGCACGAGATAAGGAGTCGCCTTCCCAACGGTGAGGGCGCCAACGATCACGCCGATCGCCAGCCCGCGCTGGGAGCGAAACCAGGTAGCCGCCATCTTCATCGCCGGCGGATAAACGCCTGCCAGAAAGAACCCGGTGAGGAAGCGCAGCACGAGCGCGGATCGATAGCCCGGCACCGCCAGAATGGCGGCGTTGGCCGCGGCTCCGAGGAACGCCGCGCCGCTGAACAGCCGCCCGGCAGGAATGAGATCTGGAAGGTTGAGTCCCGCAGCGACCGCAGTCCCGCAGACGAACCCGAGCTGGACAATCGTGGTCAGCCAAGCCGCTTCCGATGTTGTCAGCCCCCAAATGGCCCGGAGCTGCGGCGTAACCGCACTGGCCGCGAACCAGAGCGACATCCCCAACAATTCGGAAATTGCGAGTAACGCGAGCACCCGCCAACGCGTCGAGTATGTGTCAGCTGACATCGTAAAAAATTAGCCCCATATGCATCACCCATGACGGACCCGTCCCAGACAGCTCCGCCTCCTCCACCTGCCGCATCGCCCGCGTCACCGGCCCCGCCATCTGGGCGACCGGCAGTCGCGACTCTTTCGCGCGATCTGTCGGATTTTCTCATCGAGCTGTCGATCACATTGAATAAGCACGCGATCTATCCACGCAGCCATCCATTGCTCGATGTCGCGGTCGACGGGGTATCGAACCGCCTCGGGGTCCTGTTCATGGAAGAGCGCGAGTCGCTATCGATCGGTGTGGCGCGTAGGCAGCTGATCATCGAGGGCGTCGCGACGGATCCACAGAATCCGGTTCTCAAGGAGCTCGCGCAGCGCCTGCATCAACATCGTGTCGGCGCGGTGAAGTTCGTGCGCGGAATCGGCCGCGACGAGCTGGCGGCAGCCCTCGCGGCGCTGGCCATAGATCCGATCAGATCGGAGAAGCCGATCGGGCTCGACACCGAGCGGGCCGGAGAGCTATGGCCGCACGTCCGCTTTTTTCCGCTGACCTACGATCGCCTCCAGCTGATCGAGGACGACGGGACCGGTGAGCCGGCAGGGCCGGATCAGATGAAATCAGGGCGGGCGACGCAGTTATGGATCGGGCTCGCGCGAGCGGCCCTCGTATCCGACACCTCGAACTCGGCAGCTCCACGCAACGAGCAGGAAGACAATGCTGCGCTCGAGCCCGCCACCGTCGCCCGCGCAATCGACGAGCATCAGCGCGAAGAGGCCTACGACCAGGTTATCGTGGGCTACCTGCTCCAGATCGGCGATGAGCTGAAGACCGCCGAGGGCACTGAGGCCGCGGGTCTTCAGCGACGAGTATCGCGCCTGGTCGGGTCACTGAAGGAATCCACCCTCGAGAAGCTCATGGAGATGGGTGGAGACAAGGCCCAGCGGAGAAAGTTTCTTCTCGACGCTTCACAGGGAGTCACGGTGGAAGCTGTCGTGGATCTGGTCAAGGCAGCGTCTGCCGCCGAAGGCCAGACGGTCTCACACTCAATGCTGCGCATGCTCTCGAAGCTGGCGCACCATCCATCCGCGAACGGTCCGCGCCCGAAGGCGGATCCCAACGTCCGCGACGTGATGCGGCGTCTCGTCGACGACTGGAGTCTCGACGACCCGCACCCGGAAAGCTATCGCCTGGCGCTCCAGAACATCTCCAGCACCAGGGGCCTGGCGGAGAGCGCATCGACTGCCGGCATTGCCACCGAATGCGAGCCGGAGAGAATGGTCCAGATCGCCATCGAGGTTGGCGCCATGGGGCCCCAGGTTCAAACAGCGATGGTGGACATTTGTAAATCGGGGCGCGTGGAAGTCTTGCTCGACCTGGTGGAAAAGGCGCCCAGCCCGGAAGAGGCAGCGCCGGTCTGGGACTTTCTCGTGGGCGAACGCATTCTGGAATCTCTGCTCGAGCAGACTCGTATCGATATTCCGCTCGTCCGCCGATTCGTTCAAAGGCTCGGACCATCTGCAGCGTCGATACTTCTCGACGCAGCATTGGTTTTCGACGACGCGAAAACGCGAGCCCAATTCTACGAGCTCCTTCAGTCGTTCGGCGACGAGGTCGGCGCGATCGCCGCTCGTCGAATTCCCGACTCCCCGCCCGTCATTCAGCGCGAGTTCCTCGCACTGCTCGGACGGCTGACCACGCTGCCCCCGAATTTTTCTTCCGCGGACTATCTGGGTAATGCCGACGCTTTGGTGCGCCGAGAAGCGGTGAGGCTGTTGCTTCGTGATCCCGCCGCACGCGACGCGGCGATCATGAGCGCGCTGGCAGACACCGATGACCGGGTCGTGTTCGCGGGTCTCGGCGCTGCTCAGGAAAAGTGTCCGCGACCGGGCATCGAGTTGATCAAGGGACGCGTAGAGCGCGGGGAACTCGATTCGCAGCTTCGCACGATGGGAATCCGGATCGTGGCCCAGCAGCGGACCAGCGAAACCCTCGCGTGGCTTCTCGGCTTCGTAGTGACGGCGGCGCGTTGGCCCCGTCGGCCCAAGTTGCGTCCGTCCACGCCGGAAATGCTCGCGGCGCTGAGCACGATCTCGACGACATGGCCCAGTGACCCGGCAGCGGCAACAGTCCTTAAGCTTGCCAAACAAAGCAAGGACGCCGCAGTGAGAGCGAAGATCGCGCGCAGCAGGGAAACCACAAGCGAGACGGGCCTGAAGAATGAGTGATCCGGTACGCTTTCTCGTCTCATTCGGCCAGGCGGTCTCGACAATGGCTCTCTACAACGATGGCCATCCCGCGCGCGAGCGCGCTGTCGACAGGTCGTATCGCTGTCTTCGCGATCTCCAGCAATACGATCCAAACCCGCGGTTCTCATTCCTCGGTGAGGAGACCATTTACCAGGAGAACTCCCTCCGAGAGCTGGGAGACTGGGAGTGGGGAACGCGCCTCGCGCAGGCCGGCGTCCAGCGAATGGAGCTGGATGTAAACGTGACGCGGGAAGGCTACGAGGAATTCCTCGAAGAGATGATGGCGCGCATCACTCTCTCCTTCATCGACTCGGCGGAAGCGAGGCCAGGGCGAGCATCGGGCATCAAGGTGGGCACCCTGGGCATTCGCGGCGACACGAAGGAACTTCAGGAAACACTCGAGGCCGAAGTCCAGGTAGCTACAATCTCCTACGCGCTCGGCGACGAGGCCGCCTCCATCCAGTCGATGCACAGGGAGGTGCAGGACCGCGGGAAGCTGCCGCTCGCCGAAGCCGAGGCTGTAGTTCGCTCGCTGTCGATGGCGATGCACGGTGATCAGGAGATGATTCTCCCGCTACTTCAGCTGCGAGAATTCGACGAATACACGACGACGCACTCTCTAAACGTGTCGGTTCTGACAATGGCGCTGGCCGAGTCGCTCGGACTGGCGCAGCAGGACGTCCGCACGTTCGGGATCGCCGGACTCTTGCACGACCTCGGCAAGGTGAATGTGCCGGAGGAGATCCTCAATAAGCCGGGCAAGCTGACCGACCAGGAGCGCTCGATCATGCAGCAGCATCCGGCGGCAGGGGCCAAGCTGATCATCGACAGCGGACGCCGCCTCGATCTCGCCGCTGCCGTTGCCCACGAGCACCACATCATGATCAATGGTCATGGCTACCCGGCGTGTCACTACCGCCGCGACTGTCACAAGGCCAGCAAGCTCGTTCACGTCTGCGACGTCTACGACGCGCTGCGCACGCGGCGGCCGTATCGGGAGGCGTGGGATGCGGAGCGCGTGCTCACCTACATCGAGGAGCGTGCCGGGACGGAATTCGAACCGGAGGCCGCAAGCGCCTTCGTGAAAATGATGCGCAAAGTCGACCGCGGCATTCAGATGTCGCCGCTTCCTCCTGCTGACGGAACAGCACCTTCGATTCCGCCGGCCGAGAAGACAGACACCGTGCCGGCGGTGCCAGCGGTCGCGCCGCCAAAGCCGAACGAAGGGGCGTAGCAGTGACCCGGGTGGGTCTCGAACCCACGACCTACGGATTAAAAGTCCGTTGCTCTACCAACTGAGCTACCGGGTCTAAAGCAGCTTCAAGATACACGGCCGCCATGACTGCGGGACCGCCTTGGGGCAGTGCCCGGCAAATATCACAAATCTGCGTTAACTACGCCAGCAGGGGCCCGCCAGAGGCCGCCAGGGCCGAACCGTGCCTACAGCCGCAGACGAATCGTCTCCCAAGTAACCCGAAATGCGGGCGCGAAATGGCTTTCACTTTCTCGAAGGTCAGTGCAGTGATTCGCGCTGTAAGGTTATCCCGTCAGCGTGAAGTAGCCGCTGCGCGCATGGCAGCTCTCGAAGAGAGCAACCACCTCCTCAAAACTCAGGCTCGACAACTCGAGGAGCAGACTGCCGAAGCGCGCGAGCTCGCGCACGAGCTCGCCCTGACCAACGAGGAGCTTCGCAGCGTCATCAGCGAGGCGAAGAAGGCCTGGGCAGCCGCGGATGCCGCGAACCGCTCCAAGGCCGAGTTTCTCGCGGTGATGAGTCACGAGCTCCGGACTCCGCTCAACTCGATCGGCGGGTATGTCGCCCTGCTCGAGATGGAGCTTCGCGGCCCGCTCACCCACGAGCAGAAATCCGACCTCACGCGCATCAAGCGGAGCCAGGAGCACCTCCTGGGCATCATCAACGACATTCTGAATTTCACGCGCCTCGAGGCGACGGAGGTGAAATTCGAAATCATCGACGTGCCGCTTCGCGCGCTGATCGCCGACCTCGACGACATGGTCAGCTCACTCGCGCGTGCCAAGTTGCTGTTGTACGAGTGCGATTTTCCAGCTGGCAGCGTCTTCGCCCGCACAGATCCGGACAAGCTCCGCCAGATCCTGATCAATCTTCTCTCCAACGCGGTGAAGTTCACGCCGGAGGGCGGACGGGTCAGGATTTCGTGTACGCTCAACGAGAGATCGGTCTCGATTCACGTTGAAGACAATGGCAGTGGCATCCCTCGGGACAAGCAGGAGGCCGTTTTCGAGCCGTTCGTCCAACTGGAGCGAGGGCTTACTCGGACTACCGAGGGTACCGGGCTGGGCCTGGCGATCAGCCGTGGCCTGGCACGGGGGATGGGTGGAGACGTATGCCTCAAAAGCGATGTCGGCGTCGGATCAGTGTTCACCGTGACCATTCCACTGACGCCGCCCAAATAGTGGCCGTGTTATTGCGCGGTCCTGGGTAGGCGCAAACACGTGGCCGGGGACGGGCGTCGCTCGTCTGATAGAGTGCGATTTCTCCTTCCTGTTTCCCGTCATTGCCCAACTCAAAAGCACTAGCCAGCCCGGCGAGGCTGGCAGCTCTACGCAAGACGGGACTCCTCGACACATCTGAAGAGGAACGCTTCGACGCGTTCACTCGACTCGCGGCGCAGATCCTCGGCGTTCCTACCGTGGTAATCACGCTAGTCGAGTCCAACCGACAGTACTTCAAGAGCGCGACGTGCAGCAACGGCGCGCTGTCAGCCGGCTGGCAATCGCTCGATAAGTCCTTCTGCCAGGATGTCGTCCTGACTGGGAAGCCGCTCGTGTTGAGCGACGTCCTGATCGAGCCGGGTCTCTCCCAGCGTGGCATCTGGTTACGCGCCTATGCGGGTGTGCCTCTGACCACCGACGACGGTCACGTGCTCGGCGCGTTGTGCGCGCTCGACGGCAAGCCGCATCAATGGACCGACAAAGACCTCGTAATACTGACGGCCCTCGCCTCCGGCGTCATGTCCGAGATCAACCGTCGCGCTGCGGAGCGCACTGCCCACGACACGCAGCTGCGGCTGATCGCCGAGCGGACTCTTGCACACGCGGTTCAGCAGCAGATGCCCGTAGGCGTCATGGTAGCGGAAGTGCCGTCAGGACGACTTGTGTCGGTGAATGCGCAGATGACTGCGATCTTCCGCAACTCGTTCATGCCGGCGCCCGATCTCAAGAGCTATCACGAGCTCGTCGGCTTCCATGAGGATGGCACACCCTACACGGCGCTCGAGTGGCCGCTGGCGCGGACGGTCATCACTCGAGAGCCTGTGGGGAACGAGGAAATCAGAATTCAGCGCGGCGACGGCACCGAGGGCGTCATTCGCATGAGCTCCGCGCCCGTGGTCGACGCCTCGGGAGAGATCTCCGCCGCGGTAGCGATCGTGGTAGACCTTACGGAGCAGCGAGAAGCCGAACGCGCTGTTCGGGTAACGGACGAGCGATTCCGTTTTGTCGCTCGCGCGATTACGGATGTCATCTGGGACTGGGACATCAAGACGAACGCACTCGTCTGGAACGATTCGGTCGAGACGGTTTTCGGGCACAAGCAGAACGAGCTCTTTCCGGAGATCCAGTGGTGGTTCGATCATCTTCATCCGGACGACCGTGAACGAGTCATAGCCGGTCTATATGGGGTGCTTGATCACGGCGGCACGAGCTGGAGCGATCAATACCGGTACCGGCGCGCGGATGGTACCTACGCGAACGTGAGCGACCGCGGTTACATCGCGCGCGACAGTACCGGCACCGCAACCCGGATAATCGGGGCAATGACGGACGTCACCGAACGCTCGCGCTCGGAAGCGGCGATCAGATTCCAGGCGCAGCTCCTCAACGCCGTGCAGCAGGCCGTGGTGGCAACAGATCCGGACGGAATCGTGATCTTCTGGAACAAGTTTGCCGAGCTTCTCTATGGGTGGACTGCTGAGGAAGCCGTCGGCAAGACGATCGACGAGCTCACTCCCTCGCCGTTCCTGCGCGAGCATGGAGCGCGAATCCTCGAGCGCGGCGCCGCTGGAGAGGCGTGGACCGGCGAATTCCTGGTACAAGGCAAGTCAGGGAAGGCGTTCCCCGCTCTTCTTACTACGTCTCCCGTGCGTGACGAAGGGTCGAGAGTGCTCGGCTTCGTACAAGTGTCGATCGACCTCACGGAACGGAGAAACCTGGAGGAGCAGTTCCGCCAGTCGCAGAAGATGGACGCGGTGGGAAGACTCGCCGGCGGGATCGCCCACGACTTCAATAACCTCCTGACGGTCATCCGGCTGAACACGGAAATCATCATGGAGGGATTGGATCCGGAGGATCCACGCAGCGAGGATGTGAAGCAGATAAGAAGCGCTGCCGAGCGCGCGTCAACGCTTACGCGCCAACTGCTTGCATTCAGCCGCAAGCAAATCCTGCAGCCGCGCGTGCTCGACATGAATAGCGTGGTCTCAAACGTGGAGCCAATGCTGCGCCGACTCATAGGCGAGGACATCACGATCGCGTCGAATTGCAGCGCACGCGGGTACGTCGTCGCCGATCCGGGGCAGCTCGACCAGGTCCTGGTCAATCTTGTGGTCAATGCGCGAGACGCGATGCCGCAGGGCGGGCGCATCACGATCGAGACGCGGAACATCGACCTGGATGAGAACTACACGAGCGAGCACGCCCCTGTCGTGCCGGGGCGTTACGTCATGCTCGCGGTTGGAGACACCGGCGTCGGAATGACCCAGGATACGAGAGAGCACGCATTCGATCCATTCTTCACGACCAAGGAAGCTGGAAAGGGCACAGGTCTTGGACTAGCTACAGTCTACGGAATCGTGAAGCAGTCGGGCGGTTACGTCTGGATCTACAGCGAGCCGGGGCTCGGGACGACGCTCAAGCTCTATTTGCCCGAAGTGAGCGCGGTCGCCGCATTCGCGACGAGTGAGCCACGAGCAGCGTCAACGGAGACGCAGCGCGGATCAGAGACGATCCTGCTGGTCGAAGACGAAGAAGCCGTGCGCGGTCTTACCTTGCGCATTCTCCAGCGACAGGGCTATCGGGTCATTGCCGCTCAGCACGGCCGCGAAGCGATGGAGATCGCGAGCAAGGAAGAGGGTCACATCCATTTGGTGTTGACCGACGTTGTGATGCCCGGCATGAATGGAAGAGGTCTCGTTGAGCGTCTCTCCGGGATTCGCCCGAGAATCAAATCGCTCTACATGTCCGGCTATACCGACGACGACATCATCCGGCGCGGATTCATCGAGCCCTCCAAGAGCTTCCTGCAGAAGCCGTTCACTTCCGACGCACTTCTACAAACGGTGAGGAAAGTTCTGGACGGCGCGTGAGTCTTTCGCGCTCGGCATGTCCAGAGCGCGCGCGGTGCTCTATATATAGGCGATGAAATTGAGGGGTTTCACCCCCGTGACGGCCGTCGTCGTTTTTGTCGTGTCGCTGCCGCGCCTCGGTGACGCCCAGGACACCGCTGCCACGCGGCTGGCACCAGTCGTTGTAGAAGTCGGACGGGGAGCACACAGATCGCCGCTCGATCTCCCCTTCGCAGTCACTGTCCAGACACCCGATTCCCTACGACCTGGCCAGCGGCATCTCGCGCTCGACGAGACGCTCTGGCTGATCCCGGGCCTCACGGTTTCGAATCGCAACAACCCATCGCAGGATCCGCGGATCTCGATACGCGGATTTGGAGCGCGGTCGGCATTCGGGGTACGTGGCATACGAGTCTTGCGCGATGGAATTCCGCTCACGCTTCCCGACGGCCAGACGCCGGTGGACTATCTCGATCTAGAGTCGGTGGGCCGCGCGGAAGTCATGCGCGGCAGCGCGTCTTCGCTCTACGGCAACGCCGGCGGCGGCGTAGTGGACCTGAGAACGACTGATCCTCCTCGAGTTCCGGTGTCAGGCGCGGTGCGGGCGTGGAACGGAGCATTCGGATCAAGAAAGATGGTCGTCAAAGCGGGCGGCGCTGGTCCAAGGCTTGGATATCAGGCCAACGCTGCGCGGACCGAGAGTAATGGTTACCGGAACTATTCACGGCAGCGAATGACGAACGGATTTGCGAGGCTCTCCCTCGACGCCGGCGGCGGCTCGTACGCGCTGCAATGGATGGGAATGAATACTCCGGTAGCGGAGAATCCAGGAACGCTAACCCGGGCACAGCTGGAGCTGGACCCTCGTCTCGCCGATCCTCTCTCGATCAGGAGAAGCGCACGAAAAGCCGTCAAGCAATCACAAGCGGGCGTGACTGCCCGCCGCGTGGGCGCCCGTGGCGAGATCGAGGCCTCTGCCTATGCTGCCACTCGCTCCCTCGACAATCCCCTTGCTTTCGCGATTGTCGAGGTCGGACGCGCCACCTCCGGCGGGAGCGTTCGAGCGACGCTCCCCTTCACTTTTCTGCGCACGGACCACCGGCTGACCATTGGAACGGAGCTTCAGCTGCAGAACGATCTCCGCCGCAATTTCGTCAACTGCAACGACATTCCGCGGCCGACAGTTCCAACGGCTACCTGTCCGGACCCTGCGGTCGAGCGCGGGACATTGACGCTGGACCAGCGTGAGATCGTCTCTTCCATCGGTTCATATCTCCGTGATGAGCTCCAGCTCGGTGAGCGATACACTTTCACCGCATCCGCCCGCGCCGACGCTGTGCGCTTCCGGGTGAAGGATCGATTGATCGACGCAACCAACCCTGACGACTCCGGCCGCCGCCTGCTGGACGCGGTCAGCCCGATGGCGGGGATTCTTGCCCGCCTCTCCGCAACGCACAGCGCATACGCCAACGTGTCTGCCGCGTTCGAGACCCCTACCGCCACGGAGCTGGGGAATCAGCCCAGCGGCGCGGCGGGAATCAATCGCGATCTCAAGCCGCAGCGATCGACTACGTACGAGATGGGTGTCAAGGGGATCGGTGCAAGTGGTCTCCAGTACAACGCTGCTCTCTTCGCCACCGGAGTGCACGACGAGCTGATCCCATTCGACATCCCGGCGAGTGGTGGTCGGCGCTACTTCCGGAACGCGGGCCGTACTTCGCGCCGAGGCGCAGAGCTGGGTCTCGGTGTCGCCGTGTGGGCGCTGGACCTCGGTGCGGCGTACACCTACGCCAACTATCGCTTCACCGACTTTACAGTCGATACTGCGGCTTACGCCGGCAGCCGTATCCCCGGGATTCCGCGCCAGATACTCCAAGCGAGCGCGGCTTTGCGCGGCGGACTTGCGACGTTCGTGGCTGAAGCAACCGTCGCCGACAAAATGGCGGTCAACGACGCGAACTCGGAGAGCTCGCCCGGTTACGCAATCTTCAACGCCAGGATCGTGACGGGCGGATCTCTCGGTCGCTCGGGCGCGGAACTGACCTTCGGTGCGCAGAATGTCTTCAACACCCGCTACGTCTCGTCGGTCAGCGTCAACGCGGCCGGCGGGAAATTCTACGAGCCGGGGGCTCAACGCTCGGTTTACGTCGGGCTTAGCCTCATTGGCCCAACAAGAGCGCCGTCGCCATGAATATGAAAAGTCAACTTAGAACTAGACTGCGTCAGATGACCCTCGGCGCCAAGTAAACGATCGCGAACAGCCCGACCCACGCGAGCGCCACGAAATACCAATAGACCGCATTGACGGTTACGTCGGCGAAGTGCTTTTCCTCGACCGGGCCCCTGAACATCACAATGCCGAGAGCGAGCGTCTCGAGTGTGGCGGCAAGGATGTGAGCGAAATGCACTGCGAGGATCGACCACACGATTGCGCCGTAAGCGTTGTTCCAGCGCGTATGAACGCCCTTGAATTCCATGAGCCGCAGAATCGCCGCGGCGATTCCGAACGCGACGCATACGAGAAGCCAGAAGCCGAGGACCCGCGGCTTATCGTGTCGCAAGGCGAGGCGTGTCGCATGCGACATCGGAAAAATGCTGGTAACGAGCACCGCGACGTTTAGCGTGGAGACGCCCAACTCTGGTACCCGGGTCCCAGTGGGCGGCCAGGTATCGAAGTTCCGCCAGATGTAGAGATAGGTGACTGCGAGGATTGCGAATCCAGCCCCCTCCAGCAGCAACACCAGCGTGTTGCCCCACCACCTTGGCGCGTGGTGGCGGAATCCCTGGTCAGGGAGCGCCGTCGCGTCTGGTACTGGACGTGTCTTCGTCGCCCTTTGCGCGGGTATCCCCATCAGGGAAAGAAAATGCTCGGGAGTTGGGCCGTACAGACGTGACCATGCTCGCCATCACACGGGCAAAAACGAAAGAGGGGAGCCAAAGTGGCTCCCCTCTTTGTGTTGCGCGACATCGCCTACTGTTTTCTGAGCTCGATCCCGCCGTTTACGGTGCTTGCTCTCAAGTCCCGCCCGCCGCTGCCGATCGTACCGGAGGCGTGGCGTGGGCCCCAGCGACCCGAGAGCGTCATCGGGAAATCGCTCGCGATTCCGCCGTGTACCGTATCGAAGCGGAAGTTCGCATCGAAGCCCGAGGGAACGTAGATGGCCACTGATCCGTTTACCGTCTTGAAATCCATGTCGTCGTTGCCCTGCAGCGAGGCCATTCGCGCATCGACATTCCCATTCACGGTCTGTGCGGTCACAGGACCGTTTGCGGTGTTGACGTTGACGCCTCCGTTCACGGTATTGGCGCGAACCGGACCGGTGGCGTTCCGAACAGTCACACCGCCGTTGACGGTGGTGGCTTGTACCTCGGCGCCGACATCTCGCACCGACACACCGCCGTTAACCGAATGTGCCCCCACCCTCACGCCCCGAGGGACCAGAACAGTGATCTTCACCGAAGAGTGGTTGTCGTGGTTGTTATTGCGGCGGTTTGATTGCATTCCGCCGTCCTCGCAACGGGAGCTGTTGTTCCAGATGGCACAGATGGTCACGTTGCCGCCAGACTGCACGACCTCGTAATGGATATCGTCCATCTCGCGTCCATTCGACCGTTTCTCGGCTACCAGGTGGACCATGTTGTCGCTGCTGGGCGAGAAATCCACCGAGCCGTTCACGTTGAACACGTGCATCCAGCGGCCGGCATCGACTCGGCCGTCCCAGCGCCAGGTGTCGGAATCCCGCCCGTACTCCTGCTGCGCACTGAGTGCCGGCGCTGCCACCACGAGGGCGAGAGCTGCCATGACTGTCGTTTTATTCATCATCTCTCCGAATGGTTGAGTCTGAACCGGTGTTGATGACAATCCGACCGCTGAAGGTTTGCGCGGTGACTCTCGCCCTTCCGTCACCGATCGTAAAGTCCATGCGGCCTTCTCTCGCTCTGCCCGAGCCAGCCGGGACAGTCACTGGAAAGTCGGTGGTAATATCCCCACTGAACGTCTCCACGCTGAACTGAGCGCCTGCTCCACGCGGAATATTGAGCCGCACGTTTCCGGAGTGGGATTCGAAGCTGTACTTACCACCCGGGTCAATACTCCCGGTGTACACAATGGTGCCGCTGACTGTCTCGCTCCGCACATCCTTCGACTGGATTCCGATGAGGCGAATCTCGCCGCTCACCGTGCTCGCTTCGACGTTGCCGGACACTGTCTCGACGCGAACGTCTCCACTTACGCTCTCGGCTCGAAGGTTTCCATTGACCTGGGCCGCGTGGACCGATCCCGACACGGATTCGACACTCACTTCCCGCACTCCGCCCGTTACGTCAACCTCTCCGCTCACGCTCGACGCTTCGATCTCGCCCTGTGAGCCGCTGGCCGACACGTCGCCGGAAACTGCTTCGAGAACCAGTCGCGACCCGTGGGGAACCGAGACTTCGTATCTCGCGTCTCCGACGTTGTGGTGGCCTCGACCTCGGTGGTCGTCGTCGGAGTCATCCACACTCAAGGTCACCCTCGAGGAGTTCGCGTCGAGACGGAGAAGTCCCTGGTCGATGGAAGCCAGGATCTTCACGTCCGACCGATCCCAACCCGTCACCCGGATTCTCCCGGAGATGAGGGACAGATCTACCGTGCCGCCCCGGTCCAGCCTGACGGTCGTATCTATGCGCGTGCGGCCGCGATAATCCTGCGCCGTCGCGCCGAACGGGAGCGCCATCATCAGCACCGCCGCAACAATAAGAGATTTCACCTTGATTCCGTGTTTCATGTTATGTGCTTGCCGGCAGCATTACTGCCGTGCGTAGGAGCTCGACTTTCTTGTCGAGCGCGTGTGTCAACTGCTCGCTCAGGAGCCGGCTCGCCGGATCCTTGGCTAGAGCGGCCCTGCTCTGCTCGATCGCGGCATCAATGATTCGAAGATTCTTCTCGATGATTGCGACGGTCGATGAATCGAGCTGGGTCTTGCGCTGACTCACAATCAGCTGAAGCATCTCGATCTCTTTTCCATATATTGCGTCCGAGCTCGACGGACCACTCTGTTGCTGAGAAACGAGTCTCGCCAGGATTCCGGGGCGGCCAGTTGACGGTCCACCTCGCGCCGAGACGTTGGCCGCATTGCCGCCGTCAACCCGCTCCGGAGCAGCCGCGAGCGAAGTCGATGATCCCTGACTCGGTTCGGAATCGATCTGTGGCTGTGTCGCGGCCGCCGACGGGATTGGCTGCGCAACAAAACTTCCCTCGCTCGGCGCCAGCGAGCGTGCGGTGAGCATGTAGGTTATTCCGGCCGTGCTCACAATGATCGCTGCCGCGGCGACGCCCATCCACGCCGGAGCAAAGCGTCTCTGACGCTCGGGACGCGCCGTCAACGGAATCACAGGTGCGGCGATCCGGGCCTCGATGCCCTCCCACAGGTCGCGCGAAGGAACCAGCTCGGGCAGTGCACCGGCTTCCTTCCGAATGTTCTCGATGTCTCTGACGAGACCGGCGCAGCGGACGCACTCTCTCAAATGCATTTCGACCGCAGTGCGCGATGAATCGTCGAGCGTGCCCTCGAGGTAATCCGGGAACGCCGCGTCGAACGCTTCGCAGGTCATGCTGGAGTTCGTCATCGTTCCAATGCCTCTCTCAAAAGAAGTCTCGCGCGGTGCAGCTGCGCCTTACTTCCGCCCGAGGTGATTCCACACAATTCGGCAATCTCCTCGTGCTTGTAGCCTTCCACGTCGTGGAGCACGAACACCCTCCGAGCCCCTGGTGGCAGCTTTGCTATTGCGTTCGTCAGGTCCATCCTCTCGATGTGAAGCGGTGCTCTCGCACCCTCATCCCAGCGCTCATCTTCCGGATCGCTTTCAGCGGTCCTCGAAGCCTGCTTACTATCTGTCTTTCGTGCATTCAGGACCACATTCACCGCCAGACGGTGCAGCCAGGTGGAAAAAGCGCTTTCCCCTCTGAACTGCGGAAGCTTTTCCCAGGTTCTAACGAATACGTCCTGAGTCAGCTCTTCGCCCATCGTCCTGCTTCCACACATCCGCGTGCAAAGCGAGTAGACCCTGTTTGCGTGCGTCCGGTACAGCCGTTCGAAAGCCTGACGATCCCCGCCTGCGGCCAGGGCCACATCCGTAGCATCACCCATTGGCACCCGAACCGCATTGAAGGCCGCCTGCATTCGATCGTTGTCCTTGCTTTGTTGGGTGATTGGATAGCTCGAAAGGCTCAAAGGTTTGAATGGACGGCAATTGGGATTCCCGGTGGCTGCAGATATGACAGTAGGTGGCAGCGCGTGGTTTGAACCGGCTTTGGGGAGCCCTCGGGGCGGTTAGTGCCCCGTACCGAGGCCATCATACCGCCGCCTCGCTGCCCAGGCCCAGCGCCTCGAGTAGCTCTCCACCTCGTTGCTCGAGCGCATCCGCGCCTTGAGCCACCAACGTCACGTGTCCGACTTTCCTCTTCTCGGTGGGCGCTTTCCCGTAGAGGTGAAGGTGCGCCCCCTCTACCGCCAATACGGACTCAACCCTCGGAATGTGTCCGAGGATGTTCAACATCAGCGCATTGCCCCTAAGCGTCGTGGACCCGAGGGGGAGCCCGAGGATCGCGCGGAGGTGGTTCTCGAACTGGCTCGTCTCGGCGCCTTCAATGGTCCAGTGCCCTGAGTTATGAACGCGCGGCGCCATCTCGTTGGCGAGGAGTCCTCCATCCACCGAAAAGAGCTCGAGCGCCAGTACCCCTACGTATCCGAGCCGGTCCATCAGCCGACGACAGTAGTCGATCGCGAGCGCGGAGGTTTCCGGCGTCGCACTCGCTGCGGGAGCGATCGATCTTCGCAACACCCCTTCGCGGTGAAGATTCTCGATCGGCGGATAGAACTCCTCTCGCCCGGCTCGGTCGCGCACTCCGATCACCGACATCTCGTGCTGGAATGAGACGTATTGCTCGAGCAGCAGCGGTGAGGCACCGAGCTGTTGCCACCCCTTGTCGAGTTCCGACGCGTCACGGATTACGAACTGACCCTTGCCGTCGTAGCCCATCCTCCTGGTCTTGAGCACAGCGGGAAGTCCTATCCCTCTGACTGCACTTCGGAGCTCGTCGAGACTCTCGACCGGCGCGAAGGCCGGCGTGGGGATTCCGAGCTCCACAAAGAGATTCTTCTCGAGCAGGCGGTCCTGCGCCGTCTCCAGCGCCGCTACGGGCGGGAAAACCTCGACGCGCTCCGCGACGAACCGAATGGTCGAGAGCGGTATGCTCTCGAACTCGTAGGTCACTACGTCGAGGCCCTCCAGAAACCGTTTCAGAGCATCCTGGTCTCCGTAGTCTGCTGCGATGAGCTGCCCGATCTGGCCCACTGGTGCGCCGGAGCTCGGATCGAAGAACCTGAACTCGATGCCAAGCTGGTAGCCGGCGAGCGCGAGCATCCGTCCAAGCTGCCCGCCGCCGAGTACACCGACTCTCACTCGCGCGCGGCCGGGTCTGGCTGAGCGAGTACGGCGCTCGTTTGCTCGGCGCGGAACGCGCGAAGCCTTTCGCGTACTTCGGGTCGATTGATTGCGACGATAGCCGCCGCGAGGAGGCCGGCGTTGATCGCCCCAGGCTTGCCGATCGCGAGCGTACCCACGGGGACGCCAGCGGGCATCTGGACGATTGAAAGCAGCGAGTCGATGCCCTGTAGCGCCTTCGATTCGACCGGCACGCCGAGCACGGGAAGCGTTGTTTTCGCTGCCGCCATGCCCGGCAGATGCGCCGCGCCGCCGGCTCCCGCGATGATCACCTCTATTCCGCGCGACTCCGCCGACTCGGCATACTCGAAGAGCAAGTCCGGTGTGCGGTGAGCTGACACCACTTTCGTCTCGTGAGGAACCCCGAGCGCATCAAGGATCTGAGCGGCGTGCTGCATGGTGTCCCAATCGGACTTGGAGCCCATTATCAGTCCAACGAGCGCATCCGCCACGTTTCGTCCTCGAGGTCGTCTTCGTCCGGTATACCGACGTCGTCCAGCGCCCGCTGTTCGAGGTCTTCCAGCTCCGCCTGATGCTCGATCTCCAGAAGGAGGTCGCTGATGCGGCAGAAGCTCTTGCGATGGTGCGGCGTGATCCCGTGTGCAGCGAGTCCGGCTACGTGCTCGCGCGTCGTGTAGCCAGCATTGTGGTCCCAAATATAGTGCGGATAACGCAGGCCGAGCCGGGTCATGAGGAGATCGCGAGTGACTTTGGCGAGGATGGACGCGCAGGCGATGCTGAAGCAGCGCGCATCGCCATGAACGACGGCGGTGTGCGGGATGGGAAGGGTGCGCATCGCCTTTCCGTCGATCACGACATGATCCGGCGTCACCTTGAGGCGCGTGAGCGCGCGCTGCATAGCGAGGACGCTGGCCTGGTAGATGTTGATGCGGTCGATCTCGTGAACTGACGCCGCGCCGATCGCGAAGGCGACCGCGCGTTCGCGGATTTTGACGGCGAGGCGCACTCGCTGGTCGTGAGTCAGACGCTTGGAGTCGTCCACGCCCGCGATCGCGCGCGTGTCGGCCGGCATTATCACGGCACACGCTACGACGGGACCAGCGAGTGGCCCTCTACCGACTTCGTCAACGCCGGCGAGAAGAGGACCCTTGGTGGCGCGCAGGTCGCGCTCGATGGTAGTCCAGCGCTTACGCCGCGGAACTAGCTTCCGGCGTACGCTGGGGGCGGGATTGGGGCTGGGATCCTCCGGGGTCGACTGGGGTGAACCCGGGCCGACCTCGTGCTGCATGGTCCTGCTGCTCTCGTGGCGCGAGGAGAGTTAGACCTCGGTTCCGGCCTCGGCCACCGTCTCACTTCCCGGAATAATCACCTTCGCTTTCCGTTCGCGGATGCGGGTCGCCTTACCGGTGAGGTGGCGCAGGTAATACAGCTTCGCGCGACGGACGCGGCCGCGGCGAACCACGGAGATCTCCGAAATCATCGGGCTGTGGATCGGGAAGATGCGCTCGACTCCGATTCCGTTGGAGATTTTCCGGACGGTAAACGTGGCGCTGACTCCGCTACCACGCTTCGCAATGCAGACGCCTTCGAACGCCTGAAGTCTCTCCTTGTCTCCCTCGCGCACGCGGACGTTGACGCGCAGCGTGTCGCCGGCACGGAACGGGGGGATGTTGTCGCGGAGCCACTCTTTCTGGGTGTCGATGAAGGGATGCATATGTCACTCGGGGCTGGAGTTAACAGCCTGGTAAAGACGTGTTTAGGAAGTTCTTGGGAAGCCCCGAAAAGTAACGCGCCGGCAGGCTGAAATCCAGCTACGGATTACCGCGGCGATTCACCTCGCTACTTGTCGCGGCCCACTCGCTTCTGGGTGAGGCGCTCACCTTCTTCCTCTCGCCATTTCGCGATCCTGGCGTGATCGCCGGAAAGCAGAACCTCCGGGACCGAATGGCCGCGGAACTCGGGTGGACGCGTGTAGCTCGGTGCGCTGATTCCTCGGCCGAAGAATGAATCTCCGCGCGCGCTATCGAGGTCCGACATCGCTCCGTGGAGGAGTCTTACCGTGGCATCGATGATCGCCAGGGCCGCAGCTTCACCGCCGCTCAGGACGAAATCTCCCAGAGAGATTTCCTCCGTCGCGAGATGATCGGCCACACGCTGATCTATGTCCTTGTAGTGTCCGCATAACAGCGTGAGCTCTTCGCCGGCAGCAAAGCGCTCGGCGTCGGTGTGAGAGAATACGCGGCCACGCGGGGACAACAGAACAACCGGCGGCCTGGTGTTCAGCGATTCCACGGCTTCGAAGAACGGTTGAGCTTTCATCACCATCCCAGGGCCTCCACCGTAAGGAGCATCGTCAACCGTGCGATGTTTGTCGTGCGTGAAGTCACGCAGATCCACCAGGTTGTACTGAACGCTTCCCGCTGCCGCAGCGCGGGATGGGATACTGAGACCGAGCGGACCGCTAAAGAATTCCGGAAAGATCGTGACGACGTTGATCCTGAGCGTCATCGCATCACTCCGTAGAGTCTGAGGCGTCGTCAAAAAGCCCCAGGGTGTCATTGACCACGATCGTGCGTGCTCCGATGTCCGTTCTGACGATGATCTCCGGACGATACGGAATCATCACGGTGCCGCTGCGCGCCGTGTTGACGTCGAGCATGATTCCCTGCGGAAGCTCGTAAAACGTCGTAACAGCGCCGAAGCGCTCGCCCGTCACGCTGACGACCGACATTCCAATCAGGTCGTGAAGATAGACCTCGTCTTCCTGGAGCGGTGGCAGCTCGGTGAAGCGGGCC
>Ga0184619_10000090_pt1 | contig 28208 bp, 22 predicted proteins | sample PLM0_60_b1_FD_133146 | JGI IMG/M metagenome (GOLD analysis project Ga0184619, IMG submission 133146) | Groundwater sediment microbial communities from an aquifer in East River, Colorado, USA - PLM0_60_b1 | ecosystem: Environmental > Terrestrial > Soil > Riparian zone | place: USA: East River...
CATCGCGATGTCCTGTCGGGCCGCGACATCACTTTCGTTTCCGCGGCGCCGCTGGCGCGCGCCGCGCAGGAGGCGGTGCAGGAGATGTATCCGGCCCTGCTGCATTGGATTCCTCGAAGTCCGATCGGCAGTGGGCAGTCGCTGCTTGAGCGTCTGACGTGGCGCGGTTCCAGCCTGTGGTGGTTCACCGACATCTCGGAGAAGAGCGCACTTCGAGGCAGGCTCATAAGCGACATCTACGCGCTCGCGCTGATCGACCTGTCCGTTCGACATACAGGCGCCGCGGCGATTTACGTCGATTCTGCGAGAGCATCCTTTCGCGGCGTCGTCGACGCGAAGAGTGGTCGGGCGCCTCCGCCGGCAACGGCCTCGTTGACGGGCACGATCGGTTTTTTCGCGAAGCTGGTCGCGAAGCGGATGTGGTGGACGATACGCCTCGTGGTCACGAAGGCGGTGGTCCGGATGACCGGACTTGGCCGCGCTCCACTATCGAGGACACTGTTCCTGACAGTCCATCCGCTGAACTGGCGACGACCATATGAGAATGAAGGGCGCGACCGGATCTACGGGCGGCTGCCGGAAGTTTTCGCGACGTGGCGAACGACGGGGTACATGGCGTGGTTGTCGGCCGGGCCCATTCGTCTCTGGCGGCAACGACGCGCTGTCGGAGGGGTTTTCACGCAGCATCGCGTCGTTCCCGTTCTCGCCGTGGCACGTTTTAGCGACATTTTTGGCCCGCTGTCGCCGTCGCATCTCGCGGCGACGACGCGCGCGTTCGCAGGACTGTGCGGACTGCCGCCGATTCCGTTTTCCGGCTACGATCTAGCCCCGCTCGTCCGCGAGGAAATCATCCGCTCGCTCGCCGCGCATGAGATGGTGGCTGACACTGTCATCGAGGCTGCGACGCGGCGGCTCGCGGCTTCAGGACTCATCGATACCATCATTCATTGGGGCGAATGGCAACCGGTAGAGAAAGCGGTGTGGGCCGGCGTAAGGGGATCTCGCGTAACTACCGTTGCGGTTCAGCACAGCGCGGCCAGCCCCATGTTCCTCAACTACCGCTTCATGGATGGGGAGCTCGCGCCCGGTGGCCCATCAATGTCGCGCGACGGGGTGCCGCTCCCCTCGCTGTTCGCGACGACGGGACACTACGCGCGGGACGCCGCGGTGGCGGCGGCATTTCCTCCCGAGCGCGCCCGGGTCTGCGGACCTGTTCGCTACCATGAGCTGCGCGTAGCCGCGAGACGTGGAGAGCAGGCCTCGGCGCGAGCCGCCTTCGGCATCGGCGCATCCGAAAGTGTCGCGCTCCTGATCACGGCCTCGAAGCGCGCGGACAACCGGGCAATGCTCGCGGCCTTCATTGAAGCGGTGGCCGATCGGAGGCTGACCGTCGTCGCAAAGTGTCATCCATTCGACAGAATCGAGGATGAGATCGAGGCTACTCTCGCGAGCCGCGCGCCAACCCTGGCGGTTCGTATCATCCGCGACGAGACGTCGCTCGGCGACCTTCTCTTCTTAGCCGACGTGATGGTTGGAAACAGCTCGGCGTCCGGACTGGAGGCCCTTGCGGCGGGCGTGGTGCCGGTCTTCTTCCACAACCCGTATGTTTACGACGTCAATATCTTGTATTCGCTCCGGGACTCCATACTGCTGGCGGCCGACGTTGTGGAATTGCGATCCGCTATGACCCGTGTATTCGACAAGCCGGCCGAGCTCGCGGCACTCCGGCAACGCTGGCCGGCAGCGCTGCATTACTTGGTCGACTGCCTCGATGGCGGCGCCGAGGAGCGTCTGCTCGATTTCGTCAAGTCGCACGCCGGCCGAGAGACGCCTTAGGTTTTGAAGGAATCGGACATTCGCCCTGCCGAGCTACTGGCCAAGTTTTTCGCGTTCCTGGCGAAGGATGCGAAGAGATTGGCTCGAAAGGCTCGTCACTTCGTTGAGGTGCCGTGCCCTTTCTGCTGTTCGATTTCAACAGCGGGGACGTTTATCAAGCAAGGATTCGAATATCGGGAATGCGACGAGTGCGGGTCCCTGTACATGTCCCCCCGCCCGACTGCCCCGATGCTCAGAGATTACGTTCTACAGTCGGAAGCCATCCGATTCTGGAGCACTCATTTTTATCCGTCCACCGCAGCAAAGCGAAGGGAGAAGATTTTTAGGCCACGGGCCCAGTACATCTCAGATCTCGCAGAGGGTATCCCCCACCCGCGACTAATTGACGTTGGCGCTGGTTACGGGCTCTTCCTCTCTGAAGTGCGAGCGACCGGAAGGTTCGCGAGCCTCGCCGGGATCGAACCGGATTCCAGATTGGCGGCATCATGCCGGGAACAAGGATTTGAGATCGCCGAGGTGATGGTCGAAGATTTCACGAACGAGCTTGCGCCAGCAGATGTGGTAACCGCGTTCGAAGTCCTTGAGCATGTCGCTGATCCTGAGGCGTTCGTCGTCAGTTGTTCGCGGCTCGTGAAGCCCGGAGGACTAGTTGTGTTGACGACGTTGGCAGCAAGCGGATTCGACATCAAGGTGCTCAGGGAGCGTTCGCGCTCGGTGTCGCCCCCGCAACATTTGAACTTCCCGAGCGTCCGAAGTCTCCGTGTTCTCTTCGAAAGGCTCGGGGTCGAGTTGGTTGAGCTGGAGACCCCGGGGGAGCTCGATGTAGAAATCGTTCGGAACGATGTCCGTTCGTCCCCCGATCTGGAGATCCCACCCTTCATCCGGACGATCGTAAATGGTGATGACGAGCTGCGAATGGCTTTCCAACGATTCTTGCAGTGCCATCGCTTGAGTTCGCACGTCCGCGTCGTCGGCCGTCGTCCGTTATGATTGACCTCTCTCTAAGCGACGCGGGACCGACGCCGGGTGTCAGCGCGGAGAATAACCGGGTGTCACCCCCGAAGGTGACCGTTGTCGTGCCGGCCTATAACGCGGGTGACCATCTGCACGAGGCGCTGGACAGTGTTGTCGCGCAGACGTTTACGGACTGGGAGCTGCTGGTCGTGGACGATTGCTCGACGGACGACACGCCGCGCATCGCACGCGGGTACGCGGAGGCCGATCCGAGAGTGCGCGTGCTCACGCAGAATGCCAACAGCGGCGGCAGGCCAGCGGTTCCGAAGAACAGGGCCCTCGCTGAGGCGCGCGGAGAGCTCGTTGCCTTCCTGGATGCCGACGACAAGTGGGAGCCGTCCAAGCTGGAGCGGCAAGTCGCGCTCATGGAATCCCGCCCCGATCTCGTGCTCAGTTACGTCCTGTTCACCCGTTTCGGCGCCGGCGAGAATCCGGCGAAGATTCTTCCGGAGTCCGCAAGCCGCTTCAGGGGAAACGCCTTTCGAGACCTTTACTCCAAGCCGGTTATTCCGAATTCGGGTGTGATGTTGCGTCGGAATGTTATTGATGCACTCGGACCGCTGACCGATGATCCGCGGCTGACGGAGGACGGAGACTATTTCTTGCGCGCGGCGAGGCTGGGTCCCATCGATTACGCGGATGGGCCGCCACTGCTGCGATACCGGGCGAACCACGCGAGTCATTCGGGCGCCGTAGTGATAGCGTGGAGGAGGATGCTCGCCGTGAGCCGTGCGCATTCGTCGCACGCAGGCCTTCCAGCCTACCTGCGAAATGTCGTCGTCTTCACCGCCCACGCCGCCAAACGGGGGTGGCATTCGATGCGGAGGCCGAAGTCGTGACGGCCGCATCGTGGCCGCTGCATGCCAGGAGCGCAGTGCTCGCCCCGAACCATGGAACCCGTCTCGTCGTGTGGACCACGCACGCGTTTCTCGCAGTGGCGCCGTTTCTTTACTTCGCGCAAGTCCTCCTGTGGCGCAATGACTTCGTTCCCATTCCGTACCTTTTGCTGCTGCTCGCCTACCTGGTCGCAACCTGGGCCAGGAATCACGTCGATCCCATGTATACCACGTCAGTGAGCTTTCTAGATTTGCTCGTCGGATATATGGTCGGGATGAATATCGCGTGGACTGCGTTTGAAGCATTCACCTTGGGTCCAGTCAATGCATTGCGGGTCCTGACTTACTTCGTTACGCCCGGCCTCATCTACTTTTATGTTTCGCGCCGCTTCGAATTTCGCGACAGCGAAAGGGCGCTGAAGATCCTTGCCTGGACGGCCGTCGCGGTCGCCGCGGAGCTGGCGTACGAGAGGTATTGGAACCTCGTCCTGTTCGAGCCCGCGCCGTTTCAGGTCAGGAACCTCGGCTACGTTGCCGTCCTCGGCAGCGGCGATGAGCTCTTACAGCTGGCGACCGTTGGTTATCGGTCTCCGGGCATGCTTGAGCACCTTCATGCGACCGCAGTCTTCATCGGCCTGGGAGCAGTAATTTGGACCTCTTGGTATCTCGCCCGGGGAAAGGTGCAAAATCTGGTGATGGCGATTCTGATGCTTTCCGCGCTCGTGCTGACGGGAGCACGCACTGTACTGGCATCCGCGATCGCCGCGTTGGTCATTCTCGGTTTCGGCGGAGTCTTTGCCCGAGGTGGCAAGGTGGGGAAGAGGCTGCTCGTTCCCTTGGTGCTGATGGGCACGGCGGCGGGCTATCTGATGTTCTTTTCGCCACTCGTCAGCGAGATCTACGCCCCGCTCCTGACGGGCGAGCCGCTGGGACACGTTTCGTTTTGGGGTGTCATAGTGCCGGAGGAGATAGGCATTTGGGCGCAACAGATGCGCGATCTGCCGCTGGCGATTCCATTCGGGCTGGGCCCCGCCCCCGACTCATGGAGGAACTCGCTAGGGATCTCGAGCGATGATTTCTTTGTCATCGACATGGTGAGCCGATACGGGATCATCGGAGCCACTGTTTTCTATCTCCTAGTGCCGGCGATGCTCATTGGCACCTTGCGCCGGCTCCGCGTCTCAGGCACGGAGCCGGAGAAGATGATGTTCATCCAATGCGCAGCAATGGCGTTTCTATTGATGGGCACGACGATTCATAGTGGGGCGATCATGCGCAAATCCGTTTTTCCATGGCTCTTCGTCTTTCTGGGCATAGCGAGATCCCTGACGGTACGGGGTGTCGTCCGCCCGTCCGCGGCTCGCGGCGGCGAAGGCGCATGACGTCCGATGTCCGCGGGCTTTTCGAGGAGGTGCGCCGCGGTTTCCCGATCGAGGGTTATCTCGAGGATGAGGGCGAAGGCCACACATTCATAGCCTCGCAGCTCGCGGCGCTCAAGCCGCAAGGCGGGCGCTTGCTGGACGTCGGATGCGGTCCGCTCGACAAGACTGCGCTTTTCTCCCTGCTCGGGTTCGAATGCTACGCCTGCGACGATTATCTCGATCCGTGGCATCGCCGTCCCGAAATCATGCGCGCTATCCGCGACGCTGCGGAAAAGTACGGAATCACCCTTCATGTTCACCAGAACGGCGATTACAGGGTCCCGTTCGATCGCGAATCCTTCGAGATCGTTACCATTCTAGGCGTGATCGAGCATCTCCACGAGAGTCCCCGCGAAATACTCAACACCGCCGGAACTCTTCTGAAAGACGGTGGCATTGCCGTGATCGTGATGCCGAACGCGGTCAATATCCGAAAGCGTCTAGACGTCGTTCGAGGCCAGTCGAACTTTCCCGATGTGCGCGCGGTCTTCCATTCGGCGGGGACGTGGCGCGGGCACGTCCGTGAGTACACGCTGTCCGAGGCAAAATACATAATGACCACGGCGGGATTCGAAGTAGTCCGGGCGGCTACCTTCGACAGCATGGTCGAGCGCAAGATCAAACGGCCGTGGGGGCGCGCAGTCTACCGGTCGTTGATCAAGCTAGCGCCGGGAATGCGCGACTCCCTGTTCGTCGCCGCTAGAAAGCCGCCGGGATGGCGGCCGGCAGAACCCTCCGACGAGTCGTACCGCGCTGCGATCGCGCGGTCGGTACCAGCCGCGGTGAGATAAGGCGCGATGTGCGGAATTGCGGGCTTCTGGAATCTCGACGGTGCTGAGGCAGACGAGACCGTGGCCAAAATCATGCGCGACCGTCTGCGATCGCGCGGACCCGACGACGCGGGAACGTGGGTGCAGGGCGACGTGGCGTTCGCTCATCGGAGGCTGTCGATTCTCGACCTTTCGTCCGCCGGGCATCAACCCATGTCGGACGGCCGCGGCCGTGTCATCACTTACAACGGCGAGGTGTTCAACTTCGTGGAGCTGCGCGCCGAGCTGAATCGGTTCGGCCACGTCTTCAAAACCGGCACCGACACTGAAGTTCTGCTGGCAGCCTATCACCAATGGGGTGAACGATGTGTCGACAGGTTCTTGGGAATGTTCGCGTTCGCCATTTGGGACCAACAACGCGGCGGCATCTTCCTCGCCCGCGATCGACTTGGCAAAAAGCCCCTGTACTACCATCACTCGTCGCACCACTGTTTCGCGTTCGCGTCTCGCCTGGGATCGCTGGTTCTTCACCCGGGCTGCCCGCGCGAGCTCGACCCAGAAGCGCTGGCTTTGTACCTCGAGGCAGGGTATGTACCAGCGCCCCTGGCCATGCTCCGCGGTGTGCGGAAGCTGAGAGCCGGCCACACGATGTGGGTCGATAGGACCCGCGTGGTCGAGTCCTGCTATTGGTCGGTTGACGGCGTCGAAGTGGATGATGACCTCACGCGCCGTCCGCACGAAGTGGTCGAGCGGCTAGCGTCGCTGATCGATAACTCCGTCAAGGATAGACTCGTATCTGACGTGCCGCTTGGCGCGCTGCTTTCCGGGGGCACGGATTCGGCTGCGGTCGTTGCAGCCATGAGACGCGTATCGGATGCTCCTCCTCTCACGTTCACGATCGGGTTCGAGGAGGGGGCATATGACGAGTCCGGTGCTGCCGCCGAAGTCGCCGCACTGCTGGGCACGCGGCATCACTCGAAGATCATGCGCAGCGCGGATCTGCTAGCTCTTCTCGACGAACATGCAGTTCACTACGACGAGCCGTTTGCCGACTGGTCGAGTCTTCCGACCATGCTCGTCTCGAGATTTGCGCGCGAGCACGTGACGGTCTGCCTCAGCGGCGACGGCGGCGACGAGCTCTTCAGCGGGTACCCGTACTACAACTATTTGCGGCGCCTCGGGCAGGTATTTGATGCGCCTCCCTTTATGCGGCGGGTTGCCGGCTATGCGCTGAGGCGCGCCGGGCGTCACCGCCTTTCGCTGCTCGGGAGTGCGCTGCTCCAACCCGATCTGCTAGCGGCGTTCGCTTTTATGCGAAGCTTCCGCAAGGACCTCGGCGTCGGTGTGCTGGCTGGCCCATATCAGCAGGGCATGGCTGCGCTTTATGCGAAGCGGGCCGCGAGGTTCCCGGCGATGGACTTGGTGTCGACCGCGTCCCGTCTCGATATCGTGTATTATCTCGCCGACGACATCCTGCAGAAGGTCGACGTCGCATCCATGTCCGTGGGGCTGGAGACACGAACACCACTGCTCGACCACCGCATCGTCGAGTTCGCGCTGAGCATTCCGCAGGCGGTAAAAGTTCGCGGGGGCCAAACCAAGTGGCCGCTCAAGCAGGTGGTTTCGAGAAGCCTGCCGGACAGGCTCGTTCTCCGGCCGAAGTCGGGATTCGGAGCCCCGATTCGGGAATGGTTCCGTGCCGATCTTCGCGCGGAGCTACGTGAGTCGCTGTCGGCGGAGCGGCTTTCGGTGATACCCGAGATCGACGCGAAGGTCATACAATCGCTCCTCGATCTGCATCTATCGGGAAAACGGGACACGCATCCGCTGCTGTGGTCCGTTCTGACGCTAGTGCGCTGGTACGAGGGCGTAATCGGAGCGAGCGCCGCGCGTGCGGCGGGTCAGCCGTGGGCGGTCGCCGGAGGCACGGCCGTCGGAGCGTGAGCGCGTCCTCTCCTACGTGAAGGCAATGGGCGACGGAGCCGTCCTCGTAATCGACTGCCACAACCTTCGCGCCGGCGGCGGGATAACGCACATCACGAGCCTTCTCCGGAACGCCGGACTGGCGCGGGGATTTGCGGTGATCCATGTACTCGCTGGCAGATACCTTTCCGGGCGTCTGAGAGGCCTCGCGGCGAAGGTGCGGGTGCATCACGAGCCGCTGCTGGACGGACGACTCGCTGCCCGCACCTGGTGGCGTATGGTCATATTGCCGCGACGCCTCGTGCAACTCGGCGCTGACGTGGCATTTTGTCCGACCGGGTTGGTACCCCCGCATTGGCCGCGAAGGACCCGCGTGGTCGTTATGTGCCGTAACATGCTGCCATTCGACGACAGGGAGCGTGCGCGCTACGGAGTGAGTGGACGGCGCCTGCGGCTCGAGATCTTGAGAGTGTCGCAGCTCCGAGCGTTCGAACGCGCTGACGGTGTCATTTTTCTCTCGCAGCACGCCGAGAGATCCATCGTGGCACAGGCGCGCATCCCTCCCCGGCGCCGAACCATCATCCCGCACGGCGTAGGTGAGGCCTTCGGCCAAAGCTCCGCAATAGAAGTCCAGCAGGACCTCGTGGTCTACGTCTCGACGATTGACTTGTACAAGCACCAGTGGAACGTCGTCGAGGCGATCGCAACGCTGCGGAAGAAGGGAAGGGACGTCCGGCTGCAGCTTATTGGCCCGTCGTATCCTCCCGCGATGCGTCGGCTCGAGCGGGCCATCGCGCGATTCCGCGCAGACGCGTTCGTCGAAGTCGCGGGACCGAGAGAATACTTGTCACTCCCCGCGGCCATGGCGCAGGCTCACGTGCTTGTCTTCGCGTCGACGTGCGAGAATTGTCCGAACACATTGCTCGAATGCATGGCGTGCGGCCGTCCGGTGGCGTGCTCGTCGTCACCGCCGATGCCCGAGTTCGCCGAATCTACCGTAACCTATTTCGACGCGGAGGATCCAGTCTCCATCGCATCCGCGCTGGGGATCCTCCTGGACACTAAGGCCGCCACTGGCGGAGGCGAGGGTGAGGCTTCGTCTCGTGCGGCCAAATTCACTTGGCGTCGGTGCGCCGAGCAGACGTTCGAATACCTTCTTAGCGTCGGACGAGAGCGAGAGGATGCGTCCTTGCCTTCGGCCCTCGTAACTCGTTAGTTTCTAAGGCTATATCCCGAGCTGGGCGAGTTGCGATTTGGGCGCCGATCCGTGTTGCGCCCCCGTGTTTGCTTCCCCCCCCGCCGCGCGAGACTTTGCCACTTCGAGTCACGAGCCCGGGACGCCAGAATGATCCCGGAACGCAAGCCACGGATGAAACAGGTAATACAGAACTATCAGGACGGCAAAGTACGATTGCTCGACGTGCTACCACCGCGCTGCGGGCGTGGGGAGCTTCTCGTCGCTACTCGGGCGTCGCTGATCAGCATCGGCACTGAACGCTCCATAATCGCGCTCGGCCGGAAATCACTGCTCGGAAAGGCGCGCGCTCGGCCGGATCTCGTTCGCCGCGTGGTCGAGAAGGCCCGTCAGGAGGGCGTTGCCAGCGCGTTGTCTCAGGCCTTCGGCCGCCTGGACCAGGCGGTGCCGCTTGGGTACAGTTCGGCGGGTGTCGTGATCGAGACGGGTCGTGACGCGCATCGCTACGCCCCCGGCGACAGAGTCGCCTGCATAGGCCAGGGGTTCGCATCACACGCAGAACTCTGTGTCGTTCCGGAGATGCTGTGCGCGCGACTTCCCGAAAACATGCCGTTCGAATCTGGATGCTTCGGGATGGTCGGGTCCATCGGCCTTCACGGGATCAGATGCGGCAACCTGCGGTTCGGTGAAACCGTCGGCGTCGTTGGGCTCGGGCTGATTGGACTGCTTACCGCGCAGATGCTGCGTGCGTATGGTTGCAGGGTGGTCGCCGCCGACGCCGATCCCCAGAAGCTTGCGATCGCCCGATCGCTCGGGTTCGACAACGTATGCGTCGCGGGGAGCGAGTTCGTTGAGGTCGCGCAGCGCGAGACAGAGGGACGTGGACTGGACGCAGTGCTGCTCACGCTCGCGACGACGGCCGCCGAGCCAGTCGATCTGGCGGTAGACGCTTCGCGGTTCGGCGGGCGCGTGGTTGTGGTGGGCGTGGCGGACATACACCCTAATCGCAACGCGCTTTGGGACAAGGAAGTCGAGCTCGTGGTTTCGCGCGCTGCAGGCCCTGGGTCGCTCGACCCGGTATACGAGCGGGAGAGCTATGACTATCCTGCCGGTCTGGTGCGCTGGACCGAGGGCCGCAACCTCGAGGAGTTCCTGCGGCTCGTAGGCGAGCAGAAGGTTCTTACCGCCCCGCTCGTGACTCACCGATCTCCGATCGCCGCCGCCGAACGGACCTACGACGATCTCATCGCCGAACGCAACGGACCGTACGTGGGCGTGATCTTCGAATATCCGGCCGAGCAGGACGTGTCCGCTCCGCGCACTCGCTTCTCCCCGGGCGGACCCGCAGCGAAGTCCGGAGCGTCAAATAGCCCGGTCAAACACAATTCCGTCGAACGTGTTGGGATCGGCGTGCTCGGTGCCGGATTGTTTGGCCAGTCGGTCCTGCTGCCCGCCCTTGCAAAAAACGGAGAAGCGAGGCTGGTCGCGCTCGCGAGCGGGTCCGGGGTGACCGCCACCGGCGCGGCCCGCAAGTTCGGATTTGAAATCGAGACCACGGACTACCAATCCGTCTTGGACAATAAGGCTGTTTCGGCTGTGCTCATTCTGACGCGCCACAGCAGCCACGCCCGCCTCGTAGTCGATGCACTCGAGGCGCGCAAACACGTCTTCGTCGAAAAACCACTCTGCGTTAACGCTGAGGAGCTGTCTCGGATACAGGCAGTGGTGGCGGCGACCGATCGCCTGCTCACAGTCGGGTACAACAGAAGGTTTTCGCCCCTTTTTGATGTAATGCGTACGCACTTCGCGCAAAGGCGGGATCCTCTGGTGATGTCGTATCGCGTGAATGCCGGTTACGTCCCGCCGGAGCATTGGGTTCACAGCGCGGAAGAGGGCGGCGGCCGGGTTGTCGGCGAGATGTGTCATTTCATCGACTTGATGCAGGCGCTTTCTGGCGCGATGGTGGAACGCGTTTACGGAGAGCGGCTCGGAGCCAACGGCGTAACCGCGGTCAACGACGACAACATCGCCGCGTCGCTCCGGATGTCTGACGGCTCGGTCGCTACGCTCACCTACACAGCTTCCGGCGATCGCACATCCGGTCGCGAGCGCTTCGAGGCGTTCGCGGACAAACGATCGGCCGCGCTGGAGGATTTCCGGCGGGTCTCGCTCGTCGCCGGCGGACGAAGTCGCAAGCGGTCGCTTCTAGCGCAGGATCTGGGATATCACGGCGAGCTGAGCGCGTTTCTGTCGGCCGTCGCGGGGCGGGGTCCAATTCCGATTCCGCTGGCCGACGTTTACAACTCCACCGCTGCAGTATTCGCGCTCTCGACATCGCTCTCGAGCGGCGCACCGATCAAGGTGCGTTAGCAGTGCGCGTCATGCTGCTGTCGATAGCTTATCCGCCCGAGGTCCGCTCGGCGTCGCTGCTCACGTTCGACTTCGCGTCCGAACTCGTGAAGAGGGACCACGAAGTCACCGTCGTAACGAGTTGGCCGGGACATAACATCGCTGCGACAGACCGGAGGCGGGTGTTCGAACGCCTCACGACGGAAGGGGGCGTTCAAGTAATCCGTGTAAAGTCGTTTCCGGTTTATAAGGTGGGCCGTTTCGTGCGCGGCGTAGGTGAGCTCGCGCTCCCTCTCGCGTTCTCGGCGGCGGCGCTTCGCTTCGCCGGGCGGCCGGATGTGATCGAGGTCTATTCGCCGCCTCTCACACTGGGCCTCGCTGGCATGCTCCTCAAGCGCGCATACAGGTGTCCCTTCGTCCTGAATGTTCAGGACATGTTTCCCCAGAACATGGTAGACCTAGGGTGGATACGGCCCGGCCCAGTCTTGTCAGGACTGCTGGGCATGGAGCGAATTGTCTATCGCGGAGCCGATGCGATCACCGTCCACTCCGAAGGCAACCGCGACTTTCTCACCGCTAAGCGCGGGCAGCTAGCGGCCAAGGTGCGGGTCATCCCCAACTGGGTCGACGTCGGCGACTTCGAGAGTCAGCCGACCGGAAGATTTCGCGCCCGACTCGGCTTGAACGGCGCGTTCGTCGCGATTTTCGCGGGTGTGGTCGGGCCGGCTCAGGGGCTCGACCGTATCGTGGACGCCGCCAACGAGCTGCGGTACATAGACGATCTGGTCATACTCGTCGCGGGAGATGGCATAGAGAAGGGTCGGCTGGTGGAGCGGTGCCGCGCGCGCGGGCAGACGAACGTGCGATTTATGGATTTTGTCTCGAAGGACGACTATCCAGCTCTGCTAGCTGAGTGCGACGCCGGGCTGGTCAGCATCACGTCCCATTACCGCACGCCGGTCGTGCCCGGAAAAATGATGGGCTACATGGCGTCCAGCCTTCCCGTGCTGGCCGCGCTAAACCGCGAAAGCGACGGGCACGCACTTTTGCGCGAATCCGGAGCCGGGTTATCGGTCCAGAGCGACGACGTTGGAAACGTCGCCGCCGCGCTCAAGCGTCTCTACGACGACCGGCCAGGTGCCGCTGAGATGGGGCGGCGAGGGCGCGTTTACGTAGCCAGCAACTTCAACCGCGAGCGGTGCGTCGAGATGTACGACGCGCTATTTTCTCAACTCACGAGCAAGATTCCTAAATGACGGATCCTTACAAGGAACACTATCGCGATAAGACCATCCTGGTAACCGGTGGTGCCGGCGCGATTGGATCGAATCTTACGCGTGCTCTCGCGCACTGCGGGGCGAAGACCGTGATCATTCTGGACGACCTGTCCTCCTCTTACGACTGGAACGTTCCTTCTCTTCCCAACGTTCTCTTCGTCAAAGGTGACGTGAGGGACGAGGGGATGCTGAAGCGAGTGTTCCGGGGCCACCCTGAGATCGTCTTTCACCTCGCAGCATTCTTCGCGAATCAGAATTCGGTGGACTATCCCGAGAAGGACCTGCTCGTCAGCACGCTAGGGACGGTCAAGCTTCTCGAGCACTCTGTCCTCACCGGAGTGAAGCGGTTCGTTTATGCCGGGTCGGGCTGCGCGATCTACGGTGCGCAGGCGCCACTCCCGCTCAAGGAAGATTTCATCAGCATGCACCTTAGCACGCCGTATCAGATTTCCAAGATGACTGGCGAGCTCTACTGCAACTTTTACTACCACCACTACGGGTTGCCGGTGGTGAAGACCCGTTTCTTCAACTCTTATGGTCCTGGGGAAGTTCCGGGTCAGTACCGCAACGTGATCCCCAACTTCATATATTGGGCAATGAAGGGGCTGGCTCTGCCGATCACGGGCGGGGGCGAGATGACACGCGACTTTACGTACGTGATGGACATAGTCGATGCGCTTCTCCGCGCTGGCTACGCGGACAGCGCGGTACCCGCGGAGATGAACATCGCTTCCGGTGCGGAGACCGCGATCCTCTCGTTGGCGGAACGTGTCAATGCACTAGTGGGAAACAGTGCCGGTATCCAGTACCTGGAGCGCCGCAAGTGGGATACAAAGAGCAGACTCCGCGCGAGCATCGATCGCGCCCGCGATCTCCTGGGTTACGAGCCCAAGACGGCGTTCGACGACGGGCTCCAACAGACCTTGGCGTGGTTCCGGGCGAACTGGCAGGAGATCGACCGGTGTGCCGAGTTTCCTCCGGGAATGTCATCCGCCGTGCCGGGCTTCGCCGCGCGGAAATGACTCGCGGTCCCGCGACTAACGGGAAGTTGCCGGGACGACCAGTCGTCATGGCCGTCTTCGGCACGCGTCCGGAGGCGATCAAGATGGCGCCGGTCATCTCGAAGCTTCGCGCATCGCCGCTTCTGACGGCGAAGATCTGCGTGACTGCGCAGCATCGCGCGATGCTCGACCAGATACTGCGCGTCTTCGAACTAATTCCGGACGTCGATCTGGATGTCATGATTCCGGGCCAATCGCTTCCTGAACTGACTTCGCGGATGCTCGATGGGTTGACCCGTGTGTTCGAGGCGGAGCGACCCGACATGATCCTCGTGCAGGGTGACACAACGACGGCCATGGTTGCCAGCCTTGCTGCTTTTTACGCCCGGAGAAGAGTGGGACATGTCGAGGCCGGACTGCGCACCTATGACACATCCGCGCCGTTTCCCGAAGAAGCCAACAGGCAGATGATTCGCGTCCTGGCCGACTATCATTTCGCACCCACTCCTCTTGCGGCCGAGCAACTGGCGGCCGAGCGCGTGCCGGCCGAGCGGATCATCGTCACTGGCAATACGGGAATCGATGCGGTTCTCACAGTTCTCGAGCGCACGCGCAAGGATGCGCCGAGCGAGCTGGCTCAGCTGCTGCCGTTCCTGAATGACGGCAGGCGCCTCGTTCTTATCACCGGGCACCGGAGGGAAAGCTTCGGCGAGGCTTTTAGGAACATCTGCATGGCTCTCCGCGATCTCGCCTGCTACTTTCCAGACGTCGACTTTGTTTACCCAGTGCATTTCAACCCGAACGTGCGCGCGCCAGTTGCGGACATACTCGCGCCCTCTTCGCTCCAGAATTTTCATCTGACCGACCCTCAGGACTACGTTCCCTTCGTGTCATTGATGGATCGGGCGTCTCTCATCATCACCGATTCCGGTGGCATTCAGGAGGAAGCTCTTTCCATAGGCAAGCCGGTGCTCGTGACCCGTGAGGTAACCGAGCGGCCCGAGGGCCTTGTTTCCGGCTTGGTGCGCCTGGTGGGAACCGACCGCGCGACCATCGTCGAGGCGGCGACCAGAATTCTCGAGGGTTCTGGCGCCCTGCCAGCCGTCGCAGAGAATCCTTACGGTGACGGCCGCGCGTCGGAGCGGATCGTGAATTTCATCGAGCACGCGCTCTGCCGCACCGAGACGATCGCGTTGGGTCGCACCCCGCGGCCGTGGAGAGGGGTGCCGGCATGACGTCCCGTGGAGTTGTACCGGTCCGGTCGGCCGACGTACTTCCCGGAGACGAAAAGGTCATATCGGTCTGGACGTACTTCAACGTCCTGCTCCGGCATCGCGTCGCGATCATTGCGCTACCTCTTTTGTTGGCAGCGCTCGCCGCCGGCATGGCGCTCAGCTCGCCGCGGAAATACGTGGCGAGTGCCAGCTTCGCGCCCGAGGAGCCGGGTGCTGGCGCTTCCATGCTGGGACAGCTCGCGGCGCAGTTCGGTGTAGGTGCCGCCGCGAACGCCGTTGGCAGTCCCGCCTTCTACGCCGACCTGTTGAAGAGACGGGACATCCTCAGGGGAGTCGTCACGGCGAAGTACGAAAGTGACCGCCCCGGTCGCTTCTCGGGGTCGCTTGTCGAGTTCTACGATCTCGAGGAGCCTGATTCGGCGGCCGCCCTCCGCAAAGCGGTGCGCCAACTTCTGAGTGATCTCTCGGTGCGCACAGCTCGATCCACGGACATCGTTGAGCTCGCCGTCAAGTCGACGCGTCCCGAGATCTCGCTCCAGATCGTGAATCGCTTTCTGCAGCTCGTGAACGATTACAACACAGAGAGACGAAGAGCGAAAGCAAGCGCAGAGCTGGATTTCGTCGGGCAACAGCTCTCACAAGCGGAAGCGTCGCTCAACGCCGCAGAACAGGCGCTTGCCGCCTTTTATGGGAGAAACCGGCAGATCGCCAATTCTCCGGATCTGCGCGTGGAGGAGAGCCGTCTCCAACTTCACGTGTCGCAGCGACAGCAGGTTTATCTTGGCTTGGCGCAGGGACGCGAGGCCTCGAGGATCGAGGCGGCCCGCAGCGCCCCGTTCATCACGATCGTCGAGCGTCCGGAAGGGTTTGTTGAGGCGGCATCGCGCGGTACAGTGCGTCGCACTCTGCTCGGCGCGCTGGTAGGCCTCTTTTTCGCGGTCATCTACGCGTTTTTCGCTGAATATCTCGCGACCGCGCGGCGCTCGGCAGACGCGGATTATCGCGAGTTCAGTGATCTGGTGGGGAGTACCACCGATAAGGTTCGCGCGGCTTTCGCGAAGCGTGGGCGCAGATCAGGCGAACACAGCACCGGATGAGCAGCGTCCGCTCGCGGCTGAGCGCGAAGAGCCGCTCGGTGTTGAGATCACTAGGGGCGGGCTTGAGTTCGAGCGTCAGGGAGATCGACGTGCGCGGCGTGTGCGTACGTATGCACGTCACCACCGACGTAGAGGACTATCGCGTTTCGACGTACGCCACTAAGGAGCCGGAGACGCTAGACTGGATCGACAGCACAATCAAGCCCGGCGACGTATTATACGATCTTGGCGCCAACATCGGAATTTATTCCCTTTACGCGGCGATCAAAGGCGCCGTCGTTTTCGCGTTCGAGCCGGAGGCTCTCAACTTTGCCCAGCTCAATCGGAACATCGTCGCGAATCCTGGCGTAAACATCACGCCTTATTGCATTGCGATCGGTGCCGAGCGGAAGTTGACGCGCTTCTATTCCCGGGAGTTCGCGGCGGGTGCCGCGTGCCATGGCCTCGACCGGCCTGTTGACCCGGCGGGCCGGGATTTCCGACCCGCACACCAGCAGGGGACGATGGTGGTGACACTTGACGAGCTGTGGCGGGACTTCGGCCTGCCTGCTCCGCGGCACATCAAGATCGACGTAGATGGCGCGGAGACCGACGTCCTTGCCGGAGGATCCGCCACGCTTCGTCATGGGGAGTTCGCGTCCGTTCTGGTCGAGGTCACCGGACCGGCCGAAGCCATCCAGGATCGGGTCGGGCATTTGCGTTTGGCGTCGCGCGGGGACCCGATGCGAACCAGCCCGACCTATCCGAGCCTAAACCACATCTTCGTGCGCGCGGGGAATTGACGGGGCCGCTTTCTGCGTTCCCGTAAGATGGCGCGCAATAGGCTCTGGCGCATTGTGCGCCGCGGCGAATCCGGGACGCGATGAAGCTTGATCTCCTGGCCCTGATGGCCTGTCCGAAATGCGGTGGCGATCTAAAGCCCATCGCTCCGTCGCCCGGCTTCGAGATTCTGGACGGCGAGCTGCGATGCGCGTCGTGCGCCGCAGAGTTTCCGGTGGTGAAAGGGATCCCGCGTTTCGTACCTACCGAGAATTACGCCGACAACTTCGGACTCCAATGGAACACGTTTCGGCGCACTCAACTCGACAGCTTCTCGGGAACGACGATCACCCGCGATCGCTTCTTCGCGCAGACGGAGTGGAAGCCCGAGCGCATGCGCGGTTCGCTCGTGCTCGATGTTGGCTGCGGCGCGGGACGGTTCGCCGAGATTGCGATTTCGACAGGGGCACGCGTGATCGCGGTCGATTACTCTGGCGCCGTGGACGCGTGCGCGCTGAATCACGCTGGCGCCACGAATCTGGACGTAATTCAGGCCGACATTTACGCGATGCCGTTCAAGCGCGCGGTGTTCGACTTCGTCTATTGCTTTGGGGTTCTCCAGCATACCCCCGCGGTCAGAAAGGCGTTCGACGCGCTTCCGCCGCTGGTCGTCCCCGGCGGATATCTCGCGGTCGACGTCTACCCCAAGTTCTGGGGTAATGTATTTCAGGGCAAATACCTGCTCCGTCCCGTGACGAAACGAATCTCGAAGCAGACGCTATTCAGAATGGTTCGCCGTGCTGTTCCTGTGCTGCTCCCGATCAGCACTGCGCTCGGCCGCGTCCCTCGCATCGGTCGCCGGCTGCGCCAGCTCCTACCGGTCGCGAATTACGACGGACAGCTTCCCCTCACCAAAGAACAGCTACGCGAGTGGGCGGTACTCGACACGTACGACATGCTCGCGCCTCTGTACGACTCGCCTCAGTCCGGGCGGCCTCTCCACGAGTGGTTCACGAGTGCCGGGCTTGCAGAGGTGCGCACGTTTCGACTCGGTATCTGGGTGAGCCGCGGCCGACGCCCGGGCTGAAGATGCCTACGGTCCAGACGCGCCGGGCCTACCGACCGTAGAATTCGATATACCAGTCCACGAACCTCCGAATCCCGGTCTCCACCGACGTAGAAGGCGAGTAGCCCGTGTCGCGCTCGAGGTCGGTTACGTCAGCGAACGTTGCCGGTATGTCGCCCGGTTGCATCGGCATCATGCGCATCACGGCTTTCTTCCCGAGGGCGTCTTCGAGAAGGCTCACGACCTTCAGCAGCTGCTCAGGCCTGTTATTGCCGATGTTGTACAGGCGGTAGGGCGCGCTACTTGTCGCCGGGTCGGGCCGCGCCGGCGACCACGATGCATTGCGTTCCGGAACGCGGTCGAGAACGCGGATGACGCCCTCGACGATGTCGTCGATGTAAGTGAAATCGCGCAGCATATCGCCGTAGTTGTAGACGTCAATCGGCTTTCCGGCCAGGATGGCGCGCGCGAATACGAATAGCGCCATGTCCGGGCGGCCCCACGGTCCATACACGGTAAAGAACCTCAAACCAGTCGTTGGCAAGCCGTAAAGGTGGCTGTAGCTATGTGCCATCAGCTCGTTGGCTTTCTTCGTCGCCGCGTAGAGACTGATCGGGTGGTTGACGCCGTCGTGAACGGAGAACGGCATCTCGGTGTTCGCGCCGTACACGGACGAAGAAGATGCGTAGACCAGATGGGGAGTTTCGCTGTGTCTGCAGCCTTCGAGAATCCGGCCGAAGCCGACCAGGTTGCTCTGGATATACGCGTCAGGGTTTGTCAGGGAGTATCGAACCCCCGCCTGAGCGGCGAGGTGCAGCACACGGTCGAAAGCGCCGTTCGCGAATACGTCTCGCACCGGCACCGGGTCGGCGAGATCCGCTTGGACGCTAGTGAAACCGTCGCGCCCCTGAAGCTGCTTCAGCCGAGCCAGCTTGAGGCGGACGTCGTAGTAGTCGTTGAGATTGTCGACTCCGACGACGTTGTCGCCCCGGTCGAGCAGCTTCCGAGCGCAGTGAAATCCTATGAACCCGGCCGCACCGGTGACTAGCACCTTCATTGGGAGTTCGGCAGAAGAGCGTCTACTTGAGATTGGTCGAGATGCATGCTGCTGCTTCGACGTCGAACGATAGCGCGGTCACCATTTGCTTGGTCGGTGTCTCTCGGTTCCGGAATGGCGGGAGGCGCCTGCGTCCGAATTCAAGGCGTTCGCCTCTGCTGCGCGCGCGGGATCCGGGTCAGACTGCGCACAAGTTAGCTGATCGCCCATCGCAAGTACAACCGTCGGCGTCCACGACGCGAACTCGTGCAGCCAACCGCCACGCAACTATATTTGGAAATTCTTACCATTGTCATCATGGACCACGGAGACGGGCCTGACTTCGCTATGGTCGCGTTGCACAACCAGCGTGTCTCCGGAATTGTCCCCCAACTTGCCACGCCGTCACCGCTGAAGGGTGCTTTAGTTCGCAGCTGACTTCTCCCCATCCCTGGCAAGTACGTGAGGTGCCGACCGATTTTCGTCAAAGGAAGCAACCCCAGCCCGCCTGGCCGGCTGCAACGCCGTGGAGGTGAATACGACATCCGATGACGTGCCGCGGGCCGGCTGGCGCGTGATGCTTGTGACCGGCGCGAGCGGGTTCATCGGCGGGGCGGTGATCGCTCGAGCGATGCGCGACCCAGAGTTGCGGGTGAAGGGAGCCATGCGGCGAGCCGGACTGAGTCTAGTGCAGGGCGCGGAGGTAACGCTCGTTCGCGATCTCGCGCGGGACACGGATTGGAAAGAAGCGTTGAGCGGAGCGGATGTGGTTGTGCATACCGCCGCCCGCGTGCATGTCATGCGCGATCCAAGTATCGATCCGCTCACGGAATTCCGTCGGGTCAACGTCGCGGGAACGCTGAACCTCGCAACGCAGGCCGCGGCTGCAGGGGCGAGGCGCTTCGTGTTTATCAGCTCGATCAAAGCGAACGGCGAGCAGACATTGCCCGGAAGTCCTTACTCGGCCGCCGATGTTCCCGCTCCGGTCGATCCGTACGGGATATCCAAGCTCGAGGCGGAGCAGGGATTGCGCGATCTCTCGCGCGAATGCGGGATGGAAGTGGTGATCATACGCCCCGTCCTGGTCTATGGTCCCGGGGTGGGAGGGAATTTTCGCGCGATTATGCGCGTGGTAAGCAGGGGTATTCCCTTGCCGCTGGGAGCGATACACAACCGGCGAAGTCTGGTGTCATTGGATAACCTCGTGGATCTGATCATGACGTGCGTGCATTATCCCAGAGCGGCGGGCGGGACGTTTTTCGCGAGCGATGGAGAGGATCTTTCCACGACGGAACTTCTGCGCAGGATCGCTGCTGCGATGGCGCGGCCGGCTCGCCTCATTCCCGTTCCGGAGCGAGTGCTATGGACGGCTGCGCGCCTGCTGGGCAAGACGGACGTCGCGCAGCGCCTGCTGGGCTCGCTGCAGGTGGACATTACCCAGACGAGGACGCTCTTGGGCTGGACGCCCCCGGTCAGCGTGGATGCATCGCTCGAGAGGACTACGCGGCATTTTCTAACTGGCCGATGAGGTGCTACGGAGTGTAGATGGCCGGAGATGCGCGCGGGTTACCGGCTACGAAGCGCATCGTAGCCATGCCAACCTGAGGCTATGACAGCGTCGGCGTAAGATTCCCTCTCGGAGGCATTGCTGTGCGTCCTTGATCCTTTTAATAGCTCCTCTCATCCGTTCCACTCAATCGGGACATCGGTTCAGGCGCTCCACCGATTGATCTGAGCTTGAATTCAGCGACGGTCGCCATAAGCGATTTCTTCCAGCTCTTTGGTGGTCCTCCCAGAGCCTTCCAAAGGTTACTCGCGTCGAGGACACTGTATCGCGGCCTCGATGCCGGTGATCCGAATTCAGCCGTCGAAATCGGAATCACAGCAGCGGCGCTTTCAACAATCCTCTCCTCAAGCGCGATTTCACGGATCGCCACCGCAAATTCGTACCACGTAGCTGACCCCTCATTGACCCAATGTTGAATTCTATTTAGTCGCGGTAGCTCTACGCACGACCAGATTGCGGAAGCGAGATCCAGAGCCGAGCTTGGTACACCCAGTTGGTCATCAACAACATGAATCGCGCGACGAGCCTGAAGGGCGGCCAGGATTGTGCGCATGAAATTCTTACCATGCGCAGAATAAAGCCACCCAGTACGGACGATGAGCGCACGTGGGTCAGCGCTTATGACTTCCGTTTCACCAACGAGCTTGCTTACACCATAGACATTGACCGGATTTGTTTCAGCATTTGGAGGGTAGGGCGTCGCTCGATTGCCATCGAACACGTAATCGGTGGAGATGTGGATCATGCGCGCGTCTATTCGTCTGGCTGCGCGCGCCACGTTCCCGGCGCCAGTGGCGTTGACGGCGAAGGCTTGGTGAGGCTCTTCCTCCGCCTTGTCAACCGCCGTGTAGGCGGCGGTGTTGATCATCACACATGGTCGAATGCTTGAGACGGCTTCTTCAACCGCGGCGGCATCGGTGATGTCACACTGGCTGCGCGAAAGCCCGACTGCTTCGACACCCGCCGGAGTCGAACGCAGCAATTCTGTTCCCAACTGACCGGTCGAGCCAGTGATCAGAACCCGCACTACTCCGCCAGCAGTTGCCGCAGATAATCCCCGTACGCAGTGTTCTTCAGTTGCGTTGCAAGTCGGGCGAGATCCTCGGTTTCTATGTAGCCCATCCGGTATGCAACCTCTTCAGGACACGCAACCTTGAGACCCTGTCGCTGCTCTATGGTTTCGATAAATAGGCTCGCCTGGAGGAGGGAGCTCGCCGTGCCTGTATCGAGCCAAGCAGTGCCACGGCCGAGGATCTCCACATTGAGCTCGTCGAGCTCGAGATAAGATGTGTTGAGGTCGGTAATCTCGAGCTCACCTCTAGCTGACGGTCGAAGCTCTTTCGCAAGATCGCACACTTTCCCGTCATAGAAATACAATCCGGTCACTGCGTATTTCGATTTCGGGATCGTGGGCTTCTCTTCAATCCCAATCGCACGGCCCGATTTGTCAAATTCGATCACGCCGTACGCCTGTGGCTCGCTCACCTGATATGCAAAGATCGTCGCACCGCGTTCTCTCTCGGCTGCGCGACGAACGCTTTCGGAAAGATCCTGACCGTAAAAAAGGTTGTCGCCGAGAATAAGTCCAGCGCCCCGACCCCCAAGAAAATCCTCTCCGATGAGAAACGCCTGCGCGATTCCGTCAGGATAGGCTTGGGCTGCATACGAAATGTCGAGGCCCCACTGGCTGCCGTTGCCCAAGAGACACTCGAAGCTGGGTAAATCCTTGGGGGTGCTGATTATCAAAAGGTCGCGGATTCCGCCCATCATCAAAGTGGTGAGCGGATAATAGATCATCGGCTTGTCGTAGACCGGAAGAAGCTGCTTGCTCACGGTTCGGGTGATCGGGTACAGCCTGGTTCCCGATCCGCCGGCGAGTATGATCCCTCTTCGGTTCCTCATCAGAAGTGAATCTTCACGCCCGCGATGGAATTGAGATTCCAGCTATCTCGCAGGAACTGCCGGTTGAGCTCACGGACAGCGGTCAGAGAAGTAATCATCTCTGCACCTCCGACAAATCGCGCCCGCTGCGCAGAGAAAGCGTGAGAAACGTCATCTAGAGCCGTACTCGGTGCGCCGGTGACGAAAAAAGTCCCAGCTTGTTCCATGATGGTGCGGCTCCACGACAACGTCGTTTGCCCGTTACGGTCGAACTTGTCCCAGGCGACAAGCCATCCGGCTCCCGTGCCAACCCCGGCATCTGAACCAAGGACTTGTCCTCGATTGGTGTGGCCCTGTCGCAACACGCGGTGAACGTAAATTCCGCCCTCACCACGGTGGCGCGCGAGCGTTGGGAGCTCGTAGTTAATAAGCTCGGTACGAACCGCGGAAAGATGAAGAGAGTCTGAGCTAATCACTTTGCGTAATCCCAACCCATAAGTGCGAGAATGATCGGGCTCCTGAAGCAGATCCCGAAGATCAGCGTTATGATCTTCACGCCCGTACTCTCCGTAAATCTCGAAGCCGTTTGGAGGAAAAACCCATCGTACGAACACGGACGCAAGCTGATTGTCACCAACACCCGAATCGCTTCCGCCGACAAATCCTGCCGAGCCGTGCAAGCCATTCTTCAAGATGGCTTCAAAGGGCTTGGTGAAATAGCTCTGCGGAATTCCAGTCCGCGGCCAAACTGAGTGAAAGAATCGCGCAAACCCTAGCTCGAGTCCGGGAACGCCGCGCGGCTCAAAGACTCCAACCACGCCGGACATGAATCTCTTCGTGCCAGCTTCGAGCTCGGAAGAGTAGTAGCCTGTTCCGGTGACTGGAGAATAAGAACTCTGCTCGAGTCTTCCCCAAACCAGCCGTCCGTGCAGTCGTCCAATCCAGATTGGCAGCGGAGAGCTCGTCCCGAGAAATGCATGGGGAAATCCTGCCGCGTTCGCACCGATGATGTATGGATAGAGCTCCATCGGACCCCAGCCCATGTTGGCTGTTGAAACACCACCGGCGAGCCCGAGCAAATCCACGCGCACGGTGCTCTCGCCGGGGTCAACGCGGGAGTAGGCGTTCGCTCCAAATTTTTGGGGACGATCGATGAAAATAGGGAACAAAGGATCGGCATATATGCCGGTTCCACTTACTCCTGTCGGTTGAAGTTGAAACGCCCGATTCTGCGCGCGAAAAGCAATCGGATTGAAGGTCGCCGACAGCGGCCCAGCGCGAAATGCAGAGCCCAGATCGATTGCCGACGTCAGGCCTCGCCCCGCCCACACGGCTCCGTCATTAGACCCGTACGGAAAGGCACTGTTGAAACGAAACACCACATTCACCGGCAGCACCTTGAACGAAAACCGCGACGGATAATCCTTATAGTCGCCCTTGCCGGACCGGGGATGCGACCCGCGTTTGACCGCCAGTGTCGCCAGCTCCTTCTGCGAGAATTCTCTCAGCGACCACGGATACTGCGCGGCGAGACCGGCGTCCTGCAAATAACGCAGATAATTCTCGTCGTCCGAGCCGACCATCACATGGTGCGGAGCTTCCCGGGCCACCGTGTCCCGCGGTTTTACTTGGCGAGTCGTCGTGTCCTGCGCGGGAAGATCAACTGCCACCACAAGTGCCGCCACAACGGAGAGGCTGCGGAAAATCATCCGCGAGAATCTACCGCACGGGCACAACGTTGTCAGCGGATGTCATCGTCCCGTCACCTCGTCTCATTGCAACCGCGGTGACCGCTTCCTAGATTGCCGCGACAACGATCCCTCATTCTGCGTTTGCCATCAGCGCACATCTCGCACATCCAACTCAGATCGAAGCCGTGACGCGCGCAGGAGTCATTCTCTGCGCGTTCGTCAGCTTCACGCTGTCGCCGCGTTTCGCCTCAGCGCAGGATTCGCTCGCACTTCCGCGTTCGGGCAGCGCAATCCCAACAGGCGCACAGTCGACACGTTCCGCCCGGCTCATCATCGTCAACGGCGACTCAGTGGATCGTTGGGGCGATGACCAGCGCCGCGGCCTTTCTGCCACAATGGGGTATCTCCTCCGTTCTGCGAGCACGCTTACTGAAAAATCCGCACTGCCTGGAGTGCGTGGGATCCCAGCCGAAGTCCACGCCGTGTACAACTCCGGCCTCCCATTCTCTATGAACGAGGGAGGAATCTGGGCGGGAAGGGGAGTCGCTTGGCTATTCACGGCCGGCTTCGACGCGCAGCTCGGTAACGTGCGCCTGCTCATTGCCCCCCAATTCGCGCTCAGCACAAATCGCTGGTGGTTGCTTCGCGATTCAACTCACTTCCCGCCGCCGCAACTCCCGCCCGACCGGAACGGTCACGGCTACATGTTCGCCTGGTACGGAGCGCCGTATTCGATCGACTTGCCACTCCGTTACGGTGACGTGAATCTGTCGCGGCGAAGTTTTGGCCAATCCTCGCTGGGCGTCGATGCCAAAGCTCTCACGATGGGCTTTAGCACCGAGAACGAATGGTGGGGACCAGGCGTCCGCAACGCGATCATCCTGAGCAACAACGCGCCGGGTTTTCCGCATCTCTTCCTGCGATCCGCGCGGCCGCTCGACACACCGCTTGGCTTCGTCGAATTCCGCTGGGTGAGTGGTGCCCTCTACGAATCACGGTGGTTCGACGCGGATTCGACGAACAATGTGCGCTCGATCGCGGCGTTTGCCGCTACCATTACTTCGCACCGCGCTCCGGGTCTGACTTTCGGGTTTGCGCGGTCGGTTTACTCCACTGCTAGTGAATCTGGCCCAACTTTTTTCCGCTTCTTCGACATCCTTAAGAACACAGGGCATCCGAACGACAAGCCTTTCGGCGATTCGACGCTCACGCCGGGAGGCAGCGATCAGGTCTATTCCCTCTTCGCACGCTGGGTGATGCCGGAGAGCGGCTTCGAAACCTACGCCGAGCTTGGACGCACCGAATTTCCAAAATCGCTGCGGGACTTTCTCATCTATCCGAGCCATACCATCGGGTACACTCTGGGCCTCCAGTGGAACAAGCCTCAAGGCCGCTCCCGCATCCAGGCGGAAGTCACCACTCTCGAGCAAAGCTCCAGCTTTCGCGATCGTCCCATCGGATCGTGGTACACCAGCCGGCGCGTGATTCAAGGCTACACCAATCAGGGCCAAACTCTCGGCGCTGCGATCGGCCCCGGTTCGTCGAGTCAGTACCTGGCGTGGGATTTCGTGCCGCCTTCATGGCGCTCGGGCCTCTACGCCGGGCGCATCCGCTGGAATGAGGACATGCGGAGCGTGTACCACTGGCCGGCCTACCTGGAGCTTTGCAACCACGATGTCAGCTACTTCATCGGCGGGCGCACGAGCGGCCGTACACGTTTTGGCTTGATCTCGGCGGATCTTACGCTGGCCACGAGAATCAACGCGTTCTTCCAGCTTCAATCCGGTTGCACCGAGCGCATTTCCGTCAGAGACATCAGGAACAGGACCCTTTCTGTCTCTTTCGCCCCCTTCGCCCGGTAACATGCCGAGGCCCGATAGGCTAGAATTTTGCGATCCCATGGCCGCCGATGACGATGCTTACTCAATGACCACACCTCTGACACCCCGCTCGCCCGGGACAACGGTGCTAACCCATCCGGCTCTTCAGCGCCGGTCCGCGCTAAGGGAGCGACGGCCGCACGCTGTGAGGCGGCACACCGGGCGGGTCGCGACGAGATTCGCGGTGCTTTTGGCGGGCGACATCGTCGCGATCTTTCTTGCGCGCGCTGTGGCGACATGGCTGGCGGCCGAGACGGCGTTCGGCGCGGCGTCTCTGACAGCGACGCCCCTGATAATGGGCGGAACCCGCTTCCTCTCCCTTGGCGTCATTACTATCGCGGCAGTGTTCGCGGCTGGTGGTCACAGCCGGCACCGCGCACTCAACCAGCCGATTCGACTCTTTGGCGCGGCGGCGGGGGCCGTCCTTCTCAATTACGCGGGCGGAATCGCGCGCGGCTATCTATCGGACCTGATCCTGCCGATCGTCGCGACGACTGCGGTCGTGTGGCTGTCGCTCCTGCTGGTGCGGCAGATCTCCGAGTGGTTCCTGCGTCATGTCTGGCCGGCGCAGAGAGGAGCGGGAGCGGCGATTCTGATTGGCCCTCCGATCGCGGCAAGACGGTTCGAGCAGGCCGTTGCAGCGCCGGGCGGAGACTATCGGGTCGCGGGTTATGTCGCGACCGATCGCCCCGAGAGCGATGATTTTCTCGGAAGCGTCGATGATCTTCCGGCGCTGATAGCTGAGCACGATGTCGAGGCGGTCGTAGTATGTGCTGACCTTCCCCTCACTCGCATCAGCGCCGTGATCGAGGAATGTCTTCTCGCCGGCTGCCAAATCCTGTATCCAGCCCGCGCTGTTCGCGTGTATGGCGTGCGACCGACTCTCGTCTGGCACCACGATCAGCCCTTTTTCGAGCTAGGCAGCCCGGTACTCAAGGCGAGGGCGCTCATCTCGAAGCGCATCGTCGATGTCTTCGTGAGTGCTATTCTCCTCGTGATTTTCGCGCCGGTGCTGGCGATCATCGCCGTTGCCGTCGCACTCGACTCTCCGGGCTCTCCTCTCTTTCTGCAGGAGCGCGCGGGACTCGGCGGCCGCCGCTTTCGCATGATCAAATTCAGGACAATGCGCGAAGGTGCGGACGTCGAGAAGCAGCAGCTCGCGCACCTGAATCAGACGGGTGACAGCAGGTATTTCAAGATTCGCGACGATCCGCGCACGACCCGGCTTGGCCGGATGCTCCGCCGCTGGAGTCTCGACGAGTTGCCTCAGCTCGTGAACGTACTGATCGGAGAGATGTCGCTCGTTGGCCCGCGGCCGTTCTTCGAGGCGGACTTCCAGGAATACGAGGACCATCATTTCCGGCGGCTCGACGCGAAGCCAGGAATCACGGGACTTTGGCAGGTAAGCGGACGCAGCGAAATGCTCGATTTCGAAGACATCATCTACCTCGACCGGCAGTACATCGAGCAATGGTCCTTCTGGCTCGACGTCAGCATTCTCTTCCGGACGATTCCCGCGGTACTGCGACGGACGGGAGCGTTCTAGCGAGGCTTTCTCGCGGCATGAATCAGCGCTCGTTTCTCTTCCTCCTCGCGCTGGCGTGCAACGTCGCGACCGATGTGGGCTTCTCCACCCGAAACATCACCGCCTGGGGAGACTCGCTAACCGACGGCCAGCCTTTCACCCGGGCTGAAGCATATCCGGCACGACTGGCCGCGTTGTTTCCCGATCGCATCGTGCTCAATCAAGGCGTGGGCGGCGAAACCTCGTCCCAGATTCTTGCCCGCCTGCGTGCCGACACCAGCCACCGCCACGATGTCACCGTCCTCTGGATGGGGCGGAACAACTATGCCGATCCCGCCCGCGTCGAATCCGATGTCGCAGCGGCCGTCAAGTCACTCCGAACAGACCGGTTCATCGTGTTGTCCATCCTGAACGGTGATTTCGATGGTTACGAGGCGAAGGGCGCACCGGGGTACGAGACAATCATGGCAATCAACAGATTGTTGGCCTTCAAGTATCCGACGCACTTCCTCGACATCCGCGGTTATCTCGTGTCGCTCTACGATCCGTCAGACCCTGAGGATGTCAGGAACCATCAGGACGACATTCCCCCCAGCTCGCTCAGAGCTCATTGGAATGGAGGCATCGACTTCTTGCACTTGAGCCCGGAAGCCAACTCCAAAGTCGCGAAGCGTATTGCACAATTCATTACGCAAAAGGGGTGGTGAAGCCATGGTACGCAACGAAGGATTTTGTCAGGCCGAAAAGTTTCTCCCGATAAATGCGGGCCTCGGGGAAGAGGCGGCGCACGTCGTTCCCCGAGAGGAGTGAAACGCTCGCGACTTCCGCTCTCGCCTCTGCCTTATTGGG
>Ga0184619_10000091_pt1 | contig 28189 bp, 26 predicted proteins | sample PLM0_60_b1_FD_133146 | JGI IMG/M metagenome (GOLD analysis project Ga0184619, IMG submission 133146) | Groundwater sediment microbial communities from an aquifer in East River, Colorado, USA - PLM0_60_b1 | ecosystem: Environmental > Terrestrial > Soil > Riparian zone | place: USA: East River...
CCGCAATCACTCCCGGCCGGGCTGATAAATTTTTCGGCCTCACGCATATCGTTTGTGAAAACCGCGGAGGTCAGACCCTGGGGCACACCGTTGTTAATCGCGATCGCTTCATCAAAATCGCGGTAGGTCATTAGGTAAAGCAACGGCCCGAACGTCTCGTGCCGCACAATTTCGAAATTCGGTTTCGCGCTAGCCAGGCACGGCGTCATATAACAGCCGCCGGGATATTGCGGGCCTTCCAGCCGTTCGCCGCCGTAAAGAACTTCGCCGCCTTCGTCTTTCAATCGCTGGATGGAATGCTGGACAAGATCGACAGCGTTCTTGTCGATCAGCGGGCCCATCAATGTTTTCTTATCGAGCGGATTCCCGATTGGCAGGCTTTTGTAGGCGGCCAATAATTTCTTGCGCACCTTATCAGCAATCGATTCGTGCATGATCACGCGCCGCGTGGAAGTGCAACGCTGCCCGGCCGTGCCGACCGCGCCGAAGAAGATCGATTGGGTCGCCATTTCAATGTCGGCGCTGGGCGCGACGATCAACGCGTTGTTACCGCCGAGTTCCATGATGGTTCTGCCGAGTCGGCCATGGACTGTTTGCGCAACACTAAGTCCCATTTGAACGGAGCCCGTGGCCGAGATCAGCGGGATGCGCTTGTCCGCCGAAAGTTTTTGCCCAACAGTCTTCCGGTCGCCGATCAGCAAAGAAAAAATTGCCGGATCTGCGCCGGTTTCCTGGCAAACGCGTTCCGCAATCTTTGTGACCGCGATCGCACTAAGCGGAGTTTTTTCCGATGGCTTCCAAGCAGTGGCGTCACCACAAACCGCGGCGAGCGCGGCGTTCCACGACCAAACCGCGACGGGAAAATTGAATGCAGTGATCACGGCAACGACACCAAGCGGATGCCACTGTTCCATCAAACGATGGTTCGGCCGTTCCGACTGAATCGTCAGGCCATACAACATGCGCGACTGACCGACGGCCAAATCGCAGATGTCGATCATCTCCTGCACTTCGCCTTCGCCTTCAGCGAGAATCTTTCCGGTTTCGAGCGTGACCAACTGTCCGAGCGCGTGTTTAAACTCGCGCAGCGCGTTGCCGAGACGCCGGACAGTTTCACCGCGCACAGGCCCCGGCGTCACGCGCCATTTTAAAAACGCTTCCTGCGCGCGCGCGATCGCCGCTACGTAATCTTCATCGGAAGCAGTCCGCACACTCGCCAATCGCCGACCATCGATCGGAGAAATCTTGTCGATCTTCGCGCCGCCGCCTCGCCATTCGCCGCAGAAGACGCCGCGATTTTCCTCGGCAATGCCAAGTTTTTCTAAGATCGATTGCATAGGTGGATCGCGTGCTCCGCGCGCGATGCTAAAAATATGGCGGCGAAGCCGCGTGAGTTAACATCGAGCGACGGAGCGCTCGATCCACCTTTTTCGCTTCGCTTCATTTCCGCATCCGCTGGCATTGCTTGCGGATCAAATCCATCGCTTCATCGACAACCTCCGCCGTGATATCGAGCGCGGGCCGGAAGCGGATCGATTGTTCGCCGGAACGAAGTGTGAGCACACCAAGATCGAACAGCCCTTTCCAAAATTCTTCGCGGCTCTTCGCGTCGGGCAGATCAAAGGCAAGAAGCAAACCGCGTCCGCGCACCGCCGTGATCATCGGTTCTTCGCGCTGCAGACCGCAAAGTTGATTCAAAAAATGCGCGCCCACTTTCGCAGCGTTCTCGACGAGATGCTCTTGCTCGACAATGCGCATGCAATGAGTGGAGCGCACCATGTCGGTGAAATTGCCGCCCCAGGTTGAGTTGAGCCGGCTGGGCAAGCGGAATGCGTTGTCTTTCACTTCATCGAGACGCGGACCGGCCATCACTCCGCAAACCTGCGCCTTCTTGCCAAAGGCGAGCAGATCGGGAACGACCCCGAAGTGCTCGCAACACCAGGTGCGGCCGGTTGCACCCATGCCGCATTGGATCTCGTCGAAGATGAGAAGGATGTCGTTCTCGTCGCAGATGCGCCGGAGCGTTTGCAGCCATTCGCCGCGGAAATGATTGTCACCTCCCTCGCCCTGGATCGGTTCGATGATGATGGCGGCGATGTCGATCTTGCACCTATCGATGTAGGCGCGGATCTCCTGCTCAGATTTTTTCTCCCGCGCGATCACGTCGCGTTCGCGCTCCGATTTCGGCAACGAAAAATCGATGCACGGGCAGGAAACGCGCGGCCAATCGAATTTGGCGAACAAATCGGTCTTGCGCGGATCGGTGTTGGTCAGACTCATGGTGTAACCAGTGCGGCCATGAAAGGCGTGCCGGAAATGCAGAATCTGCGTGCCGTGTTCGTCCGGCAGCTGCCCCATGTTTTTGCGCACCTTCCAATCCATCGCGGCCTTAAGTGTATTTTCCACCGCGACCGCGCCACCTTCGATAAACAGGTAGTGCTCCAGCGGCGGCAATCCCGCGACGCGCGAAAATGTTTCGACAAACTCTGCGTAGCCTTCCGAATAAACGTCCGAATTAGCGACCTTGACTTTGGCCGCGCGCAAAAGATCGCGTTGAACGTCAGCATCGGCGAAGTGCGGATGATTGAAGCCGACCGGCATCGATCCGAAAAAGCCGTAGAGATCGATCAAGCGATGTCCGGTCGCCGCGTCATATAAATAAGAGCCGCGGCTCTTATCCAAGTCGATAACGATCTTGAAACCATCGAGCAGAATGTGCTGCTCGAGCGTCTTCAGAACGCTCGATGGCTTCATACTTTTTTGTTTTTCGCTCTTTGCAGCGCGGCTTCGAGGTGAAGCCGCTTCCGTGAGCACGGGCGGCATACTCATCCAATCATCGTAATCTCAGGCGCGAATGCGGTCAATGGTAGCACAGGCATCTTGCCTGTGAGGACACTGGGCATCCTGCCTGGTGTCCGAGATTGTAATCGGCAGACGAGACGCCCGCCGGTCCCACCAAGAGGCCCGTGCTACACAATCCCGCGCCGAAGCGATTCGTGCTTACCGGCGAGCAAATCTTGTGTAAGCTGATAGCCACGGCGATCGACATTGCGGTGCGTGCCGGCGAAGTGACTGTCGATCCGCGTCCGCGAAGATCGACAAAAATAATCGGCGAGCGACAAGACTTCATCGCTCGGCTTGCCTTGACCGAGAAGCCACTGCGCATAGGAGCAGGTTGCGCTGATCGCAAAAAGTTCCGTGGCGATGCCGACAGAGCGCGAGAGCAACAGTTGCTCGCGATCGAGTTTTGGGCCGAACCGCGCCATGGCGTGAAATAATCCGCGGGCGAGCCGTTTGCTTGTGCGCGCGGCGTAATTGACGTGACCGCGCAATGTCTCGTGCAGATTGTCGATCTTGCCCGCATCGCCGGGCAACCATTGGCGCGGGTACCAGCCGGCGTAAAATTTTCCGGAAGTGAAGATGGCTTTCACGCGCTCCGACATCGGCAACTGCGTGTTGAAAATCGCGCCGCCGACCTTCAAATGCGGATCGAGCGCTTCACGCGCGATGAAGAGCCGCATGATTTCGCTCGAGCCTTCGAAAATTGTGTTCACCCGACAATCGCGCAGAAATCTTTCCACCGCGATGGGCGGCTCGCCGCGGCCAGCGAGTGAGTGCGCCGTTTCGTAACCGCGACCGCCGCGCACCTGCATCGCGTCGTCGGCAATGCGCCAAGTCGTTTCGGTCGCCCACATTTTGCACATCGCGGTCTCGATGCGCAGATCGCCAGATTTGCGATCGAGCAGCGACGAACTTAGAAAGGTCATCGCTTCCATCGCGAAGACGTTGCCGGCCATCTCCGCGATTTTTCCCGCGATCGCAGCGTGTTTGCCGATCGGCACGCCCCATTGCACGCGTTCGCCTGCCCATTTGCGCGAGATTTCCAGCAATCGCTTGGAGACACCGACGCATGCGGCCGGCAATGTGAGCCGGCCAGTGTTCAGCGTCGTGAGCGCGACTTTCAATCCCGCGCCCTCCTTCGCGATCATGTTTTCGCGCGGCACGCGCACATCGGTGAACTTCACCACGGCGTTATAGAGCGCACGCAGGCCCATGAACCGGCAGCGATAGGTGATCTCGAGCCCGGGCGTCGCAACATCGACAATGAAGGCCGTGATCTGTTTGCGTTCTTTGCCGCCGACTATTTTTGGCGGCGTTTTCGCCATGACCACAAGCACGCCCGCTTTCACGCCGTTCGTGCACCAAAGTTTTTCGCCGTTCAGGATGAACTCGGAACCGTCGGGCGTCGGATCGGCGCGGAGACTCATGGTCGCCGGGTCCGAGCCGGCGTGCGATTCGGTTAGCGCGAAAGCGGAAATCTCGCCACCGGCCACGCGCGGCAAATACTTTCGTTTCTGTTCCTCGGTACCAAACAACAGCAGCGGTTGCGCCACGCCGATCGATTGATGCGCGGAAACGAGCGCGGCTACGTTGCCGTCCCAACTGCCGAGCAAAACCGCCGCGAGGCCATAATTGAACTGCGACAAACCTAGACCGCCGTACTGCTTGGGAACTTTGATTCCGAACGCGCCAATCGCCGCGAGGCCCGCGAAATTTTCCGGCGGAATTTCGCCGGTGCGATCAATTTCGTCTGGATCGACATGATCGCGCAAATACGTTTCGAGTTTGTTGAGAAAATCTTCACCGGCGGCGCGGTCCTCCGCGCTTTGCGCCGGCCACGGGTAAATCCGATCGAAGTCGTATCGCCCGATGAAAAGGTTGCTGGCGAAACTGCCGCGATCATCCAGCGGATCGCGCGAAGCTTCCGCCAGTTCCAGCGCGGCGCGCTTTCCTTCCGACATCTTTGAGGTGTCGATAACGGAAGCCGTCGGCTTCTGCGGCTTGGCGCTCGTTTCTTCAGCGATCTGCTTTTCGGGTGCCTCCAGCGGCGATTTCATGATGGTAGCGCAAGCCTCCGGTTTGCGAACCAACAAAACGCAAGCTGGAAGCTTGCGCTACATTCATGATTCATAAAATTTCGTCCCGTCACGCGCGTGCTTTTTCAAAATTTCGCAGGGCGCAAATTTTTCGTCGCTCTGCGCGAGCCGATTCATTTCATCGACGATTTTGTTCAAACCAAAATGTTCGGCGAATCGAAGCGGTCCGCCGCGGAAGGGCGCGAATCCGGTGCCGAGGATCATTCCGTAATCCGCATCTTCGGGCGAAGCGACGACTTTCTCTTCCACACAACGCGCGGCTTCGTTCACCATGAGAAACACAAGGCGGTCGCTCAGAGTGGAAGCGGCGCCCTCGCGGCTGGTTTGTTTGAAACTACGCGACGAGGCGTCGCTTCTACGCCATTTCTCGAGCGCTTCATTCGCAGTTTGAGTTTTGCCTTCGTATTTGTAAAAACCGCTTCCGGTTTTACGACCGAGCATTCCACCATCGCGCAGCCAATGGAGGACGGCGGGAGCGTGATCGCGACGGCCATAGGCCTTTTCCAGCGTGCCGGCGATGTCCACCGTGATGTCCACGGCGATCTCGTCGATCAAACGCAACGGCCCCATCGGCATTCCCCAGGCGACAAGCGCATCATCGATCTGCTTTGCATCTATTCCCGCCTCGAAAAGTTCCGCCGCATCGAGCAGATAAGGAAACAAAACGCGGTTGACGAGAAAGCCGGGACTGTCACGCACCGCCACCGGCAGCTTTCCGATCTGGCGTGTAAATGCGAGCGCACGCGAGAGAGTTTCGTCCGAAGTTTTTTCGCCGATGACGACTTCGACCAGTTTCATCCGGCTGACCGGGTTGAAAAAGTGCAAACCGATCACGCGGTTGGGGGAACCCGTTACGCCAGCCAGTTCGCCAATCGGCAACGCTGAGGTATTGGTGGCGAGGATCGTTTTCGGGCCGATTTCGCCAGAAAGCTCACGGAAGATTTCCTTTTTGATGTCGATCTTTTCCGAAGCGGCTTCGATGACTACTTGCACATCGCGCAGCTCGATGGGAACCGCCGAGGCCACGATGCGGGCGCGGCCTTCCTTGGCTTTTTCTTCGCTCATCAAACCCCGTTTAACCGCGTCCGCGTAAGTTTGCTCGATCGTGGCCAGGGCGCTGTCGAGTTGTTCGCGACCGACATCGCGCAGAATCACCGTGACGCCGTGCGAGCTGAGCCACTGCGCAATCCCGGCGCCCATCACTCCTGCGCCAATCACCGCGGCGTGCACGACTCTTGCCGGCGCAGTTTTCGACGTTCCTTTCTTGTATTTCTCGGCGAGAAAGAAATTACGAATCAAGTTCTGGGTGGATTCCGTCTCGGCGAGATCGACAATTGCATCGAGCTCGAGCGCGAGTGATTGATCGACTGAGCTGGCGAGGCCTTTCTTGATCACTTCGAGCGCGCGAGCAGGCGCCGGGTTGTGGTTGCGCGGCACAGGAATTTCCCTGTCGATTTTTGGCGGCGGCGAGATCTTTCGTTTGCCCCCGCGCAATTTTTTCCGCGCGACCTCGAGGAGTTTGTCGCGCGGAGCAATTTCATCGATGAGGCCAAGCTTCAACGCCTCCTGTGCGGAATGAAGTTTTCCTTTCAGAATCACTTCAGCGGCGCGTGCCGCGCCGATCAAGCGCGGCAGCCGGGTCGAGCCGCCCCAGGCCGGGACTAAACCGAGCGTAGTTTCCGGCAAGCCGATGCGGGTGGCCGGATCGTCCGACGCGACGCGATAATCGCACACCAGCGCGATCTCGTAACCACCACCGGCACACGCGCCGTGAATCGTCGCACAAGCCGGAATTTTTAGCGTGGCCAGGCGATTAAAAACGCCTTGCCCTCTGGCAATGAAATCGCGCAGCTCGCCGGTCTTTGCCTGACGAAGCAGCGTCTCCAAGTCAGCGCCCGCGATAAAGATTGACCTTTTCGCGGAGGTGATGATCAAGCCGCGCAACGACGAATCGTTCTCGATAAGATCGACATGTTCATTTAGTTCGTTGAGCGTAGCGGCATCGAAAACGTTCGCGCCAGACTCAGGGCGATCGAACGTCAGCAGACAGACCTTGTCGTCGCCGATTTCCCGACGAATCATCGGGTTGGTCACAGTTGCGGGCATCCGATTCATATTGGCCGGTTTCGAAGAAATTCCAAGCGCAGAGAGGATGCAGGTGGATCGGCCCGGCAGCTGCCAGGGCGATCCTAATTAATATGCGGCCTCGCCGCCAAATTCTAACACCGAGCTCGCCAGCAGACGAGTCCGTCCACTTGGCGGAGAAGGGACTGCTCGATCCACCCGTCGTTGCGCATCGCAAATCGCAATGTTAGAACTCGACCGGCGTTTGGCCGCTGCGATTTTATGGTCGGCAAACTTTTAGCACCCGAGATCAAGAGCATGATCGACGCGCGCAATTTCGGCGCGTTGCGCGAACTGTTTAGCGACTGGCCGCCGGCCGACGTGGCCGAGGTGATTCTCGATCTTCCCGAAGACGAACAGGTCATCATTTTTCGGGTGCTGCCGGCCGCGCTGGCGGCAGATGTATTTGAATACATCGGCATCGAGGAGCAACAAAATTTGCTGCGAGCGATGGCGCACGAACAAGTCGTCGGAATTTTGAATGAAATGTCGCCGGACGATCGCACGGCGTTGCTCGAGGAAATGCCGAGCGCGGCGGCGCGCCAGCTCATCCGACTGCTCACGCCGGAGGAACGCCGCGTGGCGCAAGCGCTCCTCGGTTATCCGGAAGGCAGTGTCGGCCGTTTGATGACGCCGGATTTCATTGCCGTGCGTGAAGATTGGACGGTTCAACACGTACTCGACTATATCCGCGAGTTCGGACGGGACAGCGAGACGCTCAATATCATCTACGTGGTGGATGAGCGCGGCAAATTGATCGACGACGTGCGCATGCGCGAGTTCCTGCTCCGGCCGCTCACCGCCAAAGTAAGCGACATTCGAGATCAAACGTTTGTTGCCCTCAAGGTGAACGATACGCAGGAAGAAGCGCTCAATGTCTTCCGCAAATACGACCGTGTCGCGCTGCCGGTAGTCGACTCAAATGAAGTGCTCGTGGGCATCGTAACGAGCGACGACATGCTCGATGTCGCGGAGAAGGAAGCAACCGAGGACATCCAAAAATTCGGCGGCGTGGAAGCATTGGACGAGCCCTACATGCGCATCTCACTCTGGCGGATGGTGCGCAAACGCGCCGGCTGGTTGGTGATTTTGTTTATTGGCGAAATGCTCACCGCCACGGCGATGGCAAATTATCAGGACGAAATCGCAAAGGCAGTCGTGCTGGCGTTGTTTTTGCCGTTAATCATTTCCAGCGGCGGCAATTCCGGCTCGCAAGCATCGACGTTGATTATTCGTGCGATGGCACTGGGTGAAGTGACACTGCGCGATTGGTGGCGCGTGGCCAGTCGCGAGATCCAGGCGGGATTGTCGTTAGGCGGAATTTTGGGCGCGATCGGAGCAGCGCGGGTGACGATTTGGTCGATCGTGGGCGACAAATATTTGCATCGACAACTTTACGGGTCGCACTGGCCGCTGGTGGCAATTACCGTCGGGCTCGCGCTCGTCGGTGTTGTTTTGTGGGGATCTCTGTCCGGCTCGATGCTGCCTTTCCTTTTGCGGCGCGTGGGCGCCGATCCGGCCACTTCCTCCGCGCCATTCGTCGCCACACTTGTCGATGTGACGGGATTGATTATTTACTTCAGCATTGCGCTGCTCATTATGCGCGGAGCAATGCTTTAAGCCGACCATGTTATGTTCTCGATTCGCAAGCTGCTGGGGCAGGACGAAAAATTTTTCGATTTACTCGAAGCCAGCGCGCAACAGGCCGATAACAGCGTCCACGAACTGGTGGCGCTGCTGGCCAAGGTCGAGCACGGCGCTTCGCCGCAAAGCCTCGAGGCATTTGTGCACAGCCGTCGCGAAGACAAACGCATTACGCAGGAGTTGACCGAGCAGCTTTGCAAAACATTTATCACGCCGCTCGAGCGCGAAGACATTCAGGCGCTGGCGGCCGCGCTTTATAAGATTCCAAAGACGGTGGAAAAAATCGGCGAGCGCATTTTGATTTGTCCGCAGGATCTACATGGCCGGAGCTTTGCCAAGCAGGTGGAGTTTCTCGATCAAGCCGCCGAGGCCGTGCTCGCCATGGTGAAGGAATTACGCAAGGGGACCGACATCGCGACCGTGCGCGATATGAATGACAACCTTCAGGCCATCGAAGGCGCCGCCGACAAACTCGAGCTCGATTTGTTGCGCGATCTTTATCACGGCAACTACGACACCAAGCACATGATTTTCCTGCGCGATCTCTACGATCTGCTGGAAAAGGTGATCGATCGTTGTCGTGACGCTGGCAATATCGTCCTGCAAGTCGTGCTCAAATATTCGTAGTCCGTTCCTCGGCTGCGGTTATGCTCGTCTTCCTTTCAGTCGTTCTTGCGGCGATCATTTTTGAATACAGCAACGGCTTTCACGATGCTGCAAATGCGATCGCGACCGTAGTCTCGACGAAGGTTCTCACGCCACGCCAAGCGATTGGGATGGCGGCATTCTTTAACCTCACCGGCGCGCTGCTTGGCGGCGCCGTTGCTTCGACAATCGGCAAAGGATTAGTGGACACGAATGTGGTGACGATGTCCACGGTACTCTGCGCGGTTATCGCCGCCTTCGTTTGGAACATTACGACCTGGTGGTTCGGCTTACCGTCGAGCTCGAGTCATGCGCTCATTGGCGGACTTTGTGGAGCGGCCCTGGCGACTGCCCGCGGGAATTGGTCCGTCATAAAATGGGACGCCGGCTTGTGGCCGAAAGTCGTGTTGCCAATGATTACTTCGCCGGTGGCGGGCTTCGTTTTCGGCGCTCTTCTCATGTACCTTCTTTTTGTCGCGCTGCATCGCTTCACGCCGCACTTTGTCCATTCGCTTTTCGGCAAGATGCAAATCTTCAGCGCCGCTTGGATGGCGCACAGTCACGGCACAAATGACGCGCAAAAAACAATGGGCATCATCACGCTCGCGCTCTTTACCGGCACAAAAGCGGGCAGCTTCGATCACTGTCCAGCCTGGCTCGATTTTCTAAGGACACCGATATTTGCGATACCTGTCTGGGTGAAGGTTCTTTGCGCCGCTACCATGGCGGTGGGGACAGCGGCTGGCGGCTGGCGCATCATCCGCACGCTCGGTCACCGGATGGTGAAATTGCAGCCCGTGCACGGATTTGCCGCCGAGACGACCGCTGCGCTCATCATTCAGGGAGCGAGCTACTATGGCATTCCACTTTCCACCACACACGTGATCTCGACTTCCATCATGGGCGTCGGCACGGCGAAACGTTTCAGCGGCATGAAATGGACCGTGGTCGAACGCATTATCTGGGCATGGCTTTTCACGCTGCCCGCGACCGGGCTGATGGGTTACGCGCTCGAGCGCGTTGCAATTACGTTTTGAACCCTAAACTTGTAGCGGCGGTCTGCGACCGTCGCATTGCTCATCCGCATGTGCAGGGCTGGACGGATGGGATTATAAACTGCGTGAACTAAACCAACGAGCTAAATGGAAGAGAAAGCGTTCCCGATCACCCTTAACCCGACCAAGAAGCTTAATGACTGAACAAACGACCTGCCATACTCGCCCGCGATACTTGACATCCTACAAGGGGTTAGGCTGAAGATAATTACTTTCCGGGAAGGGCTACAGCGTAGGTGATAAATCCGCAAATGATGACCATCAAAATCATGGCGAGAATGAATATGCCATCAGCGACGCGTTCCCTTCGATGCATTCGGCGCTTCGAGCGTGTTCGTAGCGCGGAATAGGAAAGCAGACAGGATACGAGGAATAAAAACGCATCAGCGGCAAGGAGATCGTCAGCCGCGGTATTCGCCTTTCTGAAAGTAATGACGACGCGGATAAGGCCGATCACAGTCAGGCACACGCCGACCATCGCAGACGAAACGGTAAAAATGTGAATGCTGACATCTTCTTCAAGATGGTTTTCTGGAGTCGTTTCCGGCATAAACTGCTCTTCCGCGAAGCCTAACAAGGTTTAGACCGAATGATTCGGTCCATCCAATTTATAGCAAACACTCCTGCCGGACGATCACTTCTTGATCGCTACCCACTCGTTGCGCGCGCGTGAATCGGCCACGGCTTGCACGACGCGCATGTAACGCACGCCATCTTCAAAACTCGGATGCGGCCGAATGCGCCCCTTGGATTTCACCGCCGCAAGAAAATCTTCCTCCACGCGCCATTCGCTCTCCAGCTCCGGCGTTAGATCAGCCACCCGCAGTGCTTTGTCGCCGACTTTACCCGCTTGCACAATATCGGTGGCGAAATCGTAGCTGAGCGTTCCCCGATCGCCGTAAATCTCGACCCGATCCGACGACGCGTGCGCGTTCATCCCGCTGAATTCGAGAACGCCTTCCGCGCCGTTCTCAAAACTGCACAGAACCGTAAGCAAATCGGGAATGATCACTTCGTAACCTTGACGCAACGGCTGCAAAATTCTCCCACGCGCAAAGACGCCGGTGACGTCGCCCAGCCAGCGGTTCAAGACCTCCACATAAATGCCGAGCGTGAGCACGTTCAGTCCGCTGATCTCGATCCGCTGCCGCCAATGCGCCGGCGCATCCGGATCGAGATATGCGCCGGTGAAGCTTTGCAACCGCACATGATGCGGACGGCCGATGTAATTTTCCGCGAGCAGTTTTTTCATCAGCAGATCGGCGCGCATTCCCATCGGCGGCGGGCAGAGCATGGTGACAAGCTCTGGATAACGCTTCGACGCCGCGAGCATTTCCTCCGCTTCCACCCGGTCCATGGCCATGCGCGCCTGACAAAAAACATGTTTGCCCGCTTCCAGCGCCGAAATTGTCACCGCCGAATGCATGTAGGGCGGGGTGCCGATCCAGATAATGTCGAGCTCGGGAACGGCGAGCAGCTCCGCCCAATTTCGCATCGGGGTCGCCTGCGGGACATTTTCGCGGCAAAATTTTTCCGAGCTCTCGTAGGTGGAGTTGGAAACGGTAACGATCTCGACTTCGGGATGTCGCTTCAGCGCCGGAAGATGTCGCGTGCGAACGATGCTGCCCGCGCCGACAATCCCAATCCGCAGCTTGTGATTATTTTTTTGCGTCATACCTCAATGCGATCCTCGATCTTGCACAGAGCGCCGCGCATTGCGCGAGCTAAGTTTGACCAAAGGGGTGCATTTGCCGTTCAAGATTCGCTTGACCCGCGCAACCCGGCACTCCAGCTTACGCGACCTTTTCCCTTTTCCCGATGTCAAGAATTTGCACCATCACCGGATCAAGAGCGACGCGCGGCAGCGTCATTCATCGGCGCGGCATGGCAAAGAAGAAGGGCGGCGTCGGCCGGCACGTGACCAAAAATGTGCCGCGCTTTTTTTCTCCCAACCTGCACGCGCATCGTATCTGGGTGCCGGAGTTGAAAAAGTTTGTGCGCGTCCGCGTGACTGCGCGCGGCCTCAAAACGATCAACAAACACGGCGCTTATGCGGCGCTGAAAAAAGCGGGCGTTATTGCGAAATAAATTGACGCACCGAATAATTCGTCGGCTCAGCGGAGCTTTGCCCTACCGGCATTAAGAGGCCGGGTGCTCCTGCAGTGAGCCGGGAGGGCGAGACTCAGTCGAGCCGACGAACTCCGCGGTTGATTCAACTTCCGTGGCCGCGTTTTCCAAATTGCCATCGAGTTTTTGGGGCGCTCGCTTCGTGCGCGGCAAATCGAGAGAGCCGTCGTTAAACTCGATCACGTGCCCCTCGCCGACCAGCCAATGCAGATCGGAAGCAAGCGCCAACTTCGCGCGCTCCAGTTCTTCGCCGGAAAGATCAACAATCAACTTTTCAGCAAGCTCCTTCCGATTGATGCCTGGCATTGCGCGCAATGTTTCGAGAATCGCGCTGACCGCCGAGGAGAGCGCCGCGCTCTCTTGAACCAAAGCACGCACGCGAATCGGCGAGACGAAGAGCATTCCGCGGCGATGCCGAAAGATATTCAATCCAGCTTCGCGAAATTTTCCTGTCAACTCTTGCATCATCTTCGAAGGCGAGCGCGTTTCGCGTGTCCAGGCATCTTCGATCGCGCGATGAAGCGCGCGATCCGGCAGACGCCGGCTTAGCACCCCGTCGATTCCGATTTCCTGGGAGGTTCGAATCAAAGCTGGGAGATAATTTTGCCGGAAATGCCGTTCTGCTTCCGTCACGGACGGGAACGCGAGTGGCGCTTCTTCATGCAACGTCGTAAACGTGGTGATTTTACGCGCCTCTTCTTTCCATTGTTCGACCGCGGCCGGATCATTCACGATCTCGATCTGCCGCTGATAATCAGCGAAACTCATCCGGCGGCTGAAGCGCTGTTCGTACAAATTGCGCAATCGCCTTTGATAATCGTGATGATTCGTCGGACCAAAAAGCGTGCCGCTCAAGTTGCACCGCGCCACGTTCGAAAAATTTCCTTTGATCGGATCGGACTGAGTGATGTCGATCTTGTAAAAATCTTCTTTCGCAAGGCGAAAAGCATTGTTCTCGAGAAATTGTCGATCGGCCGAGACGGCTCCGTTCTCTCCAAGTTGATAGAGAGGCGATTCCGGGCTTGCGGTCAAGCGAACGCTGTAGCGCTCGGGCTTTTCGAGAAAGAGCCGGGCGAGAGCGAAAAGTGAATACGCGACCGAGCCCGACTTGATCTGCGCGGCAACATTTTCAACCGCTGGACGATGCGGCAAAAAATGAATTGCAACTTGTGACGCAACGACCTCGAAAGTTTTATGTCGGTCTTTCACGTGTCGATCTTGCACTCGGCGCGCGGGCGATCGTCCGTCGCCCGTTTTCTTGAATGCGCGCGGCGGTCTCGCTTTGCGTGATGGCCGGTCTGGTCCGCGCCGTGGGTGAATTGGCGCGCGCTCAACCGGTCCATCCTCGTCTCCTTCGTAATGCGCGTAGGTCTTCTGTTCCTTCACCCATGCGGGCAGCATTTTGAGATCGAGCAAATCGACCCGTTCAATAGAGGAAGCAGGCATCGTTCTCTTCTACGCCAAGCCCGCCCGAAGTAAACTCGCCGTCGCGATATCGATCGCCGGATCGTGACGGGAAATTGATTGACAAGCTGTCTAATTCATCTACTTGCACATTCTGCTGGGACTGGTCTAAGCCTTTCCCAGCAATCAACCGAAAAATTTTATGGCCGAGAAATCAATCGAAGAGAAGGTCAAGGACATCATTGTCGAGCAACTCGGGGTCAATCCCGAACAGGTCACGTCCACCGCGTCTTTCATTGAAGACTTGGGCGCTGATTCGCTCGACATCGTGGAATTGGTGATGGCTTTTGAAGAGGAATTTTCCGTCGAGGTTCCGGATGAAGATGCCGAAAAACTGCAAACGGTCGGCGACGTCATCAAATACATCGAGGAACGATCAAAGCGGCAGGGCGGTTGATTTGACCGCGCGATCTGCGCTAACGCAAACCCAGCCCCAGTTTTTCTGGCGAGCTTTAATCGGCTCGACTTCTTTGAGAAAAACTGGGGCTGGGCTTTTCGTTTAGCGAGTTGCGAACACACGCAACTCGCCCAGACTAGAAGCGATGAATCTTACCTTGCTCGAGCGGCCGCTCTTCCATACGGCTGGGCACGATATTTCGTTTCTGGGCTTGGTTGCCTTCGCCGCACTTTTCGCGGCAGGTTTGTTGACTGCGCGCGCGCTGCAAAGCGATGCCGTCCGGCGTTTTTTCAGCCGGTTTAAGATCGACAGCGGCTTCATTGCGATTGTCACCACGATCTTAAGCCTATGCGCGCTGATCTTTTTCACGGTCAGCGCGATCAATGCCGCGGGCATCCCGCTCTCGTGGAATGCGCCTCTGCCCGGCGTCTCGCTCAGCTTGTTCCAAATTTTTCTGCTCATCGCGCTGCTGATTGCGGTCTTCTGGCTCTCCTCGGGCACGAAGCGCTTTCTCTTTAACCGGTTGCTCACCAAGAGCGGACTCGATCGCGCGTTGCAGTACGCGATTTCGCAAATTGTCAGCAACGTCGTGCTGGTGGTTGGTATTTTTATTGTCCTGGAAAACACCGGCATCCATCTCGGCGCGCTCACGGTTTTTGCCGGCGCAGTGGGCGTAGGCATTGGGTTCGGCCTGCAAAACATCGCAAGCAATTTCATCAGCGGCCTCGTGATTTTAGCGGAGAGACCGATCACGATTGGCGATCGCGTGGAAGTGGCGGGCGTGGCCGGTCAGGTCCAGCAAATTCGCGCGCGCAGCACTGTCATTCTTACCAATGACAACATCACCATGATTGTGCCGAACACGAAGTTCATCGATTCGCCGGTAACGAACTGGACTTACGGCGATCGGCGCGTGCGTTTTCGCATTCCGGTGGGTGTCGCCTACGGCAGCGATATCAACAAAGTGCGCGAAGCGCTCTTGGCCGCCGGACGCGGGAACCCACATACATTGAAGGAACCAGCGCCAGATGTTTTTCTCGAAAAATTCGGCGATGACTCGCTCGACTTTGAGCTCGTGGTGTGGAGCAGCGAGATGAGTCATCGGCCAAGTCGCTATCGGAGCGATCTCAATTTTGCCATCGAGCAAAAATTGCGCGAAGCCGGAATCGAAATCGCCTTTCCGCAGCGCGACCTGCACATTCGCAGCGGCGTCCTGAAAGTCGAAAACGCCTCCGGCAAGATCGACAGGTAGGCCGCGAATTGCAGACGAAAGCGCGTCGCGAACCGCGCAAAAGTTTGAGAAAGCTGCGGCGTACTGCTACTGGGTTCGTCCCCCAATTTCTTTCAACCTTTCCATGGAACGCCTTCTTTCCTTCCCGATCCCGAACGGCATCGCGCGACTCGTGACTCGACAGGAATTGCACCAGTGCTCAGCGTGGGAGCAGGCGTTTCGCACGCGCTGCAAAGATCACCGCTACTACGAGATCATCGACCAAACGTTGGCAGACGGTTTCGAGCATCATTATCTCATCCTGGAAGACGCGTCCGGAAATGTGCGCGCGGTTCAGCCGCTGTTTTTCCTTCGGCAAAATCTGATCGAGGGCGTGCCCGGCGCACTGCGGACGATTGTCGATCTCGTCCGGAAGAAATTTCCACGCTTTCTCACCATGCGCACTTTGATGGTGGGCTGCGCTGCGGGCGAAGGACACTTGGGCGCGTGCTCATCGGAGGATGAACGCTGGGTCGCAGAAGCATTGCACGCGAGCTTGCAAACAATCGCGCGCGCGAACAAAGCTTCCCTCGTCGTCCTGAAAGATTTCCCGTCGCGATACCGCGACACGCTCCACAATTTTTCGGCCGACGGATACGCGCGCGTGCCGAGCATGCCGATGACGCGGCTCGCCCTCAGTTATTCTAATTTCGATGAATACTTGCGCACTCTCAGTAAAGCGACCCGGAAAAGCCTGCGCCGGAAATTCCGAAAAACAGAACGCGCGGCGAAGATTGATATGGAAGTTGTGAACGACATCACGCCGTATGTCGATGAAATCCATCCGCTCTATCTTCAGGTGCACGAGCGCTCACGCTTCAAGTTTGAGACGCTAACGAGAGATTATTTTTGCAGTCTCGGCCAGCGCATGCCGGAGCGGGCCCGGTTTTTTATTTGGCGACAACTTGGCCAGATCGTCGCGTTTAGCTGTTGCATGGTGCACGAGGGCACGATTTACGACGAATGTCTCGGCTTGGATTACAACGTCGCGCTCGATCTACATCTCTATTTCTACACGCTGCGCGACATCATCAAATGGGCGATGGCGCAAGGACTGGAATCTTATTGCAGCGGCCCGTTGAATTACGATCCGAAGCTGCATCTCGGCTGCGATTTGGTGCCGCTCGATCTTTACGTCATGCACATCGCTCCTGTTTTTAACTTGGTCTTCCGTCGCGCCGTCAAATATCTCGAACCGACGCGTCATGATCCGGTGCTGCGGCGATTTCCCAACGCCGATCAACTTTAACGCTCGTCCCAAAGGTACGATCACGTTAGTTCTCTGCCTAATTTTAGCATCGAACAAGGGACTGCTCGATCCACCTTGAGGCGCATTAATTATTTGGCATCGCCCGCGGAGCGGCCGATCCACCGGCCCAACCTGAGCGCCCGCCGTTTTAGGTTGCGCCTCCCGAATCGCCTTTCCAGCTCGCCGGCTCTCGAGAAATCTGCGCTGCAGTCCCTTCTCCTTCGTGGAGAAGGTTAGGATGAGGGTTTCAACAGGCTCTTAATCCTTTCCCGGCGGGCACATCATTGGTAACGATACGAGATGCGCGACCGACCTTCCGGCTTTGCCAACCCGTGGTTGCAACTGGCGCTCAGCGTGGCGTGTGTGTTCGTCTCGGAGCTGCTTCTGAAGCGCGGCGCGTCGGAGACGGCAAATCTCACCCAGGCTTGGTCCTGGACCGGAGTTAGCGGACTTGCCTCACCGCTCGTCTGGTCGGGAATTATTTTTGTGATTATCAGCTTCATCAGCTGGCTTTATGTTCTTAGATATATTCCGCTCACCATCGCCTTTCCGCTATCGCGAGTGGTCGATATTCTGGTGCCGCTGGGCTGCTGGTTTTTTTTGGGCGAAGCAATCTCCGCGCGGCGTTGGTGCGGCATCGCGCTGGTAATCATAGGTCTGGCCGTGACAGCAAAACCGGTCGCGCAGCTGGAGGAACGGTTATGACATTGTTATCGCTCGTTTTAATTTTTCTTGCCCTCATCACATTCGTCGGCGGTCAGCTCATTTTGAAACGGGCCATGGAATCCACCGTCGCGAATGGCCTTCGCAATCGCAGGTTCATTTCCTTTTTGGGTTGCGGTATTTTTTTGATGACGATCTCGTTTTTTCTAACGCTCGGTCTGCTGCAACGCTTCGATCTCAGTTATCTTTACCCGTTCCAAGGCCTGAGCGTCATCATCATCAGTGTGCTGGCTGCCGTCATGCTGAAGGAAAAGTTGACCTTGCAACTGACCATCGGGGCGCTGTTGGTCAGTGCCGGCATCGTGCTCGTTTCACTCAGTTAAGAGCGGCCAAAGCTTTTGCAACGTCGAGTGGTTGATTTCTCGCGTTTCCTCCGGTTTGGGCCGCGCAAGTTTCGGGTGATCCATTTCCGAAGCGAAACGTTGTTTGCGGCGCGCATAAACTGGAGTTGAGAATGCGCCGCAAATATCGCCCGCAACGATCCTGCAAGATTTCCGCAACTTCGTTAACGCCCACTCAAGATCGACAATCGTAAACCGGCCGCTCTCCCAGTTTGTCACGGCTTCTTCCGCGCCAAGACAATCGAGATCGATCGTAATGTAAACATTCGCTCGGCCGACATTCTTCACGAATCCTTCAAAATGTTCCCGCCAATTGTCGCGCAAGATCGCGCCGCGACGTTGTCGATCTTTCATCGGCCGCTCATCGGCCCACGGATGAACTTCCAGATGGCCAGCGCGTTCTGCGCGTCGATTTCCAAAAAGTTGTCGCGGCCACCAGCACTCAAAATTCCCGCAACCCCAGACGCTGACGCGTTGCACATGTGGAAGTTCGAGCGCCCGATTGACCCAACTGCCGCAGGACCATTTCGGCGGACGCACGTCCCAGTCCGGATGATTGTCCAACGAAATGACAATTACCGGCTCCGCGACCCGGCGGATCCAAAGCGCAGTCAGATGATGAAAGTCACCGGAGCCGTAAAGCAGAAAGGGCGCGAGACGCTTTTCGTATTCGCGATAAAAATGCTCGATCAGGCGCGGCGGCACGGAAAAGCGAAGGTGCGGGCCCCACTTTGTTGCATCGAGGCTCTGGAACGGAAGCTCGTCGCGATTCCAGGCGCCATCGAGATCGATATGCAACGCGGCCGGCAACGGATTTCAGCGCGGCGCCGAGCTCTCGCCTCGGACGTGTCTGTCGTTCGCGAGGGCGATCCGAAGATTTTCCGCAGCGACGGCGTCATCCGGCCGCAAACGCAGGACCTCGTTAAATTGGGCGATGGCCTGCGAGACTTGTCCCAACCGCATATAGACGACGCCCAGACTATTGTGAACGGGAGCGTTCGGATCGAGGCGCGCAGTTTCCAGGTAATGCATTTTCGCGCCTTCAAGGTCGCCCTTCATAGAGAGCGCTTGGCCGAGATGGTAATGCGCCTCGGGGTGGTTTGGCTTGCGCTTCAGCGCAATCTGAAACTCCGCGATCGCTTGATCGAGTTTTCCGCCGCTCGCAAGAAACATCGCATAATTGTAATGCACGCGCCCTGATTTGGGGCTCAAGCGTATAGCGTTTTCATACGCGGCGATGGCTTCCTCTTTGCGGCCGAGGCCTTCGAGAACGTAACCGTAATCGGAATGAATATCGGCGTTGCGCGGATCCTTACGCAAAGCCTGCTCCATCTGGCCAGCGGCTTCATTCAATTTCGATTGGGCGAGGAGAACATGCCCCAATCGGTAATCCGCTTCCTCGGTATTTGGATCGAGACGAAGCGCTATCCGGAACTGTTCCGTCGCTTCATCGAGACGATTCGCGTCTTGTAAAGCGACGCCATACTTCACATGGGCGCGCGCTCCGAGCGGCAAATCAGACACGATCCAAGCTTCGCGCTGCATTACCGGCGCGGTGCCATGCGTTTGCCCAATCCAAAGCGCCGTCAGCGGGATAACAAAGACCCCGACCCACTTCAATCCGTGCAGGAGCCAGCTGGGAAGAAACGTATTTGGTCCGGCAGAGGCAGTTCCTCCGGTTAATCCGAGGGACTCACGCGTCGAGCGCTCGCGAACTTTCCAAATGAACCCGTCATAATAAAAATGGAGCAGGCCAGATGCCGCCACGACCCCGGTGAGCACACGTTTGATTGTCTCCACGTCGACACGCTCTTTAAAAATCCCCAGCGAGCCGTAGGCGAAGACAAGCCCGATGTACACGCCAACCAACGAACCGCTCCGTCGAAAAACAAACCGCATGAATCCGCCAATCGAGCTGTCTTTTTCCACGCGATTGCGATTGTAGATCCAGACAAGCGAGAGGTACTGCACATCGTGAAAAACTTCGAACAGCGCGATCCCTGCAAGAATGTTGGTCACGCCGTTATTGCAATACCACCAAAAGGCAATGCTCGTGACGAGCAGCGCCAGCTTCACCGGATTGGGACGCTTCCCTTCCAGCCACATCCGTACAAAATTTACCAGGAAGAGAACCGAAATCGCGAGGGCAACGAATAGCATTATTTGCTGCACGCTGCGCAGAACCGAGGCCGGAATGTAGGGCGCGCCACTGGCGTAATAAGTTTCCAGCGTGTCGGTCATCCGCTGCGAAGAAAGAAGCACCGCCGCCGCAAACCAGATTCCACAGGTAGCGAAATCGAGCCGACGGGTGAGCGCGGCAAACGAACCCATCTTCGCATCGTAGATCCGGCAGAACCCGTAGGTTTGCATCATCCCGTGCCAAACACCCCAGAAGAAAACGACGAGAATAAGCCCTTTCAGATCCCACCAGGTAAAACTGAGGCAGATAGCGACCAAAAAAATCGGCGCGAAAATGAAGCGCCAGCGAAACCGCTCGAAAAGAGCGCGGTCCCCGTAGGCGCGGATCATCCCGGGCAGATGGTGTCCGGTGGCGCCGAAAGCGGCCACGAAAACGTAAATGTCTTGCGCGCTAAAGCGCGCCTGGGCGAGGGCGAAAAGCGGCACAAGTAAAAGCGGCGTGCCGACGTAGAGAATCAGGTCACGCCAGCTATTCAGGATCCACAAGTTCCTCCGAGGCGCGGCAGCCGGAACGGCCGGGACAGTTTGCGGTCGTGAAAAAGCGGTGATGTGCTGCATGAACTCGGGTGGTAAGTTATCCTTAAACCGGCAGGAAAATCAACGTCGGCTTCATGGGCAGGGCCAGGCGCCGCATTGTCGATCTTATGCACGCACTTTCAAACTCGCGCGCGAAACTAAAATGGCAGCGTAATGGAGACGCGAATCAAAAAGTCAAGGGAACAAGAAAAAGAACGGGATTTTTTTTGCGTCATAAGTGACGCCTTTCGCATTTTCGCGCGCCGGTCTTCGATCATCCTTGGCAGCGCCTGGGCCTTTGCCGGAGCTGTGCTGGTCATCCTCGTGTGGATCCTGACCGGTCCCACCTTTCATTTCTCCGATACATGGCAGCTTATTATTAATACGGCCACAACGATCATCACCTTTCTCATGGTGTTCCTGATCCAGAACACGCAGAACCGCGATGCCAAAGCAATGCATCTCAAACTCGATGAGATCATCCGTGCCCTCAAAGACGCACGAAATGCACTTGTCGATCTTGAAGATTTGTCCGACGAAGATCTAAAAAAACTCGAAGAACAATTCCGTCGCTTGCGACAAACAGCCGAGCATGACGGAAAGCATTCTCGTGAGGTCGAGCCGACTGAGTTGCGCTGATTGCGCGCATTTAATCGTCTGCTTTTCGGGCTACGCCTGTGCGCAGAAAGATCTTACCGCTTGGACAGAGTCGAAAAATCTCACAGCTCGAACAATCCGGTTTGCGCGCGTAACAGCGCCGCCGGCCGTGCCAGATGAGCCAGTGACTCCAGTTCGTCCAATGCTCATGCGGCACCAGCTTCATCAAATCGCGTTCGATTTTTTCCGCGTCTTTTTGTTTGGTTAGGCCGAGTCGCTGCGACAACCGCGCGACGTGCGTGTCCACCACGATCCCTTCGTTCTTGTTGAATGCATTTCCGAGGACCACATTCGCCGTTTTGCGACCGACTCCGGGCAATTCGCGTAATTCCTCGATCGTGGACGGAACTTTCCCGCCAAACTTCTTGGCGATTGTCGATGTTGCCGCGCGAATGCTCTTCGTCTTGTTGCGAAAAAAGCCGGTCGATCTAATTGCGTTCTCCAGCTCGGCCTGCGGCGCTTTCGCGTAATCACGCGCCGTTCGATATTTCTTGAACAACGCCGGCGTGACCATGTTCACGCGCTTGTCCGTGCATTGGGCCGAGAGAATCGTCGCAATCAGCAGCTCGAGCGGATTCTTAAAATCCAATTCGCAATGCGCGCCCGGATAAACCTGCGGCAAAACTTCCACGAGTTGCGCCAGGCGCTCGCGAGCTTTCATTCCGGCTACTATTCCTGTAGCTCATGTTGTTGCAATGGAGAGTAGCGTGCAGTCTCACGGCGATCGTCGTCCGATCGCCACGCGCAATCACAAATCGGCGCAGGCCAGCGCGCGGTGGCTCGCCGACCGCGATGTTTCACCGAACGCAATTTCAAGCAACACCGAACGTCCGAATCCTGCGAGGTAATCGGCAATTCCAACGATGACAGCAGGACAAAGCTCATCACCATCAACCACGGCCGCGAGCGATTCTGCAAAAAGCAAAGCATTGGCAACGTCCCAGTCCCGATACCTGGGGAATCTGCTCTTCTTGAGGACGACTTTGCTTCAGTCAGCGTGCTCACCGGAAAGAAATCCTGCGCATGAACAGTTGCCGGCGACAGCAACACAGACGACGCCGCTCGTGCGATTCTCACGGCATCGACTTCTACACGGCAAATCGAGTTTGTCTGCTCTAACCCGGCGCCGCGTAATCGGCCAGCTTCTGTTCGAGATGCGGCGGAACGTGCGCCACGATTAAGGCGTCGTTTTCTTCGTATTTCAATTCAAGCACATGACCGACGCGGTGAATTTCTGCGATCAATGCGGATTGATTTGATGGAATGCGAAAACGCGAACGTAATCGCCAGGAGGTGAGAGCCTTTTCCAGCGCCTGCACAAGATTGCCGATGCCTTCTCCGGTGCGCGCGGAGATCGCCACGCTGCCCGCAAAGCGCTTTACATACACATCCGCGAGCTCGCGATTGATTGCCTCGCCTCCCGGCTCGCCAACCTTCTCGGGCTTTCCCGTCCAGGTCGCTCGGCTCCCGCCGGCTCCGTTCTCGAGATTGTCGATCTTGTTGAAAACGATCAGGGTTTGTTTGCCGAATGCATCGAGTTCTTTGATTACCGCGTCCACCGCTTCCATCTGATCATCCACGCGCGGGTGGCTAAGATCGACAATATGAATGAGCAGATCGGCTTCGCCCACTTCCTCGAGTGTCGCCTTGAAAGATTCGATCAATGTGTGCGGAAGTTTGCGCAAAAAACCGACCGTGTCGGTAAGCAGCAGACGCTGTTTGTTAGGTAAAGTGAAACTGCGGGTAGTGGGGTCGAGTGTCGCAAAAAGCCTGTCCTCAGTCACAACGTCCGCGCCGGTAAGCAGGTTGAGCAGCGTCGATTTGCCGGCGTTGGTGTAACCGACGACCGCCGCGACCGGCCATTGATGTCGCTTGCGTCCCTGTCGCTGCACGGCGCGAGTTTTGCGCACCGCTTCAAGCTCACGCTCAAGCCGCGCAATGCGTTCCTGCACGCGGCGCCGATCGACTTCCAATTGCGTTTCACCCGGACCGCGCGTGCCGATGCCGCCGGTTTGCCGCGACAGGTGGTGCCACATTCTCGTGAGGCGCGGAAGCAAATATTGCAATTGCGCCAGCTCGATTTGCAACCGGCCTTCACGGCTGCGCGCGCGCTGCGCGAAAATATCGAGAATTAATTGCGTGCGATCGAGCACCTTGCGCGCGAGCAAAGTTTCCAAATTACGCCCCTGCGCCGGCGACAGTTCATCATCGAAAATCACCGAAGTCACTTGTCGATCTTGCAACGAATCCTTGATCGCTTCGGCTTTGCCGCGGCCGATGTAGTAAGGCGCAGTCGGCTTCTGCAACTTTTGCGTGACGGTATCGACCACTTCCGCGCCGGCCGAGTTGGCCAGCTCAGCCAGTTCCGCCATCGAATCGCGCAGGTCCCATTTGGAGACACCTTCTTTCTCGAGACCGATCAAAAGAGCGCGCTCGTGATTCTTTTTCGGCCGTGTTTCAATCATCCCTTTGCGCAAGAGAGCGAGAAGCTCTTTGCGAAATCCATGCCACAGCTTCCTGGTGAGTGAGAAGCGATAAGTTCAGCGATTCAAAATTAGTTTGGCGCCGAAACCAGGTCAACTGTCTTTTGGCATAACGGCGGGTCGCTTGCTGAATCGCCGCCACACATTGCAAGATCGGCTTTGCCGGGTCCGGCGACATCTTTCCGTCGAGCAACTCACGAATCTCGCGCAAGCCAATTGTCTTGGCCGCCGTTGAACTCATCGCGCCAGCTGCGCGCACTTCTTCAATCACGCCATTTTCGAACATCGCTTCCACACGACGATTGATTCGCTCGTAAAGCTCATCGCGATCGCGAAAGACAAGAACGCCTGTAGAGGCCCCGAATGCTTTCGGGGCAGATCGCGTTGCCTGTTGCACGTGTTTGCCTTTACCGCCGCGGACAGCGTCCGCAGCTACAGCTTTCCATTTCGTGCGCTGCGCGGAAGCAGGATGGCCGGTCATGAGACAAATTTCGAGAGCGCGTACCAACCGGCGCCGGTTTTTTATGTCGATCTTGTCCGCCGCTTCCGGATCAAGATCGACAAGGCGCGCGCGTAAATGATCGAGAGTTAATCGATTTAATTGCGTTCGCAGAGTTGGGTCCGCCTGAGGCAAATCCGACAATCCATGCGTCAGCGCTTTGATGTAAAGCCCGCTGCCGCCGACGACGAGCGCCAATTTTCCGCGCGAGTGAATTTCGTCGAGCGCGCCAAACGCCAGGCGACGAAACTTTTCCGCGTTCATTTCTTCGTAGATCGACATCGTGCCGATCAAATGATGCGGCGCCTTCGCCAGCGTTATTGCATCAGGTTTCGCGGTCAGAAGATCGAGACCGCGATAAATTTGAAACGCATCGGCGTTGACAATTTCTGCGCCGGCGTCGTATGCGAGATCGGCTGCGATTTCAGATTTTCCGGTTGCGGTCGGGCCGACGATAAAAAAGACGTTCTTCACATCAAAGAATGGGTAATGGCGGCTGTCCCCAGCCGCAATCTGCCTTTAGCATCGCGCGCGGAGCGCACGATCCACCCGCGCATAACCACTCGCTGCGAGCACAGGCAGAGGTGGATCGAGCAGTCCCTTGTCCACCAGTCGGACGGACTCGTCCTGTGGCGAGCCCGAGGCCAAATAGATCGGCGCGCCGCGATTATTTCTGGGCATGAAACGCGCAAAGCACTACAGGCGAAAACAAAATCGGGAGACGCGCGCGCTTTAAACGCCACGTCTCCCGAATGAAATCACCAATCTTGACTAACTTCTCGCGTGATGCTCGCTCGATTTGGCGCCGCTCACGACCAGTTTGCGGCCAAGGAATTCCTTGTCGTGCAATTCCTCGACGGCGCGCTTGGCTTCCTCGATCGTTTGCATTTGCACGAAGGCGAACCCTTTCGAGCGCTGGTTGTGCCGGTAACTCACGACTTCCGCGTTCTGCACGTGGCCAACGCCGTTGAACAATTCGAAGAGGTCGCTCTCGGTGGCGTCGAAGGAAAGGTTACCGACGTAAAGACGCGGCGAACTTACTTCGACCGATTCAGGCTTGCGCGCCGACCGCGAGGGCTGCGTGCCATTGCGCAGCACGGTCGCTGGCTTTTTTGCGCCTTTGCCGTTTCCAAAAAATGCCGCGACTCGCTGCCAGAATGTTTTCTTGGGAGTTTCCGCGCGCGTTTCTTGATAACGCGGGCGATCGCCCCATCGTCGGGAACCGCCGCGCGAACGGCGCGGGCGTCTCCCGGGTGAATAAGAGTTCATATTGATCCTCAAGGTTTACCCAATTGTTAAATGGGCGGAGCGCATCGATTGATGCACAGTCCACGGCGCGCGAGCCTGGCAAGGTTCGTTCAAGCAATTTGCAAGCACTTTGCGACGCCGCTGGAAACTCCGCCTCGTCAAGCCGGAAATGGACTCGTGTCGAACCGCCAACCGCCACAGTCAGCCAACGAAGCAGCGAAGATGCAAAACCGCGCATCATAATCTCAAAAAATCTGAATCGTCGTGGAAAGCGGACGCCCGGATGACTGAAGAAAATTCCCGACATCTCGCAGGAATTATCGATGGGCCGCGCAATGAATGCAAGCGCGCTTCTTTATCTCAAATCCGGTCGAGCATCCGGAATCGTTTTTGATTGCCGGTCTTAGCGCCGCATCCAATCGTCCCGCAACGAATAGAGCCGGGATTTCAAATACTCTCTCGGTCGCTCTTCGCGAATCGGTTTCACAAAATGTCGCAAAGAGCGCGCGCTCAGCCGCGGCTCATATCCAAACTCTGGCATCAGTTCGCGACAATGCCATTCCACCCAGCCGATTTCGTCCGCGGAGAGCTGACGCTGCCACCGCGTCACTGGCTCGGTACTGATTTGAGAAAAACCGATTCGGGCAGCCGAGTTGCCCTGCCAGAGCCGGCCCGCCTTCGTCGGCGTTAAAACGGTTGCCGGATCAAACGTAATCTCGAGATAGGCGCATACTTTTTCCATCGACATCGAAGGCTCGCGCACAAGTTGTTCGTAGGGCACGACCAGGCCGGAAAGCTCGCCATTGAGGACGCGCTTCGCCAGTTTTGCCGCCACTCGCCAATGAGCGACCACATAATAAACCGAGAAGCGCCTCCTCCGGCGAGTTTTCTCCAGAGCAATTTGCGCCGCCAGGATCGCACGCGGGTCGCGAATCATGACGAGAAGTTTTGCCTGCGGAAATCGCGAGAAGATCGAGGCGATATAATTACGATTCGCCGGCGTTTTCTCGACCCAACGGCGCACATGTTCAAGCGAACGACCAAGCGTAGCGGCGTACGCTTCCACCATCAGAACAAGCAAATCCTTTTGTGTGTTGGCTGGATCGAACGCCGCCTGTTCGAACAACTCATAAAATCGCCCGCTCGGAAAATTGGAGTAGTCGCGCTTACCCCATTTGCATTTGCTTCCGAAAAGCACATTGGAGAGCGATTGTTGGGTGATGTAATCGAATTGCGCGCGGCGGCCACGCGGCGCGTATTTAGTGAGCACGGTTGGGAAGTAGGCCGTCTCTTCCGGCAAGACGAGCAACTCGGGATGATTATCGAGCAAGGCAACCATTAGGGTCGTGCCGGACTTGGCCTGGCCGGCAATGAAACAGGCGCGTTGATCGAAAGGCAAATCTTGGATCGACATGTTCATTTTGCGAGGCTCGATTGCAGAAACCATTCGATAAACCGCGGAAGCCCGTCGCTCAATCGCATCGCTGGTTTGTAACCGAGCAATCTTCTCGCTTTGGAAATATCGGCGCAGGTCAACGGCATATCGCCCGGTTGCTCGGGCAACCGATTGATTTTCGCTTTCCTGCCCAGCGCGTTCTCGATCGCGACAATCAAGTCTTTGAGCTGGATGGTTTCGTTTTCGCCGAGATTGAAGATGTCGAACAACGCTCCGTCATATTTGAGCGCCGCCATCGTGCCTTGAATGATGTCATCAATGTAAGTGTAATCGCGCCGCGTCGTGCCATCGCCGAATTGATCGATCGGTTTGCCGGCATGAATGCGGCGCGCGAATTGATGAATTGCCAAATCGGGACGCTGCCGCGGCCCGTAAACCGTGAAGTAACGCAGCGCGACCACGCGCATTCCGTAAAGATGAGAGAAGGTCGAACAAAGGAATTCGCCGGCAATTTTCGTAGCGGCGTAGGGACTGATCGTTTGCGTGAGATGTTGATCTTCCGAAAATGGAACGGTTGTCGAACTGCCGTAAACGGAAGAGCTGGAGGCGAAGATGAATCGCTCAACCCCGGTCATCCGCGCGGCTTCGAGGAGATGAAGCGTTCCGTTGACATTGGTGTCGTAGTAAACCTGCGGATTTTGAATCGACGGCCGAACTCCCGCGCGCGCGGCCAGGTGCGCGATTGTTTCAAATTTTTCCTGATGAAATAAATTCCGCACCGCGCCGCTGTCGCGAAGATCGAGATGATGAATCGCCACATCTTTCGAGACCGCGGCAATGTTCTGGCGCTTGATTTGCGGATCGTAAAAATCGTTGAAGTCATCGAGAATGGCGACGTCGTGGCCGGTCGCGACCAGTTTTTCGGCAAGATGCGAGCCGATGAAACCAGCCCCGCCGGTGACGAGAATTCGCATGCCTTAGATTAGCCACAGATGAACACAGATCGACACAGATTTCGGGTGGCGCGGTCCGCATTCTTGTCTGTGTTTCATCCGTGTTAATCTGTGGCTTGAATGAAATTCGCCAAGCTCAAGTTTCGAATTGGCGATCTTAGCGGTCTTCGTGATTTCATGCGGCGCGACCGTTTTGTTTAGACTTTGGCCGGAATTGACGGCGCGGCGCGCCGGAAGACGACGTGGAGCGAGTGCCAACTCG
>Ga0184619_10000092_pt1 | contig 28040 bp, 26 predicted proteins | sample PLM0_60_b1_FD_133146 | JGI IMG/M metagenome (GOLD analysis project Ga0184619, IMG submission 133146) | Groundwater sediment microbial communities from an aquifer in East River, Colorado, USA - PLM0_60_b1 | ecosystem: Environmental > Terrestrial > Soil > Riparian zone | place: USA: East River...
GCCCGATCCGCGGGAAATTCAGCTCAAGGTCGAGGAAATCAACGCCTTCCTCGTCAAATACGCGAGGAAGGGTTAGCGTTAGTTCCTCCCGACACCGAGGGCAATTGGCGGCAGGCCCGTAATAGTCACGCAGGAACCGCCATCCCGCGCTTAACCGCCGGTCTCGCACCGATCGCATCGAACCAGCGTTTCACGTTCGGATAGGTGCTGAGATCGGTCTTGTGCCAATCGTAACGCGCGACCCAGGGATAGGTCGCGATGTCGGCGATCGAGTATTCTCCAGCAAGGTATTCGGCTTCGCCCAAGCGCTTGTCGAGCACGCCGTAAAGCCTGTCTTTCTCCTTCGTGTAACGTTCGATCGCGTAGGGCACCTGCTCTTTCGCCGAGCGCAGGAAATGGTGCACCTGGCCGAACATCGGCCCGATGTGGCCCATCTGGAACATCAGCCATTGCAGCGCCACGTATTTGCCCCGGTCCGACTTCGGCAGGAAACTGCCGGTCTTGGCCGAAAGGTAGATCAGGATCGCGCCCGATTCCATCATCCGCATGGGCTTCCCGTCGGGGCCTTCGGGATCGACTATCGACGGGATCTTGCCGTTGGGATTGATCGCAATGTAATCCGGAGCGAACTGGTCGCCCGCTCCGATGTTGATCTTGTGGACGTTGTACGGGAGACCGCATTCCTCCAGCATCACGGAAACCTTGCGCCCGTTGGGCGTGCTCCAGGTGTAGAGCTCGATCATCGTTTTCCTCGGCGATTTCGGAAGCCGCGCAGTGTATCGCGAAGCCCGGTAAAGTAAAGCCATGCTGAAATGGGTCCTCGCGGTCGCGATCGCGCTGGTGGTGCTCACGGTGCTTTCGCCGTGGCTGTCGAGGTACGGGCTCGGCCGGCTGCCGGGCGACCTCACCGTACGCTACAAAGGGCGGCTCTATTACCTTCCCTTTGCCAGCACGATCGTGCTCTCGCTCGCCCTGACGCTGCTGGCGCGGCTCTTCTGAGGCAGCTCCGTCGCCCTCGCGGCGAGGCGCTTCTCGAGCGCGGCAAGCTTCTTCTTCATCGCGGCGCCTGCGAACATCTGCGGGTTGGAGGGCGGATAGCCCTCCTCCCTCTCCCGCTCGCTCACCGTTTCCTTCGCCAGTTCGAACGCCTCGACAAACGAGAAGGTGTCGCGCAGCGCCTCTTCGTAGAACGCCTGGCTGAACCAGGTGTAGTCGCTCTCGTAATCGCAGCCAAACGAGGAGTGAAACGCGTCGGCGGCGGTGATGATGAGGGTGTTGTCGTCCTTGAGCGGTTCGATGAACCCCCCTGAGAAACACGCCGAGATCACGATCACCTTCCACTTGATGCCGCTGTCGGCGAGCATGCGCGCGAGGCCGCTCGGAGTGAGCTGCGCGAGCTCGAGCGGCGGGAGATCCAGCGCGAGCCTGTAATCACTGTCCCCGTGGGTGGTGATGTGGAGAAGCACGATGTCCTCGTCGGCATTGATCACCTTGCCGAGATGCGCGAGCGTAGCGCGCAGGTTGCTCGCCGTGGCGATGGGATAATTTTTCAGCGTCGCGGTATTGTTGATGAGCGCGATCGACCTGCCCGCGGCGTCGAAACGCTCCTCGAGCAGCTCCTTGACCGAAACGAGTTCCAGGTAAAAGGTGTCCTGCTGGCTGTCGCCCGCAACTCCGACGAAATACAGATCCACGACGCCGGGCCGCTCCGGACTGAGAGCGGCAAGCTGCTCATCGAGGAGGATCCCCTGCCGGTGGAACACTTCCTCCTGAGTCAGCCGCGGACGCGCGGCTTCGGCTCGGTCGTCCACGGCCGCGATCCAAAGCTCACTGCGCGGGAAAACCGCGACGAGGATGGCGAGGAGCCCCGCAAGCAGGCCGAACGCCAGCACCGAGGGACGGCCGCGCCAGCCGGTGAGAATGTACAGGGCGCGCGGGAGCACGGCGAAGCCCCAGGCGACGAACGCCCAGTACACGGCATCAGGGTCGAGATCGATCGCTTCCAGGCGCGTCGCCGCCTGGACCGCGACTCCCACGGCTTCGAAAACAGGGTCCGTCGCGACGAGCAATACCGCGAACGCCACGGCGAGCTGCGCTTCCCGAAACACCCTCGCGGCAAGAAGACAGGTGCCGAGCACAAGCGGGATCTGCGCGAGCGCCGCGGTGAGCGCGCCGAAATCGACGGTCCCCGGAAAACCCGCGCGCAGCATGCCGCCGACGAGCCAGAACGCCAGGCTCGCGAACACCAGCGCGACGTACTGCCCGATCGAGATGCGGAAGTCGAGCGCGCGCACCGGCAGGAAAAGCGCAAGGCGCGTGCCGGCGAGGAGATTCTGCTTGAGATCGTCCCACAGCATATCGGTATCGGATCGAGGTCCCATCTCAGACTAGCGCTTCGATCGCGGCGATCCGCGCGCGGCGCAGCTTTGCGGCGATATCGGATTTCGCGCTTTGCGCGGCGATTTTCGCGCCATCGACGCCGGCGGCCGCGCCCAGGGCCCGCCGCAGCACCACGCGCGGCATATAGGGTACTTCCGTCCAGCCGCGCTCGCCCCGCTCGACGCAGGCGAGGAGCGCGAGCAGCTCCTCGAAGCGCTCGGGCCGGCGCAGGGCGTCGCAGCGCTCGAGCAGCGCGAGCAGATCCGGTGCGCCCAGCGCGGGAGCGCGCTTCATCGTCTCTCCGTGCCGCCGCGCGAGCTGGGCGAGGTCGCGGCACTCGCGGGGCGCCTTGAGGCGCTCGCCCAGCGCGCGCGTCGCCTGGGCCGAGGGCGCGCCGAACGCGACCAGAGCGAAACGCGGCGCGAGGCCCAGCCGCTCGGCGGCGGCGCACTCGAGCGAACGGACGAGAACGCGGGCGGGATCGTTCGCCGGGCGGCCGTGCTCGAAAGCGAGCTTCAGCTCGGGCAGCAGCTTCTCGAGGAGCCCCGCTTCGGCGAGCACCGGGAACATGAGAGCCGCATCACCCTCCATCAGGCCCTTGGAGAACTCCGTCCACACGCGCTCCGGCACGAGCGCGTCCGCCTCGCCGTTTGCGACCATCGAGCGCATCAACGCCATGGTCTCCGGCGCGACTGCAAAACCGAAACGCGCGGCAAAGCGCGCAACCCGCAGGATCCGCACCGGGTCTTCGACGAACGCGGGGCTCACGTGCCGGAGCAGCCCGCGTTCGAGATCGGCCGCGCCGCCGAAGGGATCGATGAGCTGCCCGGCTTCGTCGCGTGCCATCGCGTTGATGGTCAGGTCGCGCCGCGCGAGGTCCTGCTCGAGCGTGACGTCGGGGGCGGCGTGGATCCGGAAGCCCTTGTAGCCGCGCGCGACCTTGCGCTCGGTGCGCGCGAGAGCGTGCTCCTCGTGGGATCGCGGATGGAGGAACACCGGGAAATCCTTGCCCACGGGCTTGTAGCCGAGACGCACCATTTCCTCCGGCGTGCTCCCCACGACGACATGGTCGCGGTCCGCCACGGGCAGCCCGAGGAGCTCGTCGCGCACCGCTCCGCCGACGGCGTAGATCTTCACCCGGACCCGCCCTTCAGGGCGCCATCTCGAACTGCGGCAGCGTCTCGGCCTCGCCCCTTGCGGCCGCGCGCCATTCCTGCATCGGCGGCAAGGCGAGCATTGCGTCGCAGTAGGCGCGCGCCAGCGGCGCGAGGGGCACCGAGTAGCCGGTGAAGCGCCACACGACCGGCGCATACATGGCATCGGCTGCGGAAAAACGGCCGAAAAGGAACTGTCCGCCCTTCCCGTGCCGCTCGCGGCAGCTCTGCCAGAGCGATTGGATGCGTTCGATCTCCCCGCCGACCTCCGCAGGCCAGGTACGCAGAGCGAAAACCTTGCGCACGTTCATCGACAGGTGCTGGCGCAGCGCGGGAAAGCCCGAGTGCATTTCGGCGCAGACGGACCGCGCGGTCGCCCGCGCGACCGAGTCGGCAGGCCAGCCCCGGGCGCCCGGATGCGCTTCCGCGAGATATTCGAGGATCGCAAGCGAATCCCAGACGCAGGTCTCCCCCTCGATCAGCACGGGAACCTTCCCGGATGGCGAGTACCTCAGCAGGCGCTCCTTCGAGCCCGCCTGGTACAAGGGAACGCAAACCTCTTCGAAGGCGATTGCGTTCTGCTTCATGAACAACCAGGGCCGCAGAGACCAGGAGGAGTAGTTCCTGTTGCCGATGACCAGGGTCCGGGCCGCCATGATCAGGGAAGATGCCTAGCGGCCCGCCTTGTAGCGGAACCAGCTGTAGCGCGAGCGCGGGAAGACGCCGCGGAGAGTGACGGGCGCGACCGCCTCGAGCGGCGTGGGCCGGATGGAAAAGGGGAAAGCAGCGTCCGAAACGCCGTCCACTTTCATCGAATTGTAGTTGTCGCGCGACATGAGCTTTTTGCCCGGCTTCCATTCCATGGCCCAGGCGCTGAGGAAAGAAAGACGGTCGGAAAGGCCGATGACGGGCCGCGGATGGCCGCTCGCGCTTCCGGCGTACTTCACGAGCTCGCGCAAGGTATAAACGCGCGGCCCGCACAGATCATAGCGCTTGCCGATGCTGTCGCGATCGGCAAGGCTCGCCCTGAAACAGCGCGCCACATCCTCGACGTAGACCGGCTGGAAACGCGCCTGCGGGCTGGGGAGGAGCAGGAGCGGCAGCCAGCGCTGGAGCTTGGCGAAGGTATTGAGAAACTGGTCCTCCGGTCCGAATACCACCGAAGGCCGGAACACCGTCACCGCCTGCTCGTTCTGCGCTGCGAGCACCCAAGCCTCGCCTTCGCCCTTGGAACGCAGGTATTGGCTGGGGCCTTCGGCGTGGGCATGCAGCGCGCTCATGTGCAGCAGGCGCGGCACGCGCTTCTTGCTGCAGGCCTCGACGATTTTTTTCGGGAGCTCGACGTGGGCGCGTGCGAACTCCGGTCCGTAGGGACGGCCCGGGCGCCCGTGCAGGATGCCGACGAGATTCACCACGGCGTCGCAGCCGGCAGCGAGCTTCGCGAGGGTCTGCGGATCGTGCACGTCGGCCTCGACCACATCGACCGTCGGCAGGAGAATCAGGTGCTTGGCCCGCTCGCGCCGGCGCGTGGGCACAACGACGAAGTGCCCGTCTTCGACGAGCTGGCGCACGAGATGCCGGCCGACAAAGCCGCTGCCGCCGATGACCAGGATGCGACTCATGCTGCTGCCAGGGGAAAGCGCTAGTGTAACCTCGAAGCGCGCCGGGCAGTGGCGCCGGACCGCTTCGACCGCCCAGCAGAAAGCCCTATTGAACGACGGGCTGGTTCCGAATCGCCGCCACGCCCTCGGGGGAGCGGCGAGGCAGGACCATGCCCAGGCGCGCCTTCAACGGGGTGGGCTCGGTGCCGAGGACGGCGGCGTAGTAAACGGTGTTCGTCATCACCTTCTTCACGTAGTCGCGCGTTTCGCCGAAAGGAATGGTCTCGACGAAGATCGCGCCCTCGACCGGAGCCGTGCCGCGCCACAGGCGCGCGCGCGTGGGCCCGGCGTTGTACGCTGCCGCGGCGAGAACGGCGCTGCCGTCGAACTGATTGAGGACGTGCTTGAGGTAATACGTGCCGAGCGCCGCATTGACATCCGGTTCGTGCAGCCGCGCCGAGGAGAAGTTCTTCATGCGCATTCTCTGCGCCACCCACCTAGCGGTCGGGCGCATCACCTGCATGAGGCCGCTCGCGCCGGCGGAGGATTTTGCGCCGGTGATGAAACGGCTTTCCTGGCGCACCACACCCAGCACCCAAGGCTCCTCGAGATCGCGCGAGCGCGCTTTTTCGGCCAGCACTTCGCGATAAGGCGCAAGGTAGCGGACTGAAAAGTTGTGGGCCAAGACCGTTTTATCCGCGGTGCCGATGGCCCTGTCCCAGGCTTCGTTGCGGCGTGCGAGCTCCGCCGCCGCGAGCAGCTTCCGGTCGTCCATGCCACGGATGGTCCAGAGCCACTCCTTCGTCGCCTCGGTGCGCATGTCCAGGCGATAGAGGGCGAGCGCGCGCGCGAGCCCGGGGATCGCTGCGGCCTCGGCGATCTCGCTTTCGGTGGGCAGGGGAGCCCGGGCCGGAATCCTCAAGCTCACGCCGAGCTCCTCGGCGGCAAGGCGCCCGTAGAAACTGTGCTCTCCGGCGATGCGCTCGAAATAACCTTCGGCTTCCAGGGGGCTGCCGAGCTCGCGCTCCGCCCGGCCGTACCAGTAGATCCAGACCGGGTCGTTCTTCGCGAGCGGAGACATCCGGTCGATCGAGCCCCGGACCTCGGCCCACCTGTCTGTCCTCATCGCAATTCGCGCACGCCAGCCGAGCTGCTCGTCGGTGAGCGCTCCCGGCTCGCCGAACCAGCCGAGCGCGTCGGGCACGTGTCGGAGCGCGCCGTTCATGGCGAGCATCAGCCAGACGTACCTGCGGTCTTCGACGGCGAAGGCATCGCTCAGGCCGCCGCCCCAGAACCCCGCGGCAGCGCGCGCGTCCGCGTAAGCAACCAGCGTGAGGGCCGCGATGACCAGCTCTCGATCGGTCACCTTGGCCAGATCGACCTGGGGATTCCTGAGAAACTTGGCCGGAGCACGGATGACGGCGCCGAACCGTTTCGCGTCGATGGCTTCGCCGCGCGGCAGAAACTCCATGGTGCGCTTGGCCGCACCCATGAGCCCGGCGGCGACCAGCGCGCGAAACCGCTCCCATGTTTCGCGCGAGCCGAGTTGGCCGGCCTTGTGGATCGCCCGGGCCACAGCGAGGCAGCCTTCGGGAAGCTCTCGCGGCGCGTTCCAGAAGGACTTGAAGTCGCCGGACACGGAGGCATCCTCGCGCTTCCAGCGCGCGAGCAGCATGTAGCAGGTCACCTCGGGATCGTCACCGGCGAGGGCCGGATACTCCGCCTGGAACAACTCCCATCGTCCGCTCTTGCCGAGCACCTTGAGCCAATCGACGCGCAGCTGCTCGGCGAGCGCGGTGCCCGAGTATCGCGAAAGGAAGTCGCGAACGTCCCCGGCCGACGCCCCGGGAAGCCTGAAGAAGAGCTGCCAGTACTCGACATAAGGCTCGAGCAGATGGCCTTTGAGCTTGGGAGCGAGCGTTGCGAGCTGGGTGCGGCGATTCGCCTCGAACGCATCGCGGGCGGCAAGGAACGCCGCGTCCTGCGGGTCGAGCTTCGCCGCGTGGCCGGGCACGGCCGCGGCGAGGACGCCAGCGAGGCAAACCAGACGGAGCAGCGCTCGTATCAAGGCTCATTTCCTCCTTTGATAGAATACTACAGGCATTTTTCGTGCCAGATGAAGGGCCTCCGCATATGACTCCTTCCGAGCTTTCCGCCTGGCGCAAGAACGAGCGCACACGGCTTTTGCGGGAACGCGAAGGGCTCGCCCAAGAGACGCTCGCCGAGCTGCGCTCACGGATTGACCACCACCTTGAACGTGCGTTCCCGGATCTGGTGCACGGAATACTGGCATTTTGCTGGCCGTACCGGAACGAATACGACGCACGCCATATGGCTGCGGCCCTGCGGCGGCTCGGGGCGAGGACCGCGCTGCCGGTCGTCGTGGCTCCCAGGGCTCCGCTCGTTTTTCGCGAATGGAAACCCGGGCTGGAACTGGCCCTCGGGCCGCTCGGAATCCCTTACCCTGTCGGTTCGCAGGAGGTCAGCCCGGATCACGTGCTTGTGCCCATGGTGGGGTGGGACGCCGACGGATACCGTCTGGGATACGGCGGCGCTTTCTTTGACCGCACCCTGGCGGCGCTCGCCAAGCGGCCCCGCGTCATCGGGATCGCCTACGAGCAGGCCTTCCTGAAGACCATACACCCGCAGCCGCACGACATTCCCATGGATTTCGTCGTCACCGAGCGCGGCGTATACCGCCGCGAGCCGAAGGGGCTCAAGTTCCTGGATGACCCGCAGTCCTACTCTTCACCGCCGTGCTACGCGGGAGAGATCGCGCCCGGATACTTCGGAGAGGAACCGAAGACCTAGTCTCAACCGAGAAACAGCCGGTAGGCCGGATTGCGGCTTTCATCCACGTACGGGTAGCCAAGCTTGGTGAGAAAACGCTGGAATTCGCGCATTTCGTGGCGTGGCACCTGCATGCCGACCAGCACCCGGCCGTAGTCGCTCCCCTGATTGCGGTAGTGAAACAGGCTGATGTTCCAGTCGGTGCGCATGCCCGACAGAAAGCGCATCAGCGCCCCGGGCCGCTCCGGAAACTCGAAGCGGTAGAGCAACTCGTCGGCGGCGCGGCGCGCGTCCCTCCGGATCGCAGGCGGAGCGTGCCCGCCGACCATGTGGCGCACGTGGAGCTTGGCCATCTCGTCATCGGAGAGGTCGAGCGTCTTGAGGCCCTGGCGCTCGAGGACCTTGACGATTTTCGCGGACTCGTCGCGGCTGTGCACCTCGACGCCGACGAACACGTGAGCGTCCTTGGGATCGGCGATGCGGTAGTTGAACTCGGTGATGTTGCGCGCCCCGAGCGTGGCGCAGAACTTCTTGAAGCTGCCCGGGCGCTCGGCGATGGTGACCGCGAGGATCGTCTCGCGCCGATCGCCCACCTCGGCGCGCTCGGCGACAAAGCGCAGCCGGTCGAAATTCGTGTTCGCGCCCGAGGCGACGGCGACGAGCTTCTTTCCGCGCACTCCGGATTTTTCGACGTAAGCCTTGGCGCCGGCGATCGCCAGTGCGCCGGCGGGCTCGAGGATCGTGCGCGTGTCCTCGAACACGTCCTTGATCGCCGCGCAGATCTGGTCGGTGTCGACGAGGATCACACCGTCGAGGAGCTGCCTGCACAGGCGAAACGTCTCTTCGCCGACCTGTTTCACGGCGACCCCGTCGGCGAAAAGACCCACGTGGTCCAGTACGATGCGCCGTCCGGCCTTGAGCGAGCGCGCCATGGCGTCGGCGTCCACCGGTTCGACGCCGAAGACCTTGATCGCCGGGCGCAGGCGCTTGATGTAGGAAGCGATGCCGGAAGCGAGCCCCCCGCCGCCGATCGGCACGAAGACCGCGTGGATCGGGTGCGCGGTCTGGCGCAGGATTTCCATTCCGATCGTGCCCTGGCCCGCGATCACGTCCGGATCTTCGTAGGGGTGAACGAAGCGGAGCCTGCGTGCCTTTGCCAGGCGCTTCGCCTCGACATGCGCTTCGTCGTAGGTGTCACCGTGCAAGTGCACTTCCGCCCCGCGGGCCTTGACCGCGTCGACCTTGATCTTAGGGGTGGTGGACGGCATGACGATCACCGCCGCGCAGCCGAGCTTCTGGGCGGCGAGCGCCACGCCTTGGGCGTGATTGCCGGCCGAAGAAGCGATGACTCCGCGGGCAAGCGCGGCCGCGGACAGATTCGCCATCTTGTTGTAGGCGCCGCGGCACTTGAAGGAGAACACCGGCTGCATGTCCTCGCGCTTCAAGAGCACCCGGTTGCCGAGCCGCGCCGAGAGATTGGGCGCGACTTCCAGGGGTGTCTCCACCGCCACGTCGTACACGCGCGCCCGGAGAATCCGCTCCAGATAGTCGTTTTTCACGCTGTTTTTTGTACCCCCAAAGGGGGGGGCCTCCACCGACCCCTTTTAGGGGTGGAGCGATACTCTACACGAGGCCTCGATTTCCCTCTATGAGCTTGTCAAAAAAAAGCGTACCAGGGGCACGCCCCCTTTTATATCCCCAAGTCATAGGCTGCTATGCTCTCTGCGTGGAGAGCCTTCTTTCGCCCGGGGCGAGCCTCGCGTCCCTGTTAGCTGCGACATTTCTCGCCGCGACTCTCATCCCCTTGAGCTCGGAGGCGGTGCTCTTCGCGGTGCTGAGAATGCACGGCGAGCTGCTCTGGCCCGCGCTCGCGGTCGCCACCCTCGGCAACACGCTCGGCGGCATGACCTCGTACCTGATCGGACGCTACATCGGCTCGAGGAAACCGTTCATGCAGCTCGATCGCCTGCGGCGCTACGGCGCGCCCCTTCTCGTGTTTGCGTGGCTGCCTTTCGTCGGCGACGCGCTTTGCGTCGCTTCCGGCTGGCTCAAGCTCAACTGGCTTTCGATCATGCTCTTTCAGTCGGCGGGGCGTTTCGCCCGCTATTGGCTGATTTCGATTGGCGCGCTGTGGTAGCCGGGAGTTCGCGACCCTCCCCCCGCGACGCCCGCGCATGAGTAGAATGCGCGCTGGGAGGAGCGAATGCCGAAATCCGCGAAAAAGGCGAAACAGGCGTTCTGGGAGCGCGGCTACCTCGCGCACGGGTACTGGCTCGGAAAAGAGCGCCTGGGGCAGGTCACGCTCGGCGCGAAGAAGGAATGGGACGGGATCTACCGCTGGCGGGCGGGCAAGCATTCCGGCGAAGCCGCCACGCTCGACGAAGCCAAGCGCGCGGTCGAACAGGCCGCGCTCGTCGGTGCGAGCCAGTTGCGGTTGTTCGACAAGTAGGTGCTTGTCATTCAGCTACGCTGAAGTCAGCTTCGCGTACTCCAGCGCGAGCCATTTCATCCCCTGCTTGCCGAAATTGATCTGCAGGCGCGCGTCGGTGCCGGATCCTTCGGCGTTGACGATGACGCCTTGGCCGAACTTCGGGTGCAGCACCGACTGGCCGATGCGGAACCCATGGCCCGGCGTCTTGGCTTTGCTGCCTTTCGCCGGCTGGGGGGCCCACGCCACGTCATCGAATCGGGCGTGCCCCGGCCGAGGCGTGAGGCGCTTCACGACTTCCTCCGGAAGTTCATCGAGGAAGCGCGAGGCGACGTTGTAGCGGGTCTGCCCGTGCAGCATGCGCGTCTGGGCGAAGGAGAGGTAGAGCCGCGTCCGCGCCCGGGTGATCGCGACGTACATCAGTCTGCGTTCTTCTTCCAAGCCGTCGTCTTCCAGAACGCTCTGCTCGTGCGGAAAGAGGCCCTCTTCCAGCCCGGTGATGAACACCGCGTGAAACTCCAGCCCCTTGGCCGAGTGCACCGTCATCAGCTGTAGCGCGTCCGTGCCCTCGGCCGCCTGGTTCTCGCCCGACTCGAGCGCAGCGTGCGCGAGGAACCCCGGAAGATCGCGCTCTTCTCCTTCGTTCACGAACGCAGCCGCCGCGTTCACGAGCTCGTTCAAGTTCTCGACCCGGTCGGCTCCGTCTCTTTCGGCCTTGTAATGCGCGACGAGCCCGCTTCTCTCGAGCATCACCTCGACCGTCTCGGGCAAGGGCAGCCCCTGCGTTTCCGCCTTGAGCGATTCGATGAGGCGCAGGAACGCGGCGAGCGCCGCGCCGCTTTTCCCGGAAAGTCCCGAGGCCGCCTTGTAGAGACTCGCGTCGCCGGCTTTTGCCGCATCCTGCAGGGCTTCGAGTGAGCGCGCGCCGATCCCGCGCGCCGGGAAATTGGCCACCCGCAGGAAAGCCCCGTCGTCGTCCGGATTGGCCGCAAGGCGCAGATACGCGAGCGCGTGCTTGATTTCCATGCGCTCGAAGAAGCGCAGCCCCCCGTACACGCGGTATGGAATGCCGTTCGAAAAAAGCGCGTGCTCGATGATGCGCGACTGCGCGTTCGAGCGGTACAGCACCCCGATATCGGCAAGACGCAGGCCGCCGCGCTTCAGCGCCTGCACCTCCTCGGTGAGCCAGCTCGCCTCGTACCCGTCGCTTTGCGCCTCGTAGACGCGTACCGGCTCGCCGTGCCCGGCGGAGGTCCACAGGTTCTTGCCGAGGCGCTTCTTGTTGTGGGCGATGAGGGCGTTGGCCGCTGCGAGGATGAGCCCGTGCGAGCGGTAGTTCCGCTCCAGGCGGATGACGTTCTCGACGCGGAAATCGCGCTCGAATTCGGCCATGTTGCCGACGTGCGCCCCGCGAAATCTGTAAATCGATTGGTCGTCATCACCCACCGCGAACATAAGGTTTTTCGGCCCGGCGAGCAGCTTCAGCCAGCGGTACTGGAGGCGATTGGTGTCCTGGAATTCGTCCACCAGGATGTGCCGGAAGCGGTTCCGGTAATGCTCGCGGAGGATCTCGTTCCTGGAAAGGAGCTCGAAGCTGCGCAGCAGCAGCTCGGCGAAGTCCACCACGCCCTCGCGCTGGCATTGCTCGTCGTAGGCGGCGTAGATCTCGGCGTAACGGCGGGCGATTTCGTCCCCGATCTCGACGTCCCGGGCGCGCCTGCCTTCCTCCTTGGCGGCGTTGATGAAGTACTGCGCGTCCCGCGCGGGGAATCTGTCCTCGTCGACGCTGAGCGCCTTTAGCACGCGCTTGACTGCCGCGTGTTGGTCTTGCGAGTCGAGGATCTGAAAGAGCTGCGGGAGGCCGGCGTCGCGGTGGTGCGCGCGCAGCAAGCGGTTGCACAGGCCGTGAAAGGTGCCGACCCACATGCCGCGGGTGCTGATCGGCAGCATCGCCGAGATGCGCGTGAGCATTTCGCGCGCCGCCTTGTTGGTGAAGGTCACGGCGAGAACGCCGCCCGGGCTCACGTTCCCGGTCTGGATCAGCCAGGCGATCCGGGTGGTGAGAACGCGCGTCTTCCCCGAGCCGGCGCCGGCGAGGATCAGCGCCGACTGGTCGGGAAGGGTGACTGCGGCGAGCTGCTCGGGATTGAGGTTTTCGAGGAGATTGAGCATGCGGGCGTGCGCGAATGCGCGATTTTACCGCACGCTCCTGCGCGAGCCGCGCTCGATGCTAGGTTCCGATCTTCATGTCGTGGCGAGCGAAGCTCGACCACCGCTTCAGGTCGTCCGCCGCGAATTCGGCGTCCTGCTTGGTTTGGAAATTCGACAGCCGCACGCTGTAGACGCGCTTGTCGCCGACTTTCGAAGGAACGATCTCGGCCGGGTATCCGACCTTGCGCAGCTCATCGTAAATTTGCAGCGCGTCGTTGTGCTTCCCGGCCGAAGCGACCGTAATCTTCCAACTGCCGCCGCGTTTCGACACGCCCCTGCCCGGCTGCATCTCGGTTTCCGCAGCCCATTCCCTCAACCGGTCCGGGAGCACGGTCGCGACCGGCCGCGACAAATCCCCCTCCAGGGCATAGAAGGAGAGCGGCTGGGTCATGCTGAAGGGCCCCTCGCCGGGGGGCGCGACCTCGATGCTGCCCTGGATCAGGCACACGATCTGGCTCTCGGGCGTGGATTTGCCCCACAGATCCGTGCCGCGGATTCCGGCCGTCACGGTGTTGATGGCGATGCTCACCTCGCGTTTGCCGATGAATTTTTCGAGCGCCCCGGTGGTAAAACGGAACGCCCCCTGGGCCACTTTCATTGCCGCCTCGAAGACCCCGTCGTCGCGCATGCGCACCCTGTCGAGGAAGAACGAGGCCTGTTCTCCCAGCTTCACCATGCTGCCGTCCGCCGTGGTGAGAAGCACGCGCGACCGCGCCCCGGTCCTGATCTGATCGCGATCCCTGAGCTCCATGCTCGGGGCAAGCGGAATGCTCGTTCCGCCTCTCTCGACCGATGCGGAGAGCTGCAGCTCCTCGACGATCGCAAGCGGGACGGATGCAGACTGCGCGATTGCGGCGCCGCTCGCGGGGAGCGCGAGCACCGCGAGCGCCGAGGCGATAGACAGTCGCATCTTCATGATTGTCTCCATTCGGTTCCCGACCGACCCGCGCGGTTATAATTCGTGTTTTCCCAGAACCCGTTCATGCAGCCCCAGTACCGCCCCGAGATCGTCGAGCGCGAAGCGCAGGAGCACTGGGAGCGAACCTTCGCGTTTCGCGCGACCGAGGAGCCGCCCGGAAAAGGCGGCCGCCCGAAGTTCTACTGCCTGTCGATGTTCCCTTACCCTTCGGGCAAGCTGCACATGGGGCACGTGCGCAACTATACCATCGGCGACGTGATGACCCGCTTCCACCGGATGCGGGGCTTCAACGTGCTCCAGCCGATGGGCTGGGACGCTTTCGGTCTGCCCGCGGAAAACGCCGCGATGGCGAACGGCGTGCCCCCCGCGAAGTGGACCTACGACAACATCGCAACCATGAAGCGACAGCTGCGCTCGCTCGGGTTCGCGATCGACTGGAAGCGCGAGCTCGCCACTTGTTCGCCAAGCTACTACCGCTGGAACCAGTGGCTGTTCCTGCGCATGCTCGAGCGCGGCCTGGTCTACAAGAAGACCGGCACGGTGAACTGGGACCCGGTGGATCAGACGGTGCTCGCGAACGAGCAGGTGATCGACGGCAGGGGCTGGCGCACCGGCGCGCTCGTCGAGAAGCGCGAGATCCCGATGTACTACATGCGGATCACCGCTTACGCCGAGGAGCTGCTCGCCGCGCTCGATCGGCTCACCGGCTGGCCCGAGCGCGTCAAGACGATGCAGGCCAACTGGATCGGCAAGAGCCATGGCGTCAACATCGGTTTCCCCTACGAGCTCGGCGAGAACAAGAAGATGCTGCGCGTGTTCACCACGCGCGCCGACACCCTGATGGGCGCCACCTTTTGCGCCGTCGCCGCCGAGCACCCGCTCGCCGCGCATGCGGCCCGGTCGGACAGGAAGCTCGCCGCATTCGTCGAGGAATGCAAGCGCGGCCCGGTGATGGAGGCGGACCTCGCCCAGCTCGACAAGCGCGGCATGCCCACCGGCCTTTTCGTCACGCATCCGATCAGCGGCGAAAAAATCGAAGTCTGGGTCGGCAACTACGTGCTTATGGCCTACGGAGAAGGAGCAGTAATGGGCGTGCCCGGGCACGACGAGCGCGATTTCGCGTTCGCGAAGAAGTACGGCCTGCCGATCAAGCCGGTGATCGACGTCGGGGGCAGGCCTTACTCGACCGACGCCTGGCAGCCGTGGTACGCGGAGTACGGACGCTGCGTCGGCTCGGGCAAGTACGACGGCCTCGACTACCAGGCGGCGGTGGACGCGATCGCCGCCGACCTCAAGGCGAAAGGCCTCGGCGACAAGCAGGTCACCTGGCGCCTTCGCGACTGGGGCATCTCGCGCCAGCGCTACTGGGGCACGCCGATCCCGATCGTCCACTGCGACGGCTGCGGCGACGTTCCCGTGCCCGACGAGCAGCTCCCGGTCGTCCTTCCGGAGAATCTCGTGCCCGACGGCACCGGCAATCCGCTCGCGAAAACGCCGTCCTTCGTGAATTGCAAGTGCCCGAAATGCGGCAAGACGGCGAAGCGCGAGACCGACACCATGGACACCTTCGTCGACTCGTCCTGGTACTTCATGCGCTTCGCCTGCCCCGACCAGGAGAAGAGCATAGTGGACGCGCGCGCAAAGTACTGGATGGCGGTCGACCAGTACATCGGCGGCATCGAGCACGCCATTCTTCACCTGCTCTACTCGCGTTTCTGGACCAAGGTGATGCGCGACCTCGGGCTCGTTCCGGGCGTGGACGAACCGTTCATGCGGCTGCTGACGCAGGGCATGGTGCTGAACGAAATCTTCTACCGCAAGGAAGCGAGCGGCCGCATCATCTACTACAACCCCGCCGACGTCGAGCTCGAGCACGACGACAAGGGCCAGCGCATCGGCGCGGTATTGCGCTCCGACGGCAAGCCGGTGGAGTCCGACGGCATCGGCACCATGTCGAAATCGAAGAACAACGGCGTCGACCCGCAGGATCTGATCGAGAAGTACGGCGCGGACACGGCGCGGCTTTACATGATGTTCGCTTCTCCGCCTGAGGACACGTTAGTGTGGTCCGATGCGAGCATCGAAGGTCCGGCGAGTTTCTTGCGCCGCCTGTGGCGCGAGGTGTACGAACACGCGTCGGATGGTTTGGTGCCCGCTTTCGCCGGAAGCGAACTTCCGGCGTCTCTGCGACCCGTTCGCTTCGAACTCCACAGCACCATCGCCAAGGTGACCGACGACTACGGTCGGCGCAACAAATACAATACCGTCGTCGCTTCGATCATGGAATTCATGAACCTGATTGCGAAGATGACCGACACGAGCTCTGTAGCGCGCGCCGTTCGGCAGGAAGCGCTGCAAGCAATGGTTCTGCTGCTCTCGCCGATCGCCCCTCACGTCTGTCACGCGCTGTGGCGGGCACTCAAGCCCGGTGCGGATGTGATGCGCGAGCCTTGGCCCAAAACAGACGAAGCTGCGCTCGTCCAGGACGAGATTGAGCTCGTCCTCCAGGTCAACGGCAAGCTGCGCGGCCACATGCGCGCGCCGAAATCCGCAGGGCGCGAGCAGCTCGAGCAGCTCGCCCTCGCCCACGACGCGGTGACGCGCTTCACGAACGGCCAGGCGGTGAAGAAGGTCGTCGTGGTCCCCGGGCGGCTCGTCAATGTGGTCGTTTGAGCGTTCCTCGCGCGCTGCCTTCGCCTGCGTGCTCGCCGCGCTCCTCGCGGCCTGCGGTTTCCATCTGCGCGGCCAGGCGCTGCTGCCGTTCGAGTCGCTGCACATCCCGGGGGACAACCCGCTCGTGGTCGAGCTGAAACGCAACGTCGCCGCGGCGAGCGGGACACGCCTCGTGGACAAGCCGGGCGAGGCGCAGGCCGTGCTCGGCTTCACCGAGGAGCTGCGCGACAAGATCATTCTTTCCTTCAGCGCCGCGGGCCGGGTGAGCGAGTATCAGTTGCGCTACCGCGTCGGATTCCGCGTCACCGACGCGAAGGGTGCGCAAGTCTACCTGCCGACGAGCGAAATCCTCCTCACGCGCGACATGGCCTATAGCGACGCGCAGGTGCTTGCGAAGGAGGCCGAGGAAGCCCTGCTCTTCCGGGACATGCAAAGGGACATGGTGCAGCAGATCATGCGGCGCCTGGTCGCAGCGAAGCCGGCGACGCCCATCGAATAGGCATGGCCACTCTCAGGCTCGAGCAGCTGGATGCCCATCTTTCGCGCGGCCTGCAGCCGCTGTACGTGATCCACGGCGACGAGCCGCTGCTTGCGCTCGAAGCCGCCGACGCGATCCGCGCGCGCGCGCGCGCAAGCGGGTTTTCGGAGCGCGTGGTCCTCGCGCCGGAGCGCGGGTTCGCCTGGGGCGAGCTCGCCGCGAGCGGCGCGAGCCGCTCGCTCTTCGGCGACAAGAAGCTGATCGAGCTGCGTCTTGCCGCGGGCAAGCCGGGAGCCGACGGCGCCGATGCGATCGTAGCGTTTTGCGGAAAGCTCCCGCCCGAGGCGCTCACGGTCGTGACGCTGCCGCGTCTGGACAAGGCCGGCCAGGGGTCCTCGTGGTTCGGGGCGCTCGAGCGCGGGGGAATCCTCGTCAACGTCTACCCGGTCGAGCGTGCGCGGCTTCCTGCGTGGATCGCCGCCCGGCTCGCGCGGCAGCAGCAACGCGCGACTCCCGAGACCTTGCAGTTCCTCGCCGACCGCGTCGAAGGCAATCTGCTTGCCGCGCACCAGGAGATCCAGAAACTCGCGCTGCTCCTGCCAGCCGGGGAGCTCGATTTCGACGCCGTGCGCGAGGCGGTGATGAGCGTGGCGCGCTACGACGCGCTCAAGCTCGCCGAAGCGATGCTCTCGGGCGAGCGCTCGCGGCTTGCGCGCATGCTCGAAGGCCTGCGCGGCGAAGGCGAAGCGCCTCCGCGCGTGCTGTGGATCCTCGCCGAGGAAATCCGCGCCATCTGCCGCGTGCAGAACGGCATCGCCGCGGGCCGGCCGATTGCCGATGTCCTGCGCGAAGCGCGCGTCTGGGGCGATGCGAGACAGTCCCTCGTCGGCCGCGCCGCGAAGACGCTCCCGCGTGCCGCCTTGCTCTCCGCGCTCGAGCACGCCGCCAGGGTCGATCGCGTCGTCAAGGGGATCGTCAAAGGCGACGCCTGGGATGAGCTGCTGCAGCTCGGCTTGAGGTTCGCGGGCTGATCGAATGGCATTCACGACCGGTTAACAGGTTGTTGAAAAAGTACGCATGATGTCAATTTCTTGTCATTCTGAGCGAAGCGAAGAATCTGCTTTGCTTGCAGATCAAACTCTTACAAAAGCAGGTTCTTCGTCGCTGCGCACCTCAGAATGACAACGCGCCATTTTTCAACAGCCGGTTAGAGCGTGCCGACGCCGATCGAATGCCCTGAGCGAGTCAGGTCGATCCTGACTTCTCTCGCGATATCGACGGATCTGATCGCGGCACGATCTTTGGTACTCCATCCCGAGGCGCAAGAGTTGGTCCTCGCAGCTATAGGGGACGACGGCAGAAAACACCTGCTTACGCCCGCTGCGGCCGCGAAGTGGCGGGAGATGAGCGCTGCGGCGCTTTCCGACGGCGTCGTCATCCAGATCGGCTCGGCCTTCCGAAGCGTTGATCGCCAGGCCGAAATAGTCCGCGCCAAGCTCGTCGAGGGCTTGTCGCTGGACGCAGTCCTCTGCGTGAGCGCTCCTCCCGGTTATAGCGAACACCACTCCGGCCGCGCAGTCGATGTCACGACCAACGAGGGTGCGGCAGCTCTAGAGCTCGAATTCGAAAACACCCAGGCATTCCGATGGCTGTCGAAGAACGCGGGCCGGTTTGGTTTCGTTCTCTCGTATCCGGCGGGGAATCCGCAGGGTTACGACTATGAACCGTGGCACTGGTGCTTCGGGCCGACTGAGGTCTAACAAGCGCTTGAAGATCACCGTGCTTTCAATGTTGCTGCTCCCGGCCTTGAGCGGAAACGCTTCATGCGAGGCTCAGGAAAAAGCGAACGTCTTGCCGGAGACGCAGGCCGGGCGGGAGATCATGGTCGAGCTGGAGGAGCTCGGTCCCCTCGAGCGCAATCGCCAGATCCACACGATGAACCTCCATTTTCTCTTCCGCATGAAGAGTTTTGATATTGGAGTGTTCAAGCTCTATGGAGGCCTGACGCTGTCCCGCGCGCGGGGAAACATATCCTTCAGGACGGGCTCAGCCGAAGCGGGCACGCTCAAAGACGAGGCCTTCGAGAGCGCCGCGACCGGTGCAGGACCCGTTCTGGCAATTCGGACCGAATTCGCGCGCAGCGGGAACGTGTCGGCTTCGCTGGATGGGAGCGCAGGCGTCCTTCTCTACGACAGACATTTCCCCGCAGGCGCCACCCGCTATGAGTTCATGTTCCGGTACGGCCCCACTCTTTCTTATAGATTGAACGACAGGCAGGAACTTTCCGTGACCCTCAGGGGAATGCACGTATCGAACGGCCAGGGCTTCCATACCCACAATCCGGAATACAACGCGATAGGCCTGGGCGTGCAATTCCTGGGGACTTTTTGACGGCATTCATGCGGCGCGGAGGCGAGTAGTCACTCCCTCGCGAACACCTGCAGCCACAGCGCGCGCGTCGCGTCGATGTGGTTTTGCACCTCCCTTGCCGGCACGCGCGCGTAGCGCGCGCCGTTCAGCCGCAGGCGGTGCTGCCGGCGGCGGTATTCGCGGTAGGCGTCGGCCACCGCGTCGCCGGAATCGCCGGGAATCAATCCGAGCTTCGCGGCGAGCTTCAGCAGGGCGATGTTGCCGCTGTTGGCGGTGAGCTCGGGACGGCGGTGCGCGTGAGCGAGAACGAGCATCTGAACGATGAATTCGATGTCGATCATGCCGCCGCGGTCGTGCTTGAGATCGAACAGGTCGCTCTCGTTCGGGTGGCCCTGGAGGAGCTGCTCGCGCATCGACAGCACGTCGCCGCGCAGCTTCGCCTCATCGCGCGGGATCCGGAGAATCGCGCGCCGCTCCTCCTCGAACTCGGCGCCGAGGGCCGTCTCGCCCGCGCAGAATCGCGCCCGCGTGAGCGCCTGGTGCTCCCAGGTCCAGGCCGATTCGCGCTGATAGCGGCGAAAGGCGTCGATCGAGCTGACGAGGAGCCCGCTCCCACCTTCGGGGCGAAGGCGCAGGTCGATGTCGAAGAGAACGCCCGCCGCGGTGCGGCTGGTGAGCCAGCGGCTCAGGCGCTGCGCGAGGCGCGCATAGATCTCCGGCGCCCGGTCGTCCGGATCCTCGTAAAGAAAGATGAGATCGAGGTCGGACGCGTAGCCCAGCTCCTTCCCGCCGAGCTTGCCGTAGCCGACGATCGCAAAACGCGGCGCGTCGCGATGCCGGACGCGCAGCTGCGTCCAGCACAGCTCCAGGGTCACCTGCAGCATGACGTCGGCGAGATCGGAGAGATCGTCGGCCAAGCGCTCGACGGAGAGCACGCCCGACAGATCCTGCGCGAGCAGGCGGAAGGCCTGCGCGTGATGCGCCTCGCGCACCCAGTCCATCTGCCGCTCCTCGTCGCCCTGCCGGGAGACGAGCTGACCCCGGAGTTCTTGGGCGAAAGCGCTCCAGTCGGGCCGCGCGAACAGGGCGCGCGCGTCGAGCAGCTCGTCGAGCACGATCGGATGCCGGTTGAGATACTCCGCCGCCCAGCTCGACGCGCCGAGCAGCTGCGTGAGGCGCGCGAGCGCTGCGGGGTGCTCATCGAGAAGCGCGAGATACGCGGCGCGGCGGCTGACCGTCTCCATGAACTCCAGGCAGCGCGCGAGCGCCGCGTCCGGGTCTTCCCGGGCGGCGCATTCCTCGATGATTCTGGGAATCAGCGCGTCGAAGCGGGCGCGGCTCGCCTGCGGCAGGGCGTCATAGCGCGGGCTCGAGCGCAGCGCCGCGAGCCTCGCCGCGGTTCCCGCGGCGTCGCGAAATCCGAGCTGCGCCAGGCGCGTTTCGGTCTGCTCCGACCCGGTCCACAGCGGCGCGAGCGCGTGCCTGGGGACCTCTTCGACCGAGAACACCTGCTCGAAATGCGAGGACACGCGGGCCCGGTGCGCCTCGAGCGCGACGCGGAACGCATCCCAGGAATCGAACCCCATCGCCCGGGCAACGAGCGAGCGATCCTCCGTCGGTCCGGGGAGCTCGTGCGTCTGGGCATCGTCCAGGTACTGCAGGCGGTGCTCCAGGCGCCGAAGGAATACGTAGGCCTCCGAAAGCTCCTCGAACGCGGAATCGGGGAGCAGCTTCTTTTGCGCGAGCAGCGCGAGCACCTTCAGCGTCGGCCGGATCTGCAGCGCCGGGTCGCGGCCGCCGCGGGCCAGCTGGAACGCCTGCGCGATGAACTCGATCTCGCGGATGCCCCCCGGCCCGAGCTTGATCTGATCGGAGAGCTCCCTCTTCGCCACCTCCTCGCGGATCTGCGCGTGCAACTCGCGCATCGCCGCGAACGCGCCGTAGTCGAGGTATTTGCGGTACACGAACGGGCGCACGATCGCCGCGAGCGCTTCGCCGCCCGCCCCGAGCGAGCGCGCCTTGATCCAGGCGTAGCGCTCCCACTCCCTGCCCTGCGTGACGAAATATTCCTCGAGCGCGTCGAAGCTCGTCGCGAGCGCCCCGGAGTCGCCCCAGGGGCGAAGGCGCATGTCCACCCGGAAAACGAAGCCGTCCGCCGTGCGCTCGTCGAGCGCGGCGATCAGGCGGCGCCCGAGACGCGTGAAGAATTCCAGATTGCTCACCGCGTCGTCCTCCTCGGGGTAGAGAAAGACGAGATCGACGTCGGAGGACACGTTCAGCTCGCCGCCGCCGAGCTTCCCCATGCCCACCACGACGAGGTCCGGATGCCCGAGATGCGCAAGCGATGCTTCTATAGCGACTTCGGCGAGCGCGGACATCGTCCCGCATACTTCCTCGAGGCTCGCTTTGCCCGAGAGATCGCGGGCCATCGTGCACAGCAGTACGCGCTGGCGCAGCCTCCGCAGCGCGGAATGCAGAGCGCCCTCATCCCCTCTCCCGCGCTCGCGCAGGAACGCCTGCATCGCCTCGCGTGTCCAGCCCGAGTCCTTCGAGCGCCCCAGCTCTTCGCGCAACTCGGGCTTCGCTGCGACGAGCTGCCGGGCGTAGCGGGAATATTCGAGCGGGTCCACCGGGCTATTGTAGGGGCGTGCGCTTGGCCGCGTGCCGACGCCGGGCGGGCAAGGCCGAAGTCTAGCCATACGACTGTATGGCTTTTATGCCATATCTGTGCTAGTCTTCGAAGATGCCGAGGACACGGTTCGAATGGAATCCGCGCAAAGACGACGAGAACCAAGAAAAACCCGGGGTGGCCTTTGCAGTAGCGCAGCTCGCCTTCGCCGACCCAAGGCGTGTCATCGCGGAAGACCTGTCCCACAGGTCGAGCGAGCGGCGGCACTACTGCTTCGGCTGGGTCGGCGGCGGCATTGTCACGGTTCGATTCACCCACCGCGATGATGTAATCCGTATTTACGGTGCAGGCTATTGGCGTAAAGGAAAGCGAATCTATGAGCGAGAAAATCAGATACACAGACGAGCCTCTCGGAAACCCAAGAGTCGTTCCTGACTTCCTGCCTCGGCCCGAGGACCTCGTATTCCGAGACGAAGGGGTCAAGATTACGATCGCACTAAGCAAGCGGAGCGTGGAATTCTTTAAGAGTGAAGCGCGGCGACACAACACGCAGTATCAACGAATGATCCGCCGGTTACTCGACGCATACGCCGAGCATCATGCGCGACCTCTAACAACGCGCTCACCACGGACGCGCGAAAAGTCATCGCGCGTCGGTTAACGCGAACGTGTGCCCGCTCAGGAACCCAAGTGTCAACCGCCACCGTCCCCAAGGCCAAGGTTTCGCTGCAAGAAGTCACCGCGTCTACGGTTCGCGCAGTAACTGACCTGCGGGTCGCCCCCGAGCAGGAGGACTACGTAGCCAGCAATGCAGTCTCCATTGCTCAAGCGCACTTTCACCGTGAAGCCTGGTTCCGATCCATCCACACGGAAAGCGATCTCATAGGCTTTGTCATGCTGAGCGACTCAACCCTACTCACACCCGCCCCAGCGCCCGCGGAGCTCTCGCTCTGGCGCTTCATGATTGACCGCCGCTATCAGAGGGCTGGCTTCGGTCGCAAAGCGCTTGAGCTTGTCGTTGCTCATGCGCGTACCAGGCCGGGAATCGACGCCATCCACACCTCATATGTCGTCGGCCCCCACGGACCAATGGAGTTCTACCTATCATTCGGTTTTCGCCCCACCGGCGAGATCAAGCCAAATGGTGAGGTCGCCCTTGTCCTTGCACTGGCATAACACCGAAGCGCATGCCATCCACCTCTATCGAGCATCGGTAGAGTAACAGCACCACCCCGGCGCTTCGCGCCACCCCTCCTCGGTGAGGAGGGGACAACTGCACCTCGAGAGGAGGGAACAAACTGCACCTCCCTTCGCCGGGCGGTAGAATCTCCTCATGAATGCCCCTCTGGACATCAAATCCTACATGCTCGAAGTCGGCCGGCGCGCGCGCGCTGCGTCGCGCGAGGTCGCGCGCGCGGACACCGACACCAAAAACCGCGCGCTTCTCACCGCCGCGAAAGCCATAAGGCGCGACGCGAAGAAGCTTCTCGCGGCGAACGCCGAGGACGTGAAGTCGGCGCGGGCCGCCGGTAAGGACGCGGCTTTTATCGACCGCCTCACGCTGACCGAAAGGACGATCGAGGGCATGGCCGAGGGTCTGGAGCAGGTTGCGAAGCTCCCCGATCCGGTCGGCAGTATCAGCGAGCTGAAGGAACAGCCTTCAGGGATCAAGGTCGGCAGGATGCGCGTGCCCCTGGGCGTGATCGGCATCGTCTACGAATCGCGCCCCAACGTGACCGCCGACGCGGCGGCGCTATGCCTGAAAGCGGGCAACGCCTGCATCCTGCGAGGCGGCTCGGAATCGGTGCGCTCGAATCTCGCGATCGCCGCGTGCGTGCACGAGGGCTTGCGCGCCGCAGACCTTCCGGAAGACGCGGTGCAGGTCGTCGAGACCGCAGACCGCGCCGCGGTCGGGCAGCTCCTCTCGATGAACGAATACGTCGACATCATCGTGCCGCGCGGCGGCAAGGACCTGATCGAGCGGGTGATGCGCGAATCGCGCATTCCCATGATCAAGCACTTGGACGGCGTGTGCCACGTCTACATCGACGACCGCGCGGACATCGACAAGGCGATCCGCATCGCCGACAACGCGAAAACGCAGCGCTACGGCGTGTGCAACGCGATGGAGACGCTGCTCGTGAACGAAAAGATCGCGCCCAGGGTGCTGCCGAGGCTGGCGAAAATCTACGCCGACAAGGGCGTCGAGCTGCGCGGCGACGAGAAATCCCGCGCGCTCGTTTCCGGCATGAAGCCCGCCACCGAGCAGGACTGGTATACGGAATTCCTTGCGCCCATCCTCGCCGTGCGCATGGTGAAGGATCTCGATGCCGCCATCGAACACATCTCGAAGTACGGATCGCAGCACACCGATGCGATCGTGACCGAGGACGAAGCGCACGCGAAGCGCTTCCTGCGCGAGGTGGACTCGAGCTCGGTCCTCGTGAACGCCTCGACGCGCTTCGCCGACGGCTTCGAATACGGCCTGGGTGCGGAGATCGGCATCTCGACCGACAAGCTGCACGCGCGCGGCCCGGTCGGCCTGGAGGGCCTCACCTCGCAAAAGTACGTCGTCTTCGGCAACGGCCAGATCCGGCAATAGTCGCAAAGAACCTGTCTTGATTTTGCCCGCCGCGACGAAACGTAGATGAGCGCGCCCATCGGCATCATGGGCGGCACTTTCGACCCGGTGCACTTCGGGCACTTGCGCCTTGCTCAGGAGGCGGCGGAGATATTGGGTCTTGAGCGAGTGCGCTGGGTGCCCGCCGGCCAGCCCTGGCACCGCGGCGCGCCGCGTGCGCCGGCGATGCATCGCCTCGAGATGGTGCGCCTCGCGATCGAGAAAAACGACCTGTTCGAGCTGGACGACGCCGAGATCCGCCAGACCGCGCCCGGCTACACCGTCGAGACACTGGAGCGGCTGCGAAGCGAATTCGGCCCGCAGCGCTCTCTCGTGCTGCTCCTCGGGACGGACGCCTTTCGCAACTTGAGTTCTTGGGAGCGGTGGCGCGACCTCTTTCCCCTCGCGCACGTCTTTGTCGCGCAGCGGCCCGGGCATTCGCTCACCCCGGGCGGAATGCCGGCCGCGCTCGCCGCGGAGTGGCGCAAGCGTGCGGGCACCCCCGACGTCCTGCGCGAGCGTCCCGGGGGAAATATCGTCACTTACGGCACCACCGCGCTCGACATTTCCGCGAGCGCCGTCCGCGCCCACTTCGCCCAGGCGCGCAGCCCGCGCTACCTGCTGCCCTCGCTGGTCCTCGATTACATCGAGGCGCACGGACTGTACGCCCAGTCGGGCGGCGCCCCTTGACGATGGACCTTCGCAAGCTCCAGAAAGCCGCGCTCGCGGCGCTCGAGGACATCAAGGCGCGCGAGGTCGAGGTCTACGACGTGACCCATCTCACCTCGATGTTCGACCGCGTGATCATCGCAAGCGCGGACTCCGCCCGCCAGCTGAAGGCCTTGGCGAGCCATGTCCAGGAAGAGGCGAAAGCGGCGGGCGGCCGCGTCTACGGCGTGGAGGGGGAAGACGGCGGCGACTGGGTGCTGGTCGATCTGGGCGACATCATCCTGCACATCATGCAGCCTGCGGTGCGCTCGCACTACAATCTCGAGGAGCTGTGGGGCCAGCCGAAGCCGCGCAAACCGCGCGCCCGGCGGAAGGCGGCATCGGCGCGCGGCGGATGAAACTGTGGGTTGTCGCCGTGGGGTCGCGCATGCCCGGCTGGGTCGACGAAGCGTTTCAGGACTACGCGAGGCGCATGCCACGCGACTTGAGGATCGAGCTGATCGAAGTCCGCCCCGAGCCCCGCTCGGGCGGAAAATCGACTGCGCAGCTGCTCGAGGCGGAGGGCCGCCGCATCGGGCGGGCGGTGCCGCGCGGAGCCTCGCGCGTGGCGCTGGACGAGCGCGGGCGCGAGTTCAGCACCGCCGCGTTTGCGGGCTGGCTGGCCGCGCAACGCCAGGACGGCCGCGATGCCGCGTTCCTGCTCGGCGGGGCCGACGGTCTCGCGCCGACTGCGAAGAGCGGCGTCGAGCTCCTCCTGCGCTTGTCCGCGATGACCCTGCCGCACGCCCTGGCGCGGGTGCTCCTCGCCGAGCAGCTCTATCGCGCCAGTTCCATCCTGCACAAGCACCCGTACCACCGCGAATGATCAAAAACCCGCCGCGGACCCTCATCTACCTCGCTTCGCGCAGCCCGCGCCGGCGCGAGCTCCTGAAGCAGATCGGCGTGTCCTTCGAAGTGTTGGTGCTGCGCGAGCACCCGGCGCGCGGCGGCCCCGACGTGGACGAGTCGCAGCTCCCGGCCGAGCTGCCCGACGACTACGTCCGCCGCGTGTGCCGCATCAAAGCGGAAGTCGGCTGGGACCGGGTCGTGCAGCGCCGGCTGCGCAGATTTCCCGTGCTCGCCGCGGACACCGTCGTCTGCGTCGACGACAAGATTCTCGGCAAGCCCGCCGATCCCGCCGACGCCTTGCGGATGCTGCGGCTGCTCTCCGGACGCGAGCACCGCGTGCTCACCGCGGTCGCGCTCAAAGTCGAAGCGCGCACCGAGCTCGTCGTGAGCGAGAGCCGGGTGCGCTTCTGCGAACTCGCCGAGCCCGAGCTGGAAGCCTACGTCGAGAGCGGCGAGCCGACCGACAAGGCGGGCGCCTACGCGATCCAGGGCCGCGCAGCGGCCTTCGTCACCGAGCTGCACGGCAGCTATTCCGGGATCATGGGGCTGCCGCTGTACGAGACCGCGGAATTGATACGGAAGCTCGGCTCATGACGGAAGACATTCTGATCAACTGCACGCCGCAGGAAACGCGAGTCGGCGTGATGCAGGCGGGCGTGCCGCAGGAGCTGCACATCGAGCGCGCGGCGAACCGGGGCCTCGTCGGCAACATCTATGTCGGGAAAGTCGCGCGGGTGCTGCCCGGCATGCAGTCGGCGTTCATCGAGATCGGCCTGGAGCGCGCCGCGTTCCTGCACGTCGCCGATATCTGGGAGGAGCGCCAGCACCTGGGCGCCGCGCCGGCGAAGCCGATAGAGCGCATTCTTTCGGAAGGCCAGTCACGGCTCGTGCAGGTAATCAAGGATCCCATCGGGACCAAGGGCGCGCGTCTTTCGACCCAGATTTCGATCGCAGGGCGGCTGGTGGTCTATCTCCCTCAGGACCCCCACATCGGGATTTCGCAGCGGATCGAGGACGAGACGGAGCGGCAGCTGCTGCGCGAGAAGCTCGCACAGCTTCTGTCCGCCGACGAGACCGGGGGATTCATCATCCGCACCGTAGCGGAGACGGCCACCGAGGCCGAGCTGCGCGGGGACATCGAGTACCTGAAGAAACTCTGGCACGGCATCCGCGGCCGCGCGCTCACGGCGCCCGCGCCGACACTGCTCTACCAGGATTTGTCGCTCGCGCAGAGAGTGCTGCGAGATATCGCGGGCGAGAGCACGGGCCGGATCATCATCGACTCGCGCGAAAACTTCCAGAAGCTCCAGGAGTTCGCCGCCGAGTACACGCCCAAGGTTCTCGGGAAGCTCGAGCACTACACCGGCGAGCGGCCGCTTTTCGATCTTCACAACGTCGAGGACGAGATCGAGCGGGCGCTCTCGCGCCGGGTGGAATTGAAAAGCGGGGGCTACCTCATCCTCGAGCAGACCGAGGCGATGACCACGATCGACGTCAACACCGGCGGCTACGTGGGCGTGCGCAATTTCGACGACACGATCTTCAAGACCAATCTCGAGGCCGCGCAGGTGATCGCGCGCCAGCTGCGCCTGAGGAATCTCGGCGGCATCATCATCATCGACTTCATCGACATGGAAAGCGCAGAACACCGTTCCGCAGTCCTCGCCGAATTGAACAAGGCGCTCGCGCGCGACCGGACCCGGATCAGCGTGAACGGGTTCACCGGACTGGGGCTGGTCGAGATGACGCGCAAGCGCACCCGGGAATCGCTCGAGCACGTGCTGTGCGAGCCCTGCACGACCTGCGGCGGGCGCGGCGTGGTCAAGACCGCGCAGACCGTGTGCTACGAGGTGCTGCGCGAAATCCTGCGCGAGGCGCGCCAGTTCAACGCGCGCGAGTTCCGCATCCTCGCCTCGCAATCGGTGATCGACCTGTTCCTGGAGGAGGAGTCGCAATCCCTGGCGATGCTCGGTGACTTCATCGGCAAGCCCGTGTCGATGCAGGTCGAGACGAGCTACGGCCAGGAGCAGTTCGATATCATTCTGGTGTAGCCCATGGAAAAGGAAAAACTTTCGGCCCGGGAAGCCGCGCTCATCGCCCAGGCACGGCGCGAGGCCGAGGCGCTCAAGGGGGCGCCGGCGACCGCCCCGCTTGCCGCTGCGCCCAAGCAAAAGCAGGCGCGCACGCCGGAAAAGCCCGACCTGGTCGAACGAATGGCGCGGCTCATGGCC
>Ga0184619_10000093_pt1 | contig 27812 bp, 24 predicted proteins | sample PLM0_60_b1_FD_133146 | JGI IMG/M metagenome (GOLD analysis project Ga0184619, IMG submission 133146) | Groundwater sediment microbial communities from an aquifer in East River, Colorado, USA - PLM0_60_b1 | ecosystem: Environmental > Terrestrial > Soil > Riparian zone | place: USA: East River...
AGGGGCAGGCCGTGGAGCTCGCTTTCGATCACCTCGAACGGTTCACCGCGGTGCCCGCCCGCGTAGTCGTACTCGGAGAGCCCGAAACGCAGTTCGTTGCCGCCGGCGAGAAAGAGCAAAGGATCGTGGCCGCAGGACACGAGCACCGGGCAAGTCTTCCCTTGCTTGAAATACTTCTCGCGGATCTGGCGGCCGTGCTTGCCCGGCGACATCCAGACGCCGACGCGCTTCGCGTCGTGCACCATCACGCGATACGTTCCGCAGTTGACCCAGTTTTCCTCGGGATCGCGCATGATCACGAGATCGTCGGTGCCGATGTAGCGGCCGCCGTCCAGCTCGTGCAGGAAGGGCACCGGGAACTTGAGCACGTCGACTTCGCCGTCGCGCAGGACGTTTTCAAGCACAGGGCCGCGCTTCACGACGCGAGGCGGAATGGGGCGGTGGCTTTTCATGCGATCACGGTAGGCGCGCACCACGTCGAGGGGATGCGCCGGGACCGGAAAACCCAGCGTGATCGCGAGGCGCCGCATCGAATTGGTCGATCCGGACAGCACGCGAAAACCCCGCGGGTACTCCGGCACATCCTCGAACAGCACCGCCGGCGCGTCGGACCGTTCGTTTACGGACTCGGCGAGCGTGCCCATTTCGAGGTTCCAGTGCGCGCCCGGTACCTTCAACAGCTCGCCCGCGCGTTCGACGCGGGAAAGAAACTCGCGCAAGTCCCGGTGCGGACGATCGTAGTCGTTCCAGATCTTGATCGGAGCGGGATCGTTCATAAGCTTCCTTCTTCAGTCCGCGCGAATCTTGGCCTCGGCGATGACGCGCCTCCAGCGGTCAAGCTCAGACTTGACGAGCTCGGAGAGGCGCTCCGGCGGGCCTCCGACGGGAATCAGTCCCTGTTTGGCGAGGATTTCCTTCACGTCAGGGAGAGTAAGAATCGAGTTGATCTCGGCGTTGAGCTTGCGCACCACGTCCGTGGGCGTCGAGGCGGGCGCCATCAATCCGTACCAGACGGTGGACTCGACCTCGGGGTAACCGGCTTCCTTCAAGGTCGGGACGCCCGGGAACACGGAGGAGCGTTCGTCGTTCAACACGGCAAGCAGCCGGACCTTGCCCGCATGCACCAGGGGAGCCACCGTGTGCACCGGAAGGATCATGGCGTCGACATATCCCCCGGCGAGATCCCTCGTGGCTTCTGCCGCGCCCTTGTAGGGAACATGGGTGACGCTGACCCCGGTGGCGAGCTTGAATAGCTCCATGGTAAGGTGCTGCGGCGTGCCGTTGCCCGAGGAGGCGTAGTTGAGCTTGCCGGGGTTCGATTTGGCGAGCGCGACGAATTCGGGCACGGTGGCGGCAGACGTTTTTGCGCTGACCGCGAATGAAAGAACGCCGGTCGCCACCAGGCTCACCGGGGCGAAGCTCTTCAGAGGGTCGTAACGGGCTTTTTTGCTGAGCGCCGGATTCAGCGCGAAGGTGGTCGCGGTCATCATCAAAGTGTAGCCGTCGCCGGCAGCTTGGGAGGCGAGCTCCGTGCCGATATTCCCGCTCGCTCCGGGTTTGTTGTCGACGACGACGGGAACGCCCCAACGCTCGCTCAGCTTCTGCCCGCAGGTGCGCGCGAGAATATCGATGCCTGTTCCGGGTGAAAAGGGGGCGATGACGGTGATCGCGCGGCTCGGATAGTTTTGCTGCGCCAATAGGGGACCGGCTGCAAGGGCGGCGAAAATCAGGGCGGCGGCGGGCAGTCTGTCGATCGGCATGGACACTCCGGCGGTTATTGTAAAGCCGATCCGGGCAGATCTTCGCGGCTCAGGAGAAACACGCAGTCGTATCCGGCGCTCGTCTCCGGCCAGATGAACGGAAGCCGTGGAAACGCCCGCTCGAGCCGACTGCGATTGTGCCCGATCTCCGCGACGAGCAGTCCCCTAGGGCGCAGAAAATCCCGTGCAACCCGCAGAATCCTGCGCGCGAATTCCAAGCCGTCCCGTCCTCCGTCCAGCGCAAGCCGCGGTTCCCGCCGGTATTCGGGCGGAAGGCGCCGCATGGCCGCGGTTCCGACGTAGGGCGGATTGGCGACGATGAGATCGTAGCGTGCCGGTTCCAGCCCGGCGAACAGGTCGCCCCGCACGAGCTTCATGCGATGGCCGAGGCGATAGGTTCGCAAATTCCGGCGCGCGACGGAGAGCGCGGGGCGTGAAATATCGGCGGCGTCCACGATAGCGTGCGGGAATGCCAGCGCGAGCAGTATCGCCAGGCAGCCCGACCCGGTGCACAGATCGAGCGCCCGGCGCACCTCGGGCGGGCGAGAGACCCAAGGGGCGAGCCGGTCGCGCAGGAGTTCGGCGATGAATGAGCGCGGCACGACGACGCGCTCGTCCACGTAGAACCGATGCTCGCCCAGCCAGGCTTCCTTGATGAGATAGGCGAGTGGACTGCGGGTGCGGACACGCTCCTCGATCAAGCGCAAGGCGCTTCGGCGTTCCCGCGCCGTCAGCTCGTAGTCGAGCGATCGGGCAAGCTCATCGTGGGGCAAGCGCAGCACGCTCGTCAGCAACCACGCGGCTTCGTCTTGCGCGCTGTGCGTTCCGTGGCCGAACCGGAGGCGGGCCGCACGAAAGCGCCGTTGCGCGTAGCGCAGCCACTCGCGCAGCGCGGCCGAAGGCGCTGCGCGGGTGCGTGTGGAAGGCCGGGAACGCGTCAGGATGCGAGAAGCCGCCCGAGGAGGCCCTGGTAGATTTCGCGCAGCGATTCGATCGCGTTCAGATCGACGTGCTCATTGACCTTGTGGATCGAGGCGTTCACCGGACCGAACTCGACCACCTCGGAACAGAGCTCGGCGAGGAAGCGGCCGTCGGACGTGCCGCCGCTCGTGCTGACCTCCGGGGTGGCGCCGGTGGCGTCCCGGATTGCGGCGCTCAAGGTCTCGACCAGCTTGCCGCGAGGCGTCAGATAGGGCCCGGAAAGCGACCAATCGAGCTCGTAATCGAGCCCATGGCGATCGAGTATCGAACCGACCCGTGCTTTCAGTCCCTCGGGCGAGCTCGCCGTGGAAAAGCGGAAATTGAACAGGATTTCCACCTCGCCCGGAATGACGTTGGCCGCTCCGGTTCCGCCGTGGATGTTCGAGATCTGCCAGGTCGTTGGAGGAAAGTATTCGTTGCCCCGGTCCCACTCGGTTGCGGCGAGCTCGGTGAGCGCCGGCACCGCGAGATGGACGGGATTCTTCGCAAGATGCGGATAGGCCACGTGTCCCTGCACGCCTCTCACACGCAATGCGCCGGAGAGCGAGCCGCGCCGGCCGTTCTTGATCGTGTCGCCCAGCCTGGAAACGCATGTCGGCTCGCCGACCAGGCAATAGTCGATGCGCTCGCCCCGGTCCTTCAGGAGCTCGACCACTTTCGAAGTCCCGTCCACGGCCGGGCCTTCCTCGTCGGAGGTGATGAGCAGTGCGATCGATCCCCGAGGCGAGGGATGCTTGGCCAGGAAACCCTCGACTGCCACGACGAAAGCGGCAATCGAGGTCTTCATGTCTGCCGCTCCGCGCCCGAAGAGCTTTCCATCGCGCTCGGTGGGCACGAAGGGGTCGCTATGCCACTTCTCGATCGGACCGGTCGGCACGACGTCCGTGTGCCCGATGAAGCAGAGCAGGGGACGGGCCTCGCCGCGTCTAGCCCAGAGATTGGTCACCTTGCCGCGCCGGACGGGCTCGATCGCAAATCCGAGGCGCGCAAGGCGTTCGGCGAGGAATTCCTGGCAGCCGCCGTCTTCGGGAGTGACCGAGCGGCGCGAGATCAGCTCGCGGGCGAGCCGGAGCGTCGCGGCCGGTTCAACGGCCGGCATGGTGGTGATTCTTGGTGGAGCCGGCCCGGCAGAAGAAAATCGGGCGGGTCCTGACGACCTGCATCAATGCTATGCGCGCTCCGTCTCGCTGGTATCGAGCTTGAACTCGCTGAACGGAGCGCTGCTGCTGACTCCGGCCGCGGGTTTTGCCTGCGGGCTGCGTTCCTTGCCGGCCGCAAAATCGGCGCCGGCCGCGGTGTTGTTGATGAGCCAAAGCAGATTGTTCGCGGAGTCCGCGTTGGCAAGCCCCTCGTCCTGGGTGATGACACCGTCCCGAATCATCTTGAAGAGCGACTGCTCGAAGGTCTGCGAGCCGGGGGTCAGCGCCTTCTCCATCGCCTCCTTGATCTCGCCGATCTCGCCTTTTTCGATCAATTCGGCAATGTAGCGGCTGTTCAGCATGACCTCCACCGCCGCTGAACGCAGGCCCCTGACGTTCTTGACGAGGCGCTGCGAAATGACGCACTTGAGCGTCGCCGAGAGGTCCTGCAGCAGCGCGGCCCGGCTTTCCAGCGGGTAGAAGCTGATGATGCGGTTCATCGTGTGATAGCTGTTGTTGGCGTGCAGCGTGGCGAGGCACAGGTGACCGGACTGCGCGTACTGAATCGCCGAGGTCATGTTCTCCTTGTCGCGGATCTCGCCGATGAGGATGCAGTCGGGCGCCTGGCGCAAGGCATTCTTCAGTCCCACCTTCATATCCAAGGTGTCGGTCCCGACCTCGCGCTGGTTCACGATCGATTTCTTGTTCTGGAAAATGAATTCCACCGGTTCTTCGAGCGTAAAAATATGTCCGGTTCGCTGTTCGTTGCGATAGTCGAGCATGGCTGCAAGGGTCGTCGACTTTCCCGATCCGGTCGCGCCGACCATCAGGATCAGCCCCCGCTTATCGAGGATGATGTCCTTGAGCACCGGCGGAAGGCCGAGCGAGTCGAGCGGCGGGATGACGTTGGGAATGTAGCGCACCACCACTGCGGGGGAGCCCTTTTGCCGGAAGGCGCTGATGCGGAAGCTGCCCACACCCTGCAGGGTAAATGCCGTGTTCAATTCGAGCGTGTCCTCGTACTCCTTCCTCTGCTTCGCGTCGATCACTTCGTGGAGCAGACCGCGGACGGTGTTGCCATCCATCATCTGTTGATTGATGGGCATGGCGACGCCGTTGATCTTGATGTTGATGGGAGCGCCCACCGACAGGAAGATGTCGGAGGCCTTCTTGTCGGCCATCAACTGGAAGAGTCGCTTCATCGCGGACATGGGAATTCCTCTTGAGATTTACTCGCCGCGCAACAGCTCGTTGATGCTGGTCTTTGCGCGGGTCTTGGCGTCGACCTGCTTGACGATCACCGCACAGTATAGGCCGTATTTGCCGTCCGCGGAGGGCAGAGTGCCGGGCACGACGACCGACCCGGCCGGAACCCGTCCGTAGAGAATTTTTCCGCTCGCCCGGTCGAGAATTCGGGTGCTCGCCCCGATGAACACGCCCATCGAGATGACCGCGTTCTCCTCGACGATGACGCCTTCGACGATTTCCGAGCGCGCGCCCACGAAGCAGTTGTCCTCGACGATGGTGGGGTTCGCCTGCAGGGGCTCGAGGACCCCGCCGATGCCCACGCCCCCCGAAAGGTGCACGTTCTTGCCGATCTGGGCGCACGAGCCCACCGTGGCCCAGGTATCGACCATCGCGCCTTCGTCCACGTAGGCCCCTACGTTCACGAAGGAAGGCATAAGCACGACGTTTTTTGCGATGTACGACCCGCGGCGCGCCACGGCGGGGGGCACGACTCGGAATCCGGCGCGCTCGAACTGCTCGCGATCATAGTGTTCGAATTTCGTCGGAACCTTGTCGTAGAACTGCAGCGAACCGGCGCGGATCGGCTGGCTGTCCTCGAGCCGGAAGGAGAGCAGCACGGCCATTTTTATCCATTGGTGTGTCTGCCAGGAGCCGCCGAGTTTTTCGGCGACGCGCAACCGGCCGTGGTCCAGTTCATTCAGGACCCGGGTGACCGCCTCGCCGACTTTTGCCGGCGCAGAGCCGGGGGAAAGATTGGCACGGTCTTCCCACGCCCGTTCAATGGTGGTCCGCAGTTGCTGCATCGTCGTCCCGTTCAAAGTCTCCTGGCGAATTCTACGACACGCCGCGCCGCCTCAAGGCATTCGTCGATTTCCGCCACCAGCGCCATGCGCACGTAATTCGTTCCCGGATTGAGCCCGTTCGATTCACGCGCAAGGAAACTCCCGGGGAGCACCGTGACGTTCTGCTCGGCGTAAAGGCGGCGGGCGAAATCAGTATCGGCGACCGGGGTACGGGCCCACAGATAAAAACCGGCGTCGGGAAGCCCGACCTCGAGCGCCGTCTGCATGAGCGGCGCGATACGGGCAAATTTCTCCGCGTATTTCCTGCGGTTTTCGCGCACATGGGCTTCGTCGCGCCAGGCGGCGATGCTCGCCTCTTGCACCGCCGGGCTCATGGCCCCGCCATGGTAGGTGCGGTAGAGCAGGAATGCCCTGAGGATGGCGGCGTCGCCGGCGACAAAGCCCGAGCGCATGCCGGGAACGTTAGAGCGCTTGGACAAGCTGGAGAACATCACCAAGCGCTCGAATCCACGACCCAGCCGCGCGGCCGCCTGAAGGGCCCCCAGCGGCGGCGCGGCTTCGTCGAAATAGATCTCTGAATAGCACTCGTCTGACGCAATGATGCATCCATGGCGATCGGCAAGCGCGAAAATCTCCTTCCACTGGGAAAGGGCCAGCACCTTTCCGGTCGGATTGCCCGGCGAGCAGACGTAGAGCAACTGCGTCCGGCGCCAGACATCTTCCGGAATCGAAGCATAGTCGGCGGCGAATCCACGTTCGGCCGTGGTGTTCACGTAGTGCGGCCGCGCGCCGGCGAGCAGCGCCGCGCCCTCGTAAATCTGATAGAAGGGATTGGGGCAGACCACCACGGCATCGTGGCGTTCCGGATCGACGACGGTCTGCGCTAGGGCGAACAAGGCCTCGCGCGAGCCGTTGACCGGCAGCACCTCGGTCTTCCAGTCGATCGAACGTAGGCTGTAGCGCAGTACCAGCCAATCGGCGATCGCCTGGCGCAACGCATCGCCGCCGGCTGTCGGAGGGTAGGAGGCGAGCTTCGCGAGGCTTCCCGACAATGCGCGCTTGATCAGCTCCGGCGTCGGGTGCCGCGGTTCGCCGATACCCAGACTGATGTGCGCAAGCGCCGGGTTCGGCTTCACACCTTCGAACAGACCGCGCAATCTCTCGAACGGGTAGGGCTGCAGAAACTGCAGTCGGGGATTCACGGTGCCTGCTCTTTAGCGCGTGCTGTGCTGCTCGTCGATCGGCGCGAGCTCCAAGCCGGCGGCGGGTTTCCAGGCTTTCTTGCGATGCTCGGCTACCACGCTTGTGAAGACTCCTCCCCGCACGTAAAACCTGGCAGTGAGGCGGAGGAAGCGCGGTGCGAGCAGGGCGACCAGGTCGTCGCAGATAAGGTTTGTGACCGCTTCGTGGAAAGCACCTTCGTTGCGATAGGACCAGATATAGAGCTTGAGGCTTTTCAGCTCGACGCACTTGCGGTCCGGCACGTAGTCGAGAAAAAGCGTCGCGAAGTCCGGCTGCCCGGTTCGCGGGCACAGGCAGGTGAACTCCGGGATCTGCATCCGGATCAAATAGTCGCGGCGCGGGCTCGGATTGGGAAAACTCTCGAGCGATCTACTCGGCTTGGACGGCATTCAGGGTCCGGGTACGAAGTTGGAGATGGTATTATAGGGGCTCCGTTTTATCGACGATGAATCCGGCTGACGGCCGGTTTTCTTTTACCTGGATTCGTAGCGTCTTCTGCTAGCGTGCGGCTCACACAAATCAAGCTCGCCGGGTTCAAGTCCTTCGTCGATCCGTCCACGGTGAGCATTCCGGGGCAGCTGGTCGGCGTGGTCGGCCCGAACGGGTGCGGGAAGTCGAACATCATCGACGCCGTCCGGTGGGTTCTCGGGGAGTCGCGCGCCTCGGCCCTGCGCGGCGACTCGATGCAGGATGTGATCTTCAACGGCTCGTCGCTGCGAAAGCCCGTGGCGCGGGCGAGCGTGGAGTTGTTCTTCGACAACAGCCTCGGCAGGGCGGCGGGCCAATGGTCCCAGTACGCCGAGATCTCGGTGAAGCGCGTGCTGCAGCGGGACGGCGAATCCTCCTATTTCATCAACAACACCCACGTACGCCGCCGCGACGTGCAGGACATTTTTCTCGGCACGGGCCTGGGTCCGCGGGCCTACGCAATCATCGAGCAGGGAATGATCTCGCGGATCATCGAGGCAAGACCCGAGGAATTGCGCGTGTTTCTCGAGGAAGCGGCGGGAGTGTCCAAGTACAAGGAGCGGCGGCGCGAAACCGAGCATCGGCTCGCCGACACCCGCGACAATCTCGCGCGCCTCGCCGACATCCGCCAGGAACTCGGGTCACAGATCGAGCGGCTGGAAAAGCAGGCCGAGGTCGCCCGACGGTACAACGAGCTTTCGAACGATCGGGCACAAAAGCAGAATCTTCTGTGGCTCCTGCGCCGCAACGATGCGGAGGCGGAGGCGCAGCGGTATGCGCGCGAAATCGAGCGCAGCACGACCGAGCTCGAATCCGAGACCGCGCGGCTGCGCGAAATCGAGCTCGAGCTCGAGCAGGCGCGGGCGGAGCACTACGCTTCGGGGGATGCACTGAGCGCCGCGCAAGGGGAACTCTACGGCGTCAACGCCGACGTCTCCCGCCTCGAAACCGAGATACGCTTCGTGGCCGATACCCGGCAGCGCCTCGACGCGCAGCTTGCGCAACTTCGCGCGCAGCGCGACGCCGGGCGACAAAGCGAGGTCGAGCAGCGCGATGCGCGGCTCACCTGGCAAGCGCGCCTCCAAGAGTCACGAGACGCTCTGGAGCAAGCCAGGCGCAAGCACGCCGAGGAGCAGGTCAAGCTGCCGCAAGCGGAGCAAGCGGCCCGCCTGCTCCAGGGACGGGTCGCGGGCGAGCGCGAGCGCATCGCCCAGGCCGAGCAGGCATTCCAGGTGGAACAAACGCACCTCGAACATGCGGGCAAGACGCTACAGGGGCTCGAGCAGCGGGAGGAGAGATTGCTCGCCGAGCGGGCCGAGTTGCTTGCACCCGATGCGCAACTGCTGCCGCGCCTCGCGCAGGAGCTGGCGCAGAGCAGTGCCGAGCTTTCCCGCCAGGAAGCGCTGCTCGGCCAGCTCGAGGCGGCGCGGGAGACCTTGGATCGGCAGCGCCGCGCCTGCGTCGACGGATTGCAGATGCTCGAGCGCGAGTCTTCGGCGCTGGAGGGCAGGTTGCTCACGCTGCAGAAAATCCAGAACCAAGTCGAGGAGAACAGCGAGATCCAGACTTGGATCGGCCGGCATCAGCTGGCATCGAAACCGCGGCTGTGGCAGAAAATTCGCGTCGAAGCCGGCTGGGAGACAGCGGTGGAATCGGCCCTGCGCGAGCGCCTGCATGCGATGGAGATGTCCGACCCCGAGCTGCTGCAACGATTGCTCGAGGATCCGCCTCCCGCAAGGGTCAGCGCCTTTCTCCCTGGACCCGAGGCAAAGTTGCCGCGCGAAGCGGGACTGAAGCCGCTTGCCGACTACGTCGAGGCCATCGAACCCGCGGTGAGCGGTGTCGTCGCGGCGTGGCTTGCGCCCTACTGCGTCGTGGAGGGCGTGCCGCGGCTGCTGACCCGCATGGGCTTGTCACCCCAGACAGTGCTGATCAACCGCGAAGGCCACCAGTTCAGCCGCTTCGGCGTGAGCTTTCACGCGCCCGATCCGGCGGACACGGGAATTCTTGCTCGGCAGCGCGAAATCGAAGCGCTGGAGGCGGAAGCGAGCGGCCACGAGGATTCGATCGAGAAGAGTCGCGCGGAACTCTCCGGGCTCGATCGCGCGCTCAGCGAGCACGACGAGGGCCTCGCCAAGCTACGGGCGGCCGGAACGGCGCTCAAGCAGCGCCATCACGAGCGCCAGCTGGAAAACCTGAAGCTGACTCAGGGCCAGGAGCGATACGAGGAGCGGAGCCGGCAGCTCGACGGAGAGCTCAGTGAAATAAAGGCCCAGCAGGCCCAGGAACGAGCCGGCCAGGCGGCTGCAGAGGCCGGCTTGGAGCGGCACCAGAGCGAGATCGATGCGCTCTACCGCAAGCTGGAATCGACCCGGGAGGAGGAAGACGCGGCGGAACGCAAGCTCGAAGCGCAGCGCCAGGCTGTGTTGCAGGCGGAGCGAGAGGTTCAGGAGGCGAGCTACGTCGAAAAGGATTGTATAAGTAAAATCAATGAAATAGAGAGATCATCTAAAGTATTACTGGAGCATGCGCAAAATGCGGAGCGAAGCCTGGAGCAACTCCAGACCGAGCTGGCCGGTTTGGATGACCAGGCCCTGCGGACCCAGCTTCAACGCGGGCTGGCGACGCGGATGGCTCGAGAGCAAGCCCTGGCGGGAGCGCGAAGCCGCCAGGAAGAAATCGCCAGCACATTGCGCTCGTCCGAAGAGACGCGACTTGCCCATGAGCAGAAGCTGCAGCCGCTGCGCGACCGCACCGCGGAACTCAGGCTGAAGGAGCAGGCGGCGCGAATCGCGAAGGAGCAGTTCGCGCAGCAACTTCGCGAGGCGGGCGCCGATGAAGCCGCCTTGGCGGCGGTACTGAAGGAGGGCCAAAGGGCGGCTTCGCTGCAGGGCGAGATCACGCGCCTCACTAATGTGATTGCAGAGCTTGGCGCGATCAACATGGCGGCGCTGGAGGAGCTCACCGCGAACCAGGAACGCAAGCGGTTTCTCGACGCGCAGGCAGCCGACCTCAACGCCGCGCTGGAGACCCTGGAGAGCGCCATCCGCCGCATAGACCGTGAAACGCGAGCCTTGCTGCAAAGCACGTTCGACGCGGTGAATCGCGGCTTCGGGGAGATGTTCCCGGCGCTCTTCGGCGGCGGCGAGGCCCAGCTCATCATGACGGGCGAGGAAATTCTCGATTGCGGCGTGCAGGTGATGGGGCGTCCTCCGGGGAAAAAGAACACCACCATCCATCTGCTCTCGGGCGGGGAGAAGGCGCTCGCCGCAATTGCTCTGGTGTTTTCCTTTTTCCAGCTCAACCCCGCGCCGCTCTGCCTGCTCGACGAAGTCGACGCGCCGCTCGATGACGCCAACACCGAACGCTTCTGCGATCTGGTCGAGAAAATGTCGCAGCAGACCCAGTTCCTGTTCATCAGCCACAATAAGATCACCATGGAGATGGCGCACCAGCTTATCGGCGTCACGATGCAGGAGCGAGGGGTGTCGCGGGTCGTGGCGGTGGACATCGAGGAAGCATTGAAGCTGCGGGAAGAACCCGCCGCTGCCTGACCATGAGCGAACTGCAGGTCGGCCTCCTGGTCGTAGGCGCCGTGGTCGTCGCGGCCGTTTTTCTGTACAACAAGTGGCAGGAACGACGCTACCAGCGCGAGGCCGAGGCGGGGTTTGCTTCGCAACGTGAGGATGTGCTGATGCGCTCGGGCGGCGGTGCCGGCCAACGGACCCCGCTCACGCCGGGGTCGGAGCGGCTCGAACCCCTCGTATCTTTCGAGGCGGAACAGGAGGGCGCCGGGCATCCGGGGCCGGGGCTGTCAGAGTTTCTGGACTTCATCGTTCCGATTGAAATCCCGGAGGAAGTTTCCGGAACAGCCCTGATCGGGGCGACGGACGCCGCGCTCGAGGGCTGCTCGAAGTCGATCTATTGGGAGGGCTTCGACGAGACAGCGGCCTCTTGGGAACCGCTCGATCCCGATCGCAGCTATTCGCGGCTGCGCTCGGGCATGCAGCTGGTGGACCGTCGGGGAGCCGCGGATGCGCAAGAACTGGCCGCATTCGGAGCCGCAATGGAGAAAGCTGCCGCCTCCATCGGGGCTGTTGCGAGCGTGCCTGACCCGGAGCCCGCTTTGGCCAGGGCAAGGGAGCTCGATCGCTTTTGCGGAGACATCGACATCCGGGTTGCCGTCCATATCATCAGCGATGCGGCCCCCCTCACGGGGAATCAGCTCGCCGCACTTGCGAAGGCGGCGGGTTTCCGGCTCGACGAACCGGACGGCAAGTTCAGGCTTCCGGACGAGGCCGGGAGGATCATTTGCGCGCTCGCCAATTTCGAGCCCACGCCCCTGAACATCGACGGTTTGAACGCCCTTTCGACGCGCGGAGTAACGCTCGAGCTCGATGTCCCGCGGGCTCCGTACGGAGCGTTCACCCGTTTCCGGCAGGCCGCGCAGATGCTTGCTCGCGAGCTGAAGGCGCGCATTGTCGACGACAACCGCGAGCCCGTTGGGCCCGCCGCCTTCGACGCGATCGGGGCGCGGCTTCAGGCGGTGCACGGGAGCATGGAGGCGCGCGGCATCGCACCCGGCGGGGCGCTCGCGCTGCGGCTTTTTTCCTGATGGCGGTCGCGGAGAAGGCGCGCCAGCGCGTCGAGGCGCTTCGGCGCGACATCGAGACACACAGCCACCGCTATTACGTGCTCGACGCGCCGACCATCCCGGATTCCGAGTACGACAAGCTGTTCCGGGAGCTGCTTGAACTGGAGGCGGCCTATCCGGAGCTCGTTACGCCGGACTCCCCGACGCAGCGCGTCGGCGGCGCGCCGCTACAGGAATTTCCCCAAGTGATCCATGCCGTGCCGATGCTTTCCCTCAACAATGCATTCAGCGACGAGGACGTGATCGGATTCGATCGTCGCGCTCGGGAGGGACTGGGCAAGGACGAGATCGAGTACGCGGCGGAGCCGAAGTTCGACGGGTTGGCGATCAGTCTGCTTTACGAGCGCGGGCGTTTCGTCCGAGGAGCGACCCGGGGCGACGGATACACCGGAGAGGACGTGACGGCCAACCTGAGGACGGTGCGGTCGATCCCGCTCAGGCTGCGAGGGGCTCGCGCCCCCGGGGCGGTCGAGGTGCGCGGCGAGGTCATCATGTACAAGGCCGATTTCGAGCGCATTAATGCCCGCCAGCGCGAGCGTGGCGAGAAGGAGTTCGTCAATCCGCGCAACACCGCTGCCGGCGCGCTGCGGCAGCTCGACCCCAGGATCACGGCTGAGCGTCCGCTGCGGTTCTTCGCCTATGGCGTAGGCGACGCGGTGAAGCTGCCGTTCAAGCGCCACAGCGAGATCCTGGACTGGCTTGCGGAGGAAGGCCTGCCCGTTGCGGCCCAGCGCGCGACGGTAAGGGGCCTGAGCGGGCTGCTCGCTTTCTACGAGAAAATGGGCAAGAAGCGCGAGCGCCTGACCTACGCGATCGACGGGGTGGTCTACAAGGTCAACGATCTCGGCGACCAGCGTTCGCTCGGTTTCGTCGCGCGCGCGCCCCGCTTCGCCCTGGCACACAAATACGCGCCGGAGGAGGCGGTCACCGAGGTTCTCGACATCGAAGTGCAAGTCGGCCGCACCGGGACGCTGACGCCCGTCGCGCGGCTTGCGCCGGTCAGCGTGGGCGGCGCCACGGTCACCAACGCCACCCTCCACAACGAGGACGAGGTGCGCCGCAAGGACGTCTGGCGCCGGGACACGGTGACGGTGCGTCGGGCCGGAGACGTGATCCCGGAGGTCGTGAACGTCTCAAAGGCCGGTCCGCGGGAGGAGGCCGACCGGTTCGAGATGCCCTTGCGCTGCCCGATCTGCGATTCGGACGTTGTGCGCCTCGAGGGCGAAGCCGCGGCGCGCTGCACCGGGGGTCTTTTCTGCGCGGCCCAGCGCAAGGGGGCGCTCCTGCATTTCGCCTCGCGCAGGGCGATGGATATCGAGGGCCTGGGAGAGAAGCTCGTCGATCAGCTGGTCGACTTGGAGGTCGTGCGAACGCCCGCGGACATTTACCGGCTCGACGTGAGCAGACTGGCCGGACTCGAAAGAATGGGCGAGAAGTCGGCGCAGAACGTCGTCCGGGCCATCGAGAAATCAAAAACCCCGACTCTTGCCCGCTTCACCTACGCGCTGGGAATTCCGGGAGTGGGGGAGGAAGTCGCCAAGATTCTTGCGAAACACTTTGTCGAGCTGGACTCGCTACTCCACGCCGACTGGGCCGGTATCGCAGAAAGGAAGAAAGAGATCCAGAAGCAGAACGCAGCGCGAAAAAGACGAGGAGAAGCGCCTCTTCCTTCGGTGCTCGAAGGTATCGGGCCGGAATTGATGGAGAGCTTGAAGAAGTTTTTCTCGCAAGAGCATAATCGGGAGGTCATCGCGCAATTGACCTCGGGCCGCGACGCGGTTCAGGTGCAGGCGGAGAGAGCGTCTCCAGCTACGACGAACCGGGGATTTTTCGGCAAGACCTTCGTCCTGACCGGAACCTTGCCGAGCATGACGCGCGACGAGGCGAAAGAGCTGATCGAAAGCCGCGGCGGCAAGGTGGTCGGCTCGGTGTCCAGGCAGACCGATTATGTCGTCGCCGGCGCTGAAGCGGGGAGCAAGCTCGAAAAAGCGCACGAGCTCGGCGTCACCGTGCTCGCCGAAACGGGTCTACGAAAAATGTTCGAGGAGTCCAAGTCTTGAGAAAAGTAACGAAAGCCGTTTTCCCCGTTGCCGGCATGGGCAGCCGTTTCCTCCCGGCGACCAAGGCGAGTCCGAAGGAGATGATGCCGATCGTCGACAAGCCGCTCATTCAATACGCGGTCGAGGAAGCCGTTGCGGCGGGAATTCGCGACATGGTGTTCATTACGGGGCGCAACAAGCGCGCCATCGAGGATCACTTCGACAAGGCGTACGAGATCGAGGCGGAGCTCAGCGCGCGCGGGAAGAGCGAGCTGCTGGAGCTGATCCAGAACATCATTCCCAAATCGGTGAACTGCGTCTACATCAGGCAGCCCGAGGCTCTCGGCCTGGGGCACGCGGTTCTGTGCGCCCAGCCCGCGGTCAACGACGAGGTGTTTGCCGTGATCCTGGCCGATGATCTGATCGACGGCACTCCTCCGGTCTTGCAGCAGATGACCGAGGTTTTCGAGCGGCACCAGTCGCCGATGGTAGCGGTGCAGCAGATCCCGCGGGAGCAGAGCCTCCAATACGGCATCGTCAAGACCGAACCCGTGACCACGGGCCTCGACCGCGTGATGGGAATCGTCGAGAAGCCCAGGCCGGAGGCGGCGCCGTCGAACCTCGCCGTGGTCGGGCGGTACATTCTGACGCCGCGCATTTTCCATCACCTGGAGCAGGCCAGGCCCGGGGCGGGAAGCGAAATTCAGCTCACCGACGCGATCGCCTCGCTGCTCGCGGAAGATCGCGTCCTCGCGTACAGCTTCAAGGGGACCCGCTACGACTGCGGCTCGAAGCTCGGGTACCTGCAGGCGACGGTGGCGTACGGGCTCAAACATCCCGAGGTCGGAAAGGGGTTCGAGAAGTTTCTGAAATCGCTGTGAAGGGGCTCGGGGCCGGGGCGCTATACTTCTCGCGCCATGACGCCCGACGAGGCCTGGAAAATCCTGGAGAGCGCCGACCGATTGTGCGACGAAGCCACGGTGCATGCCGCAATCGCGCGCCTTGCCGCGGAAATCACGGCGAGACTGAAAGACCGCTATCCCCTCGTGCTTGCCGTGATGGGCGGATCGATATTCTTTGCCGGTCATCTCCTGCCTCGGCTGGGTTTCCCGCTCGAGTTCGACACCCTCCACGTATCGCGCTACGGCAACGCCACCTCGGGCGGCAGGATCGCATGGACGGTGGCGCCGCGGGAAAACGTGAGGAACCGCACCGTGCTCGTGCTGGACGACATCCTCGATGGAGGTGAAACGCTCGCGGCGATCCGTGACCGCGTGAAATCGCTCGGTGCGGCGGTGTTCTACAGCGCCGTGCTCACCGACAAGAACATCGGCCGCGACAAGCCCATCGTCCCCGATTTCGTCGGCTTGAAACTGCCCAACCGCTACGTGTTCGGCTGCGGGATGGACATATCCGGGGCCTGGCGCAACCTGCCGGAAATCTACGCGGTAAAGGATTCTTGAGCGCACATGCTCGCAATCATCGGCGGCACCGGGCTGACACAGCTCTCCAATCTCGACGTCTCGCGTCGCCAAGTGGTGCGGACTCCCTACGGGGAGCCGTCCGGACCGCTCACTTTCGGCGCGATCCGCGGCGTACCGGTGGTGTTCCTCGCGCGCCACGGCTACGGCCATACGATTCCACCCCACCAGGTAAACTACCGCGCCAACCTTTGGGCACTCAAGGAACAGGGTGTCGGCGATGTCGTATCGGTCGTCTCGGTCGGCGGCATCCGTGCAGACCTCGGTCCGGGAAGGATCGTCGTGCCGCACCAGATCATCGACTACACCTGCGGTCGGATGAACACGTTTTTCGAGAACGAGGCCCCGGTGAAGCACATCGACTTCACCCAGCCGTACACCGGCGCGTTGCGAACGAGGCTTCTCGCGGCGGCGAGAGCGTGCGGCGAGTCTGCCGCCGACGGCGCGGTCTACGCCGCAACCCAGGGGCCGAGACTGGAGACGGCCGCGGAAATCGACCGGCTGGAGCGGGACGGCGCCGACATCGTCGGCATGACCGGGATGCCGGAAGCGACGCTGGCACGCGAGATCGAGCTCGCCTACGCGGCGATCGCAGTGGTCGTGAATCACGCCGCCGGCCGTGGCGCGAGCGTCCGCGGCGTACCGCTGGACAAGATTGAGGAGATACTGAAGGACGCGGTGGGTCGCGTGCGCAGGGTCATCGAGGCGGTGGTGGCCCTGTGATTCGCGAGGTCCTGAAAATGGGTGACCTGCGGCTGCTCGAGAAATCGCAACCGGTGGAGGCGTTCGGCACGCCGCAGCTGCGCGAGCTGATCGCCGACATGCGCGACACCATGGCGCACCTGAGCGGCGCCGGGCTCGCCGCCCCACAGATCGGTGTCCCGTTGCGGGTGGTCATTTTTGGAGTCACGCGCAATCCGCGCTATCCCGACGCGGAGGAAGTTCCGGACACGGTGCTCGTCAATCCGCTCATCACGCCGAGGGACGAGGAAATGGAAGAGGACTGGGAGGGCTGCCTGTCGGTCCCGGGCATGCGCGGCGTCGTGCCGCGCTTCAAAAAGGTCCGGTACCAGGGCTTCGACGAATCGGGCAATCCGATCGATCGGAGCGTCGAAGGGTTCCATGCGCGGGTCGTACAGCATGAATGCGACCACCTCGACGGAATTCTGTACCCGATGCGCATGCGCGACATGTCCCAATTCGGCTTCGTCGAGGTTCTTTTTCCCGGCCAGGAGGTGATCGACGAATGAAATCGGAGAGCCGCGTCTAGGCTTGCAGCGCCTTCAGCAGGTCGGTTTCGAGCTGCAGCACGGTTTTCGGATTGGCGAGTGCGGCGCCGGACACGACGAACACGTCCTCGGCGCGCTCGCCGAGCGTCGCGATCTTGGCGGTGTGCAGGCTGACCCCGTAACGGCTGAGCACCAGCGCGATGGCATAGAGCAGGCCGGGCCGGTCGCCCGCGGTGACCGACAGGGAGTGGTACTGGCCTTTCTCGTCCGGGACGATGTGCACCTCGGGTGCGATGGGGAAGTGCTTGACGCGCCGCGACACCCGCCCCTGGACCGGCGGCGGCAGGGGAACCTGGTTCGCCAGCCAGTCCGCCAACTCGGATTCGATCTGGGCGATCATGTCCCGCGGATGCGGCACGCTGCCGATGTCCATGACCTGGAAGGTGTCGAGCGCATACCCGTGCCGGGTCGTGTAGATCTTGGCGTCGACGATGCTGAAGCCGACCGAACCGAAGTAGCCTGAAATGCGCGCGAACAGGTCGCGCTGATCGGGCACGTAGATCATGACTTGCAGCCCTTCGCCTGCCGGCGAGAGGCGCGCCTTGACCAGCGCCCTGTCCGCGCTCTCGTGCTGGTGCAGCAGCCGCGTGTGCCAGGCGATCTCCTGGGCGTCGTGGCGCAGGAAATACGGGACATCGAAATGGCGCCACAGGGAATCCTGGACGGTGTCCGACAGCCCGTAGAGCCCCAACAGGCGCTTGGCTTCGTCCTGCTTGCTTTGAATGTACTGGTCCGCTTCGAGCTTTCCGCCCTTGAGGAGATGCTGCGTCGCGCGAAAGAGATCCTCGAGGAGCTTGCCCTTCCAGGCGTTCCACACCTTGGGACTCGTTCCGCGGATGTCCGCGACCGTGAGCAGATAGAGCGCGACCAGCCGCCGCTCGGTGCCAACGACGTCGGCGAAGCGCCGCAAGACCTCCGGATCGGACAGGTCCTGTTTCTGCGCCACCGACGACATGGTCAGGTGGTGCTCGACGAGGAACTCGACGAGCTGCGTGTCTTCGGTCGCAAGGCCATGGTCGCGGCAGAAACGCCGCGCCTCGAGCCTGCCCAGCTGCGAGTGATCGCCTCCGCGGCCTTTGGCGATGTCGTGGAAGATCGCCGCGATGTACAGCAGCCAGTGGCGCTCGAGGCTGGCGATGAGGCGGCTGCACAGCGGATACTCGTGCGCAAACTCGAGCATGGTGAAGCGGCGCACGTTGCGCACGACGCTGAGGATGTGCTGGTCCACGGTGTACACGTGGAAAAGATCGTGCTGCATCTGGCCGACGATGCGGCGGAAGGCGGGCAGATACCTTCCCAGGATGCCGTATTGATTCATTCGCCGAAGCTCGTGCACGATGCCGCGCGGCTGCTGCAGCAGGGAAAGGAAGGTCGCGCGGTTGCGCGGATCTCTTCGAAAAGCGGCGTCGATGCGCGCGCGCGCGCGCCACAGCGCGCGCAGCGTCTGCGCCGTCATGCCTTTCAGCTCCGAGTGTCGCTGCATGACGAGAAAGCTCTCGAGGATCGCGGTGGGCTGGCGCTCGAACAGGTCGGCGGGGTGCGCTTCCAGCAATTCGCCCACCCGCCTGAACTTTTCGCTGATCTTCGCTCCGTCGGAATCCCTCGGGGGAAAAATCTCGGCGCCCATGTTCTGCAGCAGTATCGTATTCAGCTGAGTGACCGCCTTCGCCGTGCGGAAATAAGACTGCATCAACTGCTCGCCGGCGCGCCGGTGTGCGGTGGGGGAATAGCCGAGATCGCGCGCCAGGCTATCCTGGTAATCGAACAGCAGCCGGTCCTCGCGGCGCCCCGCAGCGTAATGCAGGCGGACCCGCAGGTTTTGAAGCAATCTGTGATGCCGTTGCAACTGGCGCGCTTCCTCCCGGGTAATCAGGCCGCGCTGCGCCAATTCCGGCCAGGAATTTCCCAGTCCGCAGGCCTGGCTGATCCAAAGGATCACCTGCAGGTCGCGAAGGCCGCCGGGCGCTTCCTTGAGATTGGGCTCGAGGCTGTAGGGGCTGTCCTGGAATTTCGTATGGCGCTGTTCCTGCTCCAGGCGCTTCGCCTTGAAAAACACCTTGGCGTCGAGGCATTCCCTCCGCGCGCGATCAAAACGGGCGAAGAGCTCGCGGTTTCCGGCGAGTTGTCGTGCTTCAAGGAGGCTGGTCATCACAGTGACGTCCTTCCTCGCTTCCTCGACGCACTCGGCGACCGTGCGCACGCTGTGGGCGAGCTCGAGCCCGGTGTCCCAGAGTCGTCCCACGAGTTTTTCGATCTGGGTCGCGAGGCCGGCGGTAGCTGGGTCCTGCAAGAGCACCAGCACGTCGATGTCGGAATGAGGATAGAGCTCTCCGCGCCCGTAGCCGCCGACCGCGAGGAGCGCGAGCGGTGCCGGCATTCGGAGCTGCCGCCACATCTCTTTCAGGACGCGGTCGACGAGGCGGCGATGCTCTCGCAGCACCCTAGGGCCGTCGGCCGTCTCGCGAAATCTCGTCTGCAGCGTGGCGCGCTCGGCCTGCACGCCGGCCTTCAGGGTGGCGAGCGTGGCGCCACCGTCCGCAAGCGTCGCCGGAGGGGACAGCATGGAGTCAGTGCTTTGGCGGAGGGGGTGTGCCGGCGGAAAGGGTCAGGACTTCGAATCCCGTACCGGTGACCAGGACGGTGTGCTCCCATTGTGCCGACAGGCTGTGGTCCTTGGTGACGATGGTCCAGCCGTCGGCGAGCTCGCGGATCGCCGGCTTGCCGGCGTTGATCATCGGTTCGATGGTGAAGGTCATTCCCGGTTGGAGGCGCGTTCCGGTTCCGGATCGTCCGTAGTGCAGGACCTGCGGCTCTTCGTGGAATTTTCGCCCGATTCCATGGCCGCAGAACTCGCGCACGACGCTGTAGCCGTGGGTTTCGGCATGCTGCTGGATCGCCGCGCCGACGTCGCCGAGAAAAGCCCCGGGGCGCACCTCGCGGATGCCGAGCCACATGCACTCGTAGGTGGTCTCGCACAGGCGCTTCGCCTGGATGGAGGGGTCGCCGACGTAGTACATGCGGCTGGAATCGCCGTGAAAACCGTCTTTGATCACGGTGACGTCGATATTCAGGATATCCCCCGCCTTGAGCACGCGCTCCCCTGGAATGCCGTGGCAGACTTGGTGGTTGACCGAGGTGCAGATCGACTTCGGAAAGGGCTTGTAGCCGGGCGGCGCGTAGTTCAGCGGAGCGGGGATTGCCTTCTGCTCCTCGACGATCAAGTCATGGCAAAGGCGGTCGAGCTCGTCGGTGGTGATTCCGGGCTTGACGCGCGGGGCGACGAAGTCGAGCACCTCCCCGGCGAGCTGCCCGGCGATGCGCATGCGCTCGATCTCCTCGGCGGTCTTCAGATGTATCGTCATGCTTCAGCAAAAAAGTGCGAAGGATAAGTCATCGACCTCGTCGGGGCAAATCACAGGCCGGCGCAGACGGGGCTCGCGGCCGCGACCAGGGGCGGAGTAAAACTCTGTTTGCACAGGAAAAACTTGCATCGCTTTCGATCCGCGTGCTAATATTTTAAGTCTCTAGCCGGGCTCGGGCTCGGCTAAATTTTTGCCGCTCCGCTGTTAGGGTGCCCGCGACGTTCTCATCGAATTTCGGCGGGTCATTTGGCCGGGGCGGCCCCTGAATGTAACCCTAACCGGAGTCACCATGTCGACCACGATGCGCCAAATGCTCGAAGCGGGCGTGCATTTCGGCCACCAGACCCGCTACTGGAACCCGAAGATGGCGCCTTTCATCTTCGGTCATCGCAACAAGATCCACATCATCAATCTCGAGAAGACGATGGTGATGTACCAGGAGGCGATGAAATTCGTGCGCCAGCTCGCCTCCAACAAGGGCACTCTTCTGTTCGTCGGAACCAAGCGCCAGGCGCGCGAGATCATCCGCGAGGAGGCCGAGCGCTGCGCCGCCCCCTTCGTCGATCACCGCTGGCTCGGCGGGATGCTCACGAACTTCAAGACCGTCCGCCAATCGATCAAGCGACTCAAGGAAATGGAGGTGATGATCGAGGACGGAAGCATGGAGAAGCTGCCCAAGAAGGAAGCTTTGCACTTTCAGCGCGAGCTTGCCAAGCTGCAACGCAGTCTCGGGGGCATCAAGGCGCTGGACAACCGGCCCGATGCGCTGTTCGTGATCGACGTCGGCTACCAGAAAGGGGCGGTCGCCGAGGCGAAAAAGCTCGGCATCCCCGTTATCGGGGTCGTCGACACCAATCACTCTCCAGACGGAATTGCCTACGTTATTCCGGGCAACGACGACTCGAGCCGGGCGATTCGGCTGTACGCGCGCGGGATCGCCGATGCGATCCTGGAGGGCCGCAGCCAGGTCGTGCAGGAGATCATCGGTGCACCCTCCGATGAATTCGTCGAAGTCGAAGAGTCCGGGGCGAAGGGGCGATGATCAACGGTTGCGGCCCAAAAGGGGCGCTGCAGCCCCTTTTTTTTGAACTTCTAGAGCAGCAAGGTTCCAGGTAATGGCGGAAATCACCGCAAGCATGGTCAGAGATCTGCGCGACAAGACCGACGCGCCGATGATGGAGTGCAAGAAGGCGCTGGTCGAGGCGCAGGGCAATCCGGCCAAGGCCGAGGAGCTCCTGCGCGTCAGACTCGGCAGCAAGGCGTCCCGGGCCGCGACGCGCACGGCGGCCGAGGGCGTCGTCGCGGTTCACGTGGCGCCGGACGCGAAGAGCGGCGCGATCGTGGAAGTCAACTGCGAGACCGACTTCGTCGCCAAGACCGAGGATTTCCAGAAATTTGCCGCTTCTCTTGCGGAACTGGTCGCGAAGCGCAATCCTGTGGACCTCGCCGCGCTGAACGCACTGCCCCTGGGCGGTGCCACCGTGGAAGAGGCGCGTAAGGCGCTCTTCGGGCGCATCAGGGAGAATATATCCATTCGCAGATTCGCCCGGATCGAAGCCAGGGGCCGCCTGTCTCAGTATATTCACGGCGGGGCGAAGATCGGCGTGCTGATAGACATTTCCGGCGGTAACGACCAGCTGGGTCGCGATCTGGCCATGCACGTCGCTGCGTCCAAGCCCCTCGGCGTGTCGCGTGATGACGTTCCGGCAGAGCTGGTGAAAAAGGAACGCAACATCGCCGCCGCCAAAGCGGCCGAGTCGGGCAAACCCGCGAATATTGTCGAGAAGATGGTCGAAGGCAGCGTGCAGAAGTTTATGAGGGAAGTAACGCTGCTCGGTCAGATTTTCGTCAAGGATCCGGCTGGAAAGCAGACCGTGGAAGCTCTCCTCAAGGCTGGTGGCGCGTCGGTTTCGCGCTTCGTGCTGTACGTGGTGGGCGAGGGAATCGACAAGAAGGGGAACGGTCAGGCGGACTAAGCAATGGAGCTATACGGAGACAAGAAGAAAGAAAGACAGCCTGGAATGACTGCAACTGCCAGATACAAGCGCATCCTGCTCAAACTGAGCGGCGAGGCCCTGATGGGAGACGATTCCTTCGGGATCAATCGCGCCACGATCGAGCGCATCGTCGGCGAGATCGCCCAGGTCGCGGCGCTCGGGTTGGAGATCGCGGTGGTGATCGGCGGGGGAATATTTTTCGCGGTGTGGCTCCGGGTGCGGCGGGAATGGATCGCGCCACGGCCGATTACATCGGAATGCTCGCGACCATCATGAACGCGCTCGCCCTGCAGGACGCCATGCGGCAGGCGGGTTTGAACGCGCGAGTGCAGTCTGCGCTCAACATCGAACAGGTGGTCGAGCCTTACATCCGCAACAAGGCGATCCGCTACCTCGAGGAAGGCAAGATCGTCATTTTTGCCGCGGGGACCGGCAACCCGTTCTTTACGACCGATACGGCGGCGGCGCTGCGGGGAACCGAGATCGGCGCGGAAATGGTCCTCAAGGCGACCAAGGTCGACGGCATTTATACGGCCGACCCCAAGCTGCGTCCGGACGCCAAGCGTTACGACAAGCTGAGCTTTGACGAGGCCATGATCAAGAATCTGAGGGTGATGGATGCCACGGCCTTCGCGCTATGCCGCGATCAGAAGCTCCCGATCACCGTGTTCAGCATCCTGAAAGCCGGAGCGATGAAGCGGGTCGTCACCGGCGAAAAAGAAGGCACGCTGGTGTACGTGAGCGCCTGAGACCGCGAGGAGGGGGGATTCATGAATACCCTGGCCGACGTCAAGAAGAACACCGAACAGAGAATGCATAAGTCGCTCGATGCCTTGAAAACCGACTTGTTCAAAGTCCGCACCGGCCGGGCGCACGCAGGGCTGCTCGACCACATCTCGGTGGACTACTACGGCGCTCAGATGCCGATTCCGAAGGTCGCCAACGTGAGCCTGCTCGACGCCCGCACCCTCGGGGTATCGCCCTGGGAGAAAAAGATGCTCGGCGCGATCGAGAAGGCCATCCGCGAGTCCGATCTTGGCCTGAATCCTGCTTCTCAAGGGGACATGGTACGGGTGCCGATGCCGAATCTCACCGAGGAGCGCCGCCGCGATTTGATCAAGGTGATCAAGCACGAGGGCGAAAACGCCAAGGTCGCCGTGCGCAACTCGCGCCGCGACGCCAATCAGGCGCTCAAGGAATTGCTGAAAGGCAAGGCCGTATCCGAAGACGAGGAACGGCGCACGCAAGACGAGATCCAGAAGCTCACCGACAAACACATCACCGAAATCGACAAGATGATCGCGGCAAAAGAGGCGGAGCTGATGGCGGTTTGATCGAACACCATAGAATATCCACCCCATGAAACCCTTCGCCAGCTCAACGCGCGAGATCCCGCTCCCCGGGGATATCCCCAGGCATATCGCCGTCATCATGGACGGCAACGGGCGCTGGGCCAAGAAGCGCTATCTCCCGCGCGTCGCCGGTCACAAGCAAGGGGTCGAGACGGTGCGTCGGGTCACGCGTGCGTGCACCGATCGCGGCATCGAATACCTGACCCTGTTCGCCTTCAGCTCGGAGAACTGGCGCCGACCTGCCGAAGAGGTTTCGACGCTCAAGCAGCTGTTCATGGCCGCCCTGGAGCAGGAAGCCGAGCGGCTGCATGAAAACAAGGTGCGCCTCAAGATCATCGGCGATATCGCGCCCTTCGGAGCGCGCGTGGTCGAGCTCGCGCGCCGCGCCCAGGATCTCACCGCACGCAATGCGGGACTTACGCTCACCATTGCCGCCAACTATGGCGGCCGCTGGGATTTGATGCAGGCTTTGCTGAAGCTGGCGCGCAGCGGCCCGTTGCCCGCCGAGGGATATACCGAGGAGCAGCTCGCTCCGCATCTGGCGCTCAACTATGCGCCCGAACCGGATCTGTTCATTCGCACCGGGGGCGAGCAGCGCATCAGCAATTTCCTGCTTTGGCAGCTCGCTTATACCGAACTGTACTTCACCCCGACGCTGTGGCCGGACTTCGACGCCAAGCAACTCGACGCGGCGATCGCCTGGTATCGCGACCGCGAGCGCCGCTTCGGGCGGACCAGCGAGCAGCTCGAAAAAACCAAGCGCGAAAGCGGCGGCCGGCGGAGGATCGCGTAAGGCCTCCTGCCGTGCAGGCGGAAAAGCGCGGGCACCCATGCTCAAAACCCGCGTGATGACGGCGGCTGTCCTGCTCGCGGTGTTGCTCTCTGCGCTTTTCCTCCTGCCCAGGTACGGCTGGATCGCATTTTGCGCAGTGTTGCTCGGCGTCGCAGCCTGGGAATGGGGAGCCTTGGCGGCGCTTGCCGCAGTCGGCCGCTTGATCTACTCGACATTCTTGGTTGGGGTTTTTGTTCTGCCCGGGATCCTCGAGGCTTCCGTGACGAACCGCTTGTATGCGCCGGCCTGGGTTTACTATGCCGCGGGGTTGTTCTGGATCGTCCTTGTCCCGGTGTGGATTTGGCGGCAACCGAGCCCTGGCAACCGGGCCTTGCTGCTTGCAGCCGGCGCCACGGTGCTCGTGCCCGCCGCCGCGGCGCTTGTGGACTTGCGCGGCGTTCATCCTTCCTTCCTGCTCGCCGTCCTGGCAACAGTCTGGATCTCCGACACGGCCGCGTATTTTGTCGGCCGGCGCTTCGGTAAGCGCAAGCTCGCCCCTTCTATCAGTCCCGGGAAGACCTGGGAAGGTGTCGCAGGGGCGCTGGCTGCAGTCGGTCTTTACGCCTTGGCGTGGGTGACCTTGGGTGGCCCCATGAAAGTGGCGCCCGCGTGGATCCTCCCGGTTCTTCTCGGGCTCGCCGTGGTGGGAATGATTGGCGATCTGTTCGAATCTCTGATAAAACGCCAGGCGGGGGTCAAGGACAGCGGCACGCTTCTACCTGGCCACGGAGGGATACTCGACCGCATCGATGCACCCGTGGCCATGCTCCCCCTGGCGGTGCTTGCGTTCATGAGATGACCACGATTCAAAACATCGCGATACTCGGGGCGACGGGCTCGATCGGAGCGAGCACTCTGGATGTGATCGCGCGACATCCGTCGCGCTTTCGAGTGGCGGCGTTGACCGCCCATCGGCAAGTCGATGAGCTGGCCGACCTGTGCAGGCGACACCGACCCGACACCGTGTGCGTGGCGGACGCCGCGCACGCGCCCCGGCTGCGCGAGCGCCTGGCGGGGGCGGGCGTCACAGCCCGAGTTCTCGCGGGCGAGGCGGGGCTGGTGGAAGTGGCCTCGCTGCCCGAAGTCGACTGCGTCATGGCCGCGATCGTCGGGGCCGCCGGCCTTCGCGCCACGCTCGCCGCGGCGAAGGCGGGCAAGAAGCTGCTGCTCGCAAACAAGGAAGCGCTGGTGATCGCGGGACCCGTGTTCATGGAGGCCGTGCGCGCCAGCGGGGCGATGCTGCTGCCGATCGACAGCGAGCACAACGCCATCTTTCAATGCCTTCCGCCGTTCGCCTCGGGAGAGCTCGCCGCGAAAGGCGTCCGCAGGATCCTCCTCACCGGATCGGGGGGACCGTTCAGGGGCCGTGCGCGCGCAGAGTTGCACCGCGTGACGCCCGACGAAGCCTGCGCCCATCCGAACTGGGTCATGGGACGCAAGATCTCGGTGGATTCGGCGACCATGATGAACAAGGGACTGGAGATCATCGAGGCTCGGTGGCTCTTCGGTGCAAGCCCCGAACAGATCCAGGTCGTCGTCCATCCGCAGAGCGTGGTCCATTCGATGGTCGAGTACGCGGACGGTTCCGTGATCGCCCAACTCGGGCACCCCGACATGCGCACGCCGATCGCCCAGGCGCTCGCCTATCCCGAGCGCATCGAGGCCGGGGTGTCGTCTCTCGACCTTTTTCGCATCGGACTTCTCACCTTCGAGCAGCCGGATTTCGAGCGTTTCCCGGCGCTAGCGCTCGCCTACGCCGCGTTGCGGAGCGGAGGTGCGGCGCCTGCCACGCTGAACGCGGCCAACGAGGTCGCCGTCGGCGCCTTTCTCGAAGGCCGGCTGCCTTTCCTGCAGATCACCGCGGTAATCGAGGAGGCCCTGAACGGCCTCCCCGCGAGCACGCTCGGCACTCTGGAAGACGTGCTCGCGGCCGACGCGAGAGCCCGGGCCCGGGCGAACCAGATCATCGCGCGATTCAACTCCCACGCCGCATGAATTTCGCCATCACCCTCCTGGCTTTCATCGTCGCGCTGGGCGTGCTGATCGTGTTTCACGAGTTCGGCCACTATCTGATCGCGCGCTCCTTCGGGGTGAAGGTATTGCGCTTCTCGATCGGTTTCGGCAGGCCGCTGTGGCGCGTCCGAAGCGGCCAGGACCGGACCGAATGGGTGATCGCGGCGCTGCCGCTCGGCGGCTACGTAAAAATGCTCGACGAGCACGAGGGGCCGGTCGCGCCCGAAGAGGCGCACCGGGCATTCAACCGCCAGAACGTGTGGCGGCGCATCGCGATCGTCGCCGCGGGGCCGGCGGCGAATTTCTTGCTCGCCATCGTGTTCTACTGGGCCCTTTTCGTAGGCGGCGTGCAGGAGGCGAAGCCCGTCGTCGGCACTCCGGGTCCCGGAACCGCCGCGGAGGCGAGCGGCTTTCAGCGGGGCGAGACGATCCTGAAAATAAACGACGAGCCGATGGCCAGCTGGCAGCAGGTGCGCTGGCGCCTGCTGCAGCTCGCAGTGGAAAAACAGCCGGCGCGACTCGAAGTGGCCGACCTCAAACAGCGGCTTACCTGGCGCACCCTGGATCTGTCGAGCTTCGATCTCGAAGGCTTCGACAGCGATCCCCTCGCGCGTTTGGGCTTGAGGCTTAACCTGCCCGATGTTGCGCCGATCATCGGCAAGGTCGTCGCAGGGGGCGTAGCCGAGTCGGGAGGATTGCGCCCGGGGGACCGCGTCGTCTCGATCGACGGCGGCGAGATTCGCGTCTGGGAGGATCTCGTCAAAGTCGTCCGGTCGCGACCCGGCGAAGTCCTCAAGTTGAGCATCGCTCGCGGTGGAGAGAACGTCGATATCCGGCTGAAGCCGGAGGTATTTCAGGAGAATGGCTCGCGCTTCGGCCGCATAGGAGCTTTGCCTCGTCGAGATCCCGAGGCAATGAAGGATCTCGTCGCGACCGTACGCTATTCGCCGCTGACTGCCTTCGGAATGGCGCTTGAGCGAACCTGGGAGATGTCGGCGTTCAGCCTGAAGATGCTCGGCAAGATGGTCGTCGGCCAGGTCTCCTGGAAAAACCTCAGTGGACCGGTGACGATCGCCGATTACGCGGGTCAATCGGCGCAGCTGGGGATCGCCGCGTACGTCGCCTTTCTTGCATTGATCAGCATCAGCCTGG
>Ga0184619_10000094_pt1 | contig 27642 bp, 22 predicted proteins | sample PLM0_60_b1_FD_133146 | JGI IMG/M metagenome (GOLD analysis project Ga0184619, IMG submission 133146) | Groundwater sediment microbial communities from an aquifer in East River, Colorado, USA - PLM0_60_b1 | ecosystem: Environmental > Terrestrial > Soil > Riparian zone | place: USA: East River...
CGGCAACGAGCGCGCCGCAGTCGGCATTCTCGGCCGGCGCCTCGTCGCGGCCGCGACCCTGGTTAAGGCGCTGGGCGGCGGCTGGGACGCCGCGGCGCTTCCGCAGAAGTAGCCGGCTGTATCGCCGTGGACCCATTTCCGCGGCGCTCGCGAAAGCCGCGAGCTTCGTCACGAATTCCGTGCGGCCCGTGAGCTTCAGGCCGTTTTGCCGGATCGCCTCGACGTGCGCGCGGTTCGTGTCGAGCACGGCGACATCGGCGATTTTCGCCAGATAAGCCGCGTAGAGGCCGCCTATCGCGCCGGCGCCGACTACGAGAATGCGCTCATGTTCAGCCATCGAATGCGTTGTCGTATCGTATACAGCTCGAGGCCCATGTTAAGCCCCTTGTGCGGAGTCGGCCCTCGGAATAGAATAAAGCAGACGATTGTTTACCGGGCATTGAGGAGTAGGGAGGACTCCGATGATGCAGAGTCGTGCGTTGAGCGTCGCTCCGTACGTTGCTGTGATGCCCTTCACCCTTGGCGGAGCGAAACTCTGCCAAGCGGCCGAACCGGTTGGATTGCCTCCCTACCTAGCGGACCGCGGCGCCGGCATCCCGACGCCCCTTCTCGGCATGCCGAGGGCAAACCATTGTCTTCACGGACGAATGGAGTTTTCCCGGGCGCCCGAAGCTTGCGCGCGCACCGGAGCCGATCGCCGGACTGACTTCGTGGCGAAGCACATCGGGATAGTCCGGACGGAACACGATTCGGGCTCCTTCCAAGAGATTTGTTTTCATGCGGCTGAGGAAATCTGTGCGCGCGGTTCCCTAAAAAGCGAAACGAAGAACGGAGGAAGGGGTTCCATGATGCAAATTCGTCCGTCGAGCATCGCGCCGTACCTCGCTGCGGTGGCCCTCGGCGTTGGCGGCGGGGCGGAACTCTGCCGAGCGGCCGAACCGGCTCGATTGCCTGCCTACCTGTCGGACCGCGGCGACGGCATCCCGACATCCCTTTTCGGCACGTATATACGCGAGAAGGAGTTCATCTTCTATCCGTTCTACGAATACACGCGCGCCTCGAAATTCGAGTACAAGGCGAGCGAGCTGGGTTTCACGGGAGAACAGGAATACTTCGGGAAGCATGTGCAGCGGGAGGCCCTAGTCTTTCTTGCCTATGCCTTCAACGACTCGCTGGCGATAGAGTTCGAATCCGCGCTGTACAGCTCGGTCGATTTCACGAAGGCGCCGGAAGACACCAGCACCTTGCCGGCGACCATCCGGGAATCCGGGCTCGGGGATACCGAAACCAACATACGCTGGCGGTACCTGAAGGAGACGGAATCCCGGCCCGAGATCACGTTCTTCATGAAGACGGTTTTCCCGCTGCAGAGAAACAAGAAACTGCTCGGCTCGCAGGTCTGGGAATTCGAGCCGGGCGTCGTAGTCACCAAGGGCTACCCGTTCGGAACGTTTGCCGGCCGGCTGGCGGCCGGTTACGACACCGGGGAGCGCAAGCTGCAGTTCAGCGAGTGGGCGGTCGATTACGTGAAGCGCCTCGATTCCAATTGGCGCCTTGCAGTCTCGCTCGAGGGCGACCAGCTGGACGAGGTATCGCTCATCGGCGAACTGCAATACACCCTGGGCAAGAACGCGATACTGAAGATGAACCTTGGTGTAGGAGTGACGACAAAGGCGGCGGATATCGCGCCGGAAATCGGAGTGTTGTTCAGGTTCTAAGAAACATGAGTGGGGGCGCGTAAGGCCGCACGACAACGGCCGCGCGACAAACAAGAAGTTCTTAATAGTAGTTGCGGAGGATTGCTGGATGTTTACTTGGATCATAGGCTCGAGCCTGAAGTTCAGGTTCTTGGTGCTGGGTATCGGCGCCGCTTTGCTGGTGTTCGGAACTCAGCAACTTCGCAACATGCCGGTCGACGTCTTCCCCGAGTTCGCTCCGCCCAAGGTCGAAATCCAGACCGAAGGTCCGGGAATGACCGCCACCGAGGTCGAAGAGCTGATCACGATTCCGATGGAGGACCAGCTCCGCGGAGTCCCGGGTGTCGAATACGTCCGCTCCGCCTCGGTGGTGGGACTGTCGCAGGTCGTGCTCTGGTTCAAGCTGGGCACCGATCTCATGGCGGCGCGCCAGCGCGTGAGCGAGCGCATGAAGCTGGCGATCGCCGAGCTGCCGAGGTCCTCCGGCATGCCGGTGATGCTTCAACCCCTGTCGTCGACCAGCCGGGTCATGAAGATCGGGATCTCATCGAAGACCTACGACATGATGGACCTGTCGATGATCGCCTATTGGACGATCAAGTTCCGCCTCATGTCGGTCCCCGGCGTGGCCAACATTCCCATCTGGGGCGACCGGATCAAGTCCCTGCAGGTGCAGGTGGATCCGAACCTGATGCGCGCCCACAACGTCACGCTCGACGAGGTCATGGAGACCACCTCCGACGCCCTGGACGTCGGCATGCTGTTGTACAGCACCGGGGGTAAGGCCCGCGTCGACGGGTTGATCGATACCCCCAACCAGAGGCTCGTCATTCACACCGAGTCACCCGTTCTTACGGTCGAACAACTGGCCGAGGTGCCGATCGCCCTGAAGACCAGGCGCCCCAACCCGCCGCGGCTGGGGGATGTCGGCGGCGTGGTGTGGGACACCTGGCCGATGGTCGGCGATGCGGTCATCAACGACGAGCGCGGCTTGATGATGATCGTCGAGAAGCTGCCGTGGGCCAACACGCTCGACGTCACGCGGGGAATCGAGGAGGCGATCGCCGCATTGCGGCCCGGTCTGCCCGGCGTCGAGATCGACTCGACGATCTTCAGGCCGGCGACCTTCATCGAGACGTCGATGCACAATCTGACGCTGGCGCTCATCATCGGCTCCCTCCTGGTGGTGCTCATCCTCGGCGCCTTCCTCTTCGAATGGCGGGTGGCCTTGATCAGCGTGATCGCGATCCCGCTGTCCCTGGTGTCCGCCGGGGTGGTTCTCTATCTGATGGGCGCCACGATCAATACCATGGTCCTGGCGGGATTTGTCGTCGCTCTGGGTTCCGTTGTGGACGACGCGATCATCGACGTCGAGAACGTCGTGCGGCGGCTGCGCCAGCACCGCCTGGCGGGCGGCGACAAGACGACGGCGCGCGTCATCCTGGAGGCGTCGCTCGAAGTGCGCCCCGCCATCTGGCAGGCAACCCTGATCATCGCCCTGGCCGTGACGCCGGTGTTCTTCATGAGCGGCTTGGCGGGAGCGTTCTTCGAGCCGCTGGCTCTCGCCTTCATCTTCGCGATGCTGGCCTCCATGGTGGTCGCGCTGACGGTGACCCCGGCCCTGTGCCTGGTCCTGCTGAATCGCACCGCCATCGAGAAACACGAGTCCCCGCTCGTCCCGTGGCTCAAGCGGCACTACGGCGCGATTCTCTCGCGAGTCATACGGGACCCGCGCGCGACCGTCGCCACGGCCGTCGTCATCGTCGTCGCGGGCCTCGGGGTCTGGCCGTTCCTCGGGGCGTCGCTGCTTCCCGACTTCAAGGAAAGGGACTTCCTGATGCACTGGGTCCCCGCCGAGGGGACCTCGCACCCGGAGACGTTCAGGATCACGCAGGCGGCCAGCCGCGAGCTCCGCGCCATCCCGGGGGTGCGCAACTTCGGCGCCCATATCGGGCGCGCCATCGGCGGAGACGAGCCCTACGGCATCAATTTCACCGAAAACTGGATCAGCGTCGATCCGAAGGTGGACTACGACACGACACGCGCCAGCGTCGAGTCCGCCGTCGCCGGCTATCCCGGGCTCTATCGCGACGTGCAGACCTATCTCAAAGAGAGGATCAAGGAGGTGCTGAGTGGAGCGGGCGAGTCGATCGTCGTGCGCATATTCGGGCCCGAGCTCCCGGGCCTGCGTGAAACGGCGCAGAAGGTGGAAGGCGCCCTGAAGGACATCCCCGGCCTGATCGACTTGCATGCCGAGCAGCAGGTCGGGGTTCCGCAGATCGTGGTCAAGACGAAGCTCGATGCGGCCGCGCGCTACGGGATCAAGCCGGGCGACGTGCGCCGGGTGGTGAACGTCCTGATGAGCGGCATCGAAGTCACCGACATCCACAAAGGCGGCAAGGTCTACGACGTCTTCGTGTGGACCATGCCGTCGGCACGCAATAACGTGAACGACATGCGCGAGTTCCTGATCGACACGCCCTACGGCGGGCGCGTGCGGCTGGCGGAGGTGGCGGACATCACCGTCGAGCCCACCCCGAACAAGATCGCCCGCCAAAACAACTCCCGGCGGATCGACGTTCACGGAAACGTCAAGGGGCGCGATCTGGGCTCGGTCGCCGAAGAAGTCGAGGCCCGGCTCGCTAAAATCGACTTCCCGATCGGCTACTACCCGCATTTGCTCGGGGAGTACAAGGAGCGCCAGGCCGCACAGAGGAGTCTGCTTCAGTCGGCGATTGTGGTCGCGATCGCGATCTTCCTCATTCTCCACGCGTCCCTGCGCAACTGGAGGCTGGCGAGCCTGATCTTCCTCGGCCTTCCCGCGGCGCTGGTCGGCGGTGTGCTCGCGGCCTTCGCGGGAGACCGCGTCATTTCGCTCGGATCGCTGGTCGGAATGATCACGGTGCTGGGCATCGCCGCGCGGAACGGTATCCTGCTGCTCCAGCACTACCGGCATCTCGAGAAGGTGGAAGGCGAGCCCTTCGGCCTCGGGCTCGTCTTGCGCGGGGCGAGCGAACGCCTGTCGCCCATCCTGATGACCACGCTGTGCACCGCATTGGCGCTGCTGCCTCTGGTTGCCCGCGGAAGCATTCCCGGTCACGAGATCGAGCATCCGATGGCGGTCGTGATTCTGGGCGGCCTCGTCACGTCGACCCTGCTGACCCTATTCGTCGTGCCGGCGCTGTACCTTCGCTTCGGATCCGGCACCGGCAAGCGGGTCGGCGATCTGCCCCCGCAAGCGGTGCCGGGATAGCGAGACGACAGGATGCGCACGCTATTGCATCTCGCGGCGATCGCTGCACTCATCGTTTCGGTACTGGGCGCGCCCGCGCGCGCGGAAGAACCGGAGCCGGACCGCATCCGCGGCGTGATCAGCGAGGTGGGGAATCCCTCGATCGTCGTGAAGACCCGCGACGGCAAGGACGTGCGCATCGAGCTTTCGGACAACCTCAGCATTTTCGCCCTGAGCAAGGGACGCTTCACCGACGTCGATCTCGGAACCTACGTCGGCGCAGTGGCGGTGAAGATGGACGAATACAGCCCGATCTTGCGGGATTCGGCGGTCTGGCTGCACAAGGGCTTCGAGCTGCGGATCATCGACGAAGAATTGCGCGGCATTGCCCTGGGACACAAGAAGTGGGACCTGACCCCCGAGAGCATCATCTCGCACGGCTGGGTCGACGATATCGAGGTCCGCGTCCTCTCGATCAAGTGGGGCCCCACCGACTACGACGAAACCGACGTCGAAGTGCCCCGCAACGCGCCGGTCCACAGGATGTCGCTCGGAAACAAGAGCCTGATCAAGCCGGGAGCGCATGTCCTTGCCGGCGCGAACAAGGCCGCGGACGGCAGGTATGTGGGGGTTTTTCTCATCATCGGCAAAGACGGCGTCGTCCCGGCGATGTAAGGAAGCGTCCGAGTTCGAAATGAAATTTCGAGAGGTGCTCAAATGAAAGCAGATTCCACAGTAAGGGCGATTAGAACGTTTCAAGTCGGGTGGGCAGCCTTGGCGGCGGCACTGTGCCTGGCGCCGGCCGCGGCGAGCGCGGCCGATCCCGGCGGTCCGGCGCCGCGCGGCAAGAACCCCGCGGTCACGTTCGAGAGCATCCCCGGCAGCGACGCCAAGCGCGTCGTTCTGAGCGCGAGAGCTGCCGAACGGCTGGGAATCGCGACCGGCAAGGTGAGCGAGGAGCCGGTCGTGCGCAGGCAGATGGTCAGCGGCCTGGTCATGCCCCCACTGGAGAAGATGCCTGTAGTAAAGCCGGCCGGCGGCGTATTCGGAGGTTTCGGGAAGGTAGCGGCTCCGCTCGCGCCGCAGCCCGTTTTGTCCAAGGCATCGCACACCGGAGAGCTCTGGGTGCACGTGGCGCTGTCCCCCGGAGAGTGGGACAGGCTCGCGAAGGACAAGCCGGCGCGCGTCCTGCCGCTCGCCACGCGCGTCAAGCCGGGCAGCGAGGTATTGGCGCGGCCCTCCGGGATGGCGCCCCTTGAAGACATGAAGCGCTCGATGTTGTCGCTGTACTACGTGGTGCCCGGCAGGGATCACGGCCTGACGGTGAACGATCGCATGCGCGTCGAGCTCCAGCTCGCGGGCAGCACCGAAAAGCAGAAGGTCGTGCCCTACAGCGCCGTTTACTACGACGCAAAGGGCGCCGCCTGGGTCTACGGCAACCCGAAGCCGCTGACATTCGAACGCCAGCGCATCGGCGTCGAGCGCATCGTAGGCGATGTGGCGGTGCTGTCCGAGGGCCCGGCCGTCGGCACCCCGATAGTCACCGTCGGCGCGGCAATGCTGTACGGCGCCGAGATCTTCAAGAAATAACGGCGCATAGGCAAACTCATCGAGGCACGGACGGGAGGGTAGGAAAATGTTTCGCTGGATCATCGGTTCGAGTCTGCAGTTCCGGTTCCTGGTGCTAGGTGTCGCCGCGGCCCTGGTCGTGTTCGGGACCATTCAGCTCAAGAAGATGCCCGTCGATGTCTTCCCCGAGTTCGCGCCTCCGGTCGTTCAAGTTCAGACCGAAGCGCTCGGGCTGTCCGCCGCGGAGGTGGAAAGCCTGATCACCCTCAATCTCGAGGAGTTGCTCTCCGGCGTGCCCTGGCTCAAATCGATCCGCTCGGAGTCGGTGAGCGGCCTTTCGTCGATCTTGCTCACTTTCGATCGCGGAACCGACATCCTGAGGGCGCGACAGATGATCCAGGAGCGCCTGACCCTGGCGTATACCCTGCCGAACGTCTCACTACCCCCGGTCATACTGCAACCCCTGTCGGCTACGAGCCGCTTCATGATGATCGGGATTACATCGGACAAGGTCGAACCCACGGAGCTGTCGCTGCTCGCCCGCTGGACGATCAAGCCGAGGTTGCTGGGCGTGCCCGGCGTGGCCAACGTGGCGATCTGGGGCCAGCGCCTGCGGCAATTGCATGTGCAGATCGATCCCAATCGGCTGCACGAGGCCCGCGTGATGCAGGAAGACATCATCGCCGCAGCCGGAGACGCTTTGTGGGTGTCTCCCCTGTCTTTCTTGAAGGGATCGTCGCCCGGGACGGGCGGCTGGATCGACAACCCCAATCAGAGGCTGGGCGTCCAACACTCGATGCCGATCGAGTCGCCGGAGGACATGGCGAAGGTGGCCGTTTCGCCGCTTCACTTGATGCTGACCGGCAAGCTGATGTCCCTGGGCGAGGTCACCGAGCAGAGCTTTGCGCACCCCCCGCTGATCGGTGACGCCGTCGTCAAGAACGGCAACGGCCTCATGCTCGTCATCGAGAAGTTTCCGGCTGCCAACACCCTGGAAGTGACGCGCGAAGTGGACCGTGCGCTCGCCGAGTTGAAGCGCGGTCTTCCCGGCGTGCAGATCGACGCCAACGTCTTCCGCCTGGCGACGTATGTCGAGGACTCGATCTCCAATCTGACCCTGGCGATCATCATCGGCGCGCTCCTCGTCATCCTGGTGATCGGCGCATTCCTGTTCGATTGGCGCAGCGCACTGGTCAGCGTCGTGTCGATACCGGTGGCGCTGCTGGCCGGAGTCATCGCCCTGCACCTGACCGGCGCGACGATCAACACCATGATTCTCGCGGGCCTGGTCGTGGCGCTGGCCGTGGTCATCGATGACGCGGTCGTCGACGTGGAAACGCTGCTGCGACGGCTGCGCGAGCGAAAACAGGACGGCGCATCAGTTGCGACCCTCACCTATGAAACGACGCTGCAGACGCGAAGCGCCGCTCTCTACTCCACTCTGATCGTCATACTCGCCGTCACGCCCATCTTCTTCATGGGCGGGATATCGGGTGCGTTCTTCGAACCGCTGGCCTGGTCCTACGTGCTGGCGGTGGTGGCGTCGATGATCGTTGCCTTGACCGTGACGCCGGCGTTGAGCCTGCTGCTGCGGGGCGAAGCGTCGCGCGCGCATCGTGAGTCGCCCGTCGCTCTCTGGCTTCTCGGCAAATACGACGTGGTTCTCCAGCGCATCGTCCGTGCGCCGCGCAAGGCGTTCATTGCCGTCGGTGTCGTGGTGGTGGCCGGCGCGGGCGTATTGCCCTTGCTCGGGCAATCCTTGCTTCCTTCCTTCAAGGAGGGGAGCCTGCTGGTGAATTGGTCCACCGCGCCCGGCACCTCGCATACCGAGACCCACCGGATCACCTCTCGGGTCAGCGACGAGTTGCGATCGCTTCCCGGAGTGCGCTCGGTCGGCGCCCACGTGGGGCGCGCGATAACGGGGGACCAGGTCGTGGGCATCAATTCGAGCCAGATCTGGGTCGGCATCGATCCCAAAGCCGACTACGACAAGACGATCGCCGCGATCCGGGAGACGGTGGCCGGATACCCGGGCGTCGAACACAGCGTGCAATTCTACTTGCGCGACAAAGTCGGCGAAGTGCTGACCGGCGCGGGCAAGGCGATCGTCGTGCGCATCTACGGTCCGAAGCGCGAAGTCCTGAATCAAAAGGCCGAGGAGGTCAGGCAGGCGCTTTCCGGCATCGCCGGGATCGTCGATCTGCTTGCCGAAGGCCAGGTGGACGAGCCCACGGTGCAGGTCAAGGTGAACCTGGATTCCGCAGGTCCCGCCAACGTCAAACCCGGCGACGTGCGGCGCGCTACGGCGACGGTGTTCTCCGGTCTGGTCGTCGGCTTTCTGTTCAAGGAGCAGAAGATCTACGAGGTGGTGGTCCTTGGCGCGCCCGAAGCGCGGCAGAGCCTGAACAATCTTTCCGATCTGTGGATCGGCAAGTCGGACCGCACCCACGCGCGTCTGGGCGATATCGCCGACGTGAAGATGGTGTCGACCCCGCAGGTCATCAGGCACGAGGCCATCGCGCCTTACGTCGATGTGGTGGCCAACGTGGCCGGGCGCGATCCGGGTTCCGTGATCGACGAAGTCGAGGACAAGCTCGAGAAAATCCAGTTTCCGCTCGAGCATCACCCGGAGCTCCTGGGCGAATACGCCGAGCGCGAAAGCGCCGAGCGGCACATGCTGGGCGTAGCCGCCGCCGCGCTGATCGGGATTTTCCTACTGCTGCAGGCCTGTTTCGGAAGCTGGCGCCTGGCGCTGATCGCTTTCCTCGCCATCCCGGCGGCTCTCGCCGGCGGGGTGCTGGGAGCGCTGGCCGGTGGCGGAGTGATCTCGCTCGGGTCGATCATCGGGTTTCTCGCGGTGCTCGGCATCGCCGCCAGGAACGGCATCTTGCTGATCAATCGCTATCAGCGTCTGGAGGCAGAGGAAGGCGTGCCGTTTGGTTTCGATCTCGTCGTCCGCGGAGCGCGGGAACGGCTGACACTCATCCTGGCGAGCTCCGCGGCGATCATCGCCGCCTTGCTGCCGATTGTCCTCCTCGGGCGGGTCCCCGGTCTCGAGATCGTGCAGCCGACCGCGATCGTCATCATGGGCGGCCTTGCCGCATCCACCTTGTTCACCTTGTTCGCCATGCCTGCCCTCTACCTGCTTGTCGGGTCGGGAGCAAAACGCCAAGATGAACTCGGCCTGACGGGCGCGTAAGCGAGGGCGCATGATCAGCGCGGATCGGTATCCTCGAACGGAAGCAGTCTGCGCGGGATGGTCGACTGCGCTCGCTGTCACCTTGGGTTCGAGCCTGCCTGTCTGCGCCACCGAGTTGAAGGTCGACAGGACAGAGGGAATCTCCGCCGACGCGCCCCTGATTCGCGCCGATGTCCTCCGGGGACGCCCGCAGGGGAGCGAGAAGGTCGGGCCGACCGACCCCGATCCTCCGGGGCCGTTCAAGGGGCGGGCTGGGGATGGCGCGAAGAGCATTCAGTTGGCGCAATTCCAGCTGCCTCAGCGCTCGCCCGAAGCGGCGCTCCCGCCCTCGTCCGACGGCGTCACGTCACGGCATCGCTTGCCGGGAGCCCTGCCGTGGGAGCTGCCTCAACGCCTGGCGTACCAGTATTCATTCGGCAGCGAGTCGGAGATCATTTACCTTCGGGACGCGGATCTCAACACGCGCGTCCGGGACAATTCGCTCGTCCTGAAGCCGCAGCTGAACGGCATCATCATCTACCGCCCCACGGACTGGATGATCACGACGCTGGAGATGGTCCTCGACAAGGAATTCCCTGCGCACAAAGAGAGCAGCGTGACCCTTCCGAACGGTGAAACGGCATTCCCCCCGAACAGGTACACCTCGCTGCTCGTCGATCAGGCCTTCGTGACGATCAGGGGCATTACCGCTCCGTTCGAGTTCAACGTCGGCCGGCGCAATTACGAGGACGAGCGGCATTGGCTCTACGACACTTCGATGGATACCGCCGGTGTCACGCTCAGGCAAGGCACTTTTCGGCTCGAAGCGTTCGGGGGTCGAGAAGTCCGGACTGACTTGGCTGTGATCGGCCGGGAAGTGAAGGATCGAATCGATACCTTCGTGGTATACGCGGAAGAGCGTGGGATCGAGGACACGAAGGTGGCCGGCTACGCGATTGTCCGCAAGGACAAGGACCGGCTGGAAGGCAAGCCGCGGCTCATGGGCGCGCGCGTCTATGGCGTGCCCTCCGAGGAGCTGAGCTATTGGACCGAGCTCGCCTACTTGCGCGGCTGGGATGAGCTTTCGAGGCCCTTCTCGGGCCGTGCATTCGATGTCGGCCTCACGTATCGGTACCTGGATCTCCCGCTGAGCCCGAATTTCACCCTGGGCTATGCGTTCGGGAGCGGAGACGGCGGAGCGAACAACAACAGGAACACCGAGTTCCGCCAAACCGGCTTGCAGTCGAACGAAACGCGGCTCGCCGGTTTTTCCAAGCTCAGAGCGTACGGCGAGGCGCTGGACCCGGAACTGAGCAACCTCAAGATTTTCACCCTGGGCCTCGGATTTCGACCGGCGCCGACCGCCTCGGTCGACCTTGTCTACCATCGCTACCGCCTGGACAAGACCGCGGACGAAGTCCGCAATTCGGGCGTGACCGCTCAGATGAACCAGGACGATTCGCAGTTGCGCAAGGATGTGGGAAGCGAGCTCGACGTCGTGCTCGGGTTCCGCAATTTGTTCGGCGTGCAGCGCCTCGGCTTGGATCTGAGAGCGGGCTGGTTCTTCCCCGGAAAGGCATACCGCCTCGAGGAGGGCGACCCCAACAATCCCACGTTCCGCCGCAACGACAGAGGCCTCAGCGTGGTCGCCAAAATCTGGTATTGAAATTCTTATACGAAGGAGAGCATCCATGAATAAGCGTACGGTTGGAACCATACTTGCCGCAGTCGCGGTTCTGACATTCTCCACGGCATGGGGGCAGAGCAAGAAATCGGAGTGGCAGGACGAATTCGCCCTCTCGAGCTGCAATCTGGTGACGACGGGCCGCAATCCGTACTTCGTCCTGGAGCCCGGCTTCCAGCTCGTCCTGGAGGGAGACGATACGAAGATCCAGATCACGGTTCTCAACGAGACCAAGACGATAGATGGGGTCAACACCCGCGTCGTCGAGGAAAGGGAATGGAAAGAGGGGAAATTGCACGAGGTCGCGAAGAATTATTTCGCGATCTGCGAGCAAACGAAGGACGTCTTCTACTTCGGTGAAGACGTGGATTACTACGAGAACGGCAAGGTGGTCAAGCACGACGGCTCGTGGCTCGCGGGCAAGAACGGCAGCAAGGCCGGCCTGATGATGCCCGGAACGCCGAAACTGAAGATGAAGTACTACCAGGAAATCGCGCCCGGCGTGGCGATGGACCGGGCGGAGATCGAGAGTCTCACCGAGACGTGCAAGACCCCCGCGGGCACTTTTTCCGGGTGCATGAAAGTGAAGGAAGGCTCGGCGCTCAACCTCCTTGAAACCGAGTACAAGTATCACGCACCCGGGATCGGGCTCGTCAGGGACGCAGACGTGCGTCTGGTCAAGCACGGCTTCATCAAGGGCAAGTAAACGATCCTTGGGGAGGAATCGGCAGAGCGGCTAGAGCCGGCAGGGGGCGCAGGACCGAACACGCGCTGATATTTCCGGGTCGGGCACCGGGCTTTATCATACGGGTCCCATGACGGAAAAGCCGCGACCCATCCGGCGCGTGGTCACCGGAAACGACGGAGAGGGAAGGTCGCGCGTGCTCTTCGACAGCGCCGCTCCCAACGTCAACCCGGGCGCGGTCAGCGCGAGCGCCGCGATGACGGACATCTGGGTCTTCCACAGCTGTCCCGCGGTCATTTCCGGCGAGCGCGACGACGGGGATCTGCCTTTTCACTTCGAGCCACCGGAAAAGGGCGGGCACCTGCGCATCGTCCAGTCGGCGGGACGGCCGAAGGACTACGATCCCGCCAGGGACGCTTCCGCCGTGCCCCTGCACGCGCCGCGGCAAAGGCCGGGCGGAACCCGGGACCGCGGCGGACAGAACGCCTACAGCTCGCCCGTCCACAAGTCGGCGACCGTCGATTACGGCATCCTTCTCGAGGGCGAGCGCGTGCTGCTCCTGGACGACGGCGAGCGCGTGCTCAAGCCCGGCGACGTCGTGGTGCAGCTCGGCAACTGGCACGGCTGGACCAATCCGGGGAGCGGCAGCCTCATGGCCTTCGTCATGATGGGCGCGAAGTCCGAGGAATGAGAGCGAAGCCGGTTCGCAGGATCGTCTGCGTCGACGGGCGGGACGGAAAATCGAGGGCGATCGAGGACGGGCCCGCGCCCGACGTGCGCACCGACCCGGCGCGCCCCGGGTTCTTCTCGACCCTCATCTGGGCCACCGACGCGACGCCGGCGCGAATCGACGGAGCCGGCAAGCCCGCCTGTCCCCCGCACGCGCTCTATCCCTCGCCGGGCGGGTCGCTTTGCCGCATCGTCACCTTTCCGCCCGATCGCGCGTTCCGGGGCGGGGTGCGCGCGCCGCACGCCGGGATGCAGAAGACGCGCACCCTCGACTTCTGCATCGTTCTCGAAGGCGAGATCACCCTCGTGCTCGACACAGGGGAAGTGGAGCTGAAGGCGGGCGACACCGTCGTGCAGCGGGGGACCCGCCACGCGTGGAGCAACGGGTCGGACTCGCCGTGCGTGGTCGCGATATCCTCGCACGACGCGACCTACTGAAATTTCTCCAATGCTCGACATCGACATCGCGACTCCCGGTTTTGCGCGGCTCGTCTCGGCCGACGCGCCGCTCGATCGCATCCACCACGGCATGAGCTTCGGCGAGGGACCGTTGTGGAACCGGCGCGACGGGACGTTCTTCTGGGTGGACATCGTCGGCGACACCATCTATCGCCGCAAGCCGGGCGCGGGCGCCGAAGTCTTCATCCGGCCTTCGAACAAGGCGAACGGCCTCACTTTCGACAAGGAAGGCAGGCTCTGCGTGGCGGGCTGGGCCTCGCGCTCGGTGTGGCGGGTCGAACACGACGGCAGCGTCAAAACGCTCGCCTCGCACTACCAAGGAAAGCGCATCAACAGCCCGAACGACATCGTGGTGCGCTCGGACGGCTCCATCTACTTCACCGATTCGCCCGGCGCGCTCTACAACGTCGGCATGGCCTCCGAGGACCTGCAGCAGCACCTCGACTTCCAGGGCGTGTTCCGCATCTCCCCGGACGGCGCGAAGCTCGACGCGGTGATCACCGACACCGTCTATCCGAACGGCCTCGCGTTCACTCCGGACGAGTCCGTGTTGTACGTGAACGACACGCGGCTCGGAGAGATCCGCGCCTACGATATGCGGCCGGACGGCAGCTGCGGGCAAAAGCGCTTCTTCCACAAGCTCGCCGGCGGCGAGCCGGGCATCGCCGACGGAATGAAGGTGGACCGCGAAGGCAACGTCTATTGCACCGGCCCCGGCGGCATCCACGTGATCGGCCCGGACGGCGGGCTCCTCGGCCGCATCCGCATCCCGGACCACTGCACCAACATGGCCTGGGGCGAGGCCGACTGGCGCTCGCTCTACATCACGACTTACGGCTCGGTGTTCCGCACTCGCGTGAACGAACCGGGCGTCCCGGTTTGGTAGACAGCGTGAATTAATGAGCAAGTCGCGGCGCGCACACGAACCCTGTCTTCCATATCGGTCTAAAATGCTCCAACTACCCAGTGTTCGGAGCGAAGACGAACCATGCGCGCAATCGGAAAGTATGAACGGCTCACCCGGCCGGCGGTGCTCATCGGCGCTGCCTTGGGGCTGGGCGCGCGCGATCCGCGCTGCAGCCGGGGTCCGCATCAACTGCTTGCCGGTGGACTGCTCGCGCACCTTTCCGCTCAAGGCGCCGATGTGCTCTGGCGCGTCACGCTGCAGCCTCAGCTTCGCCGCGGCAAATCCCGGGATGAAGCGATCGTCGATTTCTGCGCGCGCCTGGCGCGCGAGGTGAGCGCGGTCGTCGGCGCAGGGGAATTTCCGATCGTGCTCGGCGGCGACCACAGCTGCGCGATCGGAACCTGGAGCGGCGCGGCCAAGGCCGTGTCTGCCCGCGGTCCTCTGGGGCTGGTCTGGATCGACGCCCACATGGATAGCCACACGCCGTCGACCAGCCCCAGCGGCATGCGGCATGGAATGCCGCTCGCCGCGCTGCTCGGGCACGGCGCGGATCCGGAGCTCGCCCGAGGCGCCGAAGGGCCGCTCGCGCCCCAGCACCTGTGCCTCGTAGGCGTCCGCAGCTATGAGTCCGAGGAGGCCGCTCTCCTCGCCGAGCTCGGCGTGAAGATCTTCCCAATGACGGAAATCGAGGAGCGCGGCATCGACGCGGTGCTCGACGACGCGGTCCGCATCGCGAGCACCGGCACCGCCGGCTACGGAATCTCGATCGATTTGGACGCGCTCGAGCCGAGCGATGCGCCCGGCGTGGGCACGCCGGTCGCCGGCGGCATCCCCGCGGGCGGCCTCATCGCGGCGTTGCGCAATTTTTCCGCCGACCACTCTTTGCTCGCGCTCGAAGTCGTCGAATACAACCCGCATCTCGATCGCGGGCGCAAGACCGCAGTGATCGTTGAAGAGATTCTCGCTGCGGTGCTTGGGGCGCCGGCTGCGTCGGCGCGTTCGCCGGAGGAACTCGAGCGCTCGTTTGGCGCGCGCAATTACGATTCCCTCCCGGTAGTGCTGGTGCGCGGGCGAGGCGCCTACCTATGGGACGACCACGGGCGGCGTTATCTCGACTTGATGTCCGCGTATTCCGCGGTGAGCCACGGCCACTGCCATCCGCGGCTCGTCGCGGCGCTCTCGCGCCAGGCTCAGACGCTTGCCGTTACTTCGCGGGCGTACTACAACACGCGCTTGCCGCTGTTTCTCGAACGCCTGTGCCGGCTCACCGGACAGGATCAGGCGCTGCCCACGAACACGGGTCTCGAGGCCGTCGAAACCGCGCTCAAAGCAGCGCGCAAATGGGCGTACAAGGTGAAGGGCGTCCCTGAAGACTCGGCGGAGATCATCGCCTGCAGCGGAAACTTCCACGGTCGCTCGATCGCGATCGTCGCGATGTCCACCGAGCCGCAGTACCGCGATGGGTTTGGGCCGTTTCCGCGGGGATTCAAGCTCGTGCCCTTCGGCGACGCGAAGGCATTCGAGCGCGCGATCACGGCGAGCACCGCGGCGTTTCTGGTTGAGCCGATTCAGGGCGAGCAGGGCATCATCGTCCCTCCGCGCGGCTATCTCGCCGAGTGCGAACGCATCTGCCGCAGGCACAACGTGCTGCTCATCGCCGACGAAGTCCAGACTGGGCTGGGGCGCACCGGTCGGCTGCTCGCCTGCGACCACGAGGGCGTGAAGCCCGACGGACTGATCCTCGGCAAAGCCCTGGGCGGCGGACTGCTGCCCGTATCGGCGTTTCTCGCCCGCCGCGAGGTGATGGGCGTGTTCGAGCCGGGCGATCACGGCAGCACCTTCGGCGGCAATCCGCTCGCAGCTGCGGTTGCGCTCGAGGCGCTCGACGTTCTGGTGGAGGAGCGCCTGGTCGAGCGCTCGGCTGAACTGGGCGAGATCCTGCTCTCGGGCTTGCGCGCAATCGACAGCCCCTTGGTGCGCGAGGTCCGCGGCCTGGGCCTATTCAGCGGCATCGAAATCGACCCGGCTTGGGCAAGCGCGCGCGAGGTGGTCATGCGGCTGCTTGCGCGCGGAATCCTCAGCAGGGATACCCACCACACCGTCGTGCGCGTCGCTCCGCCCCTGGTGATCAACCGCACGCAGCTCGAGTGGGCGTTGAAAAACATCCGCAGCGTGCTCGCCGAGATCGAGCGCGGCTTTAAAAAAGCCGCATGAACTAAATCGGTCCCAAGGACACCTTACTGCGACTCACGTAAGATTCGGGCACTGTGGATTGCCCGGACTCTCCCTTTGAACTGCCGCACCCGACTTTTCCCGGCGCGCAGATCTCGTAGGGGCAAGGGCGTGGCGTGGACATTCGAGAAAGTCGCCGGCCCCTTCGAGGGGGCGACCGGCGGCCTCGCCTGGGACGGGAGCGGCATGCTCTTCTCCGCGGTCGCCGAGGGCCGCATCCTGCGCTACGACCCGGCGAGCGGAAAGGCAACTGAATTCCGCAAGTACACGAACCGCACCAACGGCCTCGCCTTCGCTCCCGGCGGGGCGCTGTACGGCTGCCAGGAAAGCTCGCGGCGCGTCGTCCATTTCGCCGACGACGGCTCGACCGCGGCGACCGGATTCCTGCTCGCGGGGCGCTATCACAACCAGCCGAACAACCTCGCGATCGATTCCAAGGGCCGCATCTGGTTCAGCGACCCGTGGAGCGATCTGCGCGCCTCCGGCCCGCAGATCTTCCCGGCGCTGGCACACGCCTCCGTGCTGCGCCTGGAGCTCGATTCGTTCCGCAAGCTCTGGAGCGTCCGGCGCATGACTTACGACACCGTCGCGCCGCGCGCGGTCGCGCTGTCGCCGGACGAATCCGCTCTCTACGTCGCGGAGACCGACAACGCTCCATTGGGGCGGCGCGAGCTGCGCGCCTACGCCATCCTCTCGGACGACACGCTCGCAACGCACACGGTGCTGCACACATTCGGGGGCGATCACCGGGGCGAGCACCGCGGCATCGAGGGCATGTGCGTGGACCGCGAAGGTTATATCGTAGCCTGCGCCGGATGGAAAAAGGCCGGGCCGGGGCCGCTCGGCTGCGTGTTCTCCCCGAGCGGCGCCGTCGTCGAGTCGCATCCGGTACCCGCGGATCAACCGATGAATTGCGCGTTCGGCGACGCCGATCTCGGCAGCCTCTACGTGACGACCGCGGGCGGCGAGCTCCTGCGCGCAAAGAACTGCGGCCGCCGGGGGGCGCAGTGAGACTCTCAGCGTGGCTGTCACTCGCAGCGATCGCCATGGGAAACGCCTTCGCACAAAGCTACCCGGCGAAACCCATCCGCTTCATCGTCGGCCCCGGGCCCGATGCGCTCGCGCGGGTCATCGGGCAACAGATCACCCAAGCCTGGGGGCAGCCGGTCATCATCGACCAGCGCGGCGGCGGGGGCGGAACGATCTCGGCCGAGGCGGTGGCGAAGGCGGCGCCCGACGGCTACACGCTGCTCCTCGCGACCGGAACGCACACGATCAATCCGAGCCTGTACAAGGTTTCCTACGACATGGCGCGCGACTTCGCCCCGGTGACGCTGCTCGCTTCCACTCCTTTCATTCTCGCGGTACACCCGTCGGTGCCCGCGAATTCGGTCGGCGAGCTGATCGTGCTCGCGAAAACGAACCCTGGAAAGCTCAACTACGGCTCGGGCGGCAGCGGCACGCCTCCGCATCTCGCAACCGAGCTCTTCAAGACCCTGGCCGGCGTCGACATCGTGCACGTCCCCTACAAGACGGTCGCGGCGGCGATCACCGATCTCATCGCCGGGCAGCTGCAGGTGATGTTTACCGTCGGGCCGGCGGGCCTGCCGCAGATCCGCGCCGGCAGAATCCGGGGGCTGGCCGTATCGACCGCGAAGCGCTCGGCCTTCGCGCCCGAGCTTCCCACCGTCGCCGAAGCGGGCCTCGCGGGTTTCGACGTGTTCGGCTGGAACGGGCTGCTCGCACCGGCGGGAACGCCCAAGCCCGTCATCGCGAAGCTGCATGATGAAATCGTCAAGGCGCTGCAAGTCCCCGAGGTCCGGGAACGCGTCGCGGGATTCGGCTTCGAGCCGGTCGGCAACTCGCCCGAGGAGTTCGGCGAGTTCGTCAAGGCCGACATCGCGCAGTGGGCGAAAGTGGCGAAGGAAAGCGGAGCGCGCGTCGATTGATGCTTATGAAGGAGGTCGCGATGTTTACGAAGCGAATTTTTGCCGTGGTGCTGTGCCTGTGCGTTTGGAGTGCCGGCATGGCGCAGGAATACCCGACCAAGCCGATCCGCCTCATCGCGCCGTTCGCGCCGGGCGGACCGACCGATCTTTTCGCGCGCCTCATGGGGGCCAAGCTCGGCGAGCGCCTCGGCCAGCCCGTGGTGGTGGAGAACCGTCCCGGTGCAGGCGGCAGCGTCGGGGCGGAAGTCGCGGCGAAGGCGGCGCCCGACGGCTATACCATCGTGCTCGTGTCCTCGAGCTTCGCCGTCAACGCCACGCTCTACCCGAAGCTGCCGTTCGATCCGCTGAAGGACTTCGCGCCGGTCACGCTGCTCGCCTCGGCGCCTTATCTGCTCGCGGTGCACGCGGGCATCAAAGCGAGCTCGGTGCGCGAGCTGATCGCGCTCGCGAAAGCGCACCCGGGAAAGCTCAACTACGGCTCCGGCGGCAGCGGCTCCGGTCCGCACATCGTTGCGGAACTCTTCAAGTCGGCGGCGGGCCTGGACATCGTGCACATCCCCTACAAGGGAACGGGCCCCCTCACCACGGCTCTGGTGGCCGGGGACGTGCAGCTCGCTTTCGGCAACATGTTCGCGCTGATGCCCCACGTGAAATCTGCCAGGGTACGGCCGATGGCGGTCACCGGCGCGGCGCGCTCACCGGCGCTGTCCGAGGTGCCGACGGTGGCGGAGTCCGGTCTTCCCGGATTCGAGGCGACCGGCGTGCATGGCCTGCTCGCTCCGGCAGGTACGCCGCGGCGCATCATCGACAAGCTGAACGGCGAATGCGTCGCCATCCTGCGTTCGCCCGAGGTGCGCGCTCAGCTCGCCTCCGAAGGCGCGGAGGCGATCGGCAATACGCCTGAGCAGTACGCGGCGCACCTCGCCAACGAAGTGCAGAAGTGGGGAAAGCTGATCAGGGAGCGCGGCATCCGGGCCGAGTGAGGAGGAATCGTCCATGCGAAATCTCGTCAGCTTGCTCGCGGGCGCGACGCTCGCGATCTGGACCGCGGCCTGCTGGGCTCAAGCCGGCGGCCCGGGTTTCCCCGCAAGGCCGGTCCGAATGGTGGTCGGCTTCCCGCCCGGGGGCGGGACCGACATCATCGCGCGGCTCCTCGCGCAGAAGCTCACCGAGCGCTGGGGCCAGTCGGTGGTGGTGGAGAACCGCGCCGGCGCCGGCGGAAATATAGCGACCGACATGGTGGCGAGGAGCGCGCCCGACGGCTATACGATACTGATGGCGTTTTCCTCCCACGCGAGCAACCCCGCGCTCTACGGCAAGCTGCCGTTCGACATCGACAAGGACTTCAGCTCCATCACCATGGTCGGAACCGCGCCGATGGTAGTGATCGCGAGCCCCGCGTTCCCCGCGAAGACCCTTGCCGCGCTCATCGAGTACGCGCGCTCGCGCCCCGGCGCGGTGAAGTTCGGGTCCTCGGGAATCGGCACGCCCGTGCACCTCGCCGGCGAGCTGATGATGCAGCTGACGGGAATCAAGATGGTGCACGTGCCCTACAAGGGCATCGCGCCGGCGATGACCGCCATCCTCGCCGGGGAGATCGAGATCACCTACGTGGCGGTGCTGACCGGCCTGCAGCATTTCAAGGCGGGCAAGCTGAGCCCCCTCGCCGTCGCCGGCCGCAGCCGCTATCCCGCGCTGCCCGAGGTGCCGACGGCCGCCGAGGCGGGCCTCGCCGGCTACGAAATCGAATTCTGGTACGCGCTGCTCGCGCCGGCCGGCATGGCGGCGCCGCGTGTCGCGCGCATCCAGCGCGACACCGCAGCCATCCTCACGACGCCGGAAATGAAGGAGAGCCTGCTCGCCCAGGGCTGCGTCGCGTCGGGCAGCAGTCCCGAGGAACTCTCCGCGCGGATCAGGAGCGACTACGAGCTCTGGGCGAGAGTGATCCGGACGGCCGGCGTGAAACTGGAGTGACCCCTTCGCCCGCCCGCGCGAAGAGCGCCGCGTAGGCCGTGCGGCGCTCTTCCGGCGAGCGCCCCAGCGAACAGTAGTGCGGATGCGGCGTGACCAGAGCGTCGTACTCACCGAGCGCGTTGGCGCGGTAGCTCGACCAGTGATACGCGCCCGGATTCGGGGCGAGTCCCGCGCGCACCGGGTTCTCCTCGATGTAACGCATGCACGCGAGCAGGTGCCTGCGCGCGTGCACGGGCGAGGCGTCGTAGGCTTCCTCCCACACGCGGTCCTCGTGGCCGTAGGCTGCCGCGAGGTAGTGTGCATAGCCAGCGGCGATCGCGGGCATCAGGCGCGCCGGGCCCGCGGCGCGCGCAAAGGTCACGAGCAGGTGCACGTGGTTTCCCATCAGGGCGTAGGCGTGGACCGCGCACTCTGCTCGCGCCGCGCATTCGCGCAGCGCCTCGAGGTAGGCGACGCGGTCTCCTGCGCAGGAAAAGGAGGCGCGGCGTTCGCGAGCGCGCTGCACGACGTGCAGCGAGGCATGGGCTTCTTCCGGGCAGGCAAGGCGCGGCATGGCACACCGAACAACGCCGCGGGCCGCGGCGGCGTTGACCCGGCGCTCAGACGCTAAAGCGAGAGCTAAAGGACTGGAATTCGCACGTGCGCGAGCGCCGAGCGCCCGCCGCGCACTTCTTTCAGGCAGCGCTGGATCGCAGCGGGCACCGCTTCGGGATCGTCCACCCTCTCGCCGTAGCCGCCCGCCGCTTCGCAGATCTTGGTGAACTCGATGTCGGGTGCGAGGAGCGCGTTGAATTCGTTGGTCGCCTTGGCGTCGCCTTCAGGGTAGACGCGCAGCGTCGCTTCCTTCACCGCCGACCAGCCCGAGTTGTCGAAGAGCACGGTGAGAATCGGCAGCTTGTACTGCTTGGACACGGCGTATGCCGAGGACGGGTTGCCGAAATAGAAGCCGCCGTCGCCGACCATCTGCACCACGGTCGCGTCCGGCTTCGCGAGCTTGATGCCGAGGGCTGTCCCCGACGAGCTGCCCAGGCCGCCGCCCGCGAAACCGATCGCGGAGCCGGGCCGGGTGCGCATGATCTGGTTGTTGACCACAGGGCCGTTGCGTATGCCTTCGTTGACGACGATGGCGTCATCGCCGATCGCCTTGGAAATTTCGGAGCAGAGGTAATGCGGATTGATCGCGCCGCTCTTGCCCTTGTCGGCGGCCTGTTTCGCGAGCCCCGCGCGCCGCTCGTTGCCTTCGCCTCGCATCGTTTCGACGCGCTTCGCCGCCGCTTCGCGGAATGCCGGCGTCGCTCTCGCGCGCAGCGCCTCGAGCAGCTGCCTGAGGATCAGCACGCTATCGCCCTGCAGGCGCGCGTTCGACGCGAAACCCCAGATTGGGAAGCATTCCTTCACCACGTCCACGTCGATATGCGCCCACCAGGTCTGCGGGTTTTCTTTCGTGTGCTTCGGAATCCACGGTACGTCGACGTCGACGAGCAGCCCCACGTCGGCCTCCGCGATGGCGGGCATCATCCCGGCAAAGCACGGCGAGGCGCGCGAGATGTTGAGATAGAGAGGGCCCGCCTCGAATACGCGGATTCCCGCGAGGCGCGCGATCTCGTCGACGAGCGCCGGCGCCTCGAGGTTGCGCCCAGCGTACGAAGTGACCATCACCGGATGTTTCGCCGACAGCAGCTTGTCGGCGACCTGCGCGACGGCGGCCGCATCGGCCGCTCCCGCGGACACCGCGCCGTAACGCTCTCCGGGGAACGGCCGCATTGCCGCCTCGTCCCAGGTCTGGGTTAGCGTTTCGCGCGGCAGCATGAGATACACGGGGCCCATCGGATCGCTGTGCGCGACGGTGTGCGCGCGCCTCAACGTCTCTTTCGTCATCACCCCGGAGGGCAGCGTCCATTCCCACTTCGCGTAGGGGCGCACGATCCCCGACTGGTCGAACGGCTCCTGGATGAAGTGCACGTAGTTGTCGCGCGAGCCCGGCAATTCTCCGCGCACCGTATAAGGCGCCTTGCCCGCCATGAGCACCAGAGGCAGCCGCCCGCGGCGCGCGTTGTGCATCGCCATCGCAGAGTTCGCCGTGCCCGCGTCCACGTGAACCATCACCGCCTGGCCGCGGCCCGTTGCCATCGCAAACCCCGCCGCCATGTGCATCGCGGTGTTCTCGTGCGGGCAGTTGAGCACCTTCGGGTACTTCCGACCCTCCTTCTTCCAGCGCGCCATCTCCTCGATCAGCGGCGCGTGGTCGGTGCCGAAGTTGGAGAACAGGTACTCGACGCCGATGTCGTTGAGGCCTTCGAGAAAGTAGTGCGCAGTCGAATGCAGCTTGACCTGGGGGGCTTTGTCCATGGTTCCTTTTCCCTAGCGAATACTGATCGCGACGACCAAGCGGCATGCCTTTCCGCAGCGGGGCGAGGGCTCTCCAGGCAACAACGACCTTCCCTGGTATTGCACAACCAGCACTCTTCCGCCGATCAGCGCCGTGTTCGCCGTATTGAGAAAACGGCCAGCAAACTCCGCATCCGCCGCCGGCACGACAAATAGGCGCACGGTCTCGCCGCCGTCGCGCACTTCGTCTGCACATTGAAGTTGGACTCGGTCCCGGAATGAGGTTACATCGACGGGCGCGCAAGGCGTTTCACGAATCTCCTGCGCCCAAATGGTCTGGGACAGAAGCAGCGATACCATGACAATCACAGGGCGCAGTGTGTCGTGCATACGTGGTCGAATCCGTCCAGCGGCGAATATCTTAGCGGAATTCCCACTTGGCGTAGGAGCGCACGTAGAACCGCCGTCGCAGAGCCCTGCTTCGGTGGTCATGGCTCGATTCGGACAATCGGCCGAGTCGGCTTTCGGCGGGCCACCTCTTCGAACCCGGCCGCGTCGTACATCGATTTCGCACCGAACCACATGGAATCGTCATTGGATCGGCCGGGCTTGTCCACCGGGTACGCCTCCAGGAGGGCGACGCCGCGCTTCTTGGCATAGGCGATCGCTCCGTCGAGAAGCGCCCGCGCCACGCCTTGGCCACGATACTGTGAGGGCACGACGAAGCAGACGATCGACCACACCGGCCGCTCATCGACCGCCTTCATCACCGGCGAGCGCCGCAGCTTCGCGTAGTCATCTCTCGGACCGAGCGACACCCAGCCCACGGGAACCTTGCCTCGATACCCGATGAGACCCGGCGGTTCGCCCGAGTCGAGCAGTCCCTTCAGCTCGCCGCGGTTCGCTTGTGCTCGCGTGGTTCCTGCCCGCAAGGGTCCGCGCGACCCGCTGCGGCGGTAGTACATGCACCAACAGCCGCGAGCGACGGAACATCCCTTGGCGTTGAACAAGGCCTCCAGATCGGGCCAGCGCCCGCGGGTGAGCGGGCGTACGGTGAGCCTCATGGCGCACATGACCTCTCTCTACCGCATGGCCGTTTCAGCCGATTGCTGCTCCAGTCTCAGTTGCGCCGCCCGCGCGCATCCCTGCATGACCTGGAAATAGCGCTGGACCCAATCGGCGCCGATTTCGTAGGGATGTCGACCGTTGCCGCGTCCGGCGAGCATTCTGTTCTTGTTGAACGCGTTGTCGAACTCCGAGTGGTTCGAGAGAAGGACGGTCGCGCCGGTGGAGGCGGCTTTCGCCGCTATGTGCTTCTGCGACTCGATATAGGTCTGGAAATTCTTGATGCCCGGATCCGGCGTGTTGTTCACGAAATTGAAAGCGGTGCCGCCCGAATACGCCACGTTGACCGGCTTGCCGCGATCCAAGACGGCAAAAGTATAGGCCAGCGTGCCCGGCGTGTGGCCGGGAGTGAGCCAGATCGTCACGGTTGTATCGCCGAGCGTTATCTTCATGCCGTCGCTGGCGACGATGCCGCGCTTGGGCGCCATGGTCTTGTACCGGTTCGGATACTTCGCAACCCAGTCCCAATCGGGCCCACCCATGACGACCCTGACCCCGTACCGAGTCTGCAGCATCTCGGCGCCGCCGATGTGATCGCCATGGGCGTGCGAGATGAGAACATATCTGATGTTCTTCGGATCGAGCCCGAGCTTCCGCATCCCGCCGATGATCAGTTCCTCCGAGTTGTAGGGATAGATCGTGTCGATCAGGATGATCCCCTCCCTTGTCGTCAAGGCCCAGGACGAGTGAATCTTGCCGCCGACGAAGTAGAGATTGTCAAAGACCCTGGCGGGTTCGGCGTACCAAGTGTCGCGGGGCGGTGCACTGGCGGGATTCGCGACATAGCCCGGCACGTTGTCGCGTGTGTCCTCGCCGCCGCTCTGAGGCAGCAGGCATGTCCTGACCAGGGTGCCCAGAAACTCGAATTCCGACGCGGTCTTCGCCGACTGCAGCGCGTCCCGTATCTCCGCCTCGAAGTCCCTTTTGAGCTGTGCGAACGCGCCGTTGACGCCAAGGCCTGCAACCATGGCGAGCGCAACGACACTGGCCAAGGGTGATTTCACAGGCGGACCTACCCGGTCACCTTGTAAACGTCATCGTTCTCGCGGGCGTGCTGGGTCACCTTCAAGCCGATCTCCTGCCTCTTGCCGGCCTCGGTGACCGGCTGGTGCTCGATCTGCATGGATTCGACGCGCTGGCGAAAGTCGCTCGTGTGTCCGAGGATGCGGATCGTGTCGCCGACGCGCAAGGATCCCGAGTCGAGCCGTATCGCCGCGACGGAAAGATGGCCGTAATAGTGGGTCACGAAACCCACCCGCTCTTCGCCCGGCAAGGGGCCGCGCGGGGGGGCCGGAGGGATTGCCGCCGGCCGCGGCCTGGGCGCCGGGCGTGCGGCGGGCTGTTTCTTCGGCGCCGCGCTGCGCGCCGCCGGCTTCCTCGCCGCGGCCTTCTTGAGCGGTTTGGCCTTCTTGCGGATCGCCGGTTTTCCGGCCGGCGCCTTCTTGCGTTTGACTTTGGCTTTCGGTTTTCTCTTTGCGACGGCCATGGCGCTCTCCCTGGAGCTATGCGGGTAGTCAATCCTAGCCGCCTGGATCGAACATATCAACGCGGACCCTTTTTCCCCTCGGGAGAAGGGCCGGGGTGAGGCGGCTTCTATTCCAGCAAGTGCGCGATGGAATTCGCGTAGTAGCGCAGAAGCGCCAGCTCCTTCTCCCGCGCGAGGTAGGTCCCTTCGTCCTCGTCGACGAGGTGCCGCATGAGCAGCCACGCGGGAATTGCAACTGATTCGGTCATCGCCCTCCCGGGCGCCGTCGAAGAAGTCCGGCGCAGTAGTCCGCATTGCTCAAACTTCTGCCACGCGCCGTCACATTTTTGTTACGCCCCGGGAGGCATACTAGCATCATGAAGCGACGGCAATTCCTTTGCTGGTCCGCCGCGGGTGCGTGCGGCATCACCTTGGGCGCGTCGTTCTGGCGTAGCGCCCTCGCCCAGCCGGCCGTTCCCGGCGCAAGCCCCTATGGTCCCCTCTCCGGCACGCCCGATGCAAACGGGCTGCGCCTCCCCGCCGGTTTCACTTCACGATTGATCGCGGTCAGCGGGCACCCGGTCCCGCCCACCGCCCATCTCTGGCACTTCGCGCCCGACGGCGGCGCGTGCTTCCCGATGGCCGACGGCGGCTGGGTCTACACCTCGAACAGCGAGCTGCCGATCATCGGCGGCGCGGCGATGATCCGCTTCAACGCGGCAGGCGAGATCATCGAGGCGCGTACTATCCTGGCCGGCACCAATCTCAACTGCGCCGGCGGACCGACGCCGTGGGGGACTTGGCTTTCGTGCGAGGAGTGGGACCTGGGGCACGTGTGGGAGTGCTACCTCGACGGGCGTTTGCCCGAGCGGCGCCCGGATCTCGGCAGGTTCACGCACGAGGCGGTGGCGGTGGACCCCGTGCGCCAGCGCCTTTACCTGACCGAGGACGAGTCCGACGGGCGTTTCTACCGGCACATTCCCAGCTCATGGCCCAATCTCGACAGCGGCGCGCTCTACGCCGCCAGGGTGAGCTGGGACGACTCGCAGCAGCTGGGCGGTTCGGTCAGGTGGTTCCGGGTGCCCGAGTGGGTATCGGCGCGCGCGTGGCCGATGTCGACCTACACGACCGGCTTCAACGGCGGCGAAGGCTGCTGGTACGACGGCGGGTTGATCTACTTCACTACGAAAGGTGACAACCGCGTCTGGTCATACGACGCGGGCAACAACCGACTCGAGGTGATCTACGACGTTAACCTGCACGCGGACTCACCGCTGCGCGGGGTGGACAACATCGTGGTCTCGAAGTCGCGCGACATCTACGTCGCCGAGGACGGCGACGACATGCAGATCTGCCTCATCACGCCGGACCGGCTGGTGGCACCGTTCCTCGAGCTCGAGGGGCACGACGGGTCGGAGATCACCGGGCCGGCGTTCAACCCGGTCGGCGACCGGCTGTACTTCAGCTCGCAGCGCGGTCAGGGCAACGGCGGCGTCGGAAGGACCTTCGAGGTACGCGGGCCGTTCCGAAGCTAGATTCCCAATCTCCGATCCTGTCCCGCCTGCGCGAATAGGACAGGAGGCGAGTCACGCGGCTTTCGCCGCTCCCGGCCTCGTCTTGTCGAGCACGGTCATCGCGGAAGCGACGACGCTCGCCACGTCGGAGAGGTTGGTCGGAACGATCATGGTGTTGTTGGTCTTGGCGAGATTGCCGAGCGCGCCGATATAGAGCTCAGCCACCTTGAGGTTGGCGGCCTGCAGCCCGCCTTCCTTGCCGATCGCCTCGGCCACGACGTTCACCGCCGCGGCGGTCGCGTCCGCCACCACGCGCAACGCGGTCGCCTCGCCCTGCGCCTTGTTGATCGCCGACTGCTTCTGGCCTTCGGAGGTGAGGATCGCGGCCTGCTTCTCGCCCTCGGCGAGGTTGATCTCCTGCTGCTTCTCGCCCTCTGACTTGGCGATTAGCGCGCGCTTCTCGCGCTCGGCGGTGATCTGCGCCTGCATCGCGCGCAGGATCGCCTCGGGCGGCGTCAGGTTCTTCACCTCGTAGCGCAGCACCTTCACGCCCCAGGAGCGGCCGGCCTCGTCGAGCACGGCGACGATCGAGCGGTTGATCACGTCGCGGCTCTGCAGCGACTGGTCGAGCTCCATCTTGCCGACCTCCGAGCGCAGCGTCGTCTGCGAGAGCTGCACGATCGCGGTGACGTAGTCGGACGTGCCGTAGGAAGCCAGGCGCGGATCGGTGACCTGATAGTAGATGAGGCCGTCGACCGCGAGCTGGGTGTTGTCCTTGGTGATGCACACCTGCTCGGCGACATCGAGCGGCACTTCCTTCAACGAATGCCGGTAGGCGACGCGGTCTATGAACGGGATGATGATGTTCAGCCCCGGCTCGAGCACCTGGTGGAACTTGCCGAGCCGCTCGACGAC
>Ga0184619_10000096_pt1 | contig 27217 bp, 27 predicted proteins | sample PLM0_60_b1_FD_133146 | JGI IMG/M metagenome (GOLD analysis project Ga0184619, IMG submission 133146) | Groundwater sediment microbial communities from an aquifer in East River, Colorado, USA - PLM0_60_b1 | ecosystem: Environmental > Terrestrial > Soil > Riparian zone | place: USA: East River...
GGCTGCGCCTTCTGCTATGTTTGCCGGCGCCGAAACCGATGCTCGCCTGATTTGCGAAGTGAGACCAAATTTTTCTTCCTTTGGATAGCGCTCCGTTGTTTTGTAGATCTCGACGACAAAGTCAACCGCCTTTTTCCATACATTAAGATTCTCGTGGGGACGCATCGTGGTTCTCTCCTCCTTATGAAATAACTACAGGTGGAGGGTGATATTGAGCAGTTTACAGTTCACTGTTTACAGTTTACAGTTTACTGCTAAAGCTACTCCCGCAAAAACCAACTATGTTGAGGTATCCATGAAATTCAGATCACTTCTGTGCGCGCTGATCGTGGCGCTTTTTGCTTTCCAAACGATTCCTGTTTCCGCAGTAGACGAAGGGATGTGGACTTTCAACAACGTCCCCAAAGTCGACATCAAACAAAAATATGGTTTCGATGTAACTGACGAATGGCTCCGCAAAGTGCAACTTGCGTCGGTGCGTTTTCCCAATGGCTCAGGCTCGTTCGTCTCACCGACTGGTTTGGTGTTGACCAACTATCACATCGTTGAAAAAGCGATTGGCGATGCCAGCACCGCACAAAAAGATTACGCGAAAGAAGGTTTCGTGGCGCACAAGCAGGCAGAGGAGTTAAAGGCGCCGGACCTTTTTATCGACGTGCTGATCAGCATTGAGGACGTGACTGACCGCGTCAACGCCGCCGTCAACGGCAACATGTCTGCCGCCGAGGCAAACGCTGCCCGCGGCGCCACTATTCGTACGATCGAGACTGAATCAAACCAGGCAACCGGTTTGCATAGCGATGTAGTAACTCTCTATCAGGGTGGTCAGTACAATTTGTATCGCTACAAACGCTACGATGACATTCGGGTGGTGTTTGTGCCGGAGTTTCAGGCGGCATTTTTCGGCGGCGATCCTGACAACTTCAATTTCCCGCGCTTCAACATCGACATGGCGCTGGTGCGAGTTTATGAGAACGGCCAGCCGCTCAAGGTTGAGAATTATTTCAAGTGGTCCAAAACCGGCGTGCGTGATGGCGAGCTGGTTTTCGTCACCGGCCATCCGGGTTCTACTTCGCGGCTCGACACCGTCGGCCATCTCGAATCGCTGGGCGACAACACCATTCCTTTGGTGTTGCGCATGCTGCAGTCTCGCCAGGTAGCGCTGAAGACGTACATGGCCCAGGGAGAAGAGCAAACGCGTCGCGCGGAAAACGAGCTGAACAGCGTTGAGAATTCCATCAAGGTTTACAAGGGCCAGGTCGAAGGCTTGAGCGATCCAAAGGTGCTGGCCAGGAAACGCAAAGAAGAACAGGCGCTCAGAAACTCAATCGCGGCCGATCCGAAGAAGCAACAGGAATACGGCAGCGCCTGGGAAGCAATCGGCAAGGGCCGCAAGGACCTCGGCAGCTATGAACGCGATCGCCGCTTCCTGGATCTGAACGCCGGGTTCTACACGCCGCTGTTTGGTTATGCGCGCACGCTGGTGCGGTTGGCGGAAGAAAACGAAAAGCCAAACGCGCAGCGACTGCCTGAGTACACTGACGCGCGCCGCACCGGGCTTGAGGCTGCGTTGTATTCGACGAATCCAATCTATGACGACCTCGAGAAGATCAAGCTGGCCAGCTCGCTCGCGTTCCTGCAAAAAGAGTACGGCCCGAACAGCGACATGGCGAAGAAAGTTCTCAAAGGCAAGACTCCCGAAGCGCGCGCTGCTGAATTAATCGACGGCACCAAACTCAAAGACGTTGAATATCGCCGCCAGCTTGCGGCCGGCGGCAAGAAAGCGATCGACGATTCACACGATCCCATGATCGAGTTGGCCCAGAGCGTAGACAAGGAAGCGCGCGCAGTGCGCAAGCGTTATGAAGAGGAAGTGGTGGCCGTCGAGCGCGCCAACTATGCGAAGATCGCGCGCGCGTTGTTTGAGCAGCAGGGAACCAAGCTTTATCCCGACGCAACTTTCACGCTGCGTTTGTCATACGGCGCGGTGAAAGGTTATCGCGAAAACGGCAAATTCGTGGCGCCGTTCACGACATTGGGCGGGCTCTACGCGCGTTCAACTCAATTCCATCATGCGTTTCCCTACAACCTGCCCCCACGCTGGAATGCAAAGCGTAAGGTTGTGAACCTGCGCACGCCGTTCAATTTCGTTTCCACGAATGACATCACCGGAGGCAATAGCGGCTCGCCGACTATCAACAAAAAACGTGAGCTGGTGGGGTTGATTTTTGACGGCAACATCCAATCGATTGTCGGCGACTTTGAATATGACGAATCAATCAACCGCTCGATTTCGGTGGATGCGCGCGCGATGCTTGAGGTGCTGCGGAAAATCTTCGGCGCCAACGAAGTGGCGGCGGAACTGATGCGCGGCTGAGCCGCGAAGAATGCGGGAGTCAGGAGACAGAAGACAGGAGTCAGAATTTAGGAGACAGGAGTCACAAATCAGGAGTCAGAATTCAGGAGTCAGGAGTCAGAAGACAGGAGTTAGAATTCGGAATGCGCGTTTGAGCGAACGGCCGGCCGAGCTCAGGAGCACAATTGCGCTGCTTCTGACTCCTGAATTGTTTCTTTTCTGTGTAATCTGCGTAATCTGTGGATTAATCCGCTGATGTCCCATGTTAATCTAGCCCCGTCGCAATCAGCCCCGTTTATCTCACTCCCGAAATTCCGAAATCTGATTTCTGATTTTTATTCTGACTTCTGACTTCTGAATTCTGACTTCTGTATTTCTGAGGTAAATCATGAATACCACCACAGCGACCGCGCCGGCGATAGCCGCCGTCATTACTAAACCCGCTCCGACCATCCTGGTCATCGAAGATTATTCCGACACGCGCGAACTGCTCTCCGGCATGCTGCGCTACAAAGGCTTTCACGTCATCGAAGCAGAGGACGGCCTGGAAGGCTTGTTGAAGGCCAGCGCCGCCTATCCCGATCTGATCATTTTGGATTTAGCTTTGCCCGAGATGGATGGCGTCGAAGCCGCGCGTCGCATTCACGCTCAACCAAAACTCGCGCACACACCCATCTTCGTGATCAGCGCTTTCGTGACGGAGGAAGTAGAGAAAGACGTCCGCGCCGCCGGCTGCGTCGAAGTCTTCTCGAAACCCTTCGACGTGGATGAGCTGCTGGAAAAGATCCACTTAACGCTTGCCCAAGCGGAGTGCTGAGGGACAGGAGACAGGAGTCAGAATTCAGGAGTCAGAATGGCCTTGCACAAAAAGTGCTTATTGTTTAGAACCTTCGTGCGGCGCAACTAATCGCTCCCGGCCGTTGCGGTCCAATACGCTTTAGGACTTTTTGTGCAAAGCCAGTCAGAATGTATCCGCAGATTACGCCGATTACACAGATTCGATAAGAGCAAACATAGTCTGATACCTTCACTTTGATTAAGTTGAAACTGATGAATGTTAGACTGCTTGTGTTTGCTGACGGTTCGTTTTCTGGTGGGTAATCTGCGGAATCTGTGTAATCTGCGAATTCATTCTGTCTACTGAATTCTGTCTCCTGTCTCCTGCCTTACGATCTACTTCGTCAGCTCAAATGCGGTCAGAAATTTTTGGATGTCCGGAGAATCCGCATGTGGCTTATAAGCCAGGACCAGCAATTGGTATAGCCGGTGATCAACGAAATATAGCCTGGCGTTCGCGATTATCTCCGACCCCTCGGAGCTTTTCTTCGCGCTAAACTCCAACCCCGGATAGCTCCCCAACAAAATCTTTCGCTCCGAGATTAATTCACCGCCCATGCTCTCGATGGCTCCAGTGCGGCCGGCTTCAAGCGCAGCTTGTACGTTGCTCTCATTCACGTTGGAAAAGTCATTATATGAGATCAGGAAGTACGCATTGTCGTTTGCCGCAGAGAAGAGATACATCGGCAAATTTCCCTCTGCCGTATCGGTGTTCTTAACCTCAGTCTTTGGCTTCGCCGGCATCAGGACGGTGAAGCGGCCTTCAGGAGAAGTGAAGCTGGTCCACTCCGGGTTCTCCTGGGCGTAAGCAACTGCACCCATCACGCCGATAAGAACGGCGGCCGCGCCGACGAGCATTACGACAGTGAGCACGAGGCGTGCGACAGAGCCCAGGGAAATTGCGACAACGAAAGTTTGCTTTAACATGGACAAGGATAGTAGATGGTAATCGTGAAAAGAGAAGAGAGAGAAGTCAGGAGACAGAATTCAGAATTCAGGATTCAGAAGTAAGAGGCTCCAGTCCACTGCTACTGACTTCTGTCTCCTGACTTCTGTCTCCTGCTTTTTTTGGTTGTCATGCAAGCTGTCAGTGTGCAATTCTGACCTCTGATCTCTGACTTCTGATCTCTGATCTCTGACCTCTGACTCGAATGAGGTAAATCATGACCACAGATGCCGACGCGGCGAAAAACGACTCCACTACGAAAGCCGCTCCGACCATTCTTGTAATTGAAGACTATTCCGACACGCGTCAGTTGCTCTCCGGCATGCTTCGCTACCGGGGATTCAACGTCGTCGAAGCAGAAGACGGCCTCGAAGGTTTGTTGAAGGCCGGCGCCAACTATCCCGATCTAATTATTTTAGATTTAGCTATGCCGGAGATGAACGGCGTCGAGGCCGCGCGGCGCATTCACGCGCAACCAAAACTTGCGCGCACGCCAATCTTCGTGATCAGCGCTTTTGTGACTAAGGAAGTGGAAGCCGACATTCGCGCCGCCGGCTGCGTCGCCATCTTTCCCAAACCCTTTGACGTCGTAGCGTTACTGGCGAAAATCAAGTCCACCATCGGCGTACCAAAAGGGATGAGTGATGAGTGACGGAAGAAAGAGGTCTGAGGTCGGAGATCAGAGGTCGGAGATCAGAGATCAGAGGTCAGAAGTCAGCCGACCTCCGACCTCTGATCTCCGACCTCTGAAGCAAGGAATCTAGTAAGAAACTAATCCGCAGTCCGAGCCCTGGCCCTTTGACAGGTTACGAGCCTTTGTCGTTTTGTAGGCTATGCAAATTAATTCGGCAAAGGAACTGCGGGTCTATACGAAAGCGTACGAACTTGCGATGAGCGTGTTCGAGTTGAGCAAGAACTTTCCGGCGGAGGAGAGGTTCGCACTGACTGGTCAAATTCGTCGATCATCACGTTCGGTGTGTTTGAACCTGCGGGAGGCCTGGGCGAAACGCAGATACGAAGCCCACTTCATCAGCAAGCTGACGGACTGTGACGGTGAGAACAGTGAAACTGATTCGTCGCTGGACTTTGCAAAGGACTGTCGTTACATCACTGACAAGCAACATCATGATCTTACGTGTCTGTCCCGGGAAATCGGCAAGATGCTAGGACGCATGATCAAAACACCCCACGCCTTTCTTCAGACCTCCGACTTCTGACCTCTGACCTCTGACTTCTGATCTCCGACCTCCGACCTCTGACCTCTGGCTAGAATCCAATAATCCCATTATCCCAAAGCTTCTTGATCAAACTCAGACTGTCCGCTTCGCGAAACGGACATATGGACAGAATCGACTGAATGTCCCACTCGCCATTGATGCGCGACAGCACAAAGCCTTCCTGCGGGCCAATCTCTTTGTTCCCCAGCTCTTCGAGTTGAACCAGCACCTTGGGCACTCCGCTGGGAGACATCTCTGAATAAACGCGGTCAATAAATTCCTTTTCCGCTTCAGCCAGCAGCGTGTGCGCCGCCGTGTTTTTCGGGTCGCGCCCCAGCACCGTATGAATAATCGAAAGCGCTTTTTCCGGCTCGTCGTTATTCAGTTCGGCGCGCGCCAGCAACAGCAGGTCAGCAGCGGCGTCAGGCAGATCGGGCATCTGGCTAACCGGGTCAGGTATCTCCGGCAACTCGCCGACGACGTGGGCCACGCCGTCTTTCACCAGCTCGTAGAGTTGCGCATAAATTTCAAACGCGGACGAATGCATGTTGTAGCAAATCTCCGCCACCGACATGCGCTTCTCGAGGAAGTAGAGCAGCTGCCGGGTGGCTTTGCCCGCGGGCAATGACGAAGTCCAGCCGGCACTCAATTCCAGCAGCGCGCGGTCCGAGGGAATGAGGGTGCGATAGCGCGCCATCTCGTCCGCGCGATGAATTCCTTCCATGACCACGCGGTTGGCTTCGACCTGCACGCGGGTGAAATCCGGCGGCAGCGGATCGTCGCTGTCAAACTCGAAGTGACCTTCTTTCCAAAGAAACAGATCGTAGATGATGTCCAGCGTGCGAATCTCAAGCAGTTGCGAAACTTCCGCCTCAGTGAGTATTCCATCAGCCACTAGAATCTGCCCCAACCTCCGTCGACTCTGTAGTGGCACAGACTTTAGTCTGTGCTCGCCACCGACTAAAGTCGGTGCCACTAATCTGGAATCTGGAATCTGCTTTTGAGTTTGACCTGAGACTTCGTCTGAGACTTGAGACCTGAAACCCGAAACTTCGCTGCCCGGACGTTGGACATTGGACTTTGGACTTTGGACTTCGCTGCTTTTACTCGGAACTCGGAACTCGGAACTCGGAACTTCTCTACGCTGTTCCTCCATCGCCGCCTGAAGCTGCGCTTCATCAATCTTTCCGTAATGGATGAGCACCTGCCCGAGATACTCTCGCGGGTCGTTGGTGCTCGAGCCCACGATGATGCCATTTTCGAAATAGATTCCCTTGAGCACTTTCTGCTGGCTAAACTGCAGCAGCCCAGTCTTCCGGCTGACCGCCAGGAACTGCAGCAGATCGGAAACACTCATTGTGCTAAGGGAGCCCTGAAGCGCCATTGTTGAGGTTTTCCTATACTGACTGCCGAGTCGTGACCATCGATTACCGGTTGATTTGCCTATGGCTGTTGGCTAATAGCGGAAAGCTGATAGCTGATGACTGATTTCGGAGGGATTCGGGGCAGGGAAATGAACTTCACAACCCTAGAGTACATGTGTGGCGAACATAGATTCAAGCACTAATTTCGCGGTGATCCCCCTCTCCCTTTGGGAGAGGGAAGGGGAGAGGGTTGTAGGCCGGTCAAAACCCCTTCCCCTCTTTGATCTTTAAGTCGGAAGATATTTTGAAATTTCTTTTAGAACCATTTCTGAATCATCAAGAATCTGGTCGTTCGTGAATCGCAATACCCGCAAACCGCTTGCGACCATATAGGCGTCACGATTCTGATCGTGATGCCACTGTTCGTTTTGATCGTGAACTGATCCATCGCATTCAATTACGAGAGAAGCTTCGTGACAATAAAAATCTGCGATGTAGTCTCCGAATTGATGTTGCCGCCTGAATTTGAAACCGAGTAATTGTCTATTACGTAGATGTTGCCATAGAACTGCTTCAGCTTTGGTCTGGCTCGTTCTGAACTCGCGCGCCAAGCGTGCTGACCCTGCGAATTGATATCCGCCACGATAGTGCCTTTGTTTTTTCACTATTGAGATTGTACCGATCTCCCTCTCCCTGGGAAGAGGGAAGTACTGATCCCCTCTCCCCCTTGGGAGAGCGGAAGGGGAGAGGGGTTTTAGGGGATGAAAAGAGATCACCCTCTCCCCTTGGGAGAGGGAAGGGGAGAGGGTTTTACGCTGCCTAAGACGCTTCCCCTCTTTCCCCTTCCCAAGGGGAAGGGGATGAAAAGGAATATCTCCCTCTCCCTTTGGGAGAGGGTAGGGGAGAGGGTTTTACGAGCGCCTAAGACCCTTCCCCTCTTTCCCCTTCCCAAGGGGAAGGGGATGAACTACAGGCCCAGATGAAATCTCATGAAAGCAAGCACGCTCTGAATAATCTCACGCGATCTGTCATCATCGTTCTGATTATCAAAACCATGAACTCCTTGCGGATGGTTGGCAACAGTAATCGTGGCATTCTTTGAAATGGCCTCGCATATAAAACGATCTATCGAATCATTCATTGTGGGAACTTCATCCAAACCCGCCCGCGCAATAAATATCGGCGGCATTTTGCCGGCATCATTTGCAAGATAGGTAATGGGCGAATAGGTCTTTACCATGTCCGGAGTTTCATTCGTCCGATGCGGCTCGGATTGCTGAATATCCATGAAGGCATAGAACGCCACTAAGCAGCGCACATAGTCAGGCTTATCACGCATGGCGATGCTCAACATTGGACCTCCGGCAGAATAAGCGGCCAAACAAATTCGGTCTTTGTCGATATTGAGTGAATCTGCATTAGCACGTATGTAGTTGAGAGCTGCGTTGACATCACTCGCTGCTTCCGCCAGGAAGGGTTTCGGGTAACCAAGCCGATGCGTGAACGTGACGCCGACCATGCCTGAGGCAGCCTCTAAACGCCCCCACGATTTATAAACGCCCCAATCTTTCGGCCTGGTCTCTGCCCCCGCGCCGCCGTGAATAAAGAGGACGGCCGGTAACCTCTCGCCCTTCGCCAGATGCGGCGGGGTGTATACGTCCAGCAAAAGATATGGATTGTCGACGGTGGTATATTTCAAATCTGATTTGACTTTGACCTGGTCCATTCCCGGAACGCGGTACACCACCGGCATCATTACTATCTCGCGCATGCTGCGCTGCTTTGGTGGCGCCGAAGGTTGACCTGGTGCAGTTTGTTTCTGCGCCATAACCTGGTTAGCGGACAAAGCTAGAAGAGCGAGACAAAACAAAATGCCAGGACGCTGATTCATGTCTGAACACCTCCAAAAAAACTTAACGCCTGAGTTTAGCCGTAATATTACGAAATTTCATTCGAAGCAGCTTCTTTTTGCCCTGTCGCGGGCAACGCAGTTCGCCCCAGAGGGGCGAGATGTTTATAGCCTGGCTCCCTTTTTTGCTCTTGCGCTCCTTAGGAGCGCAATCGCTTTTGCCTACCTCGGCAAAGTTTCCACCGCCGGGTTTCGCTCCTAACGGAGCGAGATCTTTGAGAGAGGGCTCGTGGCTATAAACATCTCGCTCCCCTGGAGCGAAAAACGAATTCAACTGTTGCACTTGTATCGTGACCCGTTAGTCGGGCGCGATATTTTGATTGGCGCGCTGTTTGGCGTGGTCATGATGTTGGCAACTTCGATGGCTTCATCGGGCTGCGCTGGTTTGGTCCGGCACCGCAACCAGAATTCTTTCCGAGAGGAAAAACGCAAGCAGATGGCGACATTCACTATCGGTTGAAGTTGGATCGGGGACAAGGTTCGGGATTGATCAATGCAAAGAATAGATCCGACCAGCACGGCGCCTTAGTGTTTGAACCGGTGTGCGTAAGCAAGATCAAAAAGAAAAAGAATGGACAGCCGAACCGTCCCGCACTTGCCGCGTGTCGCGGCTTTCGTCCAAACATCACGCTACCTAACAAGCATGATCGGGTAGAGGTAACGGGCATACATGTGCTCGATGGTGAACATGGCTGGCTGGAGATTCATCCAGTAACGAAAATCAAGATTCTACCGCCGCGATGAGGGAGGTATTACAGCCCGCGCGCAGCGCGTCCAGTCGAACCATTCACGATTTACGATTCACGATTTACGATTCACGATTTACGATTTACGATTCACGATTCACGATTTACGACGACTGGCTTCTACCGTCGCTCGGCGGTCAACGTGTGTTTTCAGGCAAGGTCTTGCAAGAGTGAGGCTCTGTCTCAAGTTGTCATCATCCATCGTACTACTGTGTACTTTCATTCAATCCGCAATCCGAAATCCGAGATTCGAAATTCCGCTTTGCCCTTTCCTCTTTGCCCTTTGCGCTTCGCTCTTTAGTCCGCAATTCGCAATTCGAATTCCGTACTGCCCACTGTTCAGTATGCCCAGCGCCACGTCACGGCGTAGACCCTCGCCAGTTCGTCGAGATTTGTTCTTAGATTAGACCACTCTTTCTGGGCATTCTTTTTCAACCGATTGCGGCGCACGAACTCATCTATGCGCGACGCGCGATCCAGCACTGACTGGACGTCGGCTCCCGTGGATTTGTGTGCGTCAAAATGGTCGTGCAGACGCTTCGTCTCGGCGTAGAAATCTTTGACGAACGCGTTGATCTCGTCCTCCTGTGTGGTTCCATTAAGGCGGCTCTTGTCGAGTGCCGCATCCAGACTCGAGCGAAACTTGTCTGACTGTTTCTCGATGCGATGAATGATCTGTTCGACCTCTCTGTCGCTTACGCGGTACGGCACCTCAGAAACTACAGGACCGGCAGTTGGATAACCGCCGACTACGGGATAGCCGCCCCAGCGCGAGCTAACATTGTAGGCCTGGGCCAATTCGTCGAGGTTTGTTCTGAGCGCCGCCCAGTCGTCTTGCGCGCGCGACGTGAGCGGATAGCGGCTCATGAAGCCATCGATGCGGGCGGCTCGTTCAAGCACCGATTCTACGTCTGGCGCGGTCGACTTATGGTGGTCAAAATTGTCATGTAGACGCTTTGTCTCCTGATAGAACTCTTTGACAAAAGCGTTGATGTCGTCTTCCCGGCGGCTCCCATTAAAGCGGCTCTTGTCGAGCGACGCATTCAGGCTCGAACGAAACCTGTCTGACTGCTTCTCGACGCGGTGAATGATTTGTTCGACCTCTTTATCGCTCAATCGATAAGGTTGGCCAATCACCTGACCCATCGCCTGGCCCGCAGTCACCAAAGCAACGGCGATCGAAACCAGTAACAGACCGAGCGCGCGCAAAAATGTATTCGCGCCGTAGGCTTTCTCTTGAACGCTATTAACCGTGCGTACTATGAACCTATTTCTAATCATTCTTTTCCCTCCCTGTCACTCATCACTCATCACTCATCACTGCTTTCCAGCCTCGCGGTTGCCGGAACCGGAATCTCGCTGGGTTCAAACCAGAGTTCCAGCGCTTCCCGGGCATTGGCGATAGCCTCATCCTCAGTATCGCCCGCCGATGCACAGCCCGGCAGTTCAGGAAAGACGGATGAGTAACGGCCAGTTTCAGGATCTTTTTCGACTATCAGGCGAATTTTCATAAAACCAATAATAGCGACGGTCCCACTTAGCGTCTAGTGGCATTGGCAATTCAGCTATCGCCTGTGTCTCTCGCGGCGCCGTATCTGCCTACTGCCCTCTGCTTTCTGTCCTCTGTTCTCTGACCTCTGACCTCCGACCTCCGACCTCTGACCTCCGACCTCTGACCTCTGGTGCTGCCGTCGCAATGAAAGAATCTTTGCATCTTTTTGGATCGAGGGGTTAGCGGCCCAATATTGTCAGGGTGGCGCGAGTTCGATATAAGGTCCCGTAAAGTGGCCGACGTGAGGACGTGCTACTGCCCAGCAGGGGCGTTGCCGAGTGAGTGCGGCAACGCCCTTTTTTCTCCTGACTTCTGATCTCTGACCTCCGACCTCCGACTTCTGACCTCCGACCTCTGACCTCTGACTTCCGACTCCCGTTCCTTGCTGGAATTCTTGCATCGAGTAAGGCAAAATACGCGGGCTTAACAAAACCGGCCGCCGCATGTGAGACATTTCGGTTAACCTCCGGCGGCTCTGAACCACGCTAGGTCCAATCCAAATTTGGTCTGAGCTAATCCGAGTTCAGCCAGATGGAATTAAGAACTCCATCTCACTAGTTCGAACGCGGCTTTCACTAATTCGAATCTGGGTCCAAGTAATTTAATTTCTATTAGGGCCAAATTGCTCATACCTTGAAGTAATTTGTGTTCTGCTCTGTCTAATTCGAAATTCACTCAAGCCGATTTGAGATTATCGTCGGCGAATTCTGAATTCCTCCCGGTTAGTTCGAAACTACTATCCGCTAATTCACAATTCGTTTTAACAAATTCGAATTTAGCCAAAGCTTGCACGAATAAACGAGGGGTCTTGCTTTTGTATTTCTGGCAGTTTTCCTTAGGAAAAACAAGGAAATTGCTTGATTTAGAAATGAAATGGCCTATACTCCTGCATCGCTCATTCTCAGCAGTCTCCGATCCTTAACCTTACTAACCCAAAGGAGAAAAACTATGGCGCGTACAAAGCGCACTTCCTCAATTCTCGAAACCGCCCGGCAACGTCTTGCCGGACTAAAATCCATAACTCCCGCTCTAGACTTCGGGTCCAGCCTTACACTCTCCGACTATGAAGCTGAAATCACTGAGTTGACCAATAGGCTGGACGACTATAACGAAAAGCTTTCCGCGCTCGACTCGTTGCAAAACACAATAGACTCTCTAGAGGCCGGGATGCGTGAGATGAATGTTCGCTTCCTTTCGGCGGCCGAAGCGCGCTACGGCCCCGACAGTAGCGAGTATGAACAGGCCGGCGGCACGCGGCGGAGTGAACGCAAGCGCACCGGGCCGAAAGGTCCGCGTACCGGTCAGCCTGCACCTCCAACTTCTTAAGTAGGACAGACTCTATAGTCTGACCTCCGATGCACTACGGACGATGAGAATCCACGGGAGCTTCATCGTCCGCCGATCTTAAACTTTTCATTTTTCACTCACTCTTTACCTTTCACTCTCAAGGAGATTCACATGACTTACCACTACTACAAAGACTCGAAGGGCGAATGGCGCTGGCGCTTAAAAGCTTCTAACGGCCGCATCATGGCCGACTCCGGCGAAGGCTATAAGAGCGAACAGGAATGTCTCGCTGACATCGATCGCGTTAAAGCTTCTTCCACTGCCACAGTGATAAAAGATAGCTGAGATGGCAGAGATCAACGTGTGTTGTGTGGTCAGTACCACGACGCGGTAGCGTGTGGGTAAGCCGATCGTGATCGATTTCTTGCGCAGGCGGTCGAGTGACATCCTCGGCGATTCACGATTTACGAAAAACACCACCCGCTACCGCAGATGGTACCGACAATCCACTCACGATTTACGGTTGCGCCATGTTACTAAACCCCATGCCTACTTATTGGCATTAGCAGCTAAGGAGAATCCTCATGTCGACACCTACTTTGAAATTGACCCAGGCAACAAGAAGTTTTGCGACGCTCGTGGCAACCGTCATATTCATTGTTGCTGGCTTCAGCTTCGTTTTGTCTGGCTGTGGCCCCAAAGAAACACGCGTGATTTACCAGATAAAGCAATCCGGCACGCCGGGAAGTGCGTGCAGCGTCGTAGATGGACCGAACAAAGGCAAAAGCGGGACCTACGATAATGAAGGTGCCTGCTGCGAAAAGGTGGGTTCAGATGGCACGGAGGCTCCCGGGAATGCCTGGTGTACGGAATGCAAAACGGGTGATACGTCAAATGGTAAGTGTCAGGATAAGACGAGAGTAATTGTCTCTGATTATTTCGACATTAATGGCGCCCACAATCTCGTCGTCGACGCCTACTATGAACTTCCCGATGGCCGCATCGTGCATGGGTTAACGACGCTTCCGGTCGCTTCGCAAGGTGCGCCGAAGACGGCTGCTATCCCGATAGAAGTACGGAAGATTAGTGATCTACATAATTCTCCAGACTCAATGGATAAGCTTATCGCAGACTCTGTAGAATCCTCTCTGCGTGAAGCGAACCAGTTGAAGTAGCAGAGTAGTTGGGTGGGGGTGCTTCAATACTTGTTGAAAATCTAGTGGCCAACATTGGGACCTGCATTCTTCCTCTCCCGCTGGGAGAGGGTCGGGGAGAGGGTCTTAGCTCGCAGGCCCTTCCCCTCTTTCCCCTTCCCAACGGGAAGGGGATGAACACGGAAAAGCCATTCACGATTTACGGTCTGAAGGAGACTCACATGCCTCTCAATCCTCTTAAAGCACTTAAGGTGGTCGCCCCTTCGGCGCGCGACAATTATCTTGAAGCGATCCGTCAAGGCGATGCTCTGTTTGAACAACACGGCATTAATACGCGTGAGCGTATGGCCCATTTCATCGCCCAAGCCATGCAAGAGACTGGGGCGTTCACCGTCCTGCGAGAAAACATGAACTATTCGGCGCCGCGCTTGCTCGAAATATTCGGAGTCGGCAAACACTCTGCGAAAGTGACTAAAGCGGAAGCGCCAATATTGGCGCACCATCCGGAGGCGATCGCGGAACGAGTTTACGGTCTTGGTAATCCGAAAAAGGCAACGGAACTCGGTAACACGCACGCGGGCGATGGATTTGCTTATCGCGGGAACGGAATTCTGCAGACCACCGGTCGCGGAAATCATCGCCGCATAGGCAACGCTTGCGGCGTCGATTTTGAAGGCAATCCCAACCTCGTAACCGCGCCGGAGCACGCATTAAAACCGGCGCTGCAGGAATGGACCGAAAGCAGTTTGAATGCGTTTGCAGATAAGAACGACATTCGCACAATCACACTTCGTATCAACGGCGGCTTGAATGGACTTGCCGAGCGGAAAGCATTCTTTAAGAGACTCTTGCCGTTGCTGTAGGCGCGAGTAACGACGCCTCATAAGATCACCACCCAGTACTTGTGCCGCGGATCAGCAGTGTGATACCTAGTTTGGCGCTAGTTCCTTTAATGCAGTTAATCGAAGATATAGGTAAAACCAATGGAACGTGGTGAAGCTTGGAAGGAACAGTTGGGTTTCCTGTCAGGCACAGTTTTAGTGTGGGGAACATTGCTATTAAGTCTTTGGCCGACGGTGGCGAGATTTCAAACAGGCATCAATGCACATTTCTGGAGCACTATATCGGCCGGTGAGAGCCCAAAGCCTGGTTGGGATGGATATCAAATTCTTGTTGCGCCTTTGGCGCTGGGAATAAGCGCCATATTCTTTTCAATTCTCCATATTTTCTCAAGAGGCCTCTGGATAGGTATTCCTCGAAATTCGAGCAATGACTCGCTTGCGGCCTATGCCTCTAAGTTTTTGCATCGACTAGCAGATGCATCTTATGGCGCGGTCTTTGCCCAGTGGCTGTTTGCTGCTATTACTCTCTTTTTTGGCCTTATTCTGATCATAAGTACAGGAATTGAGCTGTCACTCAAAGCGCATTTTGCAATCGCATCTACCTGGCCCAGGTTAATTGCTACGATAATAGTTTTACTCTTAATATTCGTGTTATGGACAACAATGTTTCTAATCGGAAGGAAGAGACTCAAGCATCTTAAGACAACAGAGAAAGGGTCTCCTCCATATCGACGCATAAAGCTAATCGGTTTATTTCTTTTCTTCTTTCTGATTTATGGCGCGACGATTGAGATGTGCTACGTTGCCTCACTTACCGCAGACAAAAGAATGACGAGTCGTTCCAAGGGCGAGTACGTTGAAGTGATCGTAACTTTGGGCGGAGCAACATCGGACATTAATGACGCTAAGCTTGAACTAAAAGATATTGATGGAAATAGTTCAACGAGGCTGGATCTGCTCTCTTTGGGTGATGGTCAGTATGCATGTTATATTCCCTCCAGCGATCTTCCTCACAGACAGTACCTACTGGAGTTTACTTACCCGCATCTTTCATTCAGCATGTCTTATCCATTTCTCAGTTCGCGTGTGCAGCGTTCGTGGCCGTTGGTTGTTATGCCATGACGCCATATCAACTGAGATGTTAATCTCGTGCCACGCTGCGCTTCAGCTGCAGCCGGCACACGTCTCTCTTATCGACAACTTGCGCCTAGCGCAGTTGTTACCTGGCCGCTGAATGCGGCGTTAAGCAATCACCGAGAAGACCACGTACAAAAACCGAGAGGCCGGGTTTGGCCCGGCCTCATATGGTTGGCGGAGACATTCACCCTCTGACGGTCACTGTCCTCACCCCAGCAACCTATCGCCTTTGACTTCGCATTGTATCCAGAAATTAAAATTCGTCAATGCAAGGAAACTTGTATCCTTAATTCGCCGCCCGAAGCGAGTCGAATCAAGCCATCCACGATTTACGATTCACGATTCTTAGTGCGACTTCTGATCTCCGACCTCTGATCTCTGTTTCTTACAAAAATTCTTGCATCCCGCATGACGCCGATGTATAAGCCAGCCATCCCTCACAACTTAATTTAATTCGTTCGAGGCCGCACATGAATAGGCTTTTGCTGGTCGGAGTGTTTCTCGCTTCGGTTTCTGTAGCAGCGTATTGCCAGACTTGTACCGGAAGCACAGCCCTGAAGTCGCACATATATCATCCCGACCGCTTAACCGAGGCCAAAGGATGCATCACTGTGAGCGGAAAAATTATCTGGAAAAAGCCGCAAGCAGATGGCGACATTCACTATCGATTGAAGTTGGATCCGGGACAAGGTTCGGGATTGATCAACGCAAAAAACAGATCCGGCCAGCATGGCGCGTTAGTGTTTGAACCCGTGTGCGTAAGCAAGATCAAAAAGAAAAAGAATGGACAGCCGAACCGTCCCGCTCTAGCCGCTTGTCGACACTTTCGTCAAAACATCACGATACCCAACAAGCATGATCGGGTAGAGGTAACGGGCATACATGTGCTCGATGGTGAACATGGCTGGCTGGAGATTCATCCGATAACCAAGATCAAGGTGCTGCCGCCGCGATGAAAGGGTCTTTGCATCTTTTTGGATCGACGGCCCCGCAGAGTGGCCGATGTGAGGACATGCTACTTGCCCAGCCGGGGCGTTGCCGAGTGAGTGCGGCAACGCCCTCTTTTTTTGATGTCTGACCTCCGACCCCTGACCTCTGACCTCCGTCCTCTGTCCTCTGGTTACTGGAATTCTTGCATCGAGTAGGGCAGAATGTGCCTTCCGCAGACGGCCGCCGCACTGGCCGTTCAAGCTAGTCGCGCTTCAAACCACGGCCTTCGCACAACCCGGCTCGATAGATTTGATTTCTAAAGTGCGAACTTTAGTCACATTCTCTCAGTTTACTGATTGCTAATTATGGCGCCCATTAAACTCACCAGAATTCCGATTCAGGAAAAGAAAAAACGTTCAAAGAAGAAAGCTCGTTCTTCCGCCAGTCGGGACGGAAGTGCTATCAAGCAGACGCAACCAGCCAAGACGACGAAGCCACCAAAAGAGCTGGACAAATCTCTGGAGAGCTGGATATGGGACGCGGCTTGCAGCATTCGTGGCGCGAAGGATGCGCCGAAGTATAAGGAGTTCATCCTCCCGTTAATTTTTACCAAACGCTTGTGCGATGTTTTCGATGACGAGTTGAATCGCATCGCGAAGGAAGTTGGCAACCGCGCCAAAGCTTTCAAGCTGGTGAAGCGCGACAAGAACCTTGTCCGCTTCTTCCTGCCGCTGGCAGCGAAGGACCCGGACGATCCGACTTGGTCTGTGATCCGCACGCTTTCAACCAAAATCGGTGAACAACTCACAACTTATATGCGCGCGATTGCCGACGCCAACCCGCTACTCAAAGGCATCATCGACCGTGTGGATTTCAACGCCACCACTCACGGCCAACGCGATATTGATGACGACCGACTCTCGAATTTAATCGAAGCAATCAGCGCCAAGCGGCTGGGTCTCTTGGATGTCGAGCCAGACATTATCGGGCGCAGCTACGAGTATCTGATTCGCAAGTTCGCGGAGGGCAGCGGTAAGAGCGCGGGCGAGTTCTACACGCCGCCTGCGGTTGGACTCGTGATGGCCCGGATCATGGACGCCGAACCCGGCATGGAGATTTATGATCCCTGTTGCGGTTCCGCCGGCTTGCTCATTAAGTGCGATTTGGTGCTCCAGGAAAAGATGAATCTGCGCTCGCGCAAGACCTTTGCGCCAGCCAAGCTCTATGGCCAGGAGAATGAGCCCGGCACATGGGCCATGGCCAACATGAACATGATCATCCACGACATGGAAGGCGAGATCCAGATCGGCGACACATTCCGCAAGCCGAAGTTTCGCGCGGGCAATCGACTGCGAACGTTTGATCGCGTCGTCGCAAATCCGATGTGGAACCAGACCGAGTTCAAAGAGAAAGACTATGACGCCGACGAACTCGATCGCTTTCCCAAAGGCGCTGGCTTTCCCGGCGGCAAGGCCGACTGGGGCTGGATGCAGCACATCCTCGCCAGCCTCAAACCCAACGGTCGTGCCGCCATTGTCGTCGACACCGGCTCCGCGTCCCGCGGCTCTGGCAATGCGGGCGCGAACAAAGAGAAAGACGTTCGCCGTTGGTTTGTCGAGCAGGATCTCATTGAGGGCATCATCTACTTACCGGAGAACCTCTTCTACAATACTTCCGCCGCCGGCATCATCATCGTGCTGAATAAGGCAAAGTTGAAAGAGCGGCAGGGCAAGCTCTTCTTGCTCAATGCAAGCCTTGAGTTCATCAAGGGCGATCCTAAGAATTACATACCCGACGACGCCATTCGCCGCATCGCTGACACCTTCAAAGCGTGGAAGGACACGGACAAATACTCAAGAACCGTTGGGCGCGAGGAGATCGAGAAAAACGATTTCAATACTTCGCCCAGTCGCTACGTTCATACTGGCGAAACGGATGAATACCGGCCGATTGCGAAGATAGTAGAGGAGTTAGTCGCGCTGGAGGAAGAATCGAACTCTACATCGGTGACACTTCGGCGAGTGCTCGCGAAGATGGGCATTTGACTATGGAAGCTGAGCCACACACAAGAAGGAACAGCTTGCCAACTAGCTGGAGCGTTCAGCGGCTTGGTGAGATCTGCAAAGTCACGACAGGAAAAAAAGACGTAAACGAAGGAAGCTCGTCGGGAGAATACCCGTTCTTCACTTGCTCGAAAGACATTCATTACTCGGATAGTTACTCGTTTGATACTGAAGCCATTTTGGTCGCCGGAAACGGTGCTGTAGGCGAGACGAAATATTACCGGGGTAGATTTGAGGCCTATCAGCGGACCTACGTCCTAGATCAGTTCTCAGCATTTGCTCCTTATCTTTTTCTATTCCTCAAAGGCACCCTCGTTGCAGAAATCACAAAACACATTACCGGCTCCACGATGCCTTACATTCGTAAGGGCGATTTGGAAAACGTCGAGGTTGCCATTCCTCCATTGTCCGAACAAAAGAGAATCGCAATCGTTTTGGGTTTGGTGCAGCGGGCCATAGACCAGCAGGAGAGGTTGGTGGCGTTGACCGCCGAACTAAAAAAGGCGCTCCTTTACCAACTCTTCACCCACGGCCTCCGAGGCGCGCCACAAAAGCAAACAGACATCGGCCCAGTTCCGGAGGGTTGGGACCTGGTCCCGCTTGGCTCATTGGCAAAAGTTGGAAACGGCTCAACACCGAAACGAGGCAACGGTGCTTATTGGGAAGGTGGATCGATTCCATGGCTGAACAGCACCAAGATTCATGAGCGCTTCATCACGCAGGCGGACCAGTTCGTCACGGACTTCGCAGTCAAAGAGTGTCACCTGCCCCGTGTAAAGCCAAACAGCCTCCTGATTGCAATCACCGGTCAAGGCAAAACACTCGGCAACTCCGCGCTCGTATCGTTCCAAACCACGATAAACCAGCACCTCGCCTACGCCCAGTTCACTTCATTGCGTGTGGTGCCAGAGTTTGTTCTTTGGTTCATGCAAACGCGCTATGAACACCTTCGTTCGATTAGTCAGGGTGGTGGCAGTACAAAAGGCGCGCTGACATGTGGCTTTCTGAAGACCTATACGATTCCTGTGCCCGAGCTAGACGAGCAGCAGGAGATTGCAAAGGCTTTCGCCGCGCTCGATCATAAGGAGAAAGCCCAGGAAAGAAAGCACGTAACCCTTACCGCTCTCTTCCGCACCCTGTTGCACCAGTTAATGACGGCGCAGATTCGGGTCAATGATCTTGAGCTCGCCAGCCTATGTACCGAGGAACTGGAGTAAAGCTATGCCAAAGAGCAAACACGAAAAGGTAGAATCGCTTCGCTTGGACCTGAAGAACTTCCGAACGGTTCACCAGCCGGATGAAGAGCACGCCATTAATGCCCTCATTGGAATCGAACCCGATTGGTTCTGGGCTCTCATGGAAAGCCTCTTGGATGATGGTTATAGTCCAACAGAGAACATCATTGTTCTTGATAATGGTGATCAGCTGGTAGTCAAGGAAGGTAATAGGCGGATTGCCGCACTTAAGCTGATCCTCGGAATATACAAGAACATCGATGTGCCCGAGAACATTCAGCAAAGAATTCAATCCCTTCCGCCGCCATGGAAGAACGAGAATCGGGAGGTGCCATGTGCAGTCTATGCGAAGTCGGAATCAGCGCTCGTGGATAAACTGGTTTCACGGACACATGCAAAGGGCGAAAAGGCAGGGCGGGCGGATTGGACTGCAGTTGCACGAGCGAGATATGGCCGAGACCAAAACAATGCTTCCGAGCTGGGGCTTGATGTCCTCGAGAAATACCTCTCTCTGGGGAAGAATCTTTCAACCCAGCAGGCTGAACGATGGGCAGGCGACTATCCGCTTACAGTTTTAGATGAAGCCATTCAAAAACTAGCCCCACATCTCAACTTCAAATCAACACCGGATTTGGTTGCGCAGTATCCGACAAAGAACAAAAAGCTGGTCGACCGAGTCCTTTATGATATTGGCATCTCTAATCTGGGCTTTAAGGAACTCCGCGCAAGCAGTCCGTTCTGGGGTCTCGCGTATGGCCTTCAACCAAAAGCTCCAGGAACACCTGCACAAGCTGGAACTCAATCCGCAGCCGACAGCTCGGGCAAGCAGGCAGCCACCACTGGAACAGCCTCAAAGAAAGGACAAGCTGCCGCTCACGCGTCAAATGATCCGAAATCGGTTCGTCGAGCGTTCCGGGACCTTAAGGTGAGAGGTAAAGGACGAGATAAGATTGTCACCCTCGTTAATGAAATCAAGGGCCTCAGACACGAGGAGTATCCCCACGCTTTTTCCTTCTTGCTCAGGAGCATTTTTGAGTTGTCGGCAAAGGCATATTGTGAGGACCACAAGAAGGCGGGTGGGCCAAGCCCAAAAAAGAAAGATGGTTCGGACAGGTCGCTCGCTGACGTTCTCCGGGATATTACTAAACACCTGACTGGTAACGGAGTGGACAAGGATAAGGTTAAGGTCCTCCACGGTGCCATGACTGAATTGGGGAAAAAGGATGGCATCCTGTCGGTAACTTCGCTGAACCAGCTAGTTCATAATCCGTCCTTTTCCATTGCGCCGAGGGACATTAGTCTTCTGTTTTGGAATGTCTTTCCTTTGTTACAGGAAATGAACAGCTAACCTACCACTCAATCCGCTGATGACCAGTTACAAAACACCACTACGCTATCCGGGCGGGAAGCAGCGACTCTGGCCTTTCCTCGATGAGATTCTTCATGAGAACAACTTGATTGGCGGCCATTATGTTGAACCTTATGCAGGCGGAGCCGGCATCGCTTTCGAACTACTTCTTCGAAGACGAGTATCGAGGGTTCATCTCAATGACTCATGCGTTGCCGTGCATGCCTTCTGGCACTCAATACTGAATGAAACGGAAAGATTTTGCCGCAAAATATCGCGAGCAACCTTGACCGTAGACGAGTGGAGAAAGCAGAGAGAAGTATTTAAGAGCCGCGATGTCGCAGATCGTTTTGATTTGGGATTCGCCATGTTTTATCTCAACAGATGCAACCGCTCTGGCATTATGACAGGCGGCGTGATAGGAGGCCTTGCTCAAGAGGGCCATTGGAAAATTGATGCGCGATTTCCCAGAAACGAGCTAATAACTCGCATCGAGGCAATTGCTGCGAAGCGAAACGCCATCAAGATCAGGAACTGGGATGCAGAGCGGTTCCTGATCGACTACGTTCCAAAGATGCCGTCTCGAACGCTTGTCTATTGTGATCCTCCGTATTTTAAAAAAGCCGACCGCCTTTACCCCAATCATTACAAAGCACCCGACCATGCCCGAATCGCCCAGGTCATTCAGACCAAGCTCAAACTCCCATGGCTGGTTTCTTACGACTCGTGCCCGGAGATACTGTCTCATTATGCGGAGCGGCGGGCCTTTCGCTATATGCTTCAGTACAGCGCAGCTAAGGCGTACAAGGGGACGGAGCTTTTCATTTTCTCGGATAAGCTCGAGTTGCCAACCGAATCAACTCTCCCTGCCATCAACGATGCCCTGAGGAGAGTTGCCTGATGTCGCTACACTAAGTAGGAAGCTATGCCCAGAGCCGGAGAGCACAAAACCGTCCAAGCCCGCATTCTGCATTACGCGCAGGAAATCGGTTGGCGTTATGTGTCTCGCGCTGAAGCTGAGGCGCGGCGAGGTTTTGATTCAGACAGCGTGACCACTGCCGAAAGCGCTCGCTCAGCATCGCTCTACTTCGGCGACCTGCTTCACTCGCAGGTCCTCACGTTCAATCCAAAATACAAAGAAGCCGAAGGCGCGCTGATTGGTAACTTCCAACGCCTTAACACAGACATCGCCGGCAACCGCGATTTCCTCACCTACCTACGCAACGCAGGAAAATTCTTCTGTGCTGAAGAGAGCCGCGAGTTGGATCTGACGCTAATTGACTACCACGATCTCAATCGCCCGCCCGACAAGTGGCGCAACGTCTATGAAGTAACCGAGGAGTTTTACTTTAACAACGGTCACTACGGCACGCGCGAGGATGTGGTGTTTCTGATCAACGGGATTCCCGTGCTGGTCGTCGAGTGCAAGAACGCTAGCAAGGACGAGGCAATCGCGCTTGGCATAGATCAAATTCGCCGTTACCACACCGAGACGCCTGAAGTGATGGTGCCGGAGATGATCTTTACCGCCACCGAAGCAATTGGTTTTGCCTATGGCGTGACCTGGAACACGGTGCGCAGGAATCTGTTCAACTGGAAGCATGAAGAGGTGGGCAATCTCGAAGCCAAGGTGAAGAGTTTTTGTTCCGTGCCGAACATCTTGCGATTCTTGAAAGACTTCATCCTGTTTGCCGAGAAAGAGGAAGAGCTACAGAAGGTCATCCTTCGCCAACACCAGGCGACGGCAGTAGATAAGGTGGTCGCGCGCGCGCTCGAAGCGAAGCGTTCGCGCGGTTTGGTTTGGCACACGCAAGGAAGCGGCAAAACGTACACGATGATCAAAGCAGCGGAACTGTTATTCAAAGCGAACGAGGCGCAGAAGCCAACGGTCCTGCTGATGATCGACCGCAATGAGTTGGAAGATCAGATGCTCAAGAACCTGGCGGCTGTAGGTTTAGGAAATGTCGCCCACGCCGATCACATTTCGACCCTGAACAAACTGCTAGATGAAAAGGGAGATGACTATCGCGGCATCGTCGTTACGATGATCCATAAGTTTCGCGACATGCCCGCGAATCTGAATACGCGCAAGAACATCTTTGTGCTCATCGACGAGGCACATCGCACTACTGGCGGCGACCTCGGCAATTTCCTGATGGCCGGACTGCCAAATGCGAGTTATATCGGCTTCACGGGAACACCTGTGGACAAGACGGCTTATGGCAAAGGTACGTTCAAGACATTCGGCGTCGACGACGATCAAGGTTACCTGCACAAGTATTCCATCGCCGAGAGTATCGAGGACGGTACAACGCTGCCGCTCTACTACAACCTGGCGCCAAACGAGATGCTGGTCCCGCATGAGCTGATGGAGAAGGAATTCTTCGCGCTCGCAGAGACTGAGGGTATCGCTGATATCGAAGAGCTAAACAAGATTCTCGACCGCGCGGTGAATCTGAAGAACTTCCTCAAAGGCAAAGATCGTGTGCAGAAAGTGGCGCAGTACGTCGCTGATCATTATCGCGAGAATGTCGAGCCGTTAGGTTATAAGGCCTTTCTGGTAGGAGTGGATCGCGAGGCGTGCGCAGCCTACAAAGAAGCCCTCGATAAGATTTTGCCGCCGGAGTACTCGGAGATTGTCTTCACTGGTAACAACAACGACCCGCCGCATTTGAAGAAATGGCATTTAGACCCGAAACGCGAGCGGCAAATCCGAAAAGAGTTCATCAAGGTCCGCGAGTGGCCGAAGATTCTAATTGTGACCGAGAAGCTGCTCACGGGTTTTGACGCGCCAATCCTCTATGCGATGTATTTGGACAAACCAATGCGCGATCACACGCTGCTGCAGGCCATCGCGCGCGTGAACCGCCCCTACGAGAACGAAACAGCCGAGATGGTGAAGCCGCACGGGTTCGTGCTGGATTTCGTGGGCATTTTTGACAAGCTGGAGAAGGCGCTCGCATTCGATAGCGACGAGATCAATGCCATCGTCAAAGACCTGGCGCTGCTCAAGCAACTCTTCAAAGCTAAGATGGAGACGAAAGCGCCTGCGTATCTCGCCCTGCTGTTGAGCAACTTCAATGACAAGGACATGGACAATTTGATTGAGCACTTCCGCGATAAGGAACGGCGGAAAGAGTTCTTCAAGGAATACAAAGAGATTGAAATGCTCTACGAAATAATCTCGCCTGATGCTTTCATGCGACCGTTTATTGACGACTATGCGACGCTTTCTTCTATCTATGCGGTGGTGCGGAACGCGTACACAAAGAAGGTCTATGTCGACAGGGCCTTCCAGAAGAAGACGAATGAGTTGGTGCAAAGGCATGTCGGCACAGACAAGTTGGAACAGGTCACGGGCTTTGTGACGATAGACGCGGAGACCATCGAACTCATAAAGAAACAGAAGGGCGGCGACGGAACGAAGATAATCAATCTCGTCAAGAGCATCGAGAAGGTCGCCGAGGAACAGAGCGACGATCCTTTCTTGATCGCCCTGGGCGAGAGGGCAAAGGCAGTGCAGGAGAGTTTTGAGGATCGCCAAACCGAAACCGCCGAAGCGTTGCAGGAACTCTTTGCAGAGATCGAGAGAAACGAGCAGAGAAAAAAGGAGCAGGCTGAAAAGGGCTTTGATGGGTTGACGTATTTTGTTTATCGCAGCCTATTGGACGCTGGGGTCAACGAGGCTGAGGAAGTCAGCAAAAAGATTAAAGCGGCGTTTGTGGAAAATTCGAATTGGCGACGCAGCGAAAAGGAGTTGCGCGAATTGCGTAAACAAATCACTTTTGCGATCTTTGCCCAGGAAGATGACCTCGAGAAGGTAGCGGAAATGGTGGACAATCTACTTAACCTTCTCCAGAAGGCAGAGGGAATCTGACATGAGGAAATCGTTGGACAAGGACGAATTCAAGGGACGCGTTCGCGAGTGGGCGACGAAACTGGACGTAAGGGTTCAGGCAATCGCGCTACGGCCGATGAGCGACAAATGGGCATCGTGTTCAACGGCTGGGAGACTGAACTTCAATTCGGAGTTATTAAGCTACGACCGTGAAGTTGCAGACTACGTAATTGTTCACGAACTGCTGCATTTCTTTGTGCCGAATCATGGCAAGTTGTGGAAGAGTTTAATGCGAGCCCATTTGGGAGATTATGAGTCTTTAGATAAACGGCTGAAGCGAAAGCAATGAACAAGCCTCTGCTAAATGGAGCGGTCGCCCTCTGCACGATCGGAGGCGCAGTCTTTGCCGTAGGTGCCTCAGAGATAGCCATTGCAAAAGTTATCAGTCTACCGGCCCGAACCTTTGAGATCCTCTTGTTTACGGGCGCCTTGTTGGTCGGAATTGGTTTATGCCTTCTTTTAATGTCCTTTATAGTCCAACCAATTCGGGATGCCTTTGTTCGCGTTGTCTACGGCGACCTGAATTCTCGTTACACTTGCGTGCGTGCTCGCCGAAACGACTTGATAGGGCTTCACGATCTTTATACCGACTACTTCGGTAGTGATGTTCCTTCGGTTGAGTTAATGAAGAGCTGGATTTCCCGCTGTAAGACCGCATTAATGCTGGTTCATCGTGTTCGTCAAAACTCCGGATTGGCGACAAGTCAGCAATTAGTTGGATCTTTCAAAGTTCTCCCGCTGACAACAGATGCCGTGCGCGCGCTTGAGGGTGGTCAAATTAGCGGTTCTACGTTCAAGGCCGAACACATAGCAAGTAATAAAAAAGAAACCGCAGCAGTTTATGTGGGCGACGTCGTGGCCACGAGTCAGGTCGGCAGGGGTATGGTCCTGGCGCATCTCAACGCGGCGTGTACACCAGCCGTTAAGAGCGGACTGCCAATTTATGCTCGTCCTTTAACGCATGACGGCCTGCGTGTGATGACAAAACACGGATTCGTTCAAGTACTTGATGGAACATCGCGGCCAGAGATAGGTCGCATCTGTAAACTTGAATTCGGAAACCAGAGTCGGCATAAGAGCGCCTATATTAATCGGCTTAAGCGGGGTGGACGCTCAAAACGACAAGAGGCAGAGTCAGCGACGGTTCGAGACGGAGCCGCGGGGTCTTAGGCGCGTGTCCTCGCAAAAAAGATAAATGATCTCATGAAACGAGTGTCTGCGCTTAGTATTCAGCAGCCAAATGCCGAGCAAATTCTGCGCGGCAAGAAGAAGATTGAATATCGGAACATGCCAACGAACAAGCGTGAGCGTGTTTATGTTTATGCGAGCATGACGCGAGAACATCAGGAAGCGTGGAATGAGATTGGTTTGGAGCCGGCCACCTTGCCAACCGGCTTGTTAGTTGGAACTGTGGAAATTGTGGCCTGAAGCTGGCTGACGGCTGTCTCCGTCCAAACGACTCTCACGGTTCTAATCCGAACTTGGAGCGAGCTTCGGAGACATCTACTACTTTCCCAGCCTCGCTGTCAGCTAGACCCTCTTCGACAGATTGGCGCACGTAGATTTCATGCATCAAATCGTCCCAGGTTATGTCCTCAGGGAGTCGATCGATCAAGCGTCTAGCTTCTTCTTTGATGTTCGTGCTCATAAGTGCTCCTGTCAGTTGGCATCAATATAATGGCCATGGCATGACTGGTCAATAAGCAGGAGCAGAAGGCAGGATGGAAGCATGAAGGATGAGGGCGGTCCGATTGCGGATTGCGGATTTAAGCGCAAAGCGCAAAGAGCAAAGAGCTAAGGCCGTAACCCGGGAACCGGGAACTTTGAACCGTGAACTGTAAACCGTAAGGTCGGCGCGCGATAATGATTGGCGGTTCTGGTAACAGGCGCAGCAGTCCCTTCCGTCAGCTCCCACTTACCGTCTTCGTTGCGCGGTTGTTCGATATACACCGTGCGCGGACGATCGGTTTGATTGACGAGGGTGTAGACCTTCTTTCGAATGTTGTAGTAGAGTCTGAATCACTCCATTAACCACGCGCACCAGAAAAGTTGGTTGCCGCTGGGAGAGGGAAGGGGGAGAGGGTTTTAGGTTCGCTAAGACCCTTCCCCTCTTTCCCCTTCCCAAGGGGCAGGGGATGAAAAGACATCTCCCTCTCCCTTTGGGAGAGACCCTTCCCCTCTTTCCCCTTCCCAAGGGGCAGGGGATGAAAAGACATCTCCCTCTTCCGTTGGGAGAGACCCTTTCCCTCTTTCCCCTTCCCAAGGGGCAGGGGATGAAGAGACATCTCCCTCTCCCGTTGGGAGAGGGAAGGGGAGAGGGTTTTATACGTTGGCTAAGACCCTTCCCCTCTTTCCCCTTCCCAAGGGGCAGGGGATGAAAAACCGCCGAACAGAAA
>Ga0184619_10000098_pt1 | contig 27092 bp, 30 predicted proteins | sample PLM0_60_b1_FD_133146 | JGI IMG/M metagenome (GOLD analysis project Ga0184619, IMG submission 133146) | Groundwater sediment microbial communities from an aquifer in East River, Colorado, USA - PLM0_60_b1 | ecosystem: Environmental > Terrestrial > Soil > Riparian zone | place: USA: East River...
AAGGCCAAGCACCACGGCGTTAGCTACTCGTTTGTTTTCATGCGAGCGAACGGCGAGCAGTTGAGCAAGATCACATCCCTCATTGAATCTGGCATCATCCGGCCGGTCATGGATCGGATCTTCCCGTTCGAAGCCACCAAAGAGGCTTGGGCTTACCTCGAAACGGGCCGTGCAAAAGGCAAGGTCGTCATCAAGGTGAGGTAGGATCGCGGGCTGCCTCAAGCGCACTCCGCCTGGCTCACACCCGATTGGCCGCCCAGCCTCCTTGCGCCCGCCACCATTGCGCCCGCAGCTTAAGCGCGGTCCGTTAGGCAGAGCAGGCGAGTTTCAGGCTTAGACGAGGAAGGCTACATGGAGCCTGCTGTGTTTCTTGCCGCACTCTTGATATTCGTAGGGATCCCTGCTTTCACGGTGATCAAAGTCGCTCGTCTGCGTGCCGCTCGGAGAGAATCACCGTCGGCCGACGTCACTGCGCGGTTCGAGGCACTCGAACGCAGTGTCCAAGACCTCCAACAGGAACTAGGAGAGACACAGGAGCGTCTCGATTTCGCGGAGCGTTTGCTCAGCAAGGCACGGGAAGACCGGCAGATTGGCAGCTAAGACCGTTAGGCGGCTGGAGGGCGCACGCACCTCATTCAAGAGCTTGAACGGACTCGGGACGAGACGCTGAAGTGCTTCTCGCTCAACCGTGGGGACCTGGCGCGCACCTATGCGCCAGGCAAGTGGTCAGTCGGCTATATCCTGCACCACCTCTCCGATAGCGAGACCGTCTTCTTTGATCGCATCCGTCGAGTGCTCAGTGAGCCTCGTCAGGTGCTATGGGTGATGGATCAGGACGCATGGGCTCGGGGTCTCGACTATTCGCGGGTGCCGCTAGATGTCTCCCGGCGCGTATATGAATCGGTTCGCAACGCAATCATCTATTATGCTGGCCTGCACTATGAGCTGAGCGGACACCTTGAGTTCGTCCATAGTGTAGACGGCGTGCGCACGTTGCGGGATGAATTCGACAAGGTCGCCGGTCATAACGAACATCACCTGAGTCAAGTCAGGTTGGCGCTTGACGATTATCTTTCGGCGTGAGTCCAACCGTCCTGCGCGGGCGTGGAAGACGCATGTCTCGAGTTAAGGTGACCACCGTGATGCCGAAGGGCGCTTGCGGCCCGCAGCTTGAGCGCGGTCCGCTAGGTGGCGCCATTGCAACACTCGCAAGAAGAGGAGGTTTCATCATGGCCGGCGCAAAGCTGATCGTTCTCTACCCTTCGCCGCGCGATGTGAACGCGTTCGAGCGAGCCTACACACAGGATCATGCCCCGATGGTAACCCCCCAGACCTTCAAAGGAATTAGGAAGTTCGTAGCGTCCAAGGTGGTGGGGACACCCGATGGGAGTGCGGCGCCCTTTTACCGGATCGCGGAGCTTCATTTCCCATCGATGGAGGCTCTTCAGGCAGCCGCGGCGTCCGCGCCGGCGCAGAAGGCAGTTGCACACGCCGTCTCAATCTCGAGTGGCGGGAAGCCCATCTTTCTCGTGGCCGAAGAGGATGTGAAGACGTTCTAAGCGACTGAGAGGAGTTCGCCCCATGCGACTTGCTCATCCACCGTCCTTCATTCTGGCATGCGCTATTGCGCTGCCCGCGCACGCCACACCGCCAACTTCGCCCAACCGCGTCACAATCCTTTATGATGCCTTCGGGGGCCGCGCAGGGCTCACTCGGGACTGGGGCTTCGCGGCGCTCGTCGAGTACAACGGAAAGCGGATCCTCTTCGACACCGGCAACAACGCGGATGTCTTTGCCAACAACGTCCGCACCTTGGGGGTCGATCTCAGAACCATCGATCTCGTGGTGATCTCCCACCGCCATGGCGACCACACAGCTGGCCTGAACTACCTCCTGACCGTAAACCCCGGGGTCAAGATCTATGCGCCCAAAGAGGGCTTTGGGATCTTTGGTGCCGCGCTCCCTGGGACCTTCTATCGCTCCGATTCCACCCTGCCGAGCCGGATGCGGTACTTCGACGGTCGTCGGCCAGGAGAACTCACCTTCGGCACGCCCTGGCCAACGGCTCATTTCGTCTGGGTGGACAGCGTGACGGAGGTCGCCCCTGGCGTATCGATCATTCCCACCGTCTCCCAGAAGCCGGGGACGTTGGAGTTGCGGGAGCTCTCTCTGGCACTGCGAACGCCGAGCGGGCTCATCCTGCTGGTCGGATGCTCCCACCCGGGGATTGAAACGATTCTGGAAGCGTCCAGCCGGGTGGCTGATCACGTCCACCTGATCCTCGGCGGGCTGCATCTCGTGGTTACACCGGACGCCGAGATCGAGCGCGTCGCCACGGCGCTGCACGACCGGTGGCACGTCGATCGCATCGGGCCGGGACACTGCACCGGAGAGCCGGCATTCACGGCCCTACGGCGGATTTTTGCGGCCCAATACGTGTACGCGGGGCTCGGCAGCACCATCGACGTGCCATGAGACAAGGACGGCGTCCGCGAGTGGCTCGGCCGGCTGCTGGAACAGTGGCGAGGGGTATTGGAGCAGGTCTCCGACGACGACCTCCGATCGGCACAGCGAACGCGGGTGGTGGGGATCAAGTAGCGACCTGCCAATGATCTCAGGTCACGAAGCACTCGCGCGGTTGCGAGACGGCAACCGTCGCTTTGTCGCGGGCGTGGATGACCCCGATGCCACGCTCAAGCAATCCCATCGGCTCGCCCTCGCCCGGGGCCAACAGCCGTTTGCCATCGTCCTGGGGTGCTCCGATTCCCGCGTTCCCGCCGAGCTCGTCTTCGGGCAGGGATTTGGCGACCTATTCGTCATCCGGGTAGCTGGGAATATCGTGGCGCCGTCTCAGGTCGGCAGCGTAGAATTTGCGGCCGCACGCTTCGGGACGAGGCTTGTCGTCGTGCTCGGGCACACGCAATGCGGCGCGATCACGGCCACCATAGAGGAGCTACACCAACCCACGCTTCATCAGTCGGCTGGTCTGCGGGCGATTGTCGATCGGATCCGGCCAGCCGTGGAGGCCTTGCTGGCGACGCCGCTCCGCGAGCAAGCGGAGGCCCTCATCACACACGCCGTGCGTGCGAACGTTCGGGCTGCGGCGGACCATCTGCGGCACGGGTCCGCCCTCCTCGAGGGCCTGGTTGAACACGACGGGCTGCTGATCGTCGGAGCCGAGTACTGTTTGCAGACGGGAGTGGTAGACTTTTTCGATGGTGCCCCCGAAGCCGTCTAACAAGCGCTTGAAGCTGGCGGCGCACGTAGGGATATTTGATGGTTCACCAGTGTGCTGCAGATTAAGCGCGATCCGTTAGGCGCCAGCACGTGACGACTCAAGTCCAGGCTACGGCCTTGGAGGGACCGTGAAGCTTCTTACCGCCATCGCACTTACCACGACCCTTTCGATTTCCAGCTTCTCGGTGCACGCTGGTTCACGACGCAGCGGGGTCGATCCGTCGCCTGACCTGAAGCGTCAGCTTCGTGGCCTCGTCACCGCGCAGGAGGGGTACTGGGCCAATCACGGGACGTACACGACCGATGTTGCGGCCTTGGGCGTGTTCAAGCCGCGTCGGCCCCCGACGACTCCCGCGGACTCTGTGTGGCTCCAGGTCATCCAGGCCGGCGGCCGTTCGTGGTGGGGCCGTGCGGTCTACCTCGGCCAGCGCGACCGGAGCTGCGTCATCTATGTCGGGACCACCGCCGACTTCACCGCACCACCGACAACTGATGGGGCTCAGGTGAAAGCCCACGACGAAGGTGCACCGGTCTGCGACACGTTCTAGGTGCTGTTACCGACGCTGGCTGCCTAAGCGCGACCTCGCTGCGGGCACGAGTGTTGGAATACTCGCGCCTCACCCGTCCATTAGAATGCGATCGATCGTAGGAGCGGGAGCGTTCGCTCATCTTCCTCACGGGCGCGGTCGCGCCTCTGAAGCTTGGTCCCAGAGTCACATCAGTCGCGTCCGGATCTTGATCTCTGAAGTCAGCGTACGGTGGACGGGACACCGATCCGCAATATCCCGTAACTGGGCGCGTTGCTCTTCCGACAGCTTACCTTTGAGTGAGATCTCGCGCTCGATGACATCGAGCATTCCCGCCTTCGTCTCACAGTCTGCGCAATCCTCACCGTGCACCCTCGAATGCCGCAGGCGGACGACCACTTCGTCCAGGGGCCACCGCTTCCGTCGCGCGTACAGCGCGATGGTCATCGACGTTCAGGCCCCGAGGGCGCCCAGGAGCAAGTCGTACGGACCGGGGCCGGTGTCGGTGCCGCCGTCGGCAACTGGCTCGTCCGCTAAGAGGCGATGGCGACCGGCTTTGATCTCCTGCGCAAACCCCGCTGCGCTGCCACGCACCAGTACCACTCCAGCCTCGAGGGCCTCGTCCATCGGAGAGCTCCACGTTAGGGACGGATGGAGCATAACCAGTTGACGGCGCGATCCGTTAGACCGATCATCGAGCCATGAGTGCGTCCATCACGGTCAGCATCACATCGCTGTGCATCGCAGGCCTCGCCTGTTCGGGGCCACCACGGCCGTCCGTCCACGACGCGAGTGCCGGCATCGACTCGTTGAACGCGCGTCTCGTCGACGCGTACCGCAGGCGCGATCCTCAGGCGTATGCCGCGCTGTACACCGACACGGCCGCGTTCGAATGGCCGGCGTTCAACACGGTTCGGGGCCCCGCCCAGCTGGCGGCGATGGCACGGAGCAACTGGGCGTCCTTGCGCGACATGGACCTCCGCCTGACCGTCTCGACTCGACGAGTCGCGCCGGATCACGCGACGGAGTTTGGCGCCTTCCAGCAATCCTGGCGCGACTCCAGCGGCGTGCGCACGACGGAGTTCGGCAGGTACGTCGCCTTCCTGGTCCGGCAGGAGGATGGTCGCTGGCGGATGGACCGCTTCTTCGGCTTCGCGGATTCGACTCGGCCGTCGTCTGACCGGCCTTGATCCGCCACGCTCCATCCGGTCTTCGTCCTCAAGATCGCCCGCGCCGGCGCCCCTTCGTGCCCTCGGACCTTGAGCGGGAGCACGATCAGATCGTAGTCACCCCCTTGCACGGGGCGCAGGTCCAGCCCCTCCACGATGGGAATCCCGCGCCCGAGCAGAATCTGATGCGTCCTCGGCGCCGGAGCGCCGAATTGCTCCGCCGAGAGGTAGTCCACGCCGACCAGCAGGACTCCAGCGTCCGCGAGGAGCTGCGCCGCGTCCGGTGCGATGTACGCGAAGTCCCGATGGAACCCAGGTGAGTCCATCCAGCCGCGCAGCGTGCTCCGCGTCCGGAACAGCACGCGCTTCGCGCCCCTCCAGTCGTGCCGGTTCAGCTCGCCTGCGTCGATCGCCCGCACGCTGTCGGGGATATCGATTACCCGCGCCGCACCGATCAGCGGGTCCAGCGTCACCTGGTCGATCGGTGCTCCATTGGCGACGAAATGCATCGGGGCGTCGATGTGCGTTCCGCTGTGCGCCCCCAGTGAGTAGACCGACAGCGTCAGCTTATCGCCCTGCCGCATGTCCTTGAGAAAATCGAACTTCAGCGGCGCGTCGCCCTCGTACACCGGAGTCCTTACGGGATCGAGCGTTGCCGTCACATCGATCCATCCTTCCGCGCTCAGCTCCCGCGTCGCCGTGGTGTCGGGCCGGGGGGCACACGCCAACAACCCGAGCGCCACCGCCACCGCAAGGCTCGGCACACCACAGATCTCAGCTCCTCCTCCACGCATATGTCCTCCAGTTGACCGTTGCATCGCTCGAGGCATCGTCTCTCGCGGCCACGTACCTACTCTGGCACGGCGTCGTCAAGGTAGCTCTCGTCGAGCGCACAAGGGGTCTGGCTTGACTGTAGCCGCCGTACCGCGCAGCGTAAGCGCGATCCATTCAGTGAGCGCTTCTTCGCCTTGATCGCCGATGACACCCTCTACTTCTTCGAGGAAGGGCTACATGGACCCTATCGACCGTCGGACCTTCGTGGCTGGTGGTGTGACCGCCGCCGTGCTGGCCGCCGTGCCGCTCGCGTCCCGGATACGCCAGGCGGAGGAACGGGCGAAACGCATTCGGGTCGGCGTCATTGGCTGCGGCAGCGTCTCGCACAGTTACCTGCCGCACCTGACAACCAGCCCGTACGTCGAGCTCGTTAGCGCGTGTGACATCATCCCGGAGCGCGCCAAGGCCCAGGCCGAGGCGTTCGCCATCCCGAATCAGTACCCGCACATCGACCAGCTCCTCGCGGGGGCGCCATTCGACCTGCTCGTGGACCTGACCGACATGCAGGAGCACGAGCGGCTCAACCTCCAGGCGGTGGAAGCCGGCAAGCACGTCTGGAGCGAGAAGCCGCTGGCGAACTCGCTCGCGGCGGGGGAAAAGTTGCTGGCAGCGGCGAAGAAGAAAGGTGTGAAACTCTGGGGCGCACCGGCGATGGTGGTCAGCCCACAGTTCGCCTTCATCGCCCGGACCTTGAACTCGGGGGTGCTGGGCCGAATAGCCGCAGCACACGCCGACTATGGACACAGCGGGCCGGATTGGGCCGCGTTCTTTTACGAGAAGGGCGGTGGCAGCCTACCGGACCTGGCCGTGTACAACCTGACCACGCTGACCGGCCTGCTGGGCCCGGCCAAGTCCGTTGCAGCCATGACCAGCGTCATCACGCCTACTCGGACGATCCCGGGGAAGGGCGAAATCAAGGTGGTCGCCGAGGACAATGCGATGGTGCTCCTGGATCACGGGGAAGGGGTGATCTCCCACATCCAGTCGGGATTCAACTATTTCAACCCACACGGGCACGATGGGAGCAAAGAGCAGCGGCACACGGTCACCATCGTCGGGACGACCGGCAACCTCGGGCTGGTCGGGTACGACTGGGAGCCTCTCGGGGTCGACCTGGCCACTGCGAGCGACCCGAATGTTACGCGGTACGCGACGGAGAAAGGCGACTTCGTGTGGCCGATGGGGGCGTCGCTCGCCGCCGAGAGTCTGGCGACCGGCAGAGCCCTGTTGATCACCCCCGAACACGCGCTCCACGTGCTCGAGGTGATCCAGGCCGCCCGGGAATCTCAGGACACCGGTCGCCGAATCCGACTCCGGTCGTCGTTCGCCAGGCCGGTTGTGTCGTGACATGCGGTGCCAGAAGAGGCGCTTGACGCTGACGGCGCGTGTAGATTAGGGAATGATCGTCCACCTCGCCGGCGTTCACGTCACCGGAAGGGAGTGAATCATGCGACCCTGCATCGCCGTCGTACTCTTTCTTGTAGGCTCCCTCGCGTGTGGCGGCGAGAGTTTTCCCGGCGCACCCTCTGTCGCCGGAACGTGGATCGGCGACTACACCAGTTCGGCGAGCCCCGCTTCGATGTTTCAAGGTGTGCTACACCTGACCCAAAGTGGGACAACCGTCACCGGCACACTCACCACAAACGCCGGTAGGTCTGCCGACGTCTCTGCCACCCTGAACGGGCTCGAGCTGAGCGGAACGCTCACCTACACCGATGCCTGCACAGGATCTGCCACCACGACAGCCGATATCGTTCAGAGCGGAAGCCAGCTCACCGGCAGCTACTCATCTACCGACTGCTTAGGCCAAACGACGGGCGGCTACAGCCTCGTGAAGCAATGACGTGCACCAAGCCATTCCTGATCTTCGCCGTCTGTGCGGCGACGACCTCGCAGCGCCCGTCACACAGGCTCTTCAACGGTAGGGACCTCGCCGGCTGGCACGTCGACGTCCCGGCGGCGGACTCCAACGTGCGCCTCCGCAGTCCGTTCGTCGTGCGCAACGGGGTGCTCGTGAGCCTTGGCGAGCCCCGCGGGCATCTCCTCACCGATTCCAGCTACCGCGACTACCGGCTGGAGATTACATACCGCTTCGCCGCGGCGCCCGGGAACGCCGGTGTCTTGGTGCACGCGTCGACCCCTCGGGCCCTCTACGGGATGTTCCCGCGCTCCATCGAGGTGCAGATGGAGCACGGCAACGCCGGTGATTTCTGGTGCATCCTGGAAGACATCCACGTTCCCGACATGGAGCGTCGGCGCGGACCACCGGCGGAGTGGGGGACCACGGAGGGCAAGGCACGGCGCATCCGCAACCTGACCGACGACTCCGAGAAGCCTGTCGGCGAGTGGAACGCCATGGTGATCGAGGCTGTCGGCCGCTCGATCAGAGTCTGGGTCAATGGCGACCTGGTGAATGACGGCTCGGACGCGACCGCCAGTCACGGCCGGATCGCTCTGCAGTCGGAAGGGTCCGAGGTCGAGTTCCGGAACCTCTCGCTGACCTCGATCAGCAAGCTGACCATCACGCGTTGAGGCGTCCGTTCGGTGACGTCATCGCATGGGTCAATGTCGAGCTCACGAAGAACGCCGCCGAGATCGGCTACGCGCGCTTCCTCTACGCGGCGACGGAGATGAGCCTGAGGAGGGTCCCCTGAAACGCATCACGATCGTTCGAGTCGGCGGGTGGGCCCTCATTGGCGGCGCCGTTGCCTTCATGGCGGTCTTCTCCTTCCTCGCGGCCCGCTTCGATTATCCCGCCGTACTCGATGGTCCGGCGAGCACTGTCCTCCCCCGTCTCCTCGCGACCGGCACTCCCGGTCGTGCGGCGTGGGCGCTGTACGCGTTTTTGCCGCTCATCTGGCTTCCAGCTGGCGTCGGCGCGTATCGTGCCCTGCGACGCTTTTACCCGGGAGCCATGCTCCTTGCCATGCAATGCGCCGCTCTGGCCGCGGTCAGCATGATGCTCGGCCTCATGCGCTGGCCCAGTGTTCACTGGCACTTGGCGCAGCAACACGCAACGGCCACAGCGGAACAGCAGCAGGTCATCGCGGCCGTGTTCGACGGCCTGAACACCTACTTGGGCAACTACATCGGCGAGTTCTTGGGCGAGTTGAGCTTCAACATGTTCTTCCTGCTGTCGAGCTGGACGCTGTTGCGGTTCCGTGCGACGCCGCCGTGGGTTGCGGTCGCCGGGCTCGCCGTCGCAGGCGCCGGCTTCGTCGGCATGTTCCGCAACGTCACGGTCGCCGTGGGCTCCGTTGCGGCTATCAACAACTATCTGCTCCCGCTCTGGATGATCGTTTTCGGTGTGGTGTTGATCCGCCACCCTGTGCCGGACGCCCAGGCCGCAGGGAGCGTGACGTGATTCTGCTCGCGCTGCTCCTGCAACTGCCGGAGTCTCTCCCGCCCAAGCCGGCGGCGCCGCCCGCGGCCTGGCGCAGCCTGATCGGCGCGTACGCATCGGAACACGACACCCTGTATGTCTATGAGGATCGCGGTGTGCTCGTCGCTCTCGTGACCCCGTTCGCCCCCGCCCGCCCCGCCCGCCCCGCCCGCCCCACCCGCCTGACCCAGGCGTCGGAGTCGGTGTTCACCTTCACGGGTCGCGGGCCGTACGACGCCGACCGGATTGTCTTCCGCCCGGGCGCCATCCAGACGGGGCGTGTCGCGTGGCGGCGGTTACAGCTCGGGCCCGCGGACGGCCTGCAGCTCCGGCTCGAGCCCGTCCGATCCGTCGCGCAGCTGCTCCTGGCGGATCGCGGGCTGCCGGCGCCCGCGGAGAGCGGCGCGTTCCTGACGCCGGACCTGGTGGAGCCCGCCGCTCTCGATGCGCGCGTCCGGCTGGACATCCGCTACGCGACGACGAACAATTTCCTCGGGAGCGTCTTCTACGGCTCGGCCCACGCCTTCCTACAGCGGCCCGCCGCCCTCGCCATCGTGCGGGCGGCGCGGGCGCTCCGGCCGCTCGGTTACGGGATCCTGATCCACGACGCCTATCGGCCGTGGTACGTGACGAAAGTCTTCTGGGACGCGACGCCACCGGCGTCGCGCTGGCTCGTGGCCGACCCGTCCCAGGGCTCAAAGCACAATCGCGGGGCGGCGGTGGACGTCACCTTGTACGAGCTCGCGACCGGCGCGCCGGTCGAGATGCCGTCCACGTATGACGAAGCGACGCCGCGGGCGCGCGCCGATTTCCCCGGCGGCACGACTCGGCAGCGCTGGCACCGCGCCTTGCTGCGCCGAGTGCTGGAGGCCGAGGGGTTCACCGCGAACCCGAGCGAGTGGTGGCATTTTGATTTTCGGGATTGGCAGCGGTATCCCATCCTGAACAAGCCGTTCGAAGAACTTGTCAAGTAAGCGGGGGACCCGCTATCAGTGCGCCGGCTCTCGAACCTGATGCAGGGTGTTGATCGCGGGATTGTCCAGGGTTTGCACGATCCCCCGGGGCCAGCGGATCTCGATCCGGTCGACCTTGCTCCGGTCGCCGAGACCGAAGTGCAGCACCCGGCTCGAGTGGGACAGGTAGCCGCCCGCCGGGTTCACTTGCCGGACCATCACGGTCTTCCCGGCCCAGAGGCGAACCACGGCGCCGATCGCATCCCGGTTGCTTTTGGTGCCCGTCAGGCGGAAGGCCACATAGTTCTGTCGGGGAAACCGGTTGGCGAAATAGTACGGGGGGCCATTGAAGTTGTTGGCCACGAGCTCGAGCCGGCCGTCGCCGTCGAAATCGGCCACGACGGCGCTGCGCGAGCTCCGCGCAGCCTGCTGGCCCGCGACGCGCTCTTCCAGGTAGATGCCGCCGGTCGGTGGCTCGATGCCCAGGGTGGCGGCCCGGTCGCGGAACGTGCCGTCGCCGTTGTTCATCATCAGTGGGTCGGGCCAGTAGGAGTACGGATAGCCCATGCCTGAGGGGATGAACACATCCTCGTGGCCGTCATTGTCGAAGTCTCCGGTGGCCACACCCCAGGGCCAGAGTGTCTCCAGGCCCGCCGCGACGGCGGTCTCGGTGAATTGCCCGTGGCCGAGATTGCGGTACAGGGCATTGCCGAACAGCAGCGCGTCGAAATCCTCGCCCTGCCTCGCGAACATGGCGCGCTGGATCTGGATAAAGCCCGGGGCCTCCTCGTCCACCGTCGGACCCTTCGGGGAACGGAACCGCCGATGTTGCACCTGTCGCGCGACGTCGAGCGAGAGGTGACGGGCATCGACCCCCATCCACATGTCCGAGTGCATGTCCACCACGAAGAGATCGAGCCGTCCGTCGCCGTCGTAGTCGAACACCTTACAGCCGATCGCTCCGTACGGTGTCCGCCCGAGCGTCTGTGCGGTGACGTCGGTGAAGGTGCCGTGACCGGTGTTCCGATACAGCTGACCCCGGCCGACCATGCTCGGCACGAACAGGTCGAGGAAGCCATCCTCGTCGTAGTCGAAGACGGCGGCGTCCCCGGCCCAGCCGCGACCCCGGAGACCGGCGCGGTCGGTGATGTCGGTGAAGGTCCCGTCGCCGTTGTTGCGATAGAGGACGTTGGCTTCCTTGGGACTCGTCAGCAGACTGGAGAGGTCGGGCTTGCCCTCGAAGCTCCCCGTCGCGGAATCAAAGACGTCGGTGGTCCAGTGCGCCGTGTTGGTGAGAAACAGATCCAGGTCGCCGTCGTTGTCGTAATCGAAGAACACCGGGGCTTGCGAGTGGCCGACGTGGCTCAACCCCGCGGCCACGGTGACGTCTTCGAAGGTGCCGTCCCCGCGGTTGCGCCACAGCACGTTGCCGCCTCGCGTGGTGGTCACGAACAGGTCTTCCCAGCCGTCGTTGTCGTAATCGGCGAACGTGGCCCCGACGGAGATCCGGTCGGCGAGGGCTACCCCCGCCTGGGCCGTGACGTCGACGAACGAGCCGTCGCCCCGGTTGCGGTAGAGGGCGTTCGGCCCGAGCTGGTTGAGAAAGTAGATGTCCTCGTGGCCATCGTTGTCGTAATCGCCGACCGCCAGGCCCGAGCCGTGATCATACAAGTTGATGCGGAACCGCTCGCCCTGTTCTTTGGGCAGGTAGTGCATCCGAAACGCGATCCCGGCTTCCTTGGCGCGCTCCTGAAACCCCGACTCTCCGGCGGGTGCCCTGGTCGCGGGGCTCGTGTGCCGAACCCGGATGACATACCCGGCGATCAGCAGCGCCACGACGACCCCGACCGCGAGCGCCGGCGTGGCGGCGGGCCGCTTAGCCTCGTCTGACATGTTCGGCATGCTCCGTAAGAGAAAGGCCTCGCGCGTAATCGAAAGCTAGTCCCCCGATGCGATCCCATCACCTTGCGCCCGCGACCATCGCACCCGCAGCTTAGGCGCGGTCCATTCGACGCCGTGCCCACCCCATCCCGGAGTGCCGGCCCCGATGAGCTCACAGCGTTCACTGAACCCCCAGCCCCGCAGCGCCGTCGAGGTGGTGCAACGCTTCAACGACGCCTTCAATCGCCATGACGTCGACGCCGTCATGAGGCTCATGAGCGACGACTGCGCGTTTGAGAATACTCGGCCTCAGCCGGACGGTGAACGTCTTGAGGGGCAGAATCGCGTGAGAGCGTTCTGGGAGCAATTCTTTGCCCGCTCACCCGACGCCCACTTCGACACCGAAGAGATATTCGCAGCCGGCGACCGGTGCGTCGTGCGCTGGGTGTATTCCTGGGTGAAGGAGGGGAAACGCGGCCATGTCCGCGGCGTCGACATTTTTCGTGTGCGTGAGGGGCAAGTCGCCGAGAAGCTATCCTACGTCAAAGGGTGACTGCGCGTGGACCTTCGGCCGCTCAGCCCATCCGACGATGAGCTGCTCAGCTCCCTGGAGCAGCAAGATGACGTGTGGGAGTTTATCGGCATCCTGCCATTGCCGGATGAGGAGGATCCCCACCACCTGTTCGCGATCATCGATGGTCAGGCGAGTGTGGGAGTCGCAGGGCTCGCCCGGTCTCGAGCACTCGACGGAACCGATTTCGAGCTGCTCTGCGCCTTGAGATCGGAAGCACAAGGGCGGGGCTTTGCGAAGCAGGCGTGCAAGCTCGTCATGGCGTGGGCCTTCGACACCGTCAAACTGGAGCGCATCATCGCGTGCATCGGTGACGGGAATGACGGAGCGCGCTCCATCGCGACCAAGCTCGGCATGACGGCGTTGTGTAGCGGGCCTCCAGGCACAACCGTGTACGTCAAGCATCGGGAGGAGTCCGGCCTCACGCGCGCATGAAGCCGGCGGGGCGGATGTCGTCGCCCGGGGCCCATGGCATCCCCCGTTCGCAACACCACCGATTCGACAGTTCCGTCGCATTGGACAGTTCCGTCGCAATGTATTAGGTTGCGGCGTCTTCCGACCTCGACGCCGGTAGCAGGGACGTTCAGTTGACGATGACCTCGCCTCCCGTGGAGGAAAAGGGATTTCGGCAGCTACTCGACGCTGCCCCCGATGCCATGGTCGTTGTCGACCCGGGGGGGAGCGTCGTGGCGCTGAATCGGGTGGCCGAGCGACTCCTCGGATGGACCGAGGCCGAGCTCCGGGGCGAGCCGGTGAGCCGGTTCATTCCCCCTCGCTTCCAGCAAGCCATTGAATGGCACCGCGAATGGCACCGCGCCAGCGATGGCGCGTCGCCGGAGATCCCACCGCAGGGCGCCGCGGTCAGCCTCTTCGCTCGGCGACGGGACGGGCGCGAGTTTCCGTTGGAAATCCATCGCAGCCCCCTCGGTCCCGGCGACGACGCGCTCCTGTTGGTGACGATGCGCGATCTCACCGAGTGGCGGGGCGTGCAGGAGAGCCTGTTCCGCCAGAAAGAGCAAGCCGTCGGCACCCTGGCCTCGATCGCGGACGCCGTCGTCACGACCGACGTGGCGGGAACGATCACGTATCTGAATCCCACCGCCGAGCGGCTCACCGGGTGGCGCATCACGGAAGCGCTGGGGCAGCCCCTGGACACCGTCCTCACGCTCATCTCCGAGGCGACGCGGCAGCCGATTGAGAACATCCCCGCCCGCTGTGTCCGCGAAGGGCGCGCGGTAGACCTGGTCGACGGCGCGCTCTTGCTGCGCCGCGATGGGACGGAAGTGCCGATCGGAGACTCGGCGGCCCCGCTCCGCGACCGCCACGGGACGACGACCGGGGTGGTCCTGATCTTTCACGACGTGACGGAGCGGCGGCGGGTGGCCCGCAAACTCTCGCACAAAGCCACGCACGATGCCCTCACGGGCCTGGTCAGCCGGAAAGCGTTCGAGGACCGCCTGGCGCGGGTGCTGGCGGAGGCCGCGGCCGGTGTGGCGGGGCACGCGCTGTGCTACCTGGACCTCGACCGATTCAAGGTCGTGAACGATACCTGCGGGCACGAGGCCGGGGATGACCTCCTCCGTACGGTCGGCCGCCTGCTGGGTGGTCGGTTGCGCAGCCGCGACACGGTCGGGCGCCTCGGCGGCGACGAATTCGGCGTCCTGCTGGAAAAATGTTCGTTGGCCAAGGCGGAGGAAATCGCTGGGAAGCTCCAGCGCGCGATCACGAACTTCCGGTACGTGTGGGAGGAGCGGAGCTTCTCGCTGGGCGTCAGCATCGGCGTCGTCCCGATCACCGCGGCGAGCGGACGCACGGCGGACGTCCTGCGCACCGCCGATGAGGCCTGTTACGCCGCCAAGGGCGCCGGCGGCAACCGCGTCCATCTCGCGCAGCCGGGGGTGGCCCCGGAGGTCCAGCGGGAGGTGGAGAGCCGACGCCTCGCGCGCCTGACCCGGGCGGTGGACGAAGGTCGCTTTCAGCTGTACGCGCAAGCGATCGTCCCCCTGGCACCGCAGCGGCCGGCCCGTCCCCGGTGCGAGATTCTGCTGCGCCTGCCGGACGGGCATGGAGGTGTGGAAGCCCCCGCGGCGTTCCTCCCGCATGCCGAGCGCTACCACCTCATGCCGTCGATCGACCGCTGGGTCGTGGGCCACACGACCGCACTCCTGGGGCAGTGGCAGCAGGACCACCCGGAGTGCGAGCTGCCCCTGTGCTCGATCAACCTCAGCGTTTCCTCCCTGGACGATGCGGACCTGGTCGCCGCCGTGCGAGCGTCGTTGGCGCAGCACCAGCTTCCGCCGGACGCCCTGTGTTTCGAGATCGCCGAAGCCGCCACCCTCGGGAACTTCGCCCAGCTGGTACGCCTCATCGCCGAGATCCGGGCGACGGGCTGCGGCGTCGGGCTGGACAACTTCGGCAACAGCCTGGCCTCGTTCGCCCACCTCAAGGCGCTGTCGCTCGATTTCGTCAAGATCGGCGGGCACTACGTCCGGGGCGTCGCCGACGACCCCGTGTACGGCACGCTCGTGAGCACCGTCAACGAGATCGGCCGCATCATGGGCATCGCCACGATCGCCGAGGAGGTGGAAAGCGAAGCCATTCTGGAAAAGCTGCGCGGCCTCGGGGTGGGGTACGCGCAGGGGTATGCCGTGGCCTCGCCGGCGCCGCTCGAGGACGCGGCGGGAGACGTGGCCCTCCCCTGTGTTCGCCGATCAGCGTGACGCGACGGTTGCTGTCCGTTCGAGCCGCGCCGACCCACCTGTGATGAACCTCAACATGACAAGCGACCGAGCGGCGCGAGCCGCGCCGCCACCCGGCGGTCGCGTCGCCGCGGGCCTGCGCGGATTCGGGCCGCTCGGCATCCTCGCGATCCTGGTCATCCTCCTCGCCGGCAACTATCCCGTTGCGCCGCTCGGCGCCGTTCTGGTGCTCGTGTGGGTCCGGTGGTCGCGCACGCCGTGGCGCGAGATCGGCTATGTCCGGCCCAGGAGCTGGAGCCGCGACCTGGTCGTCGGTATCGCGTTGGGCATCGCGCTCAAATTCCTGATGAAGGCGATCGTGATGCCGCTGCTCGGTGCCGACCCGATCAATCAGCCGTTCCATTACCTGGCCGGAAACCGGGCGGCGCTCCCAGGAGCCGTGTACGCCATGATTGTCGGCGCGGGCTTCGGAGAGGAGACCGTCTTCCGAGGCTACCTGTTCGAACGCCTCGGCAAGCTGCTCGGCCCCGGCGCTGCGGCTAGGCCCCTCATTGTCGTCTTCACCTCCGCCGTGTTTGGAGTGGGCCACTACTCGCTCCAGGGGCTCGCCGGCGTCGAACAGGCCTCGATCACCGGGCTCGTATTCGGAACCATCGTGGCGATCACCGGCCGGATCTGGATACCGATGTTTGCACATGCGGCGTTCGACCTGACCGCGCTCGGGATCATTTACTGGAATCTCGAATTCGGCGTGGCCCACCTCCTCTTCAAATAGGCCGTCAGCCCGTGACGCTCTTCGAGGCCTCGTCCCAAGGCACCAGCTCGTCCGAGGGATCGGTTGGTCTGAAAGAAATGGCCTCATGGCGAAAGTGAAAATCGGGATCATCGGCTCACGCTTTCAGGCGCACTGCATCGCGGGGGCCGTGGAAGCCATCCCAGAGGAGGGCGAGGTCGTCGCCGTGGCCTCGCCGACCACGACACACGCGGCCGACTTCGCGACGCGGCACGGCATCCCCCGCTCGTATACCGACTACCGCGACCTGCTACGCGATCCCGACGTCGAGATGATCTCGATCACGGCGCCCAATCGGCTGCACGCGCAGATGACGATCGACGCCGCCAAGGCCGGCAAGCACGTGGTGTGCGAGAAACCGTTGTGCCTGACGATCGAAGAAGCCGACGAGATGATCGACGCGTGCCGGAAGGCGGGCGTGCTCCTCCTTTACGCCGAAGAGCTGTTCTTCGCGCCAAAATACGTGAAAGCGAAACAGCTGGCGGACGAAGGTGCATTCGGTCGCGTGCATTTGGTGAAGCAGGGTGAGAAGCACTCGGGTCCACACGCGGAGTGGTTCTGGGACGTGGAGCAGTCGGGCGGCGGCGCGGTCATGGACCTGGGGTGTCATGGGATCGCATTCTGCTGGTGGTTCCTCGGCAAACCGAAGATCAAGAGCGTCTATTCTCAAATGGCGACGCAGGTGCACCACGCGCGCACGCAGGGCGACGACGAAGCGGTCACGATCATGGAATTCGAGAACGGCGCCGTCGGGCTGGTCGAAAGCAGCTGGAACCGGCTCGGCGGGATGGACGACTGCATCGAGGTGTTCGGCGACAAGGGGCAGACTTACGCCGACCTGCTGATGGGCAACGCGCTCCCGACGTACTCCGAGGCGGGGTTCGGCTACGCGGTGGAAAAGGCGGCGACGACCAGAGGGTGGACGTATCCCGTGTTCGAGGAGCACTGGAACTACGGCTTCCCCCAAGAGATGCGGCACTTCGCGCGCTGCGTGCGCGGCACGGAGACGCCGATCTCCGACGGCGAAACCGGACGCGTGGTGCTAGAAGTCCTCTATGCCGCGTACGCGTCGGCCGGACTGGGCCGAAAGGTCATGCTGCCGTTCCGCCCCAAGGGCATCGCGAAGCCGATCGACCTGTGGAAGGCGCCGGAACGCGCCAAGGCGGCGCTCTAAATGGACATCCTCACGATCAGCTCCTGACAGTCTTCGACGCCTCGTCCCAAGACACGGCGCTCTTCCGAAAGTACGACTCATTCGCCATGTGGCAGGCCAGCGCCGCGTGGTGACCGAACACGGCATCTTCGACCACAGGTTTGCGGGTGCGCACGGCCTCGAAGAACGTCCACAGGTGCGGCCGCACGTCGTCGAAGTCGGGCCCGGTGAATGAGATCGTCTCGGTCAGCGGCTCCTGGCCCAGCTTGGGATCGTTCTCTTGGTGCCATTTCTGGACGTACGCTTCCCGCATTGCCCGCGGGAAGCTGCCGGAATAGTAGCTGGGGTACGTATCTTTGCCGACTTGCGGCGCGAAGGTCAGGCTGGATCCGGTTACCTCCAGAACGCCCTTCGATCCCTGGATGCGGTAGGCCTCCGGCATCTCCGTCCCCAGGTTCAGGCGCATGTACACCGGCAGCTCGCCATAGTAATAGAGCACGGCGTGCACGTCGGGCATGTTGCGACCGTCCTTCCAGCGCCGGATGCCGCCAACCGCCGACGCCTGCTTGGGCGGCTCATTGAGCCCCACCATGAACATCATGCCGCTGATCAAGTGGACCAACAGGTCGCCAGCGACTCCGGTGCCGTATTCCTTCCAGCAGCGCCAGCGCGCGAAGATGTTGGGATCGAACGCGCGTTTGGGGACCGCGCCCTGCCAGGTGTCCCAGTCCAGCGTCCGAGGCGACAGGTCGGGCGGTGGCGGATACTGCCACGCCCCGTTGGGATCGTTTCGCCCCAACCATCCTTCGACGAGCATCAAGTCGCCCAGCGTCCCCTGCGAGATCAGTTCTCTGGCCTTGGCGCAGATCTGGGAACTGACGCGCTGCGAGCCGATCTGCACGATACGTCCGGTCTTCTTCGCCGCGTCGACCATGGCTACACCGTCGGCCGGGCTGTGCGACATCGGCTTCTCGCAGTAGATGTCCTTGCCCGCGCTCACCGCGTCCACCACTACCTGCTTGTGCCAGTGATCGGGAACCGCCGCCACGATGCAGTCGATGGTCTTGTCGTCCAGCAGTGTCTGATAGCGGCGGGTGACCGGCAGATCCGCCCGCACGATCTCCCGGGCCAACGTGTGTCGGCCGTCGTACAGGTCACTCGCGGCCGCGCATTCGACCCCCGGCAGTCCGATCGATTGGGCCAGCAACCCGGATCCCTGCATGCCGACGCCGATCATGCCGAAGCGGACCCGGTCACTGGCAGTAACGACCGCCGGAGCGGTTGTGAGATTGTGCGGGAGCGGCGCCATGGTCGTCGCGGCAAGCGATGCGCCGGCGGCAGCGGCACTCATGCCTAGGAATTCACGGCGCGAACAGTTGTTCCGTTTCACGGTGTCTCCCCATGTCACGTGAGTTGACCTGTCTTGCACAGGTGCAGCGTCGGCCTATTATGCTCCTGGACCGAGCGGCACGATAGGGTGGCGCCCGCAGCTGGAGCGCGGTCCGTGCATCAGTTTGAAACGAGTGCGAGCGGCGTCGCCCGGTCCGCGGCCGCGCCGCCTCCTTGCGCCCGCCGCCCCTGCGCCCGCAGCTTAAGCGCCGTGCGTCTGGCAGTCACCATGACCGCGATGGCGAGCACCCTGCTCGCGTGCAGCACCGCCACCCGGCAGGCGCCAGCGGCCGACGTGCGGCCTGCCTACACGGCGGCCGACGTGCACTTCGTGGCCGGGATGATTGGCCACCACGCCCAGGCCATCCAAATGGCCAGCTGGGCGCCGTCGCACGGAGCCAGCGGGTCCGTGCGGGTGCTGTGCGAACGTATCGTCGTGGCACAAAACGACGAAATTGCCTTCGCGCAGCGCTGGCTGCGCGAGCACAACGAGTTCGTGCCCCCCGCCGACCCGCGCGGCCACCTGATGCCCGGTATGGACCAGCCGATGCTCATGCCCGGCATGCTGACCCCAGAGCAGATGGCCCAGCTCGACGCCGCGCGCGGCGCCGAGTTCGACCGCCTGTTCCTCACGTTCATGATCCAGCACCACCAGGGCGCGATCACCATGGTCGAGCAACTGCTCCGCGCCCCGGGCGCGGCCCAGGACGGCCCGGTGTTCCGGTTCGCCGCCGACGTGAACGCCGACCAGACCACCGAAATTAGCCGGATGAACCGCATGCTCGATGCCCTCAAACGGAGCCCTCTGTGAAACCCGCATCGTTATCCTCGTCGCTCGCTATCGCAGCGCTGGCCCTCGCGGCGTGCGCCACGTCGAAGGTCAACATGTCCACCACGGCGCCCAGCCCCGATCCCCGGGTGGGGCTCCGCGCCGGCTGGATGAACGCGGCCGAGGCCGCCTGGAACGTCCGCCTCGTGTCGACCACGCCGCCTTCCCCCGACTTCATCAACCGGAGCACACCGGGTGACTTCCAGTTCATCAACTCCGACCTGTCGTTCACCGGACCCTACGTCTTTCAGGGCAACTTCTCCGGGGTCCAGGTCTGGGACATCTCCAATCCCCGGAGGCCGCGGTTGCACAAGACCTTCGTCTGCCCGGGATCGCAAAGCGACGTCTCCGTCTACCGCAAGCTGTTGTTCGTGTCCGGCGAGGCCCTGAACGGGCGTACCGATTGCGGCACGCAGGGCGTCACCGATACCGTGAGCCACGACCGGCTGCGCGGCATCCGCATCTTCGACATCACCGACATCGCGAATCCGCGCCACATCACCGACGTGCAGACCTGCCGGGGCTCGCACACGCACACCGTCGTGACGTCTCCGACCGACACCGCGAACGTCTACATCTATGTGTCGGGGTCGGCGCCGGTCCGGTCACCCAACGAGCTGGCGGGGTGCTCCGACGCGCCCCCGGACTCGAACCCGAACAGCGCACTGTTCCGGATCGAGGTCATCCAGGTGCCGCTGGCTCACCCGGAGCAGGCGCGGATCGTCAGTTCGCCCCGAATCTTCCAGGATCTCGCCGTGCCCGCCCGGCACGGTGAGGCCCCCGAGGACGCCGCCGCCTTCCGGCGGAGCGTCGACTCGGCGCGGACACACGGCGGGTTCGTCGCCACCGTCGGGGACGGGCAGGTCGTCATCCTGGGGCCCGGGTTCATCCGGGGGCAGCTCGATAGCCTCGTGAAGGCGCGCGGGGGAACCGGCGCCGCGACCGCCGCCGACACGGCGACGTTGCGCACCAACCTGCAGGAGATCGTGACCCGCCGCGTCGAGGCGAATCGCCGGCGGCAGGGCCCGCCCACCGGCCCGACCCAGTGCCACGACATCACCGTGTATCCGGCCATCGGTCTCGCCGGGGGCGCGTGCGGGGGATACGGTCTGTTGCTCGATATCCGCGACGTCGCCAATCCGAAGCGGATCGCCGCCGTCGCCGACTCGAACTTCTCGTTCTGGCATTCGGCGACGTTCAATAACGACGGCACCAAGATCCTGTTCACCGATGAGTGGGGCGGCGGCCTGCAGCCGCGCTGCCGCGTGACGGACAAGCCCGAGTGGGGCGCGGACGCGATCTTCAACCTCGCGGGCACCACGATGACGTTCAAGAGCTACTACAAGCTGCCGGCCCCGCAGACGCCCAACGAGAACTGCGTGGCCCACAACGGCACACTGATCCCGATCCCCGGGCGCGACATCATGGCCCAGGGCTGGTATCAGGGGGGCATCTCCGTATTCGACTGGAGCGATCCGGCGCACCCCAAGGAGATCGCCTTTTTCGACCGCGGCCCGATGGACTCGACCAAGCTCGTCGGCGCCGGATCGTGGTCGGCCTATTGGTACAACGGCTACATCGTGAGCTCCGAGATTTCGCGTGGGCTCGACATCTTCGAGCTCGAGCCCAGCGGGTTCCTGTCGCAAAACGAGATCGACGCCGCGAAGCTGGTGCATTTCGACTACCTGAACGCGCAGGATCAGCAGCAGCTGGTGTGGCCCGCGAGCTTCGTGGTCGCGCGCGCCTACCTGGACCAGCTGGCACGCTCGAACGGCTTGGCGCCGGACAAACTGGCGGCCGCGCGGAGCGCCCTCGCCCGCGCCGAACGGCTTTCGGGGCAGCAGCGCCGGGATGCGCTGCAGCTGCTGGCGACGCAGCTGAGCAATGATGCGCAGGGATCTGCCGACCAGCCGAAGCTGCGGACACTCGCGGCGGCGATTCTCGACCTCGCCAACACACGCTGAGAGTCGAGGCTCGGGGAGAGGCGCAAACTGACATGGCGATGCGATCGCAGCGATGGGTCCGCGGGTGCGCGCGGCGGATATGTCTCCTGTTGGCGCTCGGCTGCACGCCGCACGACGCACCGTCCAAGGCACCACGCGCCGACGCGTCCGTAGCGGCGCCCGACAGCTTCCTCGTCGCGCTCACGACCAACCGGGGCCGTGTCGCGATGGTCGTGCATCGCGCCTGGGCGCCGCGGGGCGCCGATCGATTCTACGAGCTCGTCCGGGCCGGCTTTTTCGACGGGGCGCGCTTCTTCCGGGTGGTCCGCGGGTTCGTCGCCCAGTTCGGACTGCCTGCCGACCCGCGGCGGGGCCAGGCGTGGTCGGCAAAACCGATCCCGGATGATCCGGTGCGGGGTTCCAATCGCCACGGCGCCGTCGCGTTCGCGAGCGCCGGACCGAACACCCGTTCCACGCAGCTGTTCATCAGTCTGGCCGACAACCCGCGGCTCGATACGTTCGGGGGCTACGGCTTTCCCCCCATCGGCGCGGTGGTGGAGGGGTTGGAGATCACCGACGCCCTGAACGGGCAGTACGGCGAAGCTCCCTCGCAGGACCTGATCCGACAGGAGGGCAACGCCTACCTGACGCGTGCGTTCCCGAAACTCGACTACATTCAAAGAGCGCAGGTGGAGCGCGAATGGCGCTGACCGACCCATTGCGTACGGCCGGCCGGTCCGCGCACCTTATCCGTTGCCCCTGAGCGACCTCCCGGCCGGGCCCCAGCCGGGAGACTCCCCAGACGAGGAGCCGTGAACATGGCCAAAGGCGAAGAGCGCAAACTGGCCGCGTTGGCGAAGAAGAACGCCGCCAAGGCGGCGAAGGCGAAGCCCAACCGTCGACGCCAGTACGACGACACGCTCCCTCCGGAGCAGGAGGAGGACGTGGACTTGCGCGACTTCTTTTCGGAGATGAAGAAGCGCGAGTTCTAGGCCGTACCCGGGCGCGCTCCAGCGCGCCCGGATTGACCCGCCCGGACCGCTTGGCTAAGTTGTTGCGCGATGCCGACCTACGAGTATAAGTGCCCAGCCGGGCACAGCTTCGAGAAGTTCTATCCGACCATGAAAAACAGTCGGCGCGTGAAGTGCCCCACCTGTGGCAAGCTGGCGGGGCGTCAAATCTCGGGCGGCGCCGGCTTGGTGTTCAAGGGCTCCGGCTTCTACATCACCGACTACAAGCGGGCGGGCGAGAAGCCGGAGCAGAAGGAGGAGGCGAAGCCCGCGCCCGAGTCGAAGCCCGGGACCGGGACGAAGCCCGGGCCGGAGTCGAAACCCGGGACGGAGTCGAAACCCGGGACGGAGTCGAAGTCCGCCGACAGCGTCAAGAAGAAAAACACATCCGGCGACAAGTGACCCCGCACGAGCTGATTCGTGCGGCGCTGATCGATGCCGCGGCGCGGCTGGGCGTCGCTGTGTCCGCAGCAGCGGTCGAGCTGGAGCGGCCGCGCGATCCCGCGCACGGCGACGTGGCTACGAATCTTGCCCTGACGCTCGCCAAGTCCCTCAAACAGAAGCCCCGAGCGGTCGCAGAGCGGCTCGTTGCGGGCCTCGAGCTGCCACAGGGTCTCGTGCGCAAGGTCGACGTTGCGGGACCGGGGTTCATCAACTTCCTGCTCGCCGAAGCCCAGCTCGCGAGCGTCCTCGAGACGGTGCTGGCCGCCAGCGACCACTACGGCCGGAGTGACGCGGGGCAGGGCAGGCCCGTAAACGTCGAGTTCGTCTCCGCCAATCCTACCGGTCCGCTGCACGTGGGCCATGGCCGTCAGGCGGCGCTGGGCGACGCGATCGCGTCGCTGCTCCAGTGGACGGGCTGGCGTGTGACGCGCGAGTTCTACTACAACGACGGCGGCACCCAGATCCTGAATCTGGCGCTGAGCGTGCAGGCGCGGATCCAGGAATTGCGCGGCCGCTCAGCGGCGCTTCCGGCGGGCGGCTACCACGGCGAGTACATCCGGGACATCGCCGAGCGCTACCTGGCCGCCCACCCGAAGGATCCAGAGGGAACGGACCTCGACCAAGTCCGGCGGTTCGCGGTGCACGAGCTTCGGCAGGAGCAGGACGCCGACCTGCAGGCCTTCGGCGTCACGTTCGACGTCTATTTCCTCGAGTCGTCGCTGTACGCGACCAGCAAAGTCGAGGAGACGATGCGGCGGCTGGTGGCCGCCGGGCACACCTATGAGCAGGACGGCGCGCTCTGGCTCAAGACGACGGACTTCGGCGACGACAAGGACCGCGTGATGCGCAAGCGCGCGGAGAAGGGCGGCGAGTACACCTATTTTCTGCCCGACGTCGCCTATCATGTCGACAAATGGCAGCGCGGGTTCGCGCGGGCCATCAACGTCCAGGGCGCAGACCACCACAGCACGGTGACGCGCGTGCGCATCGGGCTCCAGGCGCTCGAAATGGGCATCCCGCCGGGCTACCCCGAGTACGTGCTGCACCAGATGGTCACGGTGATGAAAGGCGGCGCCGAGATGAAGATCTCCAAGCGCGCCGGGAGCTACATGACCGTGCGGGAGCTCGTCGACGAGGTGGGGCGCGACGCCGTGCGCTACTTCTTCCTGATGCGCCGGGGGGACTCGCAGCTGGTGTTCGACGTGGACCTCGCAAAGAGTCAGACCGAGGAGAACCCCGTCTTCTACGTCCAGATGGCGCACGCGCGGTTGAGCGGCATCTTCCGCGTCGCCGGGCGCCCGCCGGAAACCGCCTCCGCGAAGGGCGTGAATCTGTCGGCGCTGGACGAACCGGAGGAAGTCCTCTTGATGAAGGAGCTGGCCGACTTCCCGAGCCTCGTGGCGGGCGCCGCGGCCGCGCTCGAGCCGCACCGGGTCACCGGCTACCTTGAAGCGCTGGCCCGGATCGCCCACGCGTGGTATCACAAGTACCGCGTGCTCGGCGAGCCCGAGGAGGCGGCGCGCCTGGTGCTCGCGGCGGCGGTGCGCCAGGTGCTCGCCAACGGTCTTCACCTCTTGGGGATCAGCGCCCCGGATCGGATGTGACGTGAGTCTGCTCGTGGTGGGCTCGATCGCGCTCGACTCGGTGTACACGCCGTTCGGCGAGACGGCCGACGCTCCCGGCGGCTCCGCGGTCTTTTTCGCCGCCGCGGGCGCGATCCTCCATCCCGTGCAGGTGGTGGGTGTGGTGGGGAGCGATTATCCCCTGGGGGCTCTCAAGGCGCTGGAGGCGCGCGGCGTGGATCTGTCGGGGGTGGAGCAGGCCGCGGGCGAGTCGTTCCGCTGGAAGGCGAAGTACTCCTACGATCTCGCGAGCCGCGAGACGCTCGAGACCCGGCTCGGCGTGTTCGCCCAATTCCGGCCCAAGCTACCGGAGCCGTTCCGCCACGCCCGCTACGCGTTCCTCGGCAACATCGACCCCGAGTTGCAGCTCGGCGTCCTCGACCAGGTCACGCATCCTGCGCTCGTGGCCTGCGATACCATGAACTATTGGATCCAGTCGAAGCGCGATCTCCTGCTCGAGCTGCTGCGCCACATCGACATCCTGATGGTGAACGACTCCGAAGCGCGCGAGCTGTCCGGCGACTGGAACATCTACCGCGCGGCACGCTGGGTGCTCGCGCATGGTCCCAAGATGACCGTCATCAAGCAGGGGGAGCACGGCGCGCTGCTCGTGAACCACGACACCACCTTCAAGGTCCCCGCCTACCCGCTCCAGGAGGTGTTCGATCCCACGGGCGCGGGGGATGCCTTCGCCGGGGGCTTCATGGCCTATCTCGCCTCGACCGACGACGTGACGCCCCCGAACCTGCGCCGCGCCATGGTGTACGGCGCGGCGATGGGCTCGTTCGCAGTGGAGGCCTTCGGCGTGCAAGGGCTCGCGACCGTCACCGTGGCGGACGTGCGCGCGCGGGTGCGCGCCTTCAAGGACCTCGTCCATTTCGAGCTGGACGAAGCGCCGCCGCGATGACCGACCGCTACGCCGCTGCCGGCGTCCGCCTCGACGCGGCCGACGCCGCGAAGCGCCGCATCGCGGCACTGGTGCGCACGACCCGTACCGGACTCGCGCTCGGCGAAATCGGCGCATTCGGCGGGATGGTGCGGGTGCCGCCCGGGTACGACCATCCGGTGCTCGTCCTTTCGACCGACGGCGTCGGCACCAAGGTGCTGGTCGCCGCGCGCGCCGGGATCCACGACACGGTGGGCGAGGATCTCGTGAACCACTGCGTGAACGACATTCTCGTGCACGGCGCCCGGCCGCTCGCGTTCCTCGACTACCTGGCCACCGCCGAGCTGGAGCCCGAGACCGCCGCGGCCGTCGTGGCGGGCGTGGCCCGCGGCTGCCGCGCCCATGAGATGACGCTCGCGGGCGGCGAGACGGCCCAGCTCCCCGACCTGTATCGGCCGGGGCACTACGACCTGGCGGGCACGATCGTCGGCGTGGTGGAGGAAACGAGGGCGCTGCACGGGGACCTGGTGCGCCCAAGTGACGTGTTGATCGGCTACGCGTCGAACGGACTGCACACCAACGGGTACACCCTGGCACGGCGCATCGTGTTCGATCGCCTGCGGCTCGACGTGCAGGACCCGTTTCCTGAGACCGACCGCACGGTGGCCCAGGTGTTGCTGGACGCGCACTGGAGTTACGTGGCGGCCGTGACCCCCGTCATCGCCCGGCTGCACGCGCTCGCGCATATCACCGGCGGTGGCATCCCCGCCAACCTGGCGCGCGTGCTGCCCGCGAGCTGTGACGCCGTGGTCGACGCGCGCGCGTGGTCGTGGCCGCCGGTGTTCCGCGTGCTGATGCGGGCGGGCGAAGTCTCGCTCGGGGAAATGCGCCGCGTATTCAATCTGGGTGTCGGGATGATCGCCGTCGCCGCCCGGGACGACACGGAAGCAGTGATCGCGGCGGCCAAGCGCGTCGGGGTCGACGCGTGGATGATCGGCGAGGTCCGGGCGGGGACCAGGGCCGTCAAATTCACCGAACGGTAGGAGGCGATATGCATCGCATCGTGATGACTTTGACAATGATGTTCGGCGCGGCCAGGCTCGCAGCGCAGGAGCCGCAGTGCGCCATGCCCAACCCGGACGCGACGGCGGCGTGCAACACCGCGGTCGATGCCATACGGGCGTTTCATCCACTCGCCGGCATGATCGTGAGCGGCGGGAATCCCGTCATCGGCACATCCGGCTCGCTGGGCGGCATCGGGCATCTCTCCCTCACCGCACGTGTCAACGCCATCAAGGCTGGGCTCCCGAACCCGGACTCGGCGAACGCGAGCTCAGTGCCGTCGAGCTTCCATGGCTACGTCCCGGCGCCCGTCGTGGAAGCCGCGGTCGGGCTGCTCCGGGGACGCGGCGGCTTTCTCTCGGTCGATGCCCTGGGCTCCGCGGTACTGCTGCCCACCAGCGGCATAGCCAGGCTGTCGGTCGACTCAAACGCGGCGCATGTCGGTGGCGCGGCTCTCGGGATCGGCTACGGCGCGCGGGTGGGGCTGCTCAAGGGGGGGTTCCCGATTCCAGCCCTGGCGCTGAGCTACATGCGCCGCACGCTGCCACGCATCCAATACGGCAACCTCGGTCCGACGTTCGGCACCGGGGACCAGTTCGAGTTCAGCATGGACCTGCGGGCCGACACCTACCGGGCGGTCGCAAGCTGGAAGTTCGTGCTGATCGATCTCGCCGCAGGGATCGGCGTCGATCATTACAGTTCCAGTCA
>Ga0184619_10000099_pt1 | contig 27076 bp, 22 predicted proteins | sample PLM0_60_b1_FD_133146 | JGI IMG/M metagenome (GOLD analysis project Ga0184619, IMG submission 133146) | Groundwater sediment microbial communities from an aquifer in East River, Colorado, USA - PLM0_60_b1 | ecosystem: Environmental > Terrestrial > Soil > Riparian zone | place: USA: East River...
GTAATGCGGCGATCGACTCCGCTTTGCATGATGCCGAACTCGGAAACGAGATGTCGATGGACCGGTTTGGTGGCGAGGGTGATGTCGGCCCCGGTCTGAATGTGCTGATGCAACAGCGTGCGAAAATCCATTCGGTAAAGCTGATCGCCGCTCAGGATCAGGTAATAATCGAACGGACGCTCGAGGAAGTAGCGCATATTCTGCCGGACCGCGTCGGCCGTGCCTTGATACCATTGCGAGCCCTCCGGCGTTTGTTGCGCCGCAAGAATATCGATGAAGCTGCGCGAGAAATTGTCGAACTTATAGCTTGCCTGGATATGTCGATGCAACGACATGCTGTTGAACTGCGTGAGCACGTAAATCGAGCGCAAGCCGGAGTTGAGGCAGTTGCTGATCGAAATATCGACGATGCGATATTTTCCGCCGAGCGGCACCGCCGGTTTCGCGCGGTCCTTGGTTAACGGAAATAAACGCGTGCCCGCGCCACCGCCCATGATGATGGCGAGCGTTCGTTGCGTCGTGCCGGGTGGAAGCGCCGGCGTCGTCGTTGACGAGGCCGATTGGGCCAAAGATGAATCGCGCCGCGGGCGGTTGTGTGTTGCCACATCTGCAATAACTCAGCGTCTGCGGTTTCCGGCAACTTTTTTGCTGTAGCCACCGCGCTGTGCGCAGTCTGAAGCGGGGTAGATCGGCCCGGCAACTGCCGGGGCGATGCTAACTAATTGCGGCCTCGCCGCCTGATTTTAGCATCGAGCCTGTCTGCGGGTTGCTACAATATCGCGCAAACGCTAGCTTCCCACCGCCCAATATGTGCGGAATTGTTGGTTACGTCGGGCGCTCCGAAGCCGCGCCGATTTTGCTCGATGGCTTGCGTCGCCTCGAATATCGCGGCTACGACTCAGCCGGCGTCGCCATTGTCGATGGAAATCATGTCGAGATGCGCAAATGCGCGGGACGCATCGCCGCGCTGGCAAAATTGATGTCGGAGAAGCCGCCATCTGGTTCATTCGGCATCAGTCACACGCGTTGGGCGACACATGGAAAGGTGAACGACGAAAATGCACACCCGCATTTTGATGCCAGTCGAAAAATCGCGCTCGTCCACAACGGCGTAATCGAAAATTATCAGGCGCTCAAGGAGCAGTTGATTCGCGACGGCGACAATGAGTTCCGCTCACAAACCGACACCGAAGTGCTCGCTCACCTGATCGGCAGCATTTATCAGCAGCTCGATGGCAAAGATTCCAAGGCCCGTCTCGTCAATGCCGTGCGGAGGGCTTTGAAACAAGTCATCGGCACCTATGGCATCGCGGTCGTGCACAGCGACATTCCCAATTTTCTCGTGGGCGCGCGACGCGGCAGCCCACTCGTGCTCGGCGTTGGCAAAGAGGAAAATTTCCTGGCCAGCGATGTGAGTGCGATCGTCGCGTACACGCGCGACGCAGTTTACTTAAATGACTTCGATGTCGTCGCCGTCGAGCGCGACAAATTTGAGATCAGTTCGCTGGCCGGCGAGACCGGCGATCATCAGGTCAGCAAGGTTGAGTTCACCACCGAAGACATCAAGAGAGGCGATTACCCGCATTACATGCTCAAAGAAATCTTTGAGCAACCGAACTCGGTGCGCGATGCGATGCGCGGCCGTCTGAGTCTGGAGGAATGCACCGCTAAACTTGGCGGATTGAATATGACGCCGGCGCAATTAAGCGATGTCGGCCGCGTCGTGTTGACTGGCTGCGGGACGGCGCTTCATGCTGGCATGGTCGGCGAATACTTGATCGAGCAGCTCGCCAACATCCCCACCGAGGTCGAACACGCGAGCGAATTTCGACATCGCAACCCCCCGATGACGCGCGACACTCTGGTGTTCGCTATCAGTCAGAGCGGCGAAACTGCCGACACGCTCGGCGCCCTGCACGAAAGCCGGCGCAAGGGTTATCGCACGCTCGGGATTTGCAACAACGTCGCCAGCACGATCGCGCGCGAGAGCGACGGCGGCGTTTACATGCACGCCGGACCGGAGATCGGCGTCGCCGCGACGAAATCATTTACATCCCAACTCGTCATTCTCACTCTCATCGGCTTGCTCCTCGGTCGGATGCGCAATCTTTCCACTGCAGAAGGAAGCCGGATTATTGCCGCACTCGAAACATTGCCAGAACAAATCGAGGAAGCGCTGGAGCTGAGCGATCAGATCAAAGCGATCGCAAAAAAATATGCCGATGTGAACGGGATGCTCTTCTTCGGGCGTCAATTCAATTTTCCCATTGCGCTCGAAGGCGCGCTGAAAATGAAAGAAATCACCTATCTCTTCGCCGAAGGCCATCCGAGCGCGGAGCTCAAGCACGGCATCATCGCGCTTATCCGCCCCGATCTTCCATCTATTTTCATCGCGCCCAATGACGCCGTCTTTTCCAAAAACCTGAACAACATCGAGCAAGTCAAAGCGCGCAAAGGCCCCATCATCGCGTTCACCAGTGGTAACGGAGCGAAGCAACTCAAAGGAATCGCGAACGAAATTATCTCGCTCCCAGACGTCCCGGATTGCCTGATGCCGATTCTCACTGTCATCCCGCTCCAGCTTCTCGCCTACCATCTCGCCGTCGCGCTCGGCCGCGACGTCGATAAACCGCGCAACCTCGCCAAGAGTGTGACGGTGGAATAGCACGCGCGCATTTCGCAGGTGGATCGAGCAGTCTCTTGCTCGATGCTAAAACTACGCGGCGAAGCCGCAATTAGTTAGCATCGCCCCGACAGCTGCCGGGCCGATCTACCCTAACCCCGCAGCTTAGGTTTGCAGTAAATTCTCCGCTCAGGCATCCTGGCGCACGTGCAACAAAACGAAGATTACGTGCTCCGAGCCCTGCAAGAGGTGGGACTGGTGACGCTCCCGCAGATTGAAAGCGCGCGCTCGCGCTTGAACGGCGCAAATAACGTTATCGATCGTTTGATCAAGGACGGCGTCGTTTCGGAATCGGATGTCTCGCGCACACTCGCCGGGCAGGCGCACATGGATTGGATCGACATTTCCTCGATGGTCATTCCGCCGGAGGTGATCAAACAGATCCGCGCCGAAGATGCGCGCCGGTTCAAAGTCGTTCCGGTGGCGTTCGGCGAGACCGGGCTGATCGTGGCCGTGAGCGATCCGCTCGATATCGACACCATCGACAGCCTCAGTTTTCTTTTGCAGCACGAGATCGAACTCGTTTGCACAAATCCGGAAAAAATCCGTGAGGCGCTCATCAAATACTACGGCACCGCCGATGAAGCCGTCGACATTCTCCAGAAACGACTCGGCGAAGATATCGATCTTGGCCTAGAAATCGGCGACGGCGCGGCCGCGGCGGAAGGCGATGAAACGGATGCACCCATTATTCGGATGGTGTCGATGTTGTTGATCGAAGCGCATCGCGTGGGCGCGAGCGACATTCATCTGGAACCGCTCGACAAAAAATTCCGTGTCCGTTTTCGCATCGACGGCGTCCTCCAGGAAATGCAAGCGCCGTCGAAACGTTTGCAGTCCGCCATCGTCAGTCGCCTCAAAATTATGACCGGCTCGATGAGCATTGCGGAAAAGCGGTTGCCGCAGGATGGGCGGATTCAGGTGAAGATCAAGAAGAAGCCAATCGATCTTCGCGTCTCAATCATCCCGACCAATCACGGCGAGAGCGTGGTTATGCGCGTGCTCGACAAATCGAGCCTCATGCCTGGCTTGCCCGAGCTCGGATTTTTTAGCGACGATCAGGAAACGTTCGAGCGTCTGATCAAACTTCCAGACGGCATTCTGCTTGTGACTGGCCCGACCGGTTCCGGGAAAACGAGCACCCTTTACGCCTGCTTGAATTACATTAGCAAACCCGACCGCAAGATCATCACGGTCGAAGAGCCGATCGAATATCAAATGAATGGGATCAACCAGGTGCAGGTAAATCCGGAAATCGGCATGACCTTTCCGGCCGCGCTGCGCTCGATCCTGCGGCAGGCGCCTAATGTCATCATGATTGGCGAGATTCGCGACCTCGAGACCGCGAACATCGCCACGGCCGCGAGCCTCACCGGCCATCTCGTTTTCAGCACTCTCCACACCAATGATGCGCCTTCCGCGGTCGCGCGGTTGGTTGATATCGGCGTGCAGCCGTTTCTCATCGCTTCCTCAGTGCGCGCGATCATGGCGCAACGACTTCTTAGGCGTCTTTGCACCGACTGCAAACGACCGGGCGAACTGAGCGAGACGGAATTGCGCGCGCTCCGGATTGAGCCGGGCCAACTCCGTGAAGCGCAGGTGATGAAACCGGTCGGATGCGAACAATGCCGGACGACCGGTTACAAAGGCCGGATGGGCATCTTCGAGATTTTCGTGATCGACGACGAAGTCCGGCACATGATCAACAAGCGCGGCGCGACTCTGCTCCTGCGACAACGCGCGCGCGAACTCGGCATGCGCACCTTGCGCGAAGATGGCGTGCGAAAAGTTTTGGCCGGCCTCACTTCAGCAGAAGAAGTGATTTCAATTACAATCGCAGACGTGAGCTAATCCATTTATCGACTTACTGATTTTAACGAATGAACGATTACAAAAAGGTCTTCAAATCGCTAAATCATTAAGTCGCTCAATCGTTAATTGATTTCATGAACAATAAACAGGTCGCTGAGCTTTTTATCGGGCAACACGTGTTGCAGCCGTCGCAGGCCGATGACGTTCTCAACGAAGCACAGCTCAATGGCAAAACTATCGCTCAGGCCATGGTCGATGGCGGCTTTGTCGATGAGCGCGGCTTTTACCAAACCATCGCTGATGGGCTCGGGACGGAATATGTCGATCTTAGCGAAAAGGAAATCGCGCCGAAAATTGTGCGCTTGATTCCGAGCGGGCTGGCCCGGTTGCATCGCGCGCTTCCGATTGGAATGAGTGGACACACACTGCGCGTCGCACTGGTTGATCCACTCGATCTCCGCGCGGCGGAGGACCTCCGCTTTGCCTTGGGCAAGGATGTCGATGTTGTGGTTGCGCCCGCCGAGCAAATCGAAGATCGAATCAAACAGTATTACGGCGCCGACACGTCGAGCATGGAGGAAATCCTCAAACAGCTCGGCGAAGCGGGCGAACTGTTGCAATTGCGCAAGGGAGACGGGGCCGCCGCGGTTGAAGCAGAGGCGAATGCAACCCCGATCATTCGCTTTGTCGATCTAATTTTGTATCAAGCGATCCAGGACCGCGCGAGCGATATTCACTTCGAGCCGTTCGAAAACGAATTCAAAATCCGCTATCGCGTCGATGGCGCGCTTTACGAAATGTCGCCGCCGCCGCGCCATCTCGCGCTCCCGGTCATCTCACGCGTCAAAGTGATGGCGAACATGAACATTGCCGAGCGGCGTCTGCCGCAGGATGGCCGCATTCAAAAGAATATCGCCGGACGCCCGGTCGATCTTCGCGTTTCAACCTTGCCGACGCAATTCGGCGAGAGCCTCGTTTTGCGCGTGCTTGATCGCACCACCGTGAATCTCGATCTCGAAATGCTCGGCATGCCCGATTACATCCACGATTACATTTGCAAAGTCATCCAGCGGCCGAATGGAATTTTCATTGCGACCGGCCCAACCGGTTCGGGAAAAACGACGACGCTTTATTCCTGTCTGCGCAAGATCAACACGATCGATTCCAAATTGCTCACCGCGGAAGAGCCGGTCGAGTACGATCTCGAGGGAATCGTGCAAGTGCCGGTGAACGAAGCGATCGGGCTGACTTTTGCGCGTGTCCTGCGCGCATTTCTGCGGCAGGACCCCGATCGCATCATGGTCGGTGAGACGCGCGATCTCGAGACGGCGCAGATTGCCATTCAAGCCTCGCTCACCGGCCATCTCGTTTTCACGACGCTGCACACAAACGATGCGCCGGGCGCGATCACGCGTTTGATCGACATGGGCGTGGAGCCGTTTCTGATTTCGTGCACGCTCGAAGCCGTGCTTGGCCAGCGTTTGCTACGCGCCATTTGCCCGAATTGTCGCGCGCCTTATCAGCCTAACGAATCGTTGCTCGCGCAGCTTGAAATCTCGCGACGCGACATCGGCACGAAGGAATTCTATTACGGCAAGGGGTGCGACGCGTGCAACAACACCGGTTACACAGGCCGCAAAGGAATCTACGAGCTGATGAAAATTACCGATCCGCTTCGGGAATTAATCAACGAGCGCGCACCGACCGTCACTCTGCAACAAAAGGCGATCGAGCTCGGCATGGTCACGCTGCGCCAGGATGGATTGCGCAGCATCTTCGCGGGCGACACCACCATCGAGGAAGTGCTGAAATACACGTAGCTGTAGACGTCGCGCTTCTGGCGACGCGATGCTGGTATGCTTTGGCGCCTCAGCGTCGCGCTTCGCAGCTGTAAACGCCGCTTTCTGACCGGCGCGACGCGCGCAATCCATCCAGCATCCACCCCGCGCTTCGCAGAGCGAAGCGTCTACAAATCCATCGCGCGAAAAACTCGACAGCACGCACGCGGATCACTACCATCAGTACTAGGAAAATTTCAGCTGCCCATGCCGCATTACACCTACGTAGCTCTCGATGCGCGCGGAGAGGAATCGACCGGGCTGGTTGAAGCGCGCTCAAGCAATGAAGCGATCGGTCAATTACGCCAGGCCGGATATTTTCCGACGAGCGTTTACGAAGAAGGCAAAGGCGGCCGAGACGGAAAGGTCTCGCGCGCCGCGGTGAAAGCAGCGCGTGTAGTGCGACCGCGCGCGAAAACCAGCATGGTTCTCTTCCAACGCAAGAAAGTTAAGGCAAAGATCATGATGATTTTCACCCGGCAATTGGCAACGCTGATCGACTCCGGATTGCCCTTGCTGCGTGGCCTCAATGTTCTGGCAAAACAAGAACGCGACACGCTTCTAAGAAACACGATCAACAAACTCGCCGACGGAGTGCAAGGTGGCAGCACGTTCTCGGAAAGCCTGGCGCAGCATCCGCTCATCTTTAACGATCTTTACGTCAACATGGTGAAAGCAGGCGAGCTCGGCGGCGTGCTCGAGCTTGTCCTGAGCCGGCTCGCGGAATTCCAGGAGAAGGCGCAAAAGATCAAGAACAAGGTCGTCGCCGCGATGGTTTATCCGATCATCGTGATGACGATGGCGATTGCGATCATGGCGTTCCTGCTCGTTTTTATCGTGCCGAAATTCGAAGCGATCTTTCACGACATGCTCGGCGACAAACCGCTGCCGGCGATCACGCTCTTCGTCATCGGCGTTAGCAGCTCTGTGAAAAATCACGGTCTGGTTTTGCTTGGCGTGCTAATCGCGGCGGTGGCGGCTTACAAATTGATCGCCCGCACGCGCGCTGGAAGATCAATCATCGATCGTTTCAAACTGCGCGTGCCGCTCTTCGGCGATTTAATCCGCAAAACGGCGATCTCGCGTTTTTCACGCACGCTCGGCACGTTGGTCACGAGCGGTGTTCCGATTTTGCAGGCGCTCAACATCACCCGCGAAACGGCCGGCAACATGGTGATCGCCGCAGCGATCTCGCAAGTGCACGACAGCGTGAAGGAAGGCGAATCGATCGTGCAACCGCTCGAAGCCAGCGGCGCTTTCCCACCCATGGTCATCAGCATGATCGATGTCGGCGAAGAGACCGGTCAGCTTCCCGAAATGCTCTTGAAGATCGCCGACGTTTATGATGACGAGACCGATAACTCCGTGGCGGCATTGACCTCGATGCTCGAGCCGATCATGATCGTTTTTCTCGCCCTCGTCGTTGGCACCATCGTCATTGCGCTCTTCATGCCGCTTATCAGCATCATCAGCGGCTTGCAGCAGCAAACGTGAGCATGCAAATGACGAAATCCGAATGACGAATGCCGAAGCAATGACAAAGCTCGAATGACGACGGAAAGGTCGCGCGTGTTTCGATTTTTCTGTTTCGTCATTCCTTCGTTCTTCGTCATTCGTGCTGCGTCATTTCTTAGGTACCGTGCGAACCGCAAAACGTTGCGAGCCGGGGATGACAGGCGCGCGAAACCAGAAGCCTTCACCGTCCTCGAGCTTCTTATCGTCATCACTATCATCATCGTTGTGGCTGGATTAATTCTCGCCACCACCGGTTACGTGCAAAAAAAAGGGGCTCGCTCCCGCGCCGAAGCCGAGATCGCCGCCATGTCGGCCGCGCTAGAAAACTACAAGGCGGATAATGGAATTTATCCGCAATACAATGGAGCCACCGGAGGACACGCTCTTTATCAATCGTTGAGCGGTGACGGCAATGATGCAATCGGCGGCGTCCCGCCAATCGGATCGACCGGTCTCCCTGGATCGAGCGGCAAATCGTACATGACTCTAAAGAATAATATGCTGAGACCAAATCCACCTGACGCAACGACGCGCGTTGTCGATCCATTTGGCAATGACTATGGGTACAGGATCCCGCCGGGAACGAACAATCCAACATTCGATCTTTGGAGCACAGCGAACGCAAATCCGCCGAGCGATCAAAACCAGTGGATCAAAAATTGGTGAAGCTAATTCTGTAGCGGCTGTCGGTGACCGTCGGTCGAATCTTTCGGGAAAAATGCGACGCTCATAGAGAGAGCGCCGCTACATCGACAATCAACCTTCGCTCGTGTGCACGACGATCTCGACCCGCCGGTTCTCGCGTTGTTCTTCGATTGAACCGTTTGGCGATACACGGAATTTCGTCGGCCCGTATCCGTGCGTTTGGATTTGCGCGGGACTGATTCCCATCACTTCCACCAAATATTGTTTCACGCTGTCCGCACGGCGCTGACTAAGATCACGATTGTATTCCGGCCCGCCGAATGAGTCGGTGTAGCCTTCGACCGTAAACGTCGCGTTCGGGTTGCGCTTGATGAGCGTGCCGAGCTTTTGCAATTGCCCGATCGCGCTCGATTGCAATGCTGCGCTGTCGTATTCGAAAAGCTGATCGTCCGGCATGCGCAGTTTCGTTCCCGAACCGAGCGGCCCTTTCTGCGCAAGCAACTGCTCCAAATCGCTGAAGCCCGGGGCGCGGCCTTTGTTCGGGCCGGCGCTGTCACCCGGCATCTTGCTTGTGAAAGTGTTTGGTCGCTTGATCATCGTGCTGGTGGCAAGCTGGTCGCCCGTCAGCGCCGGCTGCGGCCGGCCGGATGTGGCAGTCTCATTGAGCAAAGATTGCTCGTGCGTTGCATTCGGACTCTTGGAAAGAGTTTGGGCGGTGGTGCGTTCAATTTCATTGAGCACGGAATTCACGTCCGGTTGTTCTACCTTCGGCTGGTCCGGCAAAACATCGCGCGTGTCGTCCGGCATCGCGGTGCTGGCCTGAATTTCCTGCAAAAGTTTGTCGAACGATTTCTTTTCGTCGGGCAATTGTTCCTGCGTTTGGTCCGGATTCGGTTTCGTGGCCGCATTCGTTTGGTCCAGGCTGCTCTTGTCGAGTTGCTGCGCAAGATCGACATTTTTGATCTTGAACGTGGGTGTTTGCTGCATCTCTGCCAGGACCGCATCGAGCGATTGAAAACGCGTTCGATAAAAATAAGTACAGAGCGCGAGGTGCAATGCGAGCGAACCGATCAGCCCAAACCAGAGCCAACTGCGCTGTTTGCTGCCTGTCAAAAGCGCGCTGTATTCGAGATCATCGAACTCGGAAACTTTCATAATTGCGTTCCAACAAACCGGCAGCGCGGCGAAAATGTCAAACCATCGCGCCGCTTCCGCGGGTCCGATCGATAAAAGCAGCGGCCGCGCGACGAATCTCTTCCGCCACGCGCGCTTCAGGTGAAACAAATTTCGGAGTGAACCACGGAAACAAGCCGATCAAATCGTGCGTCACCAGAATTTGCCCGTCGCAATGTTCTCCCGAACCGATCCCGATAGTCGGGATGCCAATCGCGTTCGTGATTTGCGTCGCCGTCTCCGCTATCACAATTTCCAGTACGACGGAAAACGCCCCGGCTTTTTCGACGGCGTGCGCGTCCTGAATAAGCTGCTCCGTCTCGGGTTGCGTGCGGCCTTTCATTTTATATCCGCCTTCTTCCCGCACGCTTTGCGGGAGCATCCCGATGTGCGCCATGAACGGAATGCCCGCGCGCGTGATCGCTTCGATCTGCGGCGCATGACTCGCGCCGCCTTCGAGTTTCACCGCTTGCGCGCCAACATCGACAAATTGTCTGGCCGTCGCCACCGCTTGCCCCGGCGTGTCGTAGGTGTGAATCGGCATGTCGGCCACGAGCAATGCGCGCTTGACTCCGCGCGCCACGGCCCGGGTGTGATGCAACATTTCCTCGAGCGTCACATGCGTAGTGTCTTCATAACCGAGCACCACCATACCTAACGAATCGCCCACCAGGATGATGTCGATGCCACTCTCATCCAACAAACGCGCTGTTGGATAGTCGTAAGCGGTTAGCGCGGTGATTTTTTCACCGCGCCGTTTCATTGCGCAAAAATCTTTCATCGAGATTGCCAGTCGTCCGTCAATCGAACCACTTTACCTGAATCATCAAGCTGCGCGAGCAACTCGCGAACGGTTTTGGCCCGCCGCGGCAGGATCAAGTCCGGCCGGATATCCGCCAGCGGCTGCAAGACGAATCGACGGGCATGCATTCGCGGATGAGGCAATTGCAACTGCGTGGTGTCGATCTTCATCTCGCCGACGTAGAGAAGGTCGATGTCGATCTGGCGAGAAACATTGCGGGCGCGATCGCGCGGGCGGCCAAGCACGCCCTCGATCTCCGTCAACTTTTTCAAAAGATTTACCGGATCGCCCTCGTACTCGAACTCAAGAACCGCATTAAGAAATTTGCCCGCGCCCGGTTCGCAACCAACCGGTTCGGTTTCGTAAATTGCCGAAGAAAGAATTGGTGGCTTTACGCCCGCAAGATCGACAATCGCTTTTCGCGTCGCACGCAGGGTCGCCAGCCGATCACCCAGATTCGATCCGAGAGCGACGCCCGTTCTCATAAGAGTAGCGCAAGCGTCTCGCTTGCAGCCGTGCAGCACGCAACCTGGAAAGTTGCGCTACTATAGCCCAAGCACATCTTGCATCGAATACAGCCCCGGCGGCTTTCCCATGATCCATTGCGCCGCGCGCAACGCTCCGCGCGCAAAGATTTCGCGACTGCTCGCGCGATGTGTTAACTCGAGTCGCTCGCCCGGTCCGGTGAACATGACCGTGTGATCGCCAACCACCTCCCCTTCCCGAATTGATTGAATTGGAACTTGATCGCCGAGCTTTCGCGCTGTTCTCAAAATTTCCGCGAGCGTTTTCGCCGTGCCGCTGGGCGCATCCTTTTTCATGCGATGATGCGTCTCAACAATTCCTAAATCGAACTCTGGTCCGAGAACTTCAGCTGCTTTGCGCGTCAACGAAAACAACGCGTTCACGGCCACGCTAAAGTTGGACGCGAAAACAATCGGCAAGGACTGAGCGGCCTTTTCAATTACGCGGCGTTGCTCCGGCGAATGACCGGTTGTGCCGATGACGAGCGGTTGTCGATATGGTAAGGCCGCGCGGCAAATTCCCTCAATCGCGTCGACATAACTGAAATCGATCACCACATCGCATTTTTTCATTGCCGTTTCGATCGCGTCACCGCGATCGCATTGCGCGACGATGTCGATGTTCGGTTCGCTCTTGGCAAGCTCAACAATCGTCTGCCCCATCCGACCGGCCGCCCCGACCAGTAACACACGCACCGGTGCTTTCATCGCGCCTGCTCGAACGCCTCGATCGTTTTGCGCAAACGCGCCTGATTCGCTTCGCTCATTTCGCAAAGCGGCAACCGGCATTCGCCCGACATCGCGCCGCGCCAGCCGAGCGCGGTTTTTACCGGCACCGGGTTCGGTTCAATGAACAAATCCTTGAAGAGCGGGAACAATTGTCGATGTAATTTTTGCGCCGATTTCACATCGTCAGACTCATACGCGCGGACGAGCGCGCAAACTTCCGCCGGAAATAAATTCGAAGCGACGCTCACGACTCCAACCGCGCCGACCGACATGAACGGCAGCGTCAGCGAATCGTCACCGCTCAGGATGGTGAACGGCTCCGGCAAGCGGCTGCGCAATTCGCTCACCCGTTCAACGCTCCCGCTCGCTTCCTTGATTGAAACAATATTTCGGCATTCCGCGGCGAGGCGCGAGACTGTTTCCGGCCCGATATCGACGCCACAACGGCCGGGAATGTTGTAAAGCATGATGGGCAGACGCGTTTCGCGTGCGATTGCCTGAAAATGGCGAAAGAGTCCTTCCTGACTCGGCTTGTTGTAATACGGCGCGACGAGGAGCGCGCCGTCGGCGCCGAGTTTTTCGGCCATTTTTGTGTCGGCCACGGCGTGATGGGTGGCGTTCGAACCGGTGCCGGCCAGGACCTGGCAACGTTTGTTCGCGATTGTGACCGCAAGCCGGATCGCTTGCTCGCGTTCTTCGTGTGAAAGCGTGGGCGACTCACCGGTCGTGCCGACCGCGACCACGCCGGTAATTCCGGCAGCGATTTGCGCTTCGATTAATTTTTGGAAAGCCGGAACGTCAATCCCGCCATCGCGAAACGGGGTGACGAGTGCAGTGGACGTGCCGCGAAACATTTTTTCTAAGCCACAGATTTACACAGATAGAACACAGATTCAGAAATCAGCAGTTTGATTCATCTGTGTCAATCTGCGTTCATCTGTGGCTCAAGATCGACAATCAAATGTCGATCGTTCCTTCGAAAACGAATTCCGCAGGTCCAGTAAGCGTAACACCGCGAAATTGTTTGCCATCGTTCTTGAATCCGACCGTTAATTCATCGCCGCCGCGTACGAGCACGCCGACTGGGCCGCCGGAATTTTCGGTGGCGGCAAAAATGAGGGCGCTCGCGACCACGCCGGTTCCGCAGGCGAGCGTTTCATTTTCTACGCCGCGTTCATAGGTGCGCACAGCAATTCTTTTCGTCCCGCGTTTCTCGATGAAATTTACATTTGCGCCTTTCGGCGAAAACATTTCGTGACGGCGAATAGCCTCTCCATCCTGCCGGACATCGACATCGTCAATCTGCGAGACGGGAACGACAACGTGCGGCACCCCGCTGTTGATGAAATGGACGTTTCTATTTTTGCCTGCGGTGCGAAGCGCGATATTCAATCGCAAATCACTCGGGTCGCTCAACCGCAACGTCACCAACTCATCCTGAAGCTCGGCGCCGATGACGCCGGCCAGAGTTTCAAACGAAATCTTTCCCGGCGCGCCCGCAACTCTATTCGCAAAACGTGCGAAACAGCGCGCGCCGTTGCCGCACATTTCCGCTTCACCGCCATCGCTGTTAAAATAGCGCATCCGAAAATCCGCGCCGTTCGACGCTTTTTCGAGCAGCAAAATTCCATCCGCGCCGATGCCGCGATGGCGATCGCAAATGCGCGCGATCTGGGCGCGATTAAGACGAATATTGCCCGCACGATTGTCGAGCATGACGAAATCGTTTCCGGCGCCGTTCATCTTCGTGAACCGCAGCATGCGCTTTCGTCTAGCACACTCTGCCGGGAAAGCCAACCGCGTTGCCAGCTTCGGATTTGGCGCTTACTTGTCCCTTCGTGAAAACAGTGGCCGGATGGGCTTTGATCGTGACGCTTGCCCTAAGCATGCGTGCATCTTTCGCGGAAGATTGCAATGGGTTGATTCTCGAGCAAATCAAACAGATGCCGCAAGGCGGTCGTTATTCGGCATCGCGTTTCGCGAAGATTCGACTCCAATCCGCCGCCCACTTTGAGTCCGGCAAATTTTTCATCCTTCCGTCAGCGGCCTCGCCGAGTTTCTGTTCGGGAGCAACCTATCTCGTGTTTATCAGGACCATCGAAGCGCTGCGTGCGCGGGGAGAGCTCCACCTCGATTTTGCCACGCTGGATCAGCTCATCATTCGAGATCAGCACGATGGCGAAGGAATTTGGGGCCGGTGGAACGCAAATGGGCCGGGCACAGCCCGCCTCTTTCACGAACTAGGGCTTGGTCGAAACTTCGACAACTTTGATCAGGCGAAGCCGGGCGATTTCATAAAAATATTCTGGTCGCGGCGGGTGGGCCGAAGCGAGCATGGACATTCCGCGATTTTTCTCGGAACGGAGAACCGCCTGGGCGTGGAATACGTTCACTACTGGTCGAGCAATATTCCGTCCGGCTACGGAGAGAAGACTGCGCCGCGGAATAAAATTGCCTACGCAATTTTCTCACGTCTTCAGATGCCGGCAAATCTATCGCGAATTAGCACCGCGCCTTTCGTCGATTCCTACCTGGCATCTCTTCTTCGAAAACGCTCCAGCTTCGCCGAGGCGACGCAAAAATGCGGTCTCTAAGCGAATGAGCGAAAAAACGCTGATCATCAACGAGATTTATCAATCGATCCAGGGCGAGAGTACCTGGGCGGGGCAGCGTTGTGTTTTTGTCCGGCTGACTTTCTGCAATCTGCGCTGCAATTATTGCGACACCGAGTACGCATTTTACGAAGGCAAAAAACAAACTTTGCCAGAGATTTTAAACGCGGTCACAATGTTCCATTGTCCTCTTGTCGAGATCACGGGCGGCGAGCCGCTGCTACAAAAAAATGTGCTGCCGTTAATGTCGATGTTGGCGGACGCAGGTCACACGATTTTGCTCGAGACCAGCGGCGCGCACGATATCTCTGCGATTGATCCGCGCGTGCACCGGATCATGGATTTGAAAACGCCGGGCAGCGGCGAAGTGGAGCGCAACCTTTGGCCGAACATCGATCATCTCACTGCACGCGACGAAGTGAAATTCGTGATTGGTTCGCGCGAAGATTACGACTGGTCATGCGACAAAGTGCGCGGTTTCAATTTGCCAAGGCGGTGCCACGCCGTTTTGTTCTCGCCCATTTTCGGCCGGATCGATCCGCGCGAAATCGTGGAATGGATTTTGGCGGACCGACTCGATGTTCGTTTTCAATTGCAGATGCACAAGTTCATCTGGACGCCGACGCAGCGCGGGGTGTGATCCATGCGCGCGCGCTTGACGAAGGATTTCACCTTTGAAGCGGCGCAGACTTTGCCGAGCGCGCCGGAGGGTCACAAATGCCGGCGCATGCATGGTCACAGTTTCAAGATCGAGGTTTCGGTGGAAGGAGATGTCGATCCAACGAGCGGCTGGATTTATGATCATGCAAAGATCGGCGCAGCGATGAAACCGCTTCTGCAAACGTTGGATCATTCTTATCTCAATGAGATTGAAGGTCTGGAAAACCCGACGATCGAGAACATGGCGGCGTGGTTCTGGAAAAAATTGCGACCGCAATGCCGTGGACTTTGCGAGATCGTCGTGCACGAAACACCGACGGCACGCTGCGTTTATCGCGGCGAATGAAGGATCGGCAATCAACCCGCCTCAGACGGGTTGAATCGTTAGAGCGTCATGATTGATTCAACGCTCTAACGAGTATCTAATCGCGAGAAAAAATCCTCGAATAACTCGTCGTAAATCCTGCCGCGTTCCGGATGATATTGCACGGCGAGAGCGAAAGGATTATTGCGCAGCCGGATTTGCTCGATGATTTCGTCGGTCGCGCACCACGCTTCCACTTCGCAACCGTCGGCCAAGCGCTCGATCGCCTGATGATGGGAGCTGTTTACTTTTGGAAAGCGATGCGTGGCGGCGCGATCGTTACGCAGTGGCTGGACGTTGTGGTCGCGCTGCTCAGGAAGGTTGTGACCTTTGATATCGAGCTTAAGCGTGCCGCCGAGCGCGACGTTAAAAACTTGCAGGCCTTTGCAAATCGCGAAGATCGGAATACCGCGCGAGATTGCAGTTTCGAGGGCGGAAAATTCCCAGCGGTCGCGTTTTGGATCGACATCTTTATCCAGCACCGAGGGATCGGGAACGTTCTGTCGAAGGAATTCCGGGGCAATGTCCGAACCTCCGGTTAAAAGTAGGCCATCCATTTTTTCCATCGGAACTTTTCGGCGCAGCGCGTTCCAAACTCGGATGTTGGGATGCTCTGCGCAAAACGGACGAAACCATTTTTCATCTTTACGGCGCATCCACGTGGCCAGGTCAGGCATCGGCGAATTTGCGACTTCACCCCTGCCATGTAAAGAGCAGTCCAATGACTTCTCTTGCCGATTCTTCCAGAACCTTGCGCGAGGCGCTGGAAAAACTAGCTCGTGAGAGCAAGGCGCGCGTGGTCGCAGTGGCGTTGCTCGATCTCGAAAGCGGTTTCCGATTTTCTCTGGCGGGCGATCGCTGGTTTCATGCTGCGAGCACGATCAAATTGGCAGTGCTTCTCGCGATTTTTCGCGCGGCGGACGAGGGCCGCCTCCGGCTGGATGATTCACTCCAGGTGCGAAACCGTTTTGTGAGCGCAGCCGACGGATCCCCTTTTCGCCTGGATGCAAATTCGGACGCGATGCCTGAACTCTACCAGGCGATTGGGCGGACCGCGAAAATTTCGGCCCTGGCGGAGGGAATGATCGTTGCGAGCAGCAATCTTGCGACCAATTTGCTGCTTGATTTTGTGGGAGTCGAATACGCGCGCAATGTCTTGCACGATGCGCAAGTGAGTGGGGTGGAATTGCGGCGGGGGGTCGAGGATCAGAGGGCCCATGAGAAAGGCATCGACAACGAGGCGACGGCCGATGGATTGCTCACGCTGCTGTGTGCATTGCGCGGTGATTTTCTGAAGAAGGAAAGCAAGGAGCAAGCGATCCACATTTTGCTCACGCAGCGCTTTAACTCGATGATTCCCGCCGGTCTTCCGGCCCATGCGACCGTAGCGCATAAAACCGGTGAGATCTCGACCGCGTGCCACGATGTCGGGATCGTGTATTTGCCGGAACGCGAACCGTACATTGCGGTCATCCTGACGGAGTTTGAGGCGGAACAAAATGGCCGCCGCGAAACCGTCGCGGCCATTTCTGAAATGATTTATCGCTCGCTGACCGGGAGGGGACTGAAGTCAAAATGAGCGCCGAGGCATTTCGCGCAATTGACGGTCTGAAACTGCCGGCGGAGCATCGCGCGCTGCTGCGGCCAGGCGAAGCGGAAAGCGACTCGCATGGAAATGTTCATCATCTGCCGCGTTTTTTTTATGAAGTCGCCAGTTGGCAGAAAGCGCATGAAATCCAGCTCGCGCCGCACTTCAGACTCACGGAATTGATGACAGTCGATTGTCGCGAAGCAGAACTGCTCCTGCGCGAATTCCCCCATTACGTGCCGTGTGCGATTGCCTTGCTCGCGCGTTTCTTGGAAGATTTTCGCCGGGAAGTGGACGCGCCAGTTTTTGTCAGCGCAAATGGCGGCTACCGGTCGCCCGCGCACCAGATCGGCGGCGCGAAAAGCATTCATGCCTGGGGCACAGCCGCGGATATTTACCGCGTCGGCGACACCTTTCTCGATGACGCAAAATCAATTGAAAGATACGGCGCCATCGCGGCGTCGCTCAGCCCAGCAGTGCTGGTCCGGCCCTTTGGATCGGGCGCAGGGGAAACCGACGACCATTTGCATCTCGATCTCGGGTTTCTGACCTTGACTCCGCGTGAATGTACCGAAACGAGCTGACGTCTTTTTGTTACCGTGAAAAATTCGGAGGGAGAACTGGGCCGTCACTTTCGAGGGAGAGAATTTCGCACCTCGCCGCCGCGTGCAGTCATCGGTCTGGAGGCGGAGTTTAATCTTTTGGTAGATGGCAAAAGACGGCGGCCGGAAAAGGTTTTCGGCGATCCGCGCCGGTTGGTGCGCCGGCGGATGATCCCGCGCACCGGAAAGTCATTTCAGTTGCCGGCCGGCGGCGCGATTTACTTCGACACGGGCGTGATCGAAGTCGCCACGCCAATCGTCGAATTGGAGCGCGGCTGTTGTTATCGCGCGACGCGCCTGCTCTGGGAACAGATTGGTTATTTGCGGGCGGAGCTGGAGCACTGGAGCAAGCGACGTGGCTGCCAATGCCGGCTACAGGGGTTTAGCACCCACTACAATTTTTCATTTCCCGATGCGCGCAAATCAAAATCCCGCAATGCGACCAAGCTTGCGTATCTGCTGGCACACATTCTGCCGGTGCCGGTACTTTTGCTGGCGGCGAACCGTCAGAGCAGCGCGGTGGGCGTGCGGCCACGCAAAACGCGACTCGAGATCACAGCCGATTTTACGCCCGATCCCGCGCTCATGCTGGCAACGTGCGCTTTTGTCGCTGGTGTCGTGGAAACGGTCCTGTGCTGGGAAGAGTTTGGGCTGCGGCAATTGAGCCGGCATGGAATGCCTCGCCTGACGCCCTTCCGTCTGCGCAGACATTCGTCGCGTCGTGGTTGGCGGATACTGCGCGACTCGTTAGGCGTGAATCCATTCGCAGCGGACGTCAACGCACCGCTTTGGAAATTGCGCGATGGCCGGATGCTCAGCCTCCGCGCAATCGCGGCAGAAATCATAACGCCATTTCGCCAGCAAATTCGACGCCTGAGCGATACGACAACACTCCAGCACATCGCCGCGGTTTTCGCTGGAGATGCGCGCTCGCTCCTCGATTTCCCGAAACGCCCCGAAGCTTATGATGACGCCGGGCGTGTGATTGATTGGGGCCGCCGCCGGATGCGGCATTGGTCGCGCTCAAGATACGAAAAAGTCATCCACCGCGTGATCGCACGCGAACCGATGCGCATCGGGCAAAAACGTTATCGGGTCGAGCGCATGAACGGCTGGTATCAAGTCGTTTTTCGGGAAACGGGAACGGGAAAACGCAGGACTTTTAATCTCGACGAACTGGTGCGGTTATCGGGTGCAAAAAAATCGGCTCCGACTGCGGCACGAAGGCGCAAACCGGCCAAAAAGCATCGCGCCTGATACGAGATCGTGCGTTCGGTCGCGCAGACCCACTAGGCAGCTATAATCCCAGTAATTCGCGCACGTATTTTGCCGGCGGGCTCCCGAAGGCAAGCACGCTGTCGTTGTATTTTTTGAGATCGAAGGAGCCGCCGGCCTTTGCCTTGGCGCGATCGCGCAGATCGATCTGTTCGCTTACGCCGACGAAATAGGTAGAAAGCTGCGCCGAAGTGAGGCGAGCGCGTTTCCATTTGGCGACCGCTTCACCTTCCTGTTGAAATCCTTCCTTCTCCATCAAATCCATCGCTTCTTTTTCGCTCATGTTTCCGGCATGAATGCTTTGATCGAGAATGGCGTTGCAAATCGCCCGCAAGCGCATCTTCAACTGCTGCATCTTCACTTCCGGTCCGCCGTAGCCCGCTTCCGCCATCATTTGTTCGGTGTAAACGGCCCAGCCCTCCACAAAAGTTCCGCTCCAAAAAATCGCGCGCACGAGCGTTGGCGCATGGAATTCATTGGCGTGCGCGAGTTGCAAATAGTGACCAGGCATCGCTTCGTGCACAGTCAGATCGCGCACCATGTAGTTGTTGTATTCGCGGAAGAACGATTCCTTTCGCTCTTTCGACCAATCGTTCGGCGTCGGCGCGACCGCGAAGAACGTCTTGCCATTTTTTTCCAGAGGACCGACCGGATCACAATACGCAATGGCGACACCGCGTTTGAATTCCGGCATGACAATGACGTCGAGGGGTTTTTCCGGAACCGTGACGAGATGATGCGACTTCACAAAATCGGTCGCTTCTCCGACGATTTTCTGCGCGTAACCGACGATCGTATTGTCGTCGGCATGTTGCTCAGCTAGTTTGTCGAGCACCGCGGCCGTGACTTTCTTTTTGTTCTCGAGCGCCGCTTTGGCTGCGTTCGGAAAATATTTTTTGTAAAGCGGCAGCGCAGTTTCGTAGATGGCAGTTTGGGTTTGCTGCAAATCGGCCTGCGCCCGCTTCATGATTTCTTCCATCGATAAATCGGAGGCGAGAGCGAAGCGCAGTTTTTTGCGAAACTTATCAGGGCCGATGCGGAATTCGCCGTCCGAGCGCGGAAGGAGATCGCTTTGCAACCATTTCTTGTAATCCTCCAGCGCCTTGGCCGTTTTTTCCTGCAGCGGCGCGAGATCTTTTTTCATCTGCGGGGCACGATCAAGCAGCGGCGAAAGACCCTCGCGCACCAGACTGATCGCGCCCTGCGTTTGCTCGATCGCGGTCTCGGTGTGCACCCGCGGCGGATGTTGCAGGTTCGCTTTCGCCTGATTGATGACGCGCGGGATTGCTTCCATTCGCTTGCGCAAATTGGGAACGCGTTTTTCCGGCGAGTCGAAATCGCGGGCGACGAGCAGGTAAAGACTGTTGGCCAGGCTCTGGTTGTAGACGAGCGGGTTCCACTCCGACTCCTTTAATTCTTCCAGATCGAAAATCTCATTGTCGATATTTTCGCGGAGAATACGCACGTCCACCTGGTTGGCGCCGCTGAGCTGGGAAACGTCGTCGAATTTCTTGAGTGCCTCGCGGGCTTGTTTCTCGCGGGCAAGAAGCCGACCACGTGTCTCTGATGAATAATCGGTCAGCTGATTGTCAAAGCGATGATCGCCCAGCTCGGTCGCATATTCGGGATGCGAGGCGAAGAAACTTTCCACGTAATCGTTGGCGAGTTTTTGGAATTCGTCATCCTTCGGATTTGCTTTCGCGACCAGGATCGACAAGGACAGGGACAGCCCGACTGCAAGAGTGGTTGCTTTCATTTTGATTATTTATGCCTCCGGCTGAACGGCGAATCCGACAGCTGGTTCGGCGTCACCGGTAACCGCCGTTTGATCCTGCAAATAAGTACGGCCTTTGTAAAACGGCGTTACAATTGCGAACACAACTGCCGTTCCGAGCATCACCCAAACGAAGAACATGAAGTAACTGGTTCCTTGCAGCTTCACGCTGCCGTCAGGGTTTTGAATGAAGAAGTTGACTGCGGCGGTGAATTGGTTGCCGAGCGAGACGGCGAAGAGATACGTGCACATGACGAGCGATTTGAGTTTCACCGGCCCCTGGGTGTAGGAAAACTCGAGGTGAGTCGGCGAAACCAAAGTTTCGCCCGCGGTCAAGATCACGAACGCCCAAACCTGCCAGATGATGCCCGGCCGCGCGCCGCCGTCGATGCGCGTTTGAATCATGGCAACCAGAAAAAACGATCCCGCGGTAACAAATAGGCCAGCGCCAATTTTTCGCAGCGGGGTCAATCGGATAAATTTCTCAACGAATGGATACAGCCAGTAAGAAAAGAGCGGCAGCATGATCAAAATGAAAATCGGATTGACCGTCTGAATCTGTGACGACAGCCACTCGATGCCAAAAAGATGTCGATCCATCGACTCGGCTTGGACGATCCAAGAGGAAAAATTCTGCTGCCACAAGGCCCAGAAAATCGCAATGAAGGGGACCGGCATTAGGATGTTGAGCAGGATCTTGCCCGTCTCCTTGTTGAAAAGCTCGCGCGCATACGCTCGCACGCCGACAGGCGGAATGTGCACGAACTTTTTGCGGCCGAGCCAAAAGATGTATGTAGCGAGAGCCATGAAGACGCCCGGCAGCCCAAAGGCGATGTCCGGACTGTGCAAGCGCGGGCTTTCCAGAAAACTGACCACCGACGGCGAGAATTTAGCGATGAAACCCGCCGGGTCCGCTTTGTACGGTTCGAGCAACCAAGGGATCAGCAGCGTGGATAATGCCGACCCGGCATTGATGGAAAAATAGAACCAATTGAAAACGCGCGTCAGCAGATGCTTGTTTGATTCGCCAAACTGGTCGCCGACGTTGGTCGAAACGCAGGGCTTGATACCGCCGGCGCCCATCGCGATCAGAAGCAAGCCTATGGCGAGCAAATAACGCGGCTCGATAGTGTGCGCGACGGGCGTACCTATCAACGCCAGCGTCGCGTGTCCGCCGCAGTAAACAATCGACAGCCAGAAGACGACCCTAAATTTTCCGAAGACCGCATCGGCCAGAATCGCTCCAAAAATCGGTAGAAAATAAAGCGCCGAAACAAAAGTGTGATACCAGGCCTCGGCGTTCGCCGGCTGCATTAGGCTCAAGTGTCCCATCTTGTCCAAGAGATACTTGGTCATGAAGATGGTCAGGATGGAATTCATCCCATAATAGGAGAAGCGCTCGGCCGCTTCGTTGCCGACGATGTAAGGAACGCCAGGCGGCATCGTGCTGATCTTCGGAGGCGAAGTGAGGTATTGATGTTTGGCCATAACGAGCCTTTCGCTTACGGAGGCGTGCTTTCGGGGAAAAATTCAGCCGGCGTCGGCGTGGCCAAAGATGACGGAGTTGGCGAGCTCTCTTCGGGAGAGGTCGAGGTCTCATTGGACTCGCTCGCAACATCGACATGTTCCCTTTGCACTTCCGGCATTTCGCCGACGCGATGTTTCTCGCAGGAACAAATGAGAATCAGACAAGCGCATGCGGGAAAAGCGATGCACTTTCGCAGAGAGAATCGCATAAACGCAGGCACAGTAATCGTCATCTTGCGTGGCGCGCAAGACCAAAGCACGTCCTTAGTTTTGGGCGGCGCCTCTACAATTAATTGAAACGAACGCCGGTAAGATTACTATCCTCTGCGGTGGCCCGAACGGTAAAAAACAGCGTCTGGAACGAAGTCTTCGCCCTCATCTTGCTCGGTGTCGGGACGCTGCTTTTTCTCGCGCTGATTTCCTACACGCCCAAGGATGTGCCCTCTTGGGTCTGGTTCAGCCACATTTCGCCGGCGAATCATCCTGCGCAAAATTTCATCGGACCGTTCGGTGCAATCATTGCCGGAATTTGCTATCACACGATCGGCGCGGCCGCGTATCTCCTGGCGGCGGTTCTCCTCGGGTTCGGCGCGGCGAAGCTATTTCATTCAAGTTTGCGGGTGGCTCCGCGAATCGTCTGGATCGTTCTCTTCATCTCGTCGGGCGCCTGCCTCTTGCAGTTACAGACACATTACTTTCGCGGTTGGCGTTTGGCCTTCAACATCCAGGGGCCGGGCGGTTGGGCCGGTTACTTCCTGGGAAAAACCGTGCTGCTCACCTCCATGGGCAGAGTGGGCTCAGCCATTCTTTTGAGTGGAATTTATGTGACGACACTGATCCTGATGACTGGGGTTCGGCCGATTCATCTTATTCGCGAAACGGTCGCGGCCACGCGCCGCGCAAACGCAAAGCTGCACGAATGGCGCTTGCACCGGCAACTCCGCAGATCCGATCTCAAAGGACAATTGGAAATCAGCCAGAAAGAGCTCGCAAAGCAGCGGCGGTTGATCGAAAAGCAGCTCAAGAAACAAGGTGCATCCGTTCCCGAGCCGGCCGCCGCGTTTATCTCGCCGGAAGAATTGGCGAATCGTCCGAAACCGAAAGTCGTTGACACAACCGCGTTGCCAAACGAGCCAGTCACCGCCCGTCGAAAGCCTTCGCTCGCTGAACTGACCGCGAGCAAAGAGAAACCAAGGGCCGCCGCCGGCCTAACGAATCGAACCTGGAACCCGGAAACGTACACGGTCCCCGGATTGGACCTACTGGACGAACATGATCCGGAAAGCCGCACGGCCGCGGATCCGGCCGAGCTCGAGCGTGTCCAGCAAATTTTGATCGAGACACTCGCGCAATTCGGCATCGCAGTCGCGCCTGGCGACATCACCAAAGGCCCGACGATCACGCGCTACGAAGTTTATCCGGCCAAAGGCGTGCGCGTGGACAAAATCGTAAGTCTCGAACGCGACCTTGCCCGCGCCACGCGCGCCGAGAGGATCAACATCCTCGCGCCCATCCCCGGCAAAGACACCGTCGGTATCGAGCTGGCGAACGCGCGTAAAGTCACCGTGACGCTGCGCGAACTTTTGCAATCCCCCGACTGGGAGGAGGCGAAGGGACGCGCGAAAATTCCACTCGCGCTCGGGAAAGATGTTTACGGCAAAGCGATCATCACTGATCTGGCACAAATGCCGCACCTGCTCGTGGCCGGCACCACCGGCAGCGGCAAGAGCGTCTGCATCAACGCCCTGATCGCGAGCATGCTCTTCCGCTTCACGCCGGAGGAACTGCGCTTCATCATGATCGATCCGAAAATGGTTGAGATGCAGGTTTATAATTCGCTCCCGCATCTCGCATTCCCGGTTGTCGTCGATGCAAAAAAGGTGCTTCTCGCATTACGGGGGCTAATCGATGAGATGGAGCGACGCTACAAAATTTTCGCGCATGTCGGTGTGCGCAACATTACCAGCTTCAACGCGCGGCCGGCGAAAAAGAAAGATGTCGATCTTGAGGAAAATTCTGTAGAGGCAGGCGTGTTGCCTGCGAAATCTTCGAGCGCAGCCGACACGGCTGCCACCCCAGAAATCCAGATTCCAGACAAGATGCCTTACATCGTCGTGATCATCGATGAATTGGCGGACTTGATGCAGACCGCGCCGGCGGATGTGGAGAGCGCGATCGCCCGCATCACGCAGATGGCGCGCGCGGCCGGCATTCACATTATTCTCGCAACCCAAACGCCGCGGGCCGACGTGATCACCGGTGTGATCAAGGCGAACATTCCGAGCCGGATTGCGTTTCAAGTCGCGAGCAAGATCGACAGTCGCGTTATTCTCGATGAAAACGGCGCCGATCGACTGCTTGGCCAGGGCGACATGCTTTATCTCCCGCCGAGCACTTCGCGATTGATTCGCGCGCAAGGCGTGCTCGTAACCGATGATGAAATTCGCCGCCTGGTTGAATTTGTTTCCGCGCAAAGTGCGCCCACCTTCGACGCGGCGATGCACGAAAAACTGCAGGCCGCGAGCACGCCGGCTGAAGAGGTGACGGACGAAGACGAGGAGTTGGTCGAGAAATGTATCGAAATTATCCGGCAGGAAAAACGCGCTTCCACTTCCCTGCTTCAGCGCCGGTTGCGACTCGGCTACACGCGGGCGGCGCGGATCGTTGATATTCTGGAACAGCGCGGTATTTTGGGTCCCGGCGAAGGCGCGAAGCCACGCGAGATTCTGGTCGATCTTGACGCCGCCGTCTAGCCGGTATTCTCACGATGACTATTGAAGGTCTCGGCAAAAAATTTCAGGAAGCGAGAAGCGCGCGGAACCTGACGCTCGACGAAGCCGCGCGCCTGACCAAAATCCGCCCGTCACGCCTGGCGGAGATCGAGGCGGACGATTTTTCGCAATTTCCCAGCCTCGCCTATGCGAAAGGGTTCCTGCTCATCTACGGGAAATTTTTGGATGTCGATGTGACGCCGTATCTCGAAGCGTTCGAAGGGTCCGCAAACGTCACAGTGGACGGCTACTCTTATCTCCAGGACAATCCGGCGCCGAAACCAGCACGGACACCGATCATTCCCAGATCGACAAATCGCGCATCGCTCGCTCCATTCGTGATCGGCGTGGTGGTTCTCCTCATTGGTTTTTCGTTCATGAAGTTGATTCTTAACCTGCAGCGGATCGCGCCGCGCAGTGAAGCGAAAGACCAAGCTGCACAAGCGACGCCGAGCGCGTCGCCCGCCACTTCCGGAACAATCATCGCTCGGCATGCCGAGCCGGTGGAAAAAACTCCCAGCAAAATAGCCGCGGCTTCATCTCCAATTGCTTCTGCTACGACGACGCCGACAAGCACGCCCGTTGTTGTGAATACCCCGGCCGCGGTGGTAGCAGCATCGCCAACTCTGACGAAAGAGCCCGAAGTACGCCGAGCCGAGCCGGTGCGTCAGGAGGATCTCGTGAAAGCTGGCGTCACAGAAAATTCTTCGGCGGCGGAATCAGGCGGACTGAATCGGGTGGACATCAGGCCGCTGAAGAAAACATACATCAAAGTCGTGGTGGACAACGGGGCGGGAAAACCGGCGTTCGAACGCTGGATTTCACCAACCGATGGAACGGTGGAGTTTCGGGGTCAACATATCGTCGTGCGAGTCCTCGATCGAGATGCCGTTCAAATCAGGAAAAACGGCAAGCCCGTAGCCGAGGGCGACGCCGACGTCACGATCGAGTAGCGCGCTCGCCGGCGTTTCTCTAAACATGAGCGCAAAGATCGGCATGATCAGTCTCGGCTGCGCCAAGAATCTTGTCGATGCCGAGATCATGCTCGGAAGCGTTTTGCAGCACGGCATGGAAATCACCACGAGCGCAGAGGATGCCGACGTTCTGGTCATCAACACGTGCGCGTTCATCGATTCGGCCAAGGAAGAATCGATCGAAGCGATTCTTGAGGCGCATCAGCAGCGAGGGCTAAGCAAACGACCGCACCAAAGACTGATCGTGAGCGGTTGCATGGCGCAGCGCTTCTCGCGCGAACTGCGCGAAGCGCTTCCCGAAGTGGACGCATTTATCGGACTCGATCAGGTCAGTGAGCTCGGCGAAATCGTAGAGGGAATTCTCGGGAAACATCGAACATCCAACATCGAACCTCCAACTTCGAACAAGCTGACTTCGACGTTGGATGTTGGATGTTCGGCGTTCGATGTTTGCTCAAACCGGCAAGTTGATTTCGTCACGCCGCGCCCGAGCTATATTCCCGACTACGACACGCCGCGCTTCCGGCTTACGCCTTCGCACTCGGCATACGTGAAGGTTGCCGAGGGCTGCAACCACCCGTGCAGTTTTTGCGTGATCCCACAAATGCGCGGAAAACACCGCAGTCGCTCTCCCGATTCGGTGCTCGCGGAGATTCGGGGACTCGTCGGCGAAGGTGCCCGCGAAATTAATTTGATCAGTCAGGACACGACTTATTACGGGATGGATTTATGGCCGGAGAAAGCTGGACCGCGGCAGCCCGTCGATTCATCACGCGGCCCGACACTGGCCGCACTGCTGCGCGCGATCCAGCAAATCGAAGGCGAATTCTGGGTGCGCCTGCTTTATACGCATCCGGCGCACTGGAGCGATGAATTGGTCGCGACGATCGCGGAATGCGACAAGGTCGCGCGCTACATCGACATCCCCTTGCAGCACATCGACGAGTCGATGCTGCAACGTATGCGGCGGGAAACCTCACGCGATCATATTGAGAACTTGATTGCCAAATTGCGTGCCGGCATTCCCGGCGTCGCCTTGCGCACGACCTTCATCGTTGGATTTCCCGGCGAGGGCGACGCGGAGTTTGAAGCGCTGCTCGAGTTTATCGAGCGCACTCGATTTGAACGGCTCGGCATCTTCAAATACTCGCAGGAAGAAGGCTCGCGCGCGGCAAAAATGCCAAACCAAATCCCGGCCAAAATCAAGA
>Ga0184619_10000100_pt1 | contig 26936 bp, 25 predicted proteins | sample PLM0_60_b1_FD_133146 | JGI IMG/M metagenome (GOLD analysis project Ga0184619, IMG submission 133146) | Groundwater sediment microbial communities from an aquifer in East River, Colorado, USA - PLM0_60_b1 | ecosystem: Environmental > Terrestrial > Soil > Riparian zone | place: USA: East River...
CCGAGCGTGTCCATCAGGCACAGCCGCGCGGTGTTGTAGGCTTCCGCGCTCCCTATTTCGTGCTTGCTGACGTAGTCGGCGATGTCGAGGAGGACCTTGTCCGGCCTGGGCCGGACATTGGAAACGGGCGCTGACATCACTACTCTTTTTTGAGCGTGTCCCCTTCGCTCTGCGCTGGTTCTGGCGGAGCGCCCAGGTCGATGACGGGCGGAGCGCTTTGCTCCTCGGCCGGGGCGAGCGGTATCACGACGCTCGGCACGCCCGACGGCGGAAGCCGCAGGCAGCGATAGTCGCCTTTCGAATCCGCGAAACGCAGGCCCATCCCGGGCGTGCGCTGCTTTGCGCTGCCATCCGGACGGATCATGAATTCCTGCCCTTGCGCCGGCTTGACCCTCCACCAGCCGCCCTGGTCGGCTGCGATTTCCGAGCGCCCGTAGATTTCACGCGCAAACCCGTCCACCTCGATCGTGACCTGAGACTGGTCTCCACCCGTTTCGGCGACGTAGAGAATGGGAGGCCTGTTGCGGTATTCGATCCCGGGCAGCCGGCATTCCCAGGTGCCGGCGATGTCCCCGGCCGGCGAAGCAGCCGCGGCGCATGGGCCGGCGAGCGCGGCGAGGAATGCGAGCCTCAATACCTTCATGGCAGTTTGCTCCTTCATCTCGGTATCACCGGCGCTCCTCGAGCGGCACCCATCGCCGGTCTTCGGGGCCGGTGTAGTTGGCGCCCGGACGTATGATTTTACCGTCGATTCGCTGCTCGATGATGTGCGCCGACCAGCCCGAGGTGCGCGAGATGACGAAAATCGGGGTGAACATCGCGGTGGGCACGCCCATCATGTGATAGGAGACCGCACTATACCAGTCCAGATTCGCGAACATCTTCTTTTCCCGCCACATCACCTGCTCGATCCGTTCGGCGATGTCGAAGAGCTTCGTGTCCCCTCTGGCTTGCGAGAGGCGCCGGGCGACTTCCTTGATCACCTTGTTGCGCGGATCGCCCGTCGTGTAGACGGGGTGACCGAAGCCGATGACGATCTCCTTGTCCCGCAGCCTTCGCATGATGTCGGCCTCGGCCTCGCCGGGATCCTTGTAGCGCGACAAGACTTCGAAAGCGAACTCGTTCGCGCCGCCGTGCTTGGGGCCGCGCAGGGCGCCGATGCCTCCGCAGATCGCCGAGTAGATGTCCGACCCGGTGCCGGCGATGACGCGGCATGTGAAGGTCGAGGCGTTGAACTCGTGCTCCGCGTAGAGGATGAGCGAGGTATGCATCTCGCGCACCCAATCGGCCGAGGGCCGCTTGCCGTGCAGCAGGCGCAGGAGGTGCCCGCCGATCGAATCGTCGTCGGTCTCGACATCGATGCGCTTGCGCCCGCGGCTGAAGTGGTGCCAGTAGAGCAGCATCGAGCCGAGCGACGCCATCAGCCGGTCGGCGATGTCCTTTGCCCGGGCCAGGGGGTGATCGTCCTTCTCAGGCTCCACGGTGCCGAGCGCCGACACCCCGGTGCGCATCACGTCCATCGGGTGCGCCGAGGCCGGCACCGCTTCGAGCGCGGACCTGACCGCCGCCGGCAGACCGCGCAGCCCCTTGAGCTTCGCCTTGTACGCGGCGAGCTCCGCGGCGGCCGGCAATTTCTCGTGAACGAGCAGGTACGCGACTTCCTCGAACTCGGCCTCGTCGGCGAAATCGAGGATGTCGTAACCGCGGTAGTGCAGATCGTTGCCGCTGCGGCCGACCGTGCACAGCGCGGTGTTGCCGGCCGGGACTCCGGAGAGCGCGACCGACTTCTTCGGCTTCGGTGCGGCTGCGGCCTCGCTCATTTCGCTTTCTCTTTGGCGAACAATTGGTCGAGCTTGCGCTCGTAGGCGAGATAGTCGAGGGTCTCGTAGAGATCGGCGCGCGTCTGCATCAGGTCGACGACGCTCTTCTGCGTTCCTTCCTTGCGGATCGCATTGTAGACCTTGAGCGCCGCCGCGTTCATGGCGCGGAACGCCGAGAGAGGATAGAGAGCGATCGCGACCCCGGCCGAGCGCAGCTCCTCGAGCGTGAAGAGCGGCGTGGCGCCGAACTCGGTGATGTTGGCGAGCACCGGCACTTTCACCGCCTCGGCGAACTTGCGGTACATGGAAAGCTCAGGTATAGCCTCGGGGAAAACGGCATCGGCGCCGGCGTCCACGCACGCGAGCGCCCGCTCGATGGCTCGATCGAGGCCTTCCACGGCCAAGGCGTCAGTCCGCGCCATAACCACGAAGTCCGGGTCGGTCTTCGCATCCGCCGCCGCCTTGATCCGGTCCGCCATTTCCTCCTTCGACACGAGCTCCTTTCCCGGCCGGTGCCCGCAGCGCTTGGCGCCGACCTGGTCTTCGATGTGCATCGCCGCCGCGCCGGCTTTTATGAGCGACTTGACGGTGCGCGCGATGTTGAAGGCGCTCGCGCCGAAACCGGTATCGACGTCGACCAGCAGCGGCAGGGAGCAGACGTCGGTGATGCGGCGCACGTCGGTCAGCACGTCCTCGAGATTGCTGATGCCCAGATCGGGGAGACCGAGAGAGCCGGCGGCGACTCCTCCGCCGGACAGATAGACGGCCTTGTAGCCGCTGCGCTCGGCGAGCCGCGCGTGGTAGGCATTGATCGCGCCCACGCATTGCAGCGGCTTCTCCGCCTTCATCGCGGCGCGGAACCGGGCTCCTGCTGACATGGGGCTCATTTTAGCTCGCCGCGGGCGGCGGCGAGTCGGATCCGCAGACCGGGCCGACCTCTGCTAGCCGAGCAAAGGCCGGATGCTGTCGCGCTCTTCGTGCAGCTCCTTCAGGGTCGCATCCATTCTGGAGCGGCTGAACTCGCTCAGCGGTATGCCCTTGACGATCTTGTACCTGCCGCCCTCGCAAGTCACCGGATAGCCGTAGATCACGCCTTCCGGAATGCCGTAGCTCCCGTCCGAGGGGACGCCCATGCTGACCCAGTTGCCGGGGCGCGTGCCTTGGATCCAGTCGCGCACATGGTCCATTGCGGCGTTCGCCGCGCTCGCGGCGGAGGACAGCCCGCGGGCCTCGATGATCGCGGCGCCGCGCTTCTGCACCTTCGGGATGAATTCAGCTTCGAGCCACTTCGGGTCGTTGATCATCGGCCAGACCTTCTTGCCGCCGCACTCCGCCTGGAATACGTCGGGGTACTGCGTCGCCGAGTGGTTGCCCCAGATGGTGACTTTGCGGATCGAGCTCAAGGGCTTGCCGATTTTCTGCGCGATCTGGCCGACGGCGCGATTGTGGTCCAGGCGCATCATCGCGGTGAACTGCGTGGCTTTGAGGCCCGGCGCATTTTTCATCGCGATGAGGCAATTGGTGTTGGCGGGGTTGCCGACCACCAGCACCTTGACCTTGCGGCTCGCGACCGCGGCCAGCGCCTTGCCCTGCGGCGCGAAGATCCTGCCGTTCGCCTCGAGCAGGTCCTTGCGCTCCATGCCCGGGCCGCGCGGACGCGCGCCGACGAGGAGCGCGATTTCGACGTCCTTGAACGCGATCATCGGATCGGCGGTGGGGATCATGCCGTGCAGCAGCGGGAAGGCGCAGTCGTCGAGCTCCATCATCACGCCCTTCAGCGCCTTCTGCGCTTTCTCGTCGGGAATCTCGAGCATCTGCAGGATCACCGGCTGGCTCTTCCCGAGCATTTCGCCGCTCGCGATGCGGAAAAGCAGGCTGTAGCCGATCTGGCCCGCTGCGCCCGTCACTGCGACACGAATGGGTTTGGTGGACATGGTGAGACTCTCCCTGGAGAAGCCCGAATATATCCGGCCTGGCGCTTTTGCGCAGCACAGGCGCGAGTCGAAGCCTGCTATAATCTTGACTCCCGTCAAGATTCCAAATCAGCCCAAGCGTCTCGGAAGGATTGCTTTACATGCCTGATCTGACGGCGAAAAAAAAGCGTCCCCTCTGGTATAACCTCAGTCCTCTCAATCTCCCTCTCCCGGGTCTGGTCTCGATTTTCCATCGCGCGAGCGGCGCGCTGCTTTTCCTCGGATTGATCTGGTTTCTGTTCTTGCTCGACATGAGTCTTTCGTCGGAAGCGGGCTTCACCCGGTTTCGGACCTACGTCGGACATCCGCTCGTGAAATCTTCGATGCTCGTGTTCCTGTGGGCGTACCTGCATCATCTGTGCGCCGGCGTGCGGCATCTGTTTCTCGACATCGACATGGGTGTCGAGCTCAGAGCGGCCCGGAGAAGCGCCGTCGCCGTTTTCGTGGTGAGCCTCGCGCTGACCGCCTTCATCGGAGCGAAGCTGTGGTGACACGCGTCATCGTCGGCGCGCACTACGGACTGAAGGACTGGCTCGCCCAGCGCGTCACCGCCGTGGTGATGCTCGTCTATACGATCGCGTTCCTGTTCGCTCTGGGACGCGGGCCGGTGACGTATGCCTCGTGGAAGGCGTTGTTCGCGCAGGGGTGGATGCGCTTTGCGACCTTTCTTCTCGTCGTGAGCGTCCTGATCCACGCCTGGATCGGCGTGCGCAACATCTGGATGGATTACGTCAAGCACGCCGGGCTGCGCCTCGCGCTGCAGATCGCGACGATCCTGTGGCTCGCAGGCTGTGCCGGCTGGGCGATGCAGATCCTCTGGAGAATCTAAGTGGCCGTCGCAAGGCGCAGCTTCGACGCTGTCGTGGTGGGGGCGGGCGGTGCCGGCCTGCGCGCCGCGCTGCAGTTGTCGGAAGCGGGGTTGAGCGTCGCGGTGCTTTCCAAGGTGTTCCCGACGCGCTCGCACACGGTGGCGGCGCAGGGCGGGATCGGCGCGGCGCTCGGCAACATGGGCGAGGACTCGTGGCTGTGGCACATGTACGATACGGTGAAGGGCTCCGATTGGCTCGGCGACCAGGACGCGATCGAATTCATGGTGCGCGAAGCGCCCAAGCTCGTGTATGAGCTCGAGCACTTCGGCATGCCCTTCGATCGCAACGAGAACGGCACGGTATACCAGCGGCCCTTCGGCGGCCATTCGCAGAATTTCGGCGAGCGTCCGGTGCAGCGCTCCTGCTGCGCCGCGGACCGCACCGGCCACGCGATGCTGCATACGCTCTACCAGAGAAACGTCAGGGCCCGCACGCAGTTTTTCGTCGAGTGGATGGCACTCGACCTCGTGCGCGATGCAAGCGGCCAGGTGCTGGGCGTGACCGCGCTCGAGATGGAAACCGGCGAAGTGATGATCCTGCACGCGCGCGCGACGCTTTTCGCGACCGGCGGGGCGGGGCGGATCTTCTCCTCCACGACCAACGCGTTCATCTGCACCGGCGACGGCCTCGGCATGGCGGCGCGCGCCGGCTTCCCTCTCGAAGACATGGAGTTCTGGCAGTTTCACCCGACGGGTGTCGCGGGCGCGGGGGTGCTGATCACAGAAGGCGTGCGCGGGGAGGGCGGTTACCTGCTCAACAAGGGCGGCGAGCGCTTCATGGAGCGCTACGCGCCGAATCTGAAGGACCTCGCTTCGCGCGACGTCGTTTCGCGCGCCATGGCGACCGAGATCAAGGAAGGGCGCGGCGCCGGGCCGCACGGTGATTACCTGCTGCTGAAACTCGACCATCTCGGCCCGGAGGTCATCGAGAAGCGCCTTCCGGGGATCCGCGAGATCGCCAAGAAATTCGCCGACGTCGACCCGGTGAAGGACCCGATCCCGGTGGTGCCGACGGTGCACTACATGATGGGGGGGATACCGACGAACTATCGTGGCGAGGTCGTCGTCCCCGAATTTTCGAATGGGCGCGGCGACGCCGAAGTAAAGGTGCCCGGCTTCTACGCGGCGGGCGAGTGCGCCTGCGCCTCGGTCCACGGCGCGAACCGCCTCGGAACGAATTCGCTCACCGACCTGCTCGTCTTCGGCAAGGCGGCGGCGGAATCGATCATCAAATTCCTGCAGGAGAATCCGGGGCACAAGGACTTGCCCAAGGACGCGGCCGAGCGGACCCAGGGGCGCCTTGCGCGGCTCGACGGCCAGAAGAACGGCGAGTCGGTCGCCGAGGTCGGCATGGAGATTCGCCGCACCATGCAGGCGCACTGCGGCGTGTTCCGCTTTCCGGACATGCTCGCCAAGGGCGTGAAGAAAATCCGGGAAATCGCCGACCGCGCGACCCGCACCCAGGTCAAGGACAAGAGCCGCGTGTTCAATACCGCGCGGATCGAGGCCCTGGAGCTCGACAACTTGATCGAGGCGGCGCGCGCCTCGATGGTCTCCGCCGAGGCGCGACGCGAGTCGCGCGGCGCGCACGACCGCGCCGACCATCACAACCGGGACGATTCGAACTGGCTCAAGCACACGCTCTGGTACAAGGACGGCGACCGGCTCGAATACAAGCCGGTGCACATGAAGCCGCTGACCGCCCGGGCGATCGAGCCGAAGGTACGGACCTACTGACCCACCCGAACTGGGGGAAACAATGCGCTTCAGGATTTTCCGCTACGACCCGGACAAGGACGAGAAACCCGCGATGCGGGACTACGAGGTCGCGCTCGATCCGCATGACCGCATGCTGCTCGATGCGCTGGTGCGCATCAAGGAGCAGGACGACAGCTTGAGCCTGCGGCGTTCGTGCCGGGAAGGCGTGTGCGGCTCGGACGCCATGAACATCAACGGCAAGAACGGGCTCGCCTGCATCACCAAGCTCTCCGACTTGAAGGAGCCCGTCGAATTGCGGCCCCTGCCGGGGCTGCCGGTCATCCGCGACCTGATCGTCGACATGACCCAGTTCTTCAAGCAGTACCACTCGGTGAAACCCTATCTGATCAACGAAGACCCTGCGCCGGAAAAGGAGCGGCTGCAGTCTCCCGAGGAGCGCGAGGAGCTCGACGGCCTCTATGAATGCATCCTGTGCGCGTGCTGCTCGACTTCCTGCCCGTCGTTCTGGTGGAATCCGGACAAGTTCGTGGGTCCGGCCGGGCTGCTCCAGGCCTATCGGTTCATCGCCGACAGCCGCGACCAGGCTGCGGCTGAGCGGCTCGACGACCTGGAGGATCCCTACCGCCTGTTCCGTTGTCATAGCATCATGAACTGCGTGGATGCCTGTCCGAAGAACCTCAACCCGACCCGGGCGATCGGCAAGATCAAGGAACTGATGGTGAAGCGCTCGGTATGAAAACCGGGGACAGACCACGTTTTTCCGCGCGATCTGGTTAGACTAGTGAAAACCGGGGACAGACCACGTTTTTCCACGCAATCTGGTTAGACTAGGATCGGTCGATGAAAAACGTGGTCTGTCCCCGGTTTTCACCCCGAATTTCCCGAACATGACTGACGTCGAAATGAACCGTTTGCGCTGGAGCTGCCGCCGCGGCCTGCTCGAGAACGAGCTGGTGCTCGAGCGGTTCCTGCATGCCCACGCGGCGCTGCTCGAGGGCGAGCGCCTCGCCGCTTTCAAGACCCTGCTCGACTACGGCGACGACGAGCTCTGGGATCTGGTCAGCGGGCGCCGCGAATGCGGCGATCCCGCGCTCGGCGAGGTGGTCCAATTGCTGCGGAATTGCTGAAGGGCGCGAATTCACCGGGGGAAACACCATGGGTTCCACGAAAAAGGCCACGCTTTCCTACGGGGAGGGCAAGTCGATCGAGTTTCCGATGCTGTCGGGCAGCGTCGGCCCCGACGTGGTCGATATCCGGACGCTTTACGCGAAGACGGGGATATTCACCTACGACCCCGGGTTCCTGTCCACTGCGAGCTGCAGCTCGAAAATCACCTACATCGACGGCGACGCGGGTGTGCTGCTCTACCGCGGCTATCCGATCGAGCAGCTGGCCGTAAATTGCGATTTCCTCGAAGTCTGCTATCTCCTGCTGAACGGCGAGCTGCCCGACAGGAAGCAGAAGGAAGCCTTCGTCAACATCGTCATGCATCACACCATGGTGCACGAACAGCTGGCGCGGCTCTATACGGGGTTTCGCCGCGATTCGCACCCGATGGCCGTGATGGTCGGGGTCGTGGGCGCGCTGTCGGCCTTCTACCACGACTCGCTCGACATCGCCAATCCCCAGCACCGCGAAGTCTCGGCGTTCCGCCTGATCGCGAAACTGCCGACCATCGTCGCGATGGCCTACAAGTACTCGGTCGGCCAGCCTTTCATCTATCCCAAGAACGACCTCTCCTACACCGAGAACTTCATGCGAATGATGTTCGCCGTGCCCGCCGAGGAATACAAGCTGAACCCGGTGCTGGTGAGGGCCCTGGACCGCATTTTCATCCTGCACGCCGACCACGAGCAGAACGCTTCCACTTCCACCGTGCGGCTGGCCGGCTCCTCCGGCGCGAACCCGTTCGCCTGCATCGCCGCGGGAATCGTGTCTCTGTGGGGCCCGGCTCACGGCGGCGCCAACGAAGCCTGCCTGCAGATGCTGGAGGAGATCGGCGACGTGTCCAAGGTCGGCGAATTCATCAAGCGCGCGAAGGACAAGAACTCGGGCTTTCGCCTCATGGGCTTCGGGCACCGCGTGTACAAGAACTACGATCCGCGCGCAAAGCTTATGCGCGAAACGTGCCATGAAGTCCTGAATGAGCTGGGTTTGCACGACGACCGCCTGTTCAAGCTCGCCCTCGCGCTGGAGAAAATCGCGCTCGAGGACGATTATTTCGTCGAGCGCAAGCTCTACCCGAACGTGGATTTCTATTCCGGGATCGTGCAGCGCGCCCTCGGCATCCCGGTATCGATGTTTACCTGCATCTTCTCGCTGGCGCGCACCGTGGGCTGGATCGCGCAGTGGCAGGAGATGATCAGCGACCCCGAATACAAGATCGGCCGGCCGCGCCAGCTCTACACCGGGGCCGCCCGCCGGGAGCTCGTGCCGATGGACAAGCGCTGAGCCCGCTCGAAACGGGACCCGGAGGTCTGACATGAGCGCGATGAAGGAATTCCTCTCCAATTCGTATCTCTTCGGGGCCAATGCGCCCTTCATCGAGGAGCTGTACGAGGCCTACCTCGACGACCCGCGATCGGTGCCCGAGCAGTGGCGCGAGTATTTCGACAGGCTGCAGCGCGTGCCGGCAGGTCCGAACCAGGGGAACGGCGGCCGCGACGTGGCCCACGCGCCCATCGTCGATTCCTTCGCCCGGCGCGCCCGGGCCGGGGCGGCCCGCGCGGCACCCGCCGTGGCGGGGTTCGATCGCAAGCAGATCTCGGTGCTGCAGCTGATCGCGGAGTACCGCTTCCGCGGGGTGTTGCTCGCCGACATCGATCCGCTCAAGCGCCACGAGCGGCCGCGCATCGCCGAGCTGGAGCCCGCGTATTACGACCTGACCGAAGCCGACATGGACACGCAGTTCAACACCGGAACGTTCCTCGGCCCGGAGCAGGCGAGCTTGCGCGAGATCATCAAGGCGCTGCAGGAGACCTACTGCGGCACCCTCGGCGTCGAATACATGTACCTCTCCAGCCGCGCGGAGAAGCGCTGGATCCAGGAGCGGCTGGAGCCGGTGCGCTCCAAGCCGAGCTATTCCCCGGACTACAAGAGGCACATCCTCGAAAGGCTGACCGCCGCCGAGGGACTGGAAAGGTTCCTTCACACCCGCTACGTCGGGCAGAAGCGCTTCTCGCTCGAAGGCGGCGACACGATGATCCCGGTGCTCGACAACCTGCTGCAGCGCGCGGGCGAGGCCGGGGTGCAGGAGCTCGTGATCGGCATGGCCCACCGCGGCCGGCTCAACGTGCTGGTCAACACCCTGGGCAAGATGCCGAAGGACCTGTTCTCCGAATTCGAGGGCAAGCACGACGATGCGCTGCTCGCAGGCGACGTCAAGTACCACCAGGGGTTCTCCTCCGACATCAACACCCCCGGCGGCCCGATGCACCTGACGCTCGCCTTCAATCCTTCGCATCTCGAGATCGTCAATCCCGTGGTCGAGGGCTCGGTGCGGGCGCGCCAGCACCGCCGCAAGGACCGCAAGGGCGAGCAGGTGCTGCCGGTGCTGATCCACGGCGACGCGGCGGTGGCCGGCCAGGGTGTGGTCATGGAAACGCTGAATCTGTCGAACACGCGCGGCTACGGCACCGGCGGGACGGTGCACATCGTCCTCAACAACCAGATCGGCTTCACGACTTCCGACCCGCGCGACAGCCGCTCGACCCTGTACTGCACCGACGTCATGAAGATGGTCGAAGCGCCGATCTTCCACGTGAACGGCGACGACCCCGAGGCCTCGGTGTTGGCGATCGAGATCGCTCTGGACTACCGCACGCAGTTCAAGAAGGACGTGGTGGTGGACATCGTGTGCTTCCGAAAGCTCGGCCACAACGAGCAGGACGAGCCGATGGTCACTCAGCCGCTGATGTACAAGATCATCAATCAGCACCCGGGCACCCGCAAGCTCTACGCGGACCGGCTCGTCGCTCAAGGGCTGATCGGCGCGGAGGACGCGGACAAGATGGCCGCCGCCTACCGCCAGGCGCTCGACGCGGGCACCCACACCCACAAGACGATCCTCTCGAACTTCAAGCCGCCGTTCGCGGTGGACTGGTCGAAATACAAGAACACCAAGTGGAACGAGAACGACGACACCACGCTGCCGCTCGCCGAGCTGCAGATGCTCGCGGAGAGGCTCACGACGATTCCGGGGAATTTCAAGATCCATCCCCGGGTGGAGAAGATCATCGCCGACCGCCGCCTCATGGGACAGGGGAAGATGCCGGTGGACTGGGGCATGGCGGAGAACCTCGCGTATGCCTCGCTGCTCAAGGACGGATTCGCCGTGCGCATTTCCGGGCAGGACAGCGGCCGCGGCACCTTCTTCCACCGCCAAGCGGTTCTGCACGACCAGAACCGCGAGAAATGGGACTCGGGCAGTTACGTCCCCTTGAGCAATATCGCCCCCAACCAGGGCGATTTCGTCATCATCGACTCGGTGCTCTCCGAAGAGGCCGTGCTCGGCTTCGAGTACGGCTATTCGACCTCAGAGCCCAACGAGCTCGTGGTCTGGGAGGCGCAGTTCGGCGATTTTGCGAACGGCGCGCAGGTGGTGATCGACCAGTTCATCGCCGCGGGCGAGGTCAAGTGGGGGCGCATCTGCGGCCTGGTGATGCTCCTGCCGCACGGCTACGAAGGGCAGGGGCCCGAGCATTCCTCGGGACGCCCCGAGCGTTATCTGCAGTTGTGCGCCGACAACAACATCCAGGTGTGCATTCCGGCGACCCCGGTGCAGATGTTCTTTCTCCTGCGCCGCCAGATGATCCGGCCCTACCGCAAGCCGCTCGTCATCTTCACGCCCAAGAGCCTGCTGCGCCACAAGGAATCGGTCTCGCCGCTCGCCGAATTCGCCGAGAGCAAGTTCAAGGCGGTGAACGGCGAATGGGACGGGGACATCAAGCAGGAAAGCGTCAAGCGCGTGATCGTCTGCAGCGGCAAGGTGTTCTTCGATCTGCGCGAGGGACGCAAGGCGCGCGCTATCAAGGACATCGCCATCGTGCGCATCGCCCAGCTCTATCCCTTCCCGCACGACGAGCTCCAGGAGCAGATCGATCTTTACCGCAATGCGGCGGAGGTTCTCTGGTGCCAGGAGGAGCCGGCGAATCAGGGGGCGTGGTACTGGATCCAGCACCTTCTCCTGCGCCACATGCGCGAGGACCAGATCCTCGCCTATTCCACGCGGCCGTCCTCGGCCTCGCCCGCGGTGGGCTATGCTTCCCTGCACAACGAGCAGCAGAAGGAGCTGGTCGACGCGGCGTTCAGGCCGGCGACGGACAATCTGGTTCGCCCCGTCCAGGGAACCGGCAGGGCGACGCGCAGCTAGGAATCGAGAAGGAAGAGCATGCTCATCGAGATCAAGGTGCCGCAGCTTTCGGAATCGGTTGCGGAGGCCACCTTGCTGGCGTGGCACAAGAAGGTCGGCGAGGCGGTCAAGCGCGACGAGAACCTGATCGACATCGAGACCGACAAGGTGGTCCTCGAGCTTCCCGCTCCCGCGGACGGCGTGCTCGCCAAAATCATCAAGGGCGACGGCGGCACCGTGAAGGCCGGAGAAGTCATCGCGACCCTGGACACCGAAGGGAAAGCGAGCGCGGCCGCTCCCGCCGCGGTGCAGGCGCAGGTGAAGGCCGCCCCGGCGCCCGCCGTTGCGGCAAAACCTGCGCCAGCCGCGGCAGCCGCCATGCCGTCGGCGCGCAAGCTCGCCGAAGAAAAGGGCCTCGACACGGGGGCGATTGCGGGAAGCGGCCGCGGCGGCCGTGTCACGAAAGCGGATGTGCTCGGGACAACGAGCGCGCCTGCGCCGGAGGCGCCCGCTGCGGCGAAGCCTTCCTTGCCCCAGCCGTCAGCTCCGGTGAGCGTCGAGCAGATTCTCGGGACCCGCCCCGAGCAGCGCGTGCCGATGAGCCGCCTGCGGGCGCGCATCGCCGAGCGCCTGGTGCAGTCGCAATCGACCGCTGCGATCCTCACCACGTTCAACGAAGTCAACATGCAGCCGGTGATGGAGCTGAGGAAGAAGTACCAGGAGCGCTTCGAGAAGGAGCACGGCGTGCGCCTGGGCTTCATGTCCTTCTTCGTCAAGGCGGCGGCGCACGCGCTCAAGAAATACCCGATCGTCAACGCCTCGATCGACGGCAACGACATCGTCTACCACGGCTACTTCGACATCGGCATCGCCGTGAGCAGCCCGCGTGGCCTCGTCGTGCCGGTTCTGCGCGACGCGGACCAGATGAGCTTCGCGGAAGTCGAGAAGAAAATCGCCGACTTCGGCAAGCGCGCCCAGGACGGCAAGCTCACGATCGAAGAGCTCACCGGCGGAACGTTCTCGATCTCGAACGGAGGCGTGTTCGGCTCGATGCTCTCCACCCCCATCATCAACCCGCCGCAATCGGCGATCCTGGGCGTGCACGCGACGCGCGAGCGGCCGGTGGCCGAGAACGGTCAGGTCGTGATCCGGCCGGTCAACTACCTCGCGCTCTCCTACGACCACCGCATCGTCGACGGCCGCGAAGCGGTGCTGTCGCTGGTGGCGATCAAGGAAGCGCTGGAAGACCCGGCGCGGCTCTTGCTCGATCTTTGATCAAACCGGGGACAGACCACGTTTTTGAGTCTCGCTCGCCGGTTTTCTTGCCTGAAGAAAACACGTGATCTGTCCCCGAGTCTGACCCCATTGGTTGCTTGAGATCACTCGCCTAATGAAAATCAACCCGCAAACGTTCTTCAATAGGGTCAGACTCGTGCTCTGTCCCCTTAAAGATCCAGGTTCGTCATGCCCACGCCTACGTCAACTTTACAGCGTTCCATGACGGTCTGGTGCATCGTGGTGCGAAGTGGTGTATCCTGACGCCATGTCGATCGCCGAACGCCCCGTCCGTCAAAGCGTAAGTCTTCCCGCGCGCGTCGCTCGCCGGGTGAAGTCACTGGCGCAAACGAGCAAGACAAGCACCAGCCGCGTCATCGCCGATCTCATCGAGTCCGGGCTCGACGCCCGGGAGCAGGAAAAAAAGCGCTTCTTCGAATTCGCCGACCGCCTCTCGCGCTCCCGCGACCCGGAGGAGCAGAAACGTCTCAAGGAAGAACTCGCCCGCATGACCTTCGGTGAGTGATGCCGAAGATCCAGTGGACCGGGCTTCCTCCTGCGCTTCGCGACCACCTGTTCGAGAGGCTGCGCGAGCGCAAGATCACCGCCGAGGACCTCTACCGGCTGAAGGCGTGGAGGGAGTCTGAACCCGAGGCGCCGGATGGACCTTGGTACAAGGACTTCGGCTCCTTCAAGATCTGCGGCGAAGGACAGTATCCGAAGACGTTTCTGCTCCGAGGCCAACCTGCCAAAGGGGAAAAACTCTAGACCAAGGACTCAAAGGCGATGCGTCCGCGCTCGAGCGGCTCGGTGCGCTGCGTGCGCGTCTTTCGAGAGTCGAATGAGTATGAGGGCAGTGTCCCGTAGCGTGTTTTAACGAGGGGTGAAGCCTGATCATGGCCCAGACATTTGACGTCGTCGTAATCGGCGGAGGACCGGGTGGTTACGTCGCCGCGATCCGCGCGGCGCAGCTCGGCCTAAAGACCGCCTGCATCGACGACTGGATGAGCGCGGACGGGAAGCCCGCCTTGGGCGGAACCTGCACCAACATCGGCTGCATTCCCTCTAAGGCGCTGCTGCAGTCCTCGGAGAATTTCGAGCAGGCCGGGCATGGCTTCGCCGAGCACGGCGTGCGCGTCAAGGGCCTGGAGCTCGACCTCGCCCAGATGCTCAAGCGCAAGGACCAGGTCGTGAAGGCGAGCAACGACGGCGTCGCCTATCTCTTCAAGAAGAACAAGGTCGCCTTCTTCCACGGCCGCGGCAGCTTCGTGAAGGTCGGCGCCGACGGGTGCGAGATCGCGGTTGCCGGCGCACAAAACGAGACTTTGACTGCGAAGAACGTGATCGTGGCGACCGGATCGGTGCCCCGCGCTCTTTCGGGGGCGGCATTCGACGAGAAGCTGATCCTTAGCAACGACGGGGCGCTCGCCATTCGCGAGGTGCCGAAACGCCTCGGCGTTATCGGCGCCGGGGTGATCGGCCTGGAGATGGGCAGCGTGTGGCGCAGGCTCGGGTCGCAGGTGACGGTCCTCGAGGCGCTGCCGGTTTTCCTGGGCGCCGCCGACGAGCAGGTCGCCAGGGAAGCGTGGAAGATCTTCGCCAAGCAGGGTCTGAAGATCGAGCTCGGCGTGAAAATCACGGGCGTGAAGGCAAGAAAGGACGTCGCGGTCGAATACACCGACGCCGAAGGCAAGGCGCAGAGCGCGATTTTCGATCGGCTCATCGTCTCGATCGGCCGCATCGCGAACACAGAGGGCTTGAACGCCGAAGCAGTCGGCCTCAAGCTCGAGCGCGGCTTCGTCGCCGTGGACGAGCATTGCCGCACGAGTCTCGCCGGCGTGTGGGCGATCGGCGACGTGGTGCGCGGGCCCATGCTCGCGCACAAGGCGGAGGAAGAGGGCGTGGCGGTGGCCGAGCGCATCGCGGGCCAGAAGCCGCACGTGGATTTCAACACGATTCCCTGGGTGATCTACACCACGCCCGAGATCGCCTGGGTGGGCAAGACCGAGCAGCAGCTGAAGGCCGAAGGTGTCGCCTACCGTGCCGGCACCTTCCCGTTCATGGCCAACGCCAGGGCGCGGGCGCTCGGCGACACGAGCGGCTTGGTGAAATTCGTCGCCGACGCGAAGACCGACGTGATACTCGGCGTGCACATCATCGGCGCGTTCGCTTCCGAGCTGATTGCCGAAGCGGTGGTCGCCATGGAATTCCGGGCGAGCAGCGAGGACATCGGCATGATCTGCCACGCCCATCCCTCGCTTTCCGAGGCCATGAAGGACGCCGCGCTGGCGGTGGACAAGCGCGCGCTCAACATCTGATGAGCGACAGCCCGCCGGAGACCGGCGAGAAATTGCGGGGCTCGGCGGACACCCTGTCGGTCGTCGGTCTCTACCACAGCGCGCTGGAACGCCGCGGGTTCAAGAGCGATTCCTCGCAGCTGCGCGCGGTCGAGCGGCTGCAACAGCTCTACGAGGAGTGGACGGCCTACAAGGCGCGACGCAGCAACGCGCTCTGGCGCCTGGTGCTGCATCCGCCTCTTCCGCGCGGCGTCTACCTCTGGGGCGGCGTGGGCCGCGGGAAGAGCTTTCTCATGGACAGCTTCTACCTGTGCCTGCCGCTCGTGCGCAAGCGTCGCGTGCATTTCCACCACTTCATGCGCGACGTGCACCGGGAGCTCGAGGAGCTGAAGGGCCGCGAAGATCCCCTGGGTGCGCTCGCCGGGCGCATCGCCAAGCGCTACCGCCTCATCTGCTTCGACGAGATGCACGTCAACGACATCGCGGACGCAATGATCGTCGGCCGGCTGCTCGGAAGGATCATGGACCTAGGGGTGGTCTGTTGCATGACCTCGAACTATCGCCCTGACGAACTGTACAAGGACGGGCTCAAGCGCGAGAACTTCCTGCCCACGATCGAGCTCTTGAAGAAGCGCCTCGACGTCCTGCACGTCGACGGCGGCGTCGACTACCGCCAGCGCATGCTGGAGGACGTCAAGGCCTACCACTGGCCTCTCGGCGAACGAGCGGACCGCGCACTGATGGAGAATTTCAAGAGGATCGCCGAGGTGGAGGAGGAATTCCAGGAGCTCGACGTCGAGGGGCGCGTCATCCCCTACCGCCACCGCGCCGGCGGCGTCGTCTGGTTCGATTTCAAGCTGATCTGCGGCTGGGGCCGCTCGCAGCACGATTACCTCGATCTCTCCAAGCGCTTCCACGCGGTGATCGTTTCGGACGTGCCGCGGATGGGGCTGAAACTCGCCGAAGAAGCGCGGCGCTTCACCCTGATGATCGACGTGTTCTACGACAGCCGCGTCAAGCTGATCGTCTCCGCGGAGGCGGTTCCGGACAAGCTCCTCAAGATCGAGGAGAACCCCGGCGACGCGCGGCTGCGCGCCATGGTGTTCGAGTTCGACCGCACCGCGAGCCGTCTCGTCGAGATGCAATCGCGCGAATATCTCTCGGAGCGCCGGCGCCCCCCCGATTGAAAAGCGGGCCGGAGCGCGCTGCCCCGCCGGTATAATCGCTCATGGGGAAATTCAAGGCCTACCGCATCCACGAGATCGAGAAGAAGGTGGTTGCGCGCTTCGAGGAGCTCTCCCTCGAGGATCTCGACAAGGGCGAAGTGGTGATACGCGTGGCGTATTCGAGCGTCAACTACAAGGACGCTCTCGCCGCGACCGGAGCCGGCAGGATCATCCGCCGCTTCCCCTGCGTCGGCGGCATCGACCTGTCGGGCACCGTGACCGAATCGACCGACGCGCGTTTCAATCGCGGCGACGCAGTGATCTGCACGAGCTACGACCTGGGCGTGGCGCACGACGGCGGCTACGCAGAGTACGCCCGGGTCCCTGCGGACTGGGTGATCCCCATGCCGAAGGGAATGAATCTCTTCGAAGCGATGGCCCTCGGGACAGCCGGATACACGGTTGCGCTCGCGATCGTGCGCATGGAGGCGAACGGCCTCGCGCCCGCCAACGGTCCGGTGATCGTGAGCGGCGCGACCGGCGGTGTGGGCTCGATCGCGATCGACGTCCTCTCGCGCCTGGGCTATCGAGTGGTGGCGCTGACCGGCAAGGAGAACGAGGCCGGCTATCTCAAGGAGCTCGGAGCGGGAGAAGTGATCTCCAGAAAAACCCTCGACCTCTCGAAAATCAAGCCGCTCGACAAGGCGAGCTGGGCCGGAGCCGTCGACAATCTCGGGGGAGAAGTGCTCGCCTGGATGGCGAGCACGATGATGCCGGGCGGGACCATCGCTTCGATCGGCCTTGCGGCGAGCATGAATCTGAATACCTCGGTCGCGCCCTTCATCCTGCGGGGGGTGAGCCTCCTGGGGATCGACTCCGGAGCCACGCCCATGCCCCTGCGCCGGGAGATTTGGCGGCGGCTTGCGGGGGACATGCGGCCGGCGCACCTCAAGGAGATGACGCGAACCCTCGCGTTCGACGATCTCCCGCGGGCGTTCGACGGCCTGCTGAAGGGCGCGGCCAGGGGACGCATCGTGGTCGATCTGGCGGCCTGACATGAGCTCGAATCCCGACGGGGTGTCCACTCAGATCCCGAAGCAGCGCGTGCTTCTGGTGGACGATTCCAAGATCGTCCGCACGACGCTTGCGCGCCTGATACGCAAGAGTTTCGACGTCCGGGAGGAAGCGAACGGCGAGGCCGGCTGGCAGGCGATCACGACCGATCCCTCCATCGTGGTGCTGTTCTCCGACATCCAGATGCCGGTATTGGACGGTTTCGCGCTGCTCGAGCGCATCCGCCAATCCGAGGAGCCGCGAATTCGCTCCATGCCGGTGATCGTGATCTCCGGGGACGAGGACGACGCCACCAAGAAGCGCGCGCGCGCGGCCGGGGCGAACGATTTCATCACCAAGACCACCGACGGCACGGAGATCCTCTCGCGCATCGACAACCTCCTGCACCTGGTCGAGGCGAAGCAGCAGCTCGTCGTCAACCAGGAGGCGCTCGATCAAACCGCTACCCGCGACCCGGTCACGGGCACTTTCACGCTGCACTACCTCGTCACCGAAGGCGGCAAGCATTTCTCCCTCGCGAGGCGGCACGGCGGGCCGCTTTCCGTCCTGACCTTCCGGATGGACAGCTACGGCGAAATCAGCGAGAAAGTCGGAAAAACCGTGGCCGACCAGCTGCTCGCGAAGGTGGCCAAGCTGGTGATGAGCACGCTGCGCGCCGAAGATTCGATGGGGCGCACCGCCGAGGCGACCTTTGCGGTGATCTTCCCCGGGACCTCCTCCCCGCAGGCGCTCAATTTTGCGCGCCGCATGCACGAACAGCTGGAGAAAGCGCAGGTCACCTACCGCGACCAGGTGCTCAAGATTCGCACGAGCATCGGTCTTGCGGCGCTCGATGTGGATAACGTCGCCTCGATCGAGGAACTCATGAAGATGGCGCTGCAGCGCCTGCAGGATGCGGCGACCCGCAAGGTTCAGCGCACGGCCGAGCAGGAGGAAGCGAGTCCGCTGAAGCCCGTGAGCTTGCCGAGTGACATCGACCGGGCGGTGCAGGTCATCGAACACGCCGATGCGCAGCAGCTGGGCGACGCAGCCAGCGAAATGCTGCGGCGGATGCTGCCTTTCCTTCTGGCCGTGTGCCGGCGCCTCAATGTCGAGCTTCCGCTCGACAAGATCACCCAGGCGCTCAGGAACCGGCCGAAGTAGGGGTGGCAGGGACAGAGGCCGCAGACGATGACGACTTACCGCGAATTCCACCGCCGCTCCATCGAGGACAAAGAGGGTTTCTGGGCGGAGCAGGCGAAGCTCGTGCACTGGGAGAGGCCGCCCGAGAAAGTGCTCGACTACCGCCGGCCGCCCTTCGCGCGGTGGTTCGTCGGCGGAGAAACCAACCTCTGCCACAACGCGCTCGACCGGCACCTCGCCGCACGCGGCGACCAGAAGGCGCTCGCCTACATCTCCACGGAGACCGGCGAGGAGCGGAGCTTCAGCTACCGCGAGCTGCACCTCGAAGTGCAGCGCGCTGCGGCGATGATGCGCTCGCTCGGGGTCGGCAAAGGCGACCGGGTCGTCGTCTACATGCCCATGATCCCGGAGGCGGTGTTCGTCATTCTCGCCTGCGCGAGAATAGGCGCGATCCATTCGGTCGTATTCGGCGGGTTCGCCGCCGCGAGCCTCGCCGCGCGCATCGACGACGCGCGGCCGAAGCTCATGGTCACCGCCGACGGCGGCAGCCGCATGGGGAAGGTGGTGTTGTACAAGGCACTCGTCGACGAGGCACTGGCCCTCGCGAAGCATCCGCCGTCGAAGATCGTGCTGTACAACCGCGGTTTCGATCGGGCGGTGCGCATGACGCCGGGCCGGGACCTCGACTACGCCGAGCTGCGTACGAAGCATCTCGACGCGGTGGTCCCTTGCACCTGGCTCGAATCGAACGAGCCGTCCTACATCCTGTATACCTCGGGCACGACCGGCAGGCCCAAAGGCGTGCAGCGCGACGTCGGCGGATACGCCGTCGCGCTCGCGGCGTCGATGAAGCACATCTACTGCGGCGGCGCGGGGGAGACGATGTTCACCACCTCGGACATCGGCTGGGTGGTGGGACATTCCTACATCATCTACGGACCGTTGATCGCGGGCATGACCACCGTCCTCTACGAGGGCGTTCCGGTGCGGCCCGATGCCGGCATCTGGTGGAAGATCGTGCAGGACCACAAGGTCAACGTGATGTTCTCCGCGCCGACCGCGATCCGGGTGCTGAAGAAGCATGACCCGGCTTTCCTGCGCAAATACGACCTCGGCTCGCTCAAGCACCTCTTCCTCGCGGGCGAGCCGCTCGATGAGCCGACGCACGCATGGATCGCGGAGGCGCTGGGCAAGCCCGTGATCGACCACTACTGGCAGACCGAGACGGGCTGGCCGGTCCTCACCTCGGTTCCCGGCGTGGAAAAGACGCCCATCAAGCTCGGCAGCCCGAGCTTTCCCGCCTACGGCTACGACCTGAAGCTCCTGCGCGAGGCCGATGCCGCCGAGGCCGCGACGGGCGAGAAAGCCGTGGTTGCGATCGCGCCGCCCCTGCCCCCGGGATGCATGTCCACCGTCTGGGGCGACGACGAGCGTTTCGTGAAGACCTATTTCGGCACGTTCCGCAACAAGCAGATGTACTCGACCTTCGACTGGGGCATCCGGGACCGGGACGGCTATTACTTCATCCTCGGCCGCACCGACGACGTGATCAACGTCGCAGGGCACCGCCTGGGCACGCGCGAGATCGAGGAAGCGGTCAGCATGCACTCGAACATCGCGGAATGCGCCGTCGTGGGCGTGGCCGATTCGCTGAAGGGCCAGATGCCGCTCGCCTTCGCGGTGGCGAAGGATACGACGCGGCTGAATTCGGCCGAGGGCCGCAAGGCATTGGAAAAGGAAGTCATGGAAACCGTCGACAAGCAACTGGGCGCGATCGCGCGGCCAAAGTCGGTACACTTCGTGACCCTGTTGCCGAAGACGCGCTCCGGAAAAACCCTGCGGCGCTCGATCCAGGCATTGGCAGAGGGGCGTGATCCCGGAGACCTCACCACGATCGAGGATCCTGCGGCCCTGGAGCAGATCCGAAACGCGTTGAAAACGAGCACGGAGCCCTAGAACGTGAAGCTTTACAACCGTAGCTAAACAAAGGAGGAGTACCATGTCGCAGACAATTCTGAAGTCCCTGCTGGCCATGTTGTTCGCGCTATGCGCGTCGAGCGCGCCGGCGCAGATGCCGAATCCCTACGGCGCGCCGATCAGTCTTGCAAGCGCCAAGAAGGCCGTTGCCGCGGCCGAGGCCGAAGCGCGCAAGAACAACTGGAAGATGGCGTTCGCCGTGACCGACATCTCCGGCGATCTCGTCTATCTCGAGAAAATGGACGCCACCCAGACCGGAAGTGTCGCGGTGGCGATCGGCAAGGCGCGCTCGGCGGCGCTGTTCAAGCGGCCGACCAAAGTGTTCCAGGACGCGGTGGCGGGCGGCGGTGCCGGCCTGCGCATCCTGGGGCTGGAAGGCGCGGTGCCGCTCGATGGCGGTTTCCCGATCGTCATGGATGGCACGATTGTCGGCGCCATCGGCGCTTCGGGTGCCACGGGCGAGCAGGATGCCCAGTGCGCCGCTGCGGGAGTCGCTGCACTGAAATAGGGTTGTGTTCAATAAAAGGGGCCGTGAGGCCCCCTTTTATTTGTGCTGCGCCCAGGCTATTTTTTCTCTTCGAGCGGTATACGCAGCAGCTTCATCGCGTTTCCGAAATATATTTTCCGCTTGTCGGTTTCCGGCAGTTTGAGGTCTTCCACGGAGCGGATGCCTTCGCGTATGAACATCGGCCCGCCCTCGGGATCGAACGGGCAGTCGCTCGCGAACACCACGCGGTCGGCGCCGAAGAAATCCAGCCCGCAGCGCAGCGCCGAGGCCGAGCCGCCGAGCACCGTGTCGCCGTAGAACATGCGGAAATACTCGATCGGCTTTTTCGACATGCGCTTGAGCACGTCCTCGTAGTTCTCGTCGGCGGTGCGGCTGCCGAGCTGCGCCCACAGGGTCTCGGCGCGTCCGGAAAAATACGGGATCATTCCGCCGCAGTGGTGCGTGATGATGCGCAGGTCCGGGAGCTTCTCGAAGAAGGCCGAGAACACCATGCGCGCCATGGCGATGCTCGTCTCGAACGGCCAACCGAGCACCTGCCAGATCTCGTATTTCGACTTCTGTTCGCCGACGTAGTCGGGACGCGAGCCGGGCCGCGCCGGGTGCATCCAGATCGGCACGTCGTGCTTCTTCGTCGCGCGCTCGAACACCGGGAAGAACTCGGGCTCGTCGAGCGCGCGGCCGTTCACGCTGGTGCAGATCTGCACGCCGCGCGCGCCGAGCTTGGCGATGGCGCGATCCATCTCCTCGAGCGCAGCGGGAACGTTGTTCATGGGGAGGGAGGCGACGAACGCGGGGAATTTCTTCGGCCATTTCGCCGTCATGCCCGCCATGCCGTCGTTGGCGATGCGCGCGAGCTCGGGCGCGAGATCGGGCCCTCCCACCAGCTCGGGGGAAGGCAGCGACAGCGTCAGCACCTGCTGCACGTCGGGGAATTTTTCATCGAGCATCCGCACCCGCGACTCGATGTCCCAGAGCATGCGCAGGTTGCTCATGCGCTTGAGGATGCCTGGATCCTTCAGGTGCTGCTTCATCATGTCCAGGTAAGGCAGCGGCATGACGTGATTGAAGATGTCGATTTTCATGGTTGTGAAAGTATTATGGTTTCCGGAGTCTTCATCGTTCGGCCCTCCTTTCCTTGGCAGGATGAGGATGGGCGCGGCGTATGGTCGGAGACACGACTTTAGCGGAGACGTGAAAGTCCCACACCGCAGCGCCGCCGCTTGCAGCGAACTCCGCCACGAGCTTCGGCAGATCATCCAGATTCCTAAAGGTCTTTCCCGGGAGCCCGAATCCGCGCGCGATGCCCGCGAAATCGCAGTAGCCGAACACCGACCCGTCCTCGGGCATCCCCTCCGAGCGGAGCTTGTGCAGTTCGGAGCCGTACGCGCCGTCGTTCATCACGACGATCAGGATGTTCAGCCGATGACGCTTGATGGTTTCAAGCTCCTGCACGTGCATCATCAGGCTGCCGTCGCCGTCGAACAGCACGACGGTTCTATCCGGACGCGCCGCCGCGACCCCCATGGCGAACGAGATGCCGTTGCCGATCGCGCCGAACTCGCGGATGGTGAGGAACTTCTCCTGTGGACGCGAAGGCATCTGCGCGAAAAACCACGAACAGTGGCCGCCCGAGTTCACCATCTCCCAATCGTGCGGCAAGGCTTTTTCCAGCGCCTCGACCACGTGGCGCGGGTCGAGCAGCCCCGGCTCGATCTCGAACACGTGGCTGTCGGGTTTCGAATCGCGGATGCGCGCAGCCATCGCATCGCTTCGCCAGCTCTGGTTCCGGGTCGGCAACGCCGCCATCAACGCCTCGACTCCCAGACGTGCGTCGGCCCGCAGGTGATGACGCGCCACTTCCTGGCCTTGACTGACTGCGACGGGATCGATATCGACCTGCAGCGTCTTCGCCTTCGGCCAGAGCTGGCCCCCGCCGCCTGCGTGGTAGGCGAGCGAACAGCCGACCGCTATGATGAGATCGGCCTGCGCCAGGTATTCGAGGCCGACCTCGGGTGTGAAGCTGCCCGAGATGCCGATGCAGAAAGGATCGTCGTGGAACAGTCCTCTCGCGGGAAGCGTCGTGGACAGCAGTCCACCCGTCTTGCCTGCCAACGCCCGGCAAGCGCCCCCCGCCCGGGCTTCGACCGCACCCAGGCCGGCCAGCACGACAACCCGTTCGGCACCGGCGACCAGTTGCGCGGCGCTGGCCACGTCGTCGGGATGCGGCGGAATCGGCGAGGGGCGCGGCAACAATTTGTGCGAGGGCCTGGGCAGATCCGCAGGTCCGTCCCACGGCCGGGCCTGCAGATCGAACGGAATACCGATCACTACGGGGCGACGTTCGCGACGCGCCTGCAGGAACGCGTCGCGTATTGCAACAGGCATGCGTTCGGGCATGTGCAGGCTGTGATAGGCGGCACCCGTTGCGGTGATGAGCGGTGCCTGGTCGATTTCCTGGTTGTACCAGGCGCTTTTCAGCGGCGTTTCCCCGGCGAACACCACCAGCGGCAGATGGGCGCGCACGGCTGCGGGGAGCGCCGTGATCAATTGCGTCACACCGGGGCCGCACGTGACCGTCGCCACGCCCACTTCCCGGTTCTTTCGCGAGTACGCCATGGCGGCAGCGAGCGCGCAATGCTCGTGCCTGACATAGACCATGCGGCATCCCTCCTCGGACAAGCGCGCGGCCCAATTCATGTTCGCATCCCCGAGAAGAGCAAAACATGTTCGCACATCCTCCTGCGCGAAGGCCTTGGCGAGGATGTCGTACACGCGGGGCTTGGCTTCATTCTTCATCGTCGCAACTCCTGCATCGAACTCTCTTCTTAACCGTTGTGATCAGGGCGAAACGTCAGGCGATGGCCGCAAGCCGTCATAGGCATCTCAACGGCCGTGCGCCGCAATGCGGCGGCAATGGTCCAGCGCGGCGCCGATCAGGTTGTGGTTGGCCTCGGCGGTCCGGAACGCCGAGTGGGCAGACAGCGTCACGTTGGGCAGGGAGGTCAGCACGTGCCCGGCCGGCAGCGGCTCGACCGTGAAAACATCCAGACCGGCGTGACGCAGATGACCCGAACGCAGCGCGTCGACCATCGCGTCCTCGTCCACCAGCGCGCCGCGCGCAGTGTTGATCAGGATCGCACCCGGCCGCATCGCCGCGATGCGCTCGCGGGACAGGAAGTTCTTCGTATCTTCATTCAGCAGCAGGTGCATCGACAGTACGTCACTCTCGGCGAGTAGCCGGTCGAGTCCGAAGAACTGCACACCCGGAAACGTCTTCGGGCTGCGGTTCCAGGCTAGCACCTTCATGCCCATGCCCAAAGCGAGTCGAGCGACCTCCGTCGCGATCCCGCCGAAGCCGAGCAACCCGATCGTGCGACCGGTGAGCTGAAGCGACTCGGAGCGCACCCAGTTCCCGGCGCGTATTTCCCGGTCCATCCTCGCGAAGCCACGCGCGGCGGTCCACATCAGCGCCACCGCACACTCCGCTACTGCCGTGTCGCCATAGCCCTTGATCGTGTGCACCGCGATACCGAGCTCGCCCAGTTCTTCGGGACTCATGTAGCTGCGTGCACCGGTGCCAAGGAAGACGACGTGCTTCAGGCCCGTGCATTGGCGCGCGATCGCGGTAGGGAACTGCGTATGGTCGATGATAGCGATCCCGGCCCCTGCCAGCGTAACCGGGATCGCCTCGCTGCGAATATCCGGATGCCGGTTGATCGTGAACGGTATGTCGATCGTCCCCAGGAGTTTCTGCGCCACGTCGCCAAGCGTCGGGTCGGCATCCACGAACACCGCACGCAATGTTGAACGCGGTGTCACACCGGTATGGAGCGTGGTGATCGAAGCGGGTGTCGGGGACACGCGGGATCCGTGATGAATAGGCTATGTCGGGCGTGCGCTGATGGTAATTGTTCGAGGTTGTCGGGCTCACATGAGCCGAGTGTCCTCTGGTGCGCGATCGAACCGATCGTGCCGGTTGTCGATGAACCTGAGCGGTGCAGCGGCCAACTCATCGGTTGAGACGTTGTCGAACGTGGCAACTGCGAGCGCATAGAACTTGCCACCCATGAACTCGGCGTCACCCGTTGCGTAGATACGCACTCCACAAGTTTTGCAGAACCGGTAAATCAGACCGGGGCTTGGCCTACCAGGGGGTGTCCACTGGTACGAACTCATGTTGCTCTCTCCAGCAAGAAGATGGAAGTGCTCGCCGCCGGCGAACGTAAACCAAGCACGGGCTTTGGTGCAGATCGAGCAATTGCAGCGAATTGTCCCCTTGGAGAGATCGACGTCAGCTTCGTACCGAACGGCTCCACAGTGACAACTACCAAGAACATGCTTCAGTGACATGGCAGCTCCTCGGAAGGTGAGTGTGGAAGGAACGAAAGGTAGCCACTGTGAAATGTCTGTCACTGCGCCCGCGTATACGTTAGCGCCAGATCCCCTTCCCACGTCACCCCATCCTTCGATAACTCTCCCCTCCCCACGATCGTGCGCCCGTTAGACGCCAATGCTTCAGTTCTCAACGCTTATGTCTCATGGGATCCGCTCGGGAAGTTTGCTGCACGAGCTGTTGGGCGAGCCCGATGAGAATCCCTTCGGGACCCCGGATGTAGCAGAGCCGATACATGTCTTCATACTGGACCACTTCGCCGACGAGCTTCGCGCCGCGTTTGCCGAGTCGGGTGAGTGTATCGTCGATGTCCTCCACGGTGAACATGACGCGCAGGTAGCCGAGAGCGTTCACTGGGGCGCTGCGGTGATCGGCGACCACAGGCGGCGCGAGGAAACGGGACATCTCGAGCCGGCTGTGACCGTCCGGCGTACGCATCATGGCAATCTCGACGCGCATGTCGCGCAATCCAGTGACGCCATCTGCCCAATCTCCTTCGACTGGGGCACGCCCCTCGAGCTCGAGACCAAGTTCGGTGAAGAACTCAATGGCGGCATCAAGGTCTTCCACCACCATGCCGACGTTGTCCATACGCTTGACCGTCATAATGGCTCCTTGGCGTCTAACGAATAGGTCCGGTGCCTGTCATCTCTTCCGAAAATCAATGTATTACAGCGCTGGATACATGTATGCGTGCATGGTGCGCCGCGATGTTGTGCCAATTATCACAGGATAGGCGCCCGGGAGGAAAGAAATGAACCAGGATTCAAGGGAGTCTGCGATGCGGGTATATCATGCTCCGGCACGACATTTCCGGATTTGACGATGGCCGATTATCGCATCGAGCACGACAGCTTCGGCGAGATCCGCGTTCCCGCCGACAGGCTGTGGGGCGCGCAGACGCAGCGCTCGCTCGAGAATTTCCGCATTTCCGGCGAGCGCATGCCCATGGAGCTGATCCGCGCGCTCGCGCTGGTCAAGCGCTCTTGCGCGCGGGTGAATATAGAACTGAAGGAGCTGCCCGAGGAGAAGGCGAAAGCCATCGCCGCCGCCGCCGACGAGGTGCTCGCCGGAGGGCACGACGGCGAGTTCCCGCTCGTGGTGTGGCAGACGGGCTCGGGCACCCAGACCAACATGAACATGAACGAGGTGCTCGCCAACCGGGCGAGCGAGCTCCTCGGAGGCGAGCGCGGCGAGAAGCGCCGCGTGCATCCCAACGACGAGGTCAACCGCGGGCAGTCCTCGAACGACGTTTTTCCCACCGCGATGAGCGTCGCCGCCGTTCAGGCGATCCACGACCGGCTCATGCCCGCGCTTGCGTCGCTGCGCGACACCCTGGCGGCGAAGTCCGAAGCATTCAAGGACATCGTCAAGATCGGCCGCACCCACCTCCA
>Ga0184619_10000102_pt1 | contig 26740 bp, 22 predicted proteins | sample PLM0_60_b1_FD_133146 | JGI IMG/M metagenome (GOLD analysis project Ga0184619, IMG submission 133146) | Groundwater sediment microbial communities from an aquifer in East River, Colorado, USA - PLM0_60_b1 | ecosystem: Environmental > Terrestrial > Soil > Riparian zone | place: USA: East River...
GTTGATCTCGGTTGAGTCGGCGATCCCGATCAGATGCTTGAGACGTCGCGGGTTGACAGCATAGCGAAAGACGTAGAGTCCACGTGCCGGCAGCGTCCCCTTGATGAGCGAGTCGAGCACCGGCGGTGTCGGGTGGGTGCTGGCGACTACTTTGGTCGTGTCGCTCTTGGTCGTGTCGTTCGCGGAGGTGACGCGAGGAACCGTATCGCTCCTCGAAAGCGCAGCGCTGTTCGAATCAGCTGTTCGCTGTGCGGTCGTGGGCTGAACGTCGGGTGTCGCGCTTCTGGCTGACACGTCGCGCACGCCGGAGCAGGCAAACGCCGAGGCAGACGCCGCCGCTGTGATCGCGAGGGTGATCTTCTGAAAATGCATTCTTCGACTGTATGGAGGGGACGGGACGATGGAATCTAATAAGACCGGCGACGAACGTTCCACGTGAATCCGGTATATTTCCGCCTGATGCGATACACTACAGCCGTCACACTGATCCTCGCCGGGGCCTGCGCACTCCCCCCACCCTCTCCACCGACGGCTGAGTTTCTGGTCTCCGCCGGTGACCAGACCTACTGGGTGCACAGCGACAATTCTGGTCTTCGCATCCGCGGATCACCGCTGATCCTGGCACGCACGGGCGGCCGATACTACGAGGTCTACGTCGGTGAGATCGACCGCTCCTTTCCGCGAGCACTTTTTAGCGGGGAGCGCGTCTTCCGACGCGACCTGGCGAGCGGTGACTCTGCCGTGATCTACGACGATACCGTCATTGTGCGAATGGCTAACGATTATCGCCGGCGCCACCCCCGGGCACCCCTCCTCGGCCCGGACGACGATCCGTACGACGTCATCGATGTCTCCGCCGTCGGAGAGACCGACATCCTCAACGTACTCGGCCCGTACGTCGCGCTCGAGCACCGGATTTCAATCGAACGTCCCGACGAGCACTCGGAAGACGATACCACCCGCGCTGTGATCGATATCCGTACCGGGAAACCCGTCGAGCTCGATCGCGTACTTCGTGACTCGACGGTTCGGGAAGCTGCGGGCGAGGGCGGCCTGGCCAACCGCCGCTGGAGACACGACGGCTACGACGTCATCTCCCACTATGACACGGCGCACAAATCGAATGCGCTGGCGATGCGTGATCGTCGTGGTCGCGAGTGGAAGCTCGGTCTGGTCGCTTCGAGCTACGTCCAGATCTTTTGGCTCGACAAGCCGAGGGTCGATGCACAGACGAGGCACGCGCTGTCGCGGGCGTTCAACGAAGCGACCACATACGGCGAGCGAATCCAGCAAGTGTCGGGAAAGAAGTCCCGGGTGAAATCTCCTGTAAGCAAAGCTGCAGGACGACAGACGTGAGTCCAGCAAAGGGCTCACGAGCCGCACCGGACGCGCAGACATCGAATAGAGACGCACGCCCCGTACGCGAGACTCAGCATGAGACCGCGCAGCTCATGATGCCGCAACACGCGAACGTGCTCGGCCACGTCTTCGGCGGCGTGGTGCTGTCGATGATGGACACGACGGCAGCGGTCTCGGCGATCCGCCACGCGCGGCTTGCATGCGTGACTGTCTCAGTCGATCGCGTGGATTTCCGCGAGCCCATCCACGTCGGCGATCTCGTCATCATGAAGTCGAGCGTCAATTTCGTGGGCAGGACGTCAATGGAGATCGGCGTGCGGGTCGAGACGGAGAATCTTCTCACCGGGGTGAGACGACACACCAACTCCTGCTATCTCACCTTCGTAGCCGTCGATCGGGATGGCAGGCCAGTGCCGGTCCCCGCACTCAAGCCCGAGACGCCGGAAGAGATCAGGCGCTACCAGGCAGCGAAGCAAAGGAGGGAGAGGAGACTTCAGGAGAGGATATCGGAGGGGAGGAACTAGGTACTAACTGCAACTGAACGAGCTACCCGCTGATGGAGGCACAGTTGATTGTCATGAGCACTTGACCATCCGACGCCAACCAACGACAGTAAGAGTCATGGAACGCATTTTCACTGTAGAAGAAGCCAACCGCACTCTCCCCCTGGTGCGTAAGATCGTCGCCGACCTGGTGCATGAGCACAAACTCTGGGAAGAGAAGGTCGCCGAGTTCGAGCTCGCGACCGTCGGCTCCAGTCCCGAGCGTCCCGACGCCATCGCGGAGCTACTGCAGATCGAGGCACAGCGTCTCGCCCGGGATATCGAGGGCTATATCGCCGAGCTGAACGAGCTCGGTGTCATCTGCAAAGGCATGGACACCGGTCTTGTGGACTTTCGCGGGCAGATGGATGGGCGCGATGTCTATTACTGCTGGAAGCTGGGCGAGCCGAACGTGATGTACTGGCACGAAATTGACGCCGGCTTCGTTGGCAGGCAGAAGCTGCACCCACTCGCGCTCGCATCTCACTAACGGAAGAAATGGCAAGAAAAATAAGGCCGTTCCGGGGCCCCGATGGGACGAACTGGGGCGTCGAGGTTCAGGTGCCTGGGGCGAGCAATGCGATGATCGTGTTTCATCATCCGGACGGCAAGACCGCGCGGCACGACCGCTACGCGTGGGACATCTGGAGCGGTCCCGAGTCTCGGAGCGTGACGTCGCGCGTTCCAGCCGAGAAGATCATGCAGTCGCTCACCGACGAAAAGCTCCAGCTTCTCTTTCGGCGCTCCATGCCTGTCTCGAACCCGCGCCCACTGATCGACCGCGCATCTTAGTCCTTAGGATCGTCGCGCCGGTCCGTCGGAAGGGGTCCTCTTCGTCGGCAGTATTTGGCTCGGGCGGAGCCCCTAACTGCGCTCCCTCGCTCCGCTCGGTCGCGGGTCTCCTGGTCGCCAAATAGGTGCCTCCTACGAGGACCCCTTCCGACTCCCCGTGAAACACCTCGACCGCGCGATGATATCTAATCCGCGGGCGTGGACTCGAACGGGATGTCGATCTCCATCCCATCGCGCGCGATGATAGTGGCCGGAAAAACTTCGCGCGCCTCACGCTCCAGATCGGACGTGTCGCGCGAGTACCGCGCCGAGACATGCGTCAGCACGAGCTTCTTCACTCCGGCCTTGGCCGCGACCTCGGCAGCTTCGCGCGCCGTGGAGTGACCGGTCTCGAGCGCGCGCGGAGCTTCTTCCTCGGCAAATGTCGCTTCGTGAACGAGGATGTCGGCTCCGGTAGCGGCGACGATCGTTCCCTCCGAAGGACGTGAATCACCAGTAAGGACGACGCGTCGCCCCGGACGCGTCGGGCCAACGAGCTCTGATGGTTTGATCGTTCTGCCATCGGGAAGCGACACCGTCTCGCCTTTGTGGATCTTGCCCCACAACGGACCTTCGGGGATTCCCATCTCGCGAGCCTTGTCGGGATTGAACCTGCCGAGCCTCGTCTCTTCGACGATGTGATATCCGATCGCCATCCTGTCACCGTGCTCCACCAGAAACGGGAGGATCGAGTATCCACCCCGCTTGAGGGGCGTCTCGGGCGAAAGCTCGATGACCTTGATCTCGAAGTGCTGCTTCTCGCTGCCGAGCATGATGGCACGCCACAGCATCTTCTCCGAACCAGGCGGCCCGTAGAGATTCATCGGTTCGGTTCGGCCCTGGAGCGCGAGCGTGCGCAGCAAGCCCGTGACTCCGAGCATGTGATCAGCGTGCATGTGGGTAAAGAAAATGTCGCACAGCGCAAAGGAGATTCCGTAGCGCATCATCTGCCGCTGGGTGCCTTCGCCGCAATCGAACATCAGCGTCTCTCCCTCGCGAATTAGGGCGAGCGACGAGACGTTGCGCTCAACAGTGGGGCGCGACGCGGAGGTCCCGAGAAAGCGGAGAGCGAGCGACATGGGGGCGAAATATATCGGCGCCAATTCGCGGAATGTTACGATGCGCCCAGGTGCTCGTCCTATTCCCGTATGTCCGGTTTGTATCCTGAAGCCGGGCATAGAGTTACAGGCCTGAGACATCGTTTGGGTCTTGACTTCAGGCGCGGATCCGCTACCTTAATGAAGAGCGGCCCCGCGTTGTTCCGCGGGGCTTTTGCTTTGATCCGGTGCGACGGGTCAGCCCGACCAGGCTCGAGGACAGTCCGTCGCGTCATCGCGGGGCTGTAGCTCAGCTGGGAGAGCGCTGCAATCGCACTGCAGAGGTCAGGGGTTCGATCCCCCTCAGCTCCACTGGTTTTTAAGAAAATTGATTAGCTGCCCGCCGCCGCTCGGTAGGACGTAGAGTTCCAATGACGGCGCGCGTGGCACGATTGGGCGGGAAACCGCCAATAAAATCGCCGCAGACTCTCAGAGTTTGCGGCGTTTGTGTTTTCTGGAACCTCGGGGCGAATCGGTCCACGATCGCGCCCCGAGCTCCATCGATCAGCGCACTACTTTACCTCGAGATCCTTGGCTCCCGCCGACACTCCATTCAGCAGGACTTCTACCTTGTACTTCCCCTTGGGCCAGGCGGACTTTTTGTCGATGTGAAACTCGGTGGCTGTCGTGCCGCCGGTCGGAGATATGGTCTGGCTGGACTCCTTCACCACCTGCTTGTCGTTGTGGGTCCACTTCGCGGTGAGCTTGGCATCCTTTGCCGCCCCATCGGTAATAACTGCCACGTACATGGTGTCCCGTACACCGAACGAAGTGGTCTGGTCGGCGACTTTCTTGTCCGAGCCGACGCCTTTGCCGACCTGAATGTCACTCACACGGATCGGTGTGGTGTCCAGGGCGATTGTGGCGGTGGTCGTCCCGAGCGATGTCGTATCGGTCAGCGTAGCGTCATCCTTCTTTTTGCATGCTGCGAGCGTGCCCAACAGGATCAGCGCGCTCGCGAGAGCGGCACCGCGGGCTGTCAATCGGATCATTGGCGACTCTCCTTGCTATGCGTCGGGAATGGTGAGCTGCAGACCAGGATGGATCAGGTCTGGATTCGGGATCTTGTCGCTGTTGGCGGCGTGAATCTTCTTCCACTTGCCGGGATCGCCGTAGAACTGTTTGGCGATCTTGCTCAGGTTGTCGCCCTTCTTGACGATGTAGTTTCTGCCGCTGGTCGCGGCAGTCGAAGAGCTGCCGGCTGTAACGTCCGAGAAATCGGCCGCTCCTCCGCCTGTGCCGGGAGAGTTACCGGTCGTGGGCGATCCACCCACGTCGGAGAAATCAGCATTGGGATTGTCATTGGAGAACGTCATGGCTGCACCTCGCTCGGATTGAGGCGGTCTTACGACCGCTTAACTCATCAACCGGCAGAAAGTATGCCCTGCTCGGGCAATCTCCTATGCGAGGAGCGCTAGGCCATCGGGACTGATGAGCCTAAACCCACCAAGGATCGAAGCTGTCGTAATTCCGCTGCTTTGCGATCTTCCCGTCCCTGAATTCGAGCCAGATCGAGATGTGCGCCCTCATCTCCGTGTCGGCGGGAAGAGTGTCCACCGGCTGCGCGAGCAGTCCGCTCCAGAACACCTCGAGCGCGACGTTGTCGCCGTCGACGATCGAGTTCATGACGTCGAACTTCTGCGCGCGCAGTGTCTTCTTCCCTTTTTTCGCTGCAGCGAGGATTGCGTTGAGATCACGGTGAGCTCCGATCGGCGCCAGCCGATTGGGATACTCCTCCTGCACTACATCCTCGGTGAAGTAGTCCGCGAGCGTACCTCCTTCCGCGCCGCTCTCCAGCGCTTCGAGGTACTTGCGCGCAACTGCGAGATTATCGGTCGTCGTCATCGTCATGACATCATCTCGGGCTCCGGGTGTGTCGTACGGCACGCGATTGACTGGGTAAGGAGGCAACACGTCACGTGGTAAACCCCCTACACCCGCGAATCTACAAGATATACGGACCCCTCGCTCAGGTGAAATCTCGGCGATGACCACCCGGGCGCAACCCCAGCAGTAGGCGTCGGATGCTAGCGGGTCGGAGAAGCGGAGAGCCAGAGACGACGTCGCTCCAGCTGTGCTGGTGTCGCGTCGGGAATCTCGACGACCCGGGCCCGCGTGCGGTCGAAACCGGTGACACGAACGTTGAGCTGTTGGGTCACACCGTTCCGGGCAACTTCCACCGGCACGACGTCACCGAGCCGGATGCTGCGAATCGCCCGTCTGAAATCGGGGAACGAGTCGATCGGTATCCGGTTCAGCGAGATCCACTCCATACCGGTATGTAAGCCTGCGCTCGTCCACACGGTGCGCGGGTCCATGATCCTCACTCTCATGCGCCCACCCGTCCGCGACGGGTACCCAGAGATACGCAGGTCTGGGTATCGGCTACCGGCACTGTCGGCAACGGGCTCCGTTGCGAGGACGACACGCAAACCGAGCGGAGCGAGCAAAGGGTTGAAGTCGATGGGCCTCGCCCCGCGCACGTGATCCTCGAAGAAGCGATGGATGTTGCACTGACACACATCGTGTACGGCTCGCTCGATCTCGACTCCCCTGAACGCGCTCTTCTTCGCAAACCGATCGTACATCAGCCGCATTACGTCGTCGATTCCTCGGCGATCCCGAGTGGAGTCGGCGATGATCAAGTCCAGCGCGTGGGCGATGAGGCGCCCCTGCGTGTAGTAGTTTGACAGGTAGTCACCGGTAGTGAGGTCAGGAGGATCGATGCTCATCCAGCTGCCGCGCTCCGGCGACACGTACGAGTTGCTCACGTTTCCGTGAAACCTGTCGAGCTCCTCCTCCAGCTCACGCAGACGCGTCTGTCCTCCGTCAGGAATTCCGGCTCGGCGCTGCAGCGTCTCCGCGTAGTACATCGTCACGCCTTCGCTCCACCAAAGCTCTCGCGTATGCGTTGGCGGATCGGCGCTCGCGCTGGGTAAACCGCGCGGATTCAGCGCCACCAGATTCCAGGTGTGGAAGTACTCGTGCGCTAGCTCGCCCATGTAGTGCCGCGGATCCTTCGCCAGGTCGCCGCTCTGCGCACCGATGCTGACCGAACCCACGTGCTCGAGACCGCCCCACGCGCCGTCCTCAATCAGGAACGTGTATCTGTCGTAGGGAGCCTTGCCGAAGACCGCGAACGCTTGTCGAGCGAAGCGCTCGATCGCGCCCACGAATTCCGTCGTGTCGAAGGGCGTCGCATTGGGAAGCGGCCAATAGACCACGCGATGCGGAACTCCCTGTACAGTGAAGCTCCAGGTGCGGAGCGCGCCGAGTAGAATGGGCGAGTCGAGGAGGGCAGTGGTGGTTCCCTCGAGCGGCCGGTCGCGCCTCCCCGCTGAGTTTACCGACATGATGCTCCCCGGACGATACTGAGCAGATACGATTTCCCAGTGCTCCGGGATATCGAGAGTGACTTTGACAGGCGCGAGCGGGAAGTCGGTTAGATAAAGAAAGGTGTCAGTGGAATTGATCGACGCACCATCCGCACGGAGGGCTGTGTGCCACACCGCGCGATTGTTTGGATCTTCTCGCGGCAGCTGGATTCGATAGCGAACGATGGCGTAGCCATTGCGCGTATAAACGCGCCAGGCATTCTCCGCCTCGATCGCGAACGCCAGATGGGTAGGTTTTCCCACCGACTCGGCGCGCAGATTTCTAACGTACCGCCAAAAGCGATCGTTGTACTCCGGGTGAACTGCCATGGCTAGCCGGATGGATCTCGGAGCGCCCTCGATTGTCATCGTCACGTCAAATCCGGAAAGGTCGGCCGTATCGATCGTAACGGTATAGGAGATGGACGGGCTCCGCTTCGCCGAACTGGTGACACTCGGAACGCCGAATAGCGCAGCAATCAGGACGAATTGGACGGGAATCACCGTGGCGCCTCCTCGAAGTCTCGATCAGTTCGAATCAAGGATGCCGCTCGCCCCGCGTTGGTTTGAATCGCTGAATCGCTGCATCTTCGGCGGCGTAGTCGAAGGTTGCGGGCGGGAGATCCGATGGGGGATTCCTCCGCTCCCACTCGATAGTGCGACTGAGCGCTTCGGGAATCGCGACTGGCTCCGTGAATCCCAGCTCGGTGCGAATTCTATCGCTGCTCACGGTCCAGTCCTGAGCGGTATTGAATGGTTGGCGCAGGTGCGCCGGTGTCTCGTCCGTGCTGAGCGCAATCACGTCGCCGTTCCAACCAGCGGCCTCGCCGATCAGCCGAGTCCATTCCAGCTCCGAGTGCGGCGGTTGAGTAATGTTGTAGATCCTATCCTTCGCGCGGTCGGACATCGCCGCCAAGGCGATCGCCGCTGCGACATTCTCGACGTAACCGCGCGGCAGACCGCAGCGCGCCAACCCCTCTTCCAAGAGAATCGCCGGTCGCTTGTCGTCAATACGCTTTACAACTGGGTAAAGTCGGTGCAACGGATCACCCGGTCCGTAAACCATTGGCAACCGAAGAACAGTCGCCGGAAGCTCCGGGTCGCCCGTGACAGCGCGTTCGACCTCGATCTTTTCGTATTCGTCGTCCACCCAGTTGAAGATTCCCTGCATTCGCTTCAGGTGGTCTCGACCGAAGGGGCGGAGATTGCCGCGGAGGTCGGAATCTTCTGTAATAGGCGTCGGCTGGAGCTCTGTCTCGAGCCCGAGCAGAACTCCGTAGGCACGATAGACATCCTGGCTGCTCAAGACGACGAGCCGCGGAGTGACTCCGCGGAAAACATCCATCACTCCCTTCGCCTGGATGCCGCTGCTGAGGATGCAGTCGATGACGACGTCAGGTCGGACCCGGATGAAATCCATTCGCTTCCATCCGAGCTGAGCCCGGTCACCAATGATTTCGTGAGCGCCCTTGGGCAGAGGAATCGTGGAACGACCGCGGTGATAAACGGCGACGTCGTGACCGGCCGCGATGAGGTCGCGCACGACGAAGTGGCCGATGAAGCCCGAACCGCCAATTAGTAGAATCTTCATCCGGACCGCCTGTCTACTATTGTAGTACAGCCGCCACGTCTATTCTCAACGCGCGGAACGCATCGGCGTTGAATCTGTTTGCTTCTCTCTCGGACGGGCCGAGGAAATCCCCCACCGCGGTTCCGCTCAGTCGATTCAGGAACCTCAGAATTCCGCTCTCCTGCACGACGAGACTCCCTCGGCGGTTGAGCAAGGTCTGCGAGCCGGGATCGTCCCTGATCGAAATGCGCACCGGAATCCCCTGATCCCGGAACGGCCGGCGCAGCGGAGACTTGAGCAGGTATCCGACCGTGGGCGGCAGTCGCCACTCCGGCTCCTTTGCGAAGCGCATCGCCCACCCGCGCTCGTGCGGCGTGTTGATCACATTGAACTCGCCCACCATGTCCGTCCAGCCAACTGTAAAGATCAGAATCTTCATCGACATGTCGAGGTGGATCGTCAGCGCCTCCGGCATCTGCCGCACCGGTCCCTCGAGTGGCGCGAAGTGCCCGCCCTTGCTCCGCACCTTGAAGTGCATGTAATAGTTCGCCGCCCAGGCGTCGAACCAGCGCGCACCGGTCTTGTCGGTGAGTGTGAGGCGGTACTTGCCCTTGCTGATGTACTTGTCGATGTACGCGGCGTAGTGGGGCATCGTCGCCTTGAGAATCTCCGGCGTGAGCCTGATCGCCAGCTCGTAGGTCGTCGCGCCCTCGTTGTCGACCGTAGCGCGCAAGGTGTCGATCGTGAACAATCTCCCCAGCGCCGCGGTGGTGCGCGGAAAATTCGTGGTGTAGTCGGCGCGAATTGCCGCGGGCGATCTGCCTTCGCCCGCTGCCAGTGCTGCCGCGACGACGTTGGCGATATCCTTCGCGCCGATTCTTCCCAGCGCGACATCGACGTTGGTGAACCACTCGTACTCGCTGCCGGCGAGCTTTCTCAGCCGGACGATCTCGCGCGATTCGGTGAGCGCATCGGGTGGAGTATTCGACAGCTTCGCGACGACGGTGTAGCGGTCGTACGAGAAGCGTCCTTCGTTGCCGAAAAGCCGAGCGCTGTCAGGGGGGGGACCGATGGCGAGCCAGATGGTGGTGTCGTTGTAGACGCCGGATGGAGTCAGCGCGTAGTGGCCGAACTGCGAGCGCGCACGAATGATTCGGGCCGGACGCTGGATGTTGGTGAATCGTGAGCCCACCGAGTAGAAGAACTCCTCGGCGTTCTGCCGCGCGACCGGTATGCTCGGCCCGAAGGCGGGAGCGACCTGGCGACAGCCGGCGAGACAGATACAGAGCGCGGCTGCTGAAAATGTCTGGTTTCTCACTCGCGAAAGTTCAGCGGCGGCCTGGGGCGGGGGAAGGGATCATGGGTGGGGAAATGGGCGTCCCCAACTGCCTCTGGCGGACCCAGTGTAAACGATTACATATTTGGGCGTTCCTGATAAAGATCGGCCAGTAGCCCGGCACCCTTCCCGCCGTTTTTCCTCGGTCCGCTCCTTTGCGGCCCGAGCCCGGGCCCCAGTTCGCGAGGAGCATGGTCACGATCAAGGATGTCGCTCGTGAAGCAAAAGTGTCCGTCGCCACCGTCTCCAGGGTCTTGAACGGCAGCGGACCAGTCAGCGAAGACACTCGGCGTCTCATTCGTGAAGTCGCCGGCAGAATGCGCTACGTCCCGCACAGCGGCGCGCGCAGCCTCATCACCAGCAAGACCCAGACACTGGGCATCCTTCTCCCCGACCTGTATGGCGAGTTCTTTTCGGAAGTGATCCGCGGCATGGACGACACCGCGCAGCGAAACGGATTTCATCTGCTGATCTCGAGAGCGTACGCCGACAGGCACGGAATCGAGACGGCGATACGGGGGATGCGTGGACGCGTCGATGGGATCGTGGTGATGTCCCCCGATCTCGACGCTGAATCGCTGCTCAATCTGCCGAGCACGATTCCGGTAGTGCTGCTTTGCTCGGTGTCGAGAGGGAACGAGGTCGACTCGCTCACTATCACGAACTGCCGCGGAGCGAGGGAGATGGTGACCCATCTCGTTTCGCTGGGGCACCGACGCATCGCCATCATCAAGGGCTCGCCGCGCAACTACGATGCTGCCGAAAGATTGCGCGGTTATCGCATGGCGCTGCGCGAGGCTGGGATCTCTCCGGATGCCTCGCTCGAGCTCGCTGGGAACTTCACCGAAGAAGGCGGCTACGCGGCGACAGTGGAATTACTCTCAAGCGCGGTGCGACCAACAGCGATCTTCGCCGCCAACGACTCGATGGCGATCGGCGCGCTGAGCGCCTTGCGCGAATCGGGTGTGGAAGTGCCGGACGAGATGGCGGTCGCCGGATTCGACGATATCCCGCTCGCGCGCTACATGGATCCCCCACTCTCGTCGGTGCACGTACCAATCTGCGAGCTCGGTGCGAGGGCCGCGGATCTTCTCCTTCACGGTATCACTCACAAGAATGATCACGCGCGGCGTCGAGAGCGCGTGTCGACTGAGCTGGTTATCCGAAGCTCGACCGGCAGCCAGCCGGCAGAACGTCCACCACCAAAAACCCTCCACCGAGAGATGGCCTCAGTCTGACACAGGCAGGTCTGCAACGAATTCAGCGGTACAACAACAACAGGAGATCCACATGAAAGGCAATACGTTCAAGTTTGCGCGTTTGTCCCGAGCGCTGCTTCTGCTCGCCGCGCTGATCGGTGTGGCAGGCAACAACTTGGTCGCGCAAACAACAACCGGCAGCATTCGCGGGTTTGTTCGCGATGCGGCCGGTAACCCGCTGCCTGACGCACAGGTAGTCGCACGCGACCCGTCGCTCGGTACGACGCGGGGAATTGCGGCGAACGAAAGCGGCTTTTATGCCCTCGCTGGCTTGAGGCCCGCGACCTACGAAGTCACTGTGCGGCGCATCGGCTCTGAGCCGCAGTCGAGAACTGTAGTGGTGCAAATCGGCCAGACACTGGCGATAGATTTCAACCTCCCCACAACGGCGCAGACCCTCCAGGTCGTGGTCGTGACATCGAACACGGGCTCCGAAACCAAGACCTCGGAGATCGCCACCAATGTCACGCGTCAACAGATCCAGGACCTTCCGAGTAAGGACCGGAATTTCCTCGACTTGGCGACCCTGGCACCGGGCGTGCGCGCCACACCGATTGGGAATATCAGCAAGCAGATCGCCGGACCGGTCGGCACGCCGGAGAATATCAATGTCTTTGTCGACGGCGCGTCGTTCAAGAACGACGTGCTTGAAGGCGGGGCCGCCGGACAGAACAGCAGTCAGGGGAATCCATTTCCCCAGAACGCAGTTCAGGAATTCCGCGTCATCACTCAGAACTACAAGGCGGAATACCAGAAGGCGTCCAGCACCATCATTGTCGCTACCACTCGGACGGGCAGCAATGAACCCGAAGTCGGCGCGTTCTTTTACGGGATCGCCCCGGGGTTTATCGCCAAGGATGCGCTGTCGGTGCGGCGCGGCGCGCCGAATCCGAACTTCCGCCGTTATCAATTCGGTGCGAACGTAGGCGGGCCAATCGTGCAGGATAAGATCCACTACTTCGCGTCATATGAAGCGAACCTCAAGGATCAACCGGCGAGCGTGATTCCCGGAACAGCGCCGGCGGGATTCCCCTTCAATCCCAATACGTACGCTGGTGCGTTCACCCAGAATTTCCGTGAGCACCTGGGCTTCGGGAAGCTCACGTTCACGCCGAGCGAGAACAACACTTTCGACGTGAGCGGGACTCTCAGGAAGGAGTACGATGTCCGCGGATTCGGCAACTTTGGATCGGATCCAAAGACGTCGCAGGAAGCTGCCGAGAAGATCAACAACAACGTCTATAATGCGGCGGCCAACTGGAAGTACACTGGCAACGCCTGGTTTAACGAGGCGCAGGCAAACTACCAATGGTACGAGTGGAATCCCAATCCGCTCAATCCCGATCTGATCGGAAAGAATTACTTCGACGTTATTCGGATCGGCGGCAAGGATACGCGCCAGCAGTTCACGCAGAAGCGCCTAGGCCTTCGGGACGACATCACCAAAACCGGCATCAATTTCGCCGGTGAGCATGTCTTCAAAGTCGGGAGCTCGGTGGACTTCCTCAGCTACGAGGCTTTCAAGCAGATCAACTACAACCCGGTTTTCAACTTCCGACTGACGCCTGAGAACTACCAGCAACCATTCGAGGTGTTTCTTGGCTTTGGCGATCCGAGAATCGCTTCGAAGAACACTCAGTTTGGACTGTACGGCCAGGACGACTGGACGATCACGCCCAAATTGTTGGTCAACGTCGGTCTCAGGTGGGATGTTGAGACGAACATGTTTGACAATGACTACATCACGCCGCAGCCGCTTGCCGATTCGCTACGCGGACCGCTGGCGCCTCAAATCCGGGCCGGCTTCAACATCAATGACTACATCAGTACTGGCGGATCGAGTCGCCCCGCGTACAAGGGAGCGATTCAGCCGAGACTTGGTTTCTCATACGACGTGATGGGCGATCAGCGGACAGTGCTATTCGGCGGAGCCGGTACTTACTACGACCGGGATATCTGGAATTACATGCTCGACGAACGATTCCGCCGTCAGTACAGTGTCGTCAGGATCGATTTCCAACCGGTCTGTGCTCCGGGAGCGACAAACTGCGCGGTGTGGGATCCCAAGTACTACGATCCTGCGCAGCTGCGCGCGTTGGCTGTGGCAGTCGGACGCCCTGAGGTATTCGCGATCAAGAACGATATGCGTCCACCGAAGTCGAACCAATACAGTGCCGGTGTTCGCCAATCGATCGGGTCTTACTTGCTCACTGCAACCGGTACAATGGTCCGGGCGCGCAATGGACTCGCATTCGTGTTCGGCGCGCAAAACCTGGCGCCCAACTACACCAACCTCCTTCTCTCGACGGATGAAGTTCAGAGCCGATCGAAGCAGGTCCAGCTCAAGGCGGAAAAACCGCTGCTTGAAGGTGCTCGCTGGGGTGGATCGCTATGGTACACCCTGAGCAAGGCGGAATTGAAGGGAGAGTATTTCTTCGCCCTGGACGACCGTTATGGAAGGCCGTCGAAATATCCGTGGAGCACGGCACCTGGCGACGAGCGTCATAGCGTGCACGCCGACGCGATTACGCGCTTGCCCTTGGATGTGCTATTCAGCGGCGTCCTGACGCTGGGTTCCGGCCAGGCATATAGCATTTTCGATGCGACGAATGGCTTTGGACCGGGCCAGCGGCGGACCTACTACGTATATCCGCCAAAGCGCAATTTCCTCGGTATCAAGGCCTTCGCCTTCAGGAACCTGGATTTGCGGGCGCAGAAAGATTTCCGGCTCGCAAGGGGGGCGCCGGTGGGCCTCTCGTTCGACCTTTACAACGCCGCGAACACGGCCAACTATGGCTGTTTCAACAGCTTCGTACCGCCGGCGACGGATCCACCAAACGCGAACTTCGGCAAGCCCGACTGTGTCAACGAGGGTCGGAGGCTGCAGATCGGCCTCGTGTACGGCCGCAGGTAATCCCATTGAGGGATTGAGATCGGCGCTGGTTGCGGAGGACTGCAGCCAGCGCCGATTTTTGCTCTTAAGCATTGCTGAAATCACCGCCAGGTAATCCCATGCCTCGACCCCGGCTGATGCTTTTGCCTTTTTCGGCTTTCCTTGTCCTGGTCGCATCGGCGTGCACCACTGCGACGTCGATCACGGGAGTCAGCGGGCCGATTCCTCCGTCTGCACTCACGACCCGACAGACCGCGTTCCTCGATACTCTCGAGCGACGCACTTTCGAGTGGTTCTGGGATCAGAGCAATCCAAATAGCGGCCTGACCCCAGATCGCTGGCCGACGAAGAGTTTTTCCAGCGTCGCCGCGATCGGCTTTGCGCTCACGGCATATCCCGTGGGCGTCGAGCGCGGGTACGTGACGCGCAACGCCGCCGCGACGAGGACGCTAAGTACGCTCCGCTTCATGTACAACGCGCCGCAGGGTCCGCAGGCGACCAATGTCACCGGCTACAAGGGATTCTTCTACCACTTCCTCGACATGCAGACCGGCCTCCGCTTCGAGCAGGTCGAGCTATCTACAATCGACACGTCGCTTCTGCTTAGCGGCGTTCTTTTTTGTCAGTCGTACTTTACCGGCGCGGATCCGATAGAGAGCGCGATTCGCGCCTATGCAGATTCTCTATACTTGCGCGTCGACTGGGCGTGGGCCGTCCACAATCCTCCCCTCGTGAGCATGGGTTGGAAGCCCGAAACGGGATGGATCCCTTCCGACTGGAAGGGTTACGACGAAGGAATGATCGTCTACGTCCTCGCACTCGGATCACCGACACATCCGATAGATCCCGCTGGCTGGACGGAGTGGACCCGAACCTACGTCTGGATGCCTTTCTATGGACAGCCGCTCGTCAATTTTCCACCGCTGTTCGGGCACCAGTATTCGCACGTCTGGATTGACTTCCGGGGAATACAGGACGCGTACATGCGCGGCAAGGGGATCGATTACTTCGAGAACTCGCGCCGAGCGACAATGTCGCAGCGGTCGTACGCGATCGACAATCCCCAGCAGTGGCGAGATTACGGAGCCAACATCTGGGGATTGACCGCAGTCGATGGTCCGCACGATACCACTGTGGTGCTCGACGGCAGGACTCGACAGTTTCACACCTATACCGCGCGCGGCGTCGCCGCGGACTACAAGATGGACGACGGCACGCTCGCTCCGACCGCTCCGGGAGGGTCCGTGCCATTCGCGCCGGAGTTTGCTGTTCCCGCTTTGATCGCGATCCGCGAAAAGTATGGCGACAATCTCTTTACCAACTACGGATTCGTCGATTCCTTCAATCCAACGTTTCGGCTGGCAATCCAGCCACACCACGGACGCGTCGTCGCGGGAGTGGGTTGGTTCGACACGGATTATTTGGGAATCGATCAGGGGCCGATCATCGCCATGATCGAGAACTACAGGACTGACTTGATCTGGAAGACGATGCGCAAGAATCCGTACATCGTTGCAGGATTGAAAAAAGCGGGCTTCACCGGCGGCTGGCTAGGAAATTGAGCACGCGATAAAGCCCGCAATGATCCTCAGTCGGCGGACGTACGCAGAAAGTTGTAGTGTATCACATAGGTGTTGATTCGCCCCATCTCCAGGGAGATATGTCGGCCGAGAATCTCTCCCTTGGGCGGTGCCACGCAATTGGCGTTTGGCGGACAGGGAGGGTCGTAGTCGAATTCGATCCGATTACCCGTGATCAGATATGTGTAGTTGGTGGTGCGGATGGCGTCGGTGCCATTCCACTCGGTCCGATGCTCGGTAATCGACGCGTGTCCGTCCTGGTCGAGAATGAGAGTGCTGGACAGAATGGTCGGCGTCAGGCCAGGTGTGGCGGCGGGATAAGTTGGTAGACGACGACCGTCGATGTTGTCCAACGCGAATCGCCCACGTACGGTGGGACTGGTACTGCCGCTGCACGCGAACGTGGATAGAACGAGCAAGAGAAAGGTTTTCTGACAATGCAGGCGCATGTGGACCTCCGATGCGGATAGGATGTGACGCGTGAATTCAGACAGCATATGACAAGCCAGTTTTGCCTTCGGGCCGCTACGGCGCTGGTCTTCGTAGTCGGGATAGCGTGCTCCTCGGCCTCGGCCGGCGACAAGACCACTCTCCGCATCTGGGCGATGGGCCGCGAGGGTGAAGTCCTCTCCCAGCTGATTCCGGGATTCGAGAAGGAGCATCCCAACATCCACGTCGAGGTGCAGCAGATCCCGTGGACGGCGGCACACGAAAAGCTCCTGACCGCTTACGTCGGCGAAGCGACGCCAGACATTGCCATGCTCGGCAACACCTGGGTCCCGGAGTTCGTGGCTCTGAATGCGCTGGCTCCGCTCGACAGCTTCGTCGCGCAATCAAAGGAAGTTCGCCGCGACGATTTCTTTCCCGGCATCTGGAGAACCAACGTCGTCAACGGGAAGACTTACGGTATTCCATGGTACGTCGACACCCGGCTGATCTTCTATCGCTCCGACCTCCTCGCCAAAGCCGGGTACACGCAATTTCCGAAGACCTGGGCGGAGTGGACGGCCGCGATGAAGAAAATAAAATCCCAGATGTCCGGAAGACAATTTCCGATGCTGATGCCGACCAACGAGTGGCCGCAGCCTGTTGGATTCGCGCTCGAGACTGGATCGCCGATTCTGCGGGACGGTGGACGGTATGGGGCGTTCGAGCAGCCCGCCTTTCGTAAGGCGTTCGATTTCTATATTGGCTTCTACCGGCAAGGACTCGCATCACCGGTCTCGAGCTCGCAGGTCTCCAACCTGTTTCAGGAATTCGAGCGCGGGAACATCGCAATGTACATCTCCGGACCCTGGTACATCGGCGAGTTCAAGAATCGCCTCGACTCGGCGACCCAGAAAAAGTGGATGACGGCTCCGATGCCGGGCGTCAACGGACCGGGTGTGTCGATGGCCGGAGGTTCGAGTCTCTCACTGTTCTCCGGATCCCAGCACAAAATGGAGGCGTGGCAGCTCATCGAGTACCTCTCGCGGCCTGCCGTGCAGCTCCAGTTCTACAAGCTGACGGGTGATCTGCCACCGAGGAAGGCGGCGTGGCAGGATACGACACTCGCGAACAACAAGTACGCGAAGGCATTCCACGATCAGCTCGAGCGAGTGGTGCCGTTGCCGCAGGTGCCGGAGTGGGAGGAGATAGCCACTACTATTTTCGAGCACGGCGAGCAGGCGATCCGTAAGGCGAAGACTGTGGATCAGACGCTGAAATCACTTGATGACGATGTCAACGCGATGCTGGAGAAGAGACGGTACCTGCTGGATCAGAGCAAGGTCAAATGAGTGCTGCCGGCCGTGAGCTGACGACTCTTACAGACGCTCCTCGCAACCAGCGGCTGCGCACGCCGTCCGACGTTGGCAGGGCGGCGTGGCTGTTCCTCGCGCCGGCGCTCGTTCTCATTTTCGTTTTCTTTTTCCTGCCTGTTCTCGCCTCGCTCGTTTTGAGCGTGACTGACTTCGACATCTATGCAATCGCGAATCCGCCCACGACGCGCTTCGTCGGCCTCGCAAACTACAAGAAACTCCTCCAGGCTCCGGAATTCTGGCAGGCGCTGAGGAACACCTTCTATTTCGCGCTCGTCGGTGGACCGCTCACGATTGCCGTCTCGCTCGCAACGGCACTTTTGCTGAACGCCAGGCTCGTCCGCTTCAAGAGCTTCTTCCGCACTATCTACTTCACGCCATTCGTCACGACTCTCGTCGCCGTCGCCATTGTCTGGCGCTATTTGTATCACACGCGCTACGGACTCCTCAACTACACCCTCGGCCATTTCGGCATCGGGCCGATAGACTGGCTCGGCGATCCCCACTGGGCGATGCCGTCGATCATCCTCATGTCGGTGTGGAAGAACTTCGGCTACAACATGTTGATCTTCATCGCGGGCCTGCAGGCGATTCCCCAGGATCTCTACGACGCGGCCGAGATCGACGGGGCCGGACCCGTGCGCAGATTCTTCGCCGTCACGCTTCCTCTGCTCGGGCCAACACTTCTGTTCGTCGGCGTCATCACGATGATCGGCTACTTCCAGCTCTTCTCCGAGCCCTACGTGATGACCTCGGGTGGCCCGCTCCGCAGCACTACCAGCGTCGTGCTCTTGATGTACGAGGAAGGATTCCGCTGGTGGCGAATGGGATACGCTGCGTCGATTGCCTTCGTATTGTTCGTCGTGATTCTGATCGCGACGCTCATCCAGTTCCGTTTCCAGAAGGATCGGACCTAGATGTCGCGGACGAATCCGAAGCTCATTATCGCCGACGGGAAGTCAACTGATGACTACCGGCCGGGGGCTGTCGGCGGAGCGGCTGTGGGCCGCGGGCGCGTCGACTCCGCGCTAACTCGGCGGCGTATCACGCAAGTAATTCTTTATGTTCTACTGATTGTCGGGGCGCTGATCGCGCTGCTGCCGATGCTCTGGATGTTGTCCGCCTCGTTCATGCCGACCGGCGAAGCGAGCATGTACCCGCCGCATCTGTTGCCGAGCAAGATCACGTTCTCCCACTACGGCGACCTGTTTACCCGTCTGAACCTCGGGAGGTACCTCTTCAACAGCGCGCTCATCGCGTTCGTGGTGACCGGTATCTCCCTCGTCATTAACTCTATGGCTGGGTACGCCTTCGCCAAGCTCCGGTTCCGTGGACGGGATCGCGCGTTCCGCATTCTTTCGCTCGGCCTGGTGCTGCCCGTACAGGTGGCGATGCTTCCCCTGTTCCTGTTGATGAAGAACCTCCATCTCATCAACACCTACTGGGGCGTGATCATTCCGGGGATGGCGAGCATCTTCGGAATCTTTCTAATCAGGCAGTACGCGCTCTCGATTCCCGACGACATGCTCGACGCCGCGCGCATAGACGGCGCGTCGGAGCTGAGGATCTACTGGTCGGTCGTGGTACCGGGGATTCTACCCATTCTGGCGACGCTCGCGATATGGACATTTCTGGCGACGTGGAACGACTTCATGTGGCCGTTGATCGTGCTGAGCGACGAAGCGCACTACACACTGCCGGTGGCACTGGCGAATCTCTCTGGAGAGCACGTGATGGACACCGAGCTGATGATGGCCGGCTCCGTGCTCACAGTGATACCAGTTCTCGCCGTATTTCTCTTTCTCCAGCGTTACTACATCCAGGGCGTAATGGCCGGGAGCGTCAAAGGATGATTCGTGGCTCGATTGTGTTCCTCATCACCATCATCCTCGGCATGCAGGCGCAAGCGCAAACGCCTCCGACGAACCCTCCGCCATCCAATCCCCCGACGCCTACACCAATTCCCGCAATCGTGCCGGCCGTTCCGGTCCAGGCAGCCGGGCCCACTACTATAGTATTGGATTCGTTCGATTCGGTGACCCAGTGGAAGGCCACCCCGGTCGAGGGTGTCGAGATTTCCGTGCATCCCGAGTCGAACGGTGCGCACGGCCGAGCGATGAGGGTGGATTTCGATTTCCACGGGCACGGCGGTTACGCGGTAATCAATCGTCCTCTGCGTTTGACACTCCCTCCCAACTACGAGATTTCGTTCGCGATCAGGGGTGAAGCGCCGACGAACACCCTCGAAATCAAGATGATCGACTCCACCGGTGAGAACGTCTGGTGGTCCAACAACCCCAACTTCCAGTTTCCGAAGGATTGGCAGACGATTGCGCGTAAGAAGCGGCAGATCTCCTTTGCGTGGGGACCGACCAGCGACAAGGAGCTGAAGCGCTTTGCGGCGATCGAGCTCGCGATCACCGCTGGCTCTGGTGGGAAGGGAAGCCTCTGGCTCGACGACCTCGCTATCACGCCACTCGATCCCGATACGCGCTTCTATCCATTTCCGCGCGTCACCGCCTCATCGCAGTCTCAGGGATACGACGTCGCTCGCGCCACCGACACCGACCAGATGACTACCTGGCGGAGTGCGCCGTTGCGGGTGAGCCCGACATCCGCAGGAGCGGCATCGACCGGCTCGGTGCCACCGGGTGCGGAGACGATCGACCTTGATTTCCAGAGACGACGGGAATTTGGCGGCCTGGTAATCACCTGGGAGCCCGGACGGCGCGCCAACTCCTACGAAGTGCAGGGTTCACCGGACGGACAGAAGTGGCAAACACTCTACACCGTCAACAGAGCTTCGTCCATCCCACAGACGGGAACCGTGGCTTCAGGCAAGACGGCGCTCGCGTTGGCGCCACTCTTTCGCGACTACCTGTACATGCCGGAGAGCGATGCGCGGTTTCTGCGGATTGTGCTCAAGTCGCCGGAGAACAAGAACGGCTTCGGCATCCGGGACATCGCCATCAAGCCTCTCGAATGGGCCGCCAGCGAGAACGATTTCTTTCTTTCTATCGCGAAGGACGCACCGAGGGGGAGTTATCCGCGGCCGTTCCTGAGCGAGCAATCGTACTGGACCGTGATCGGCGTCGATCGCGACAGCGCCGAGGCTCTGATCAACGAAGAGGGAATGATTGAAGTCGGGCGCGGGGAGTTCTCGATTGAGCCATTCCTGTATGTGGATGGAAAGCTCCTCACCTGGAATGATGTGAAGACTTCGGTAGCGTCGAATCCCGAAGCGCTGCCGCTGCCGCAGGTGACGTGGAGCACCACCGATCTGGATCTCGTCATCAGCGCATTCGTGGCGGGGCCGGCCGATTCGTCCGTACTCCACGCTCGCTATCGCATCATTAACAACTCGAGAAAGTACAAGAAGTTGACACTATACCTAGCGTTGCGCCCGTTCCAGGTGAATCCGCCGTGGCAATTTCTCAACCTTCCTGGCGGCGTCGCGCGTATCGATACGATCTCACTCCAGGGCGCCGCCGCGCGGGTCACCGGCAACAAGTTCGTGCTGTCGCTCAGCTCCCCGAGCGGCTTTGGGGCGGTGACGTTTCACGAAGGCAACATTGTGGACTGGCTGCGGGCCGGAAAGCTTCCAAATCCCATTTCCGTGACGGATCCCGCTGGGCACGCTTCGGCGGCGTTCAGCTATCAGCTCGAGCTCGGTCCACGCGCGACATCGAGTCCGATCGATATCGTGGTGGCACTGCACGAACCCACTCCTCCGTTGTCGCCCCGGATCGCGCTTCTGCCCGGACAGGGTGAGCGCATCGTCTCGGCCCAACTGGAAAAGACACAGGCCGAATGGCGGGAGAAGCTTGGTCGCGTCTCGATTACTCTTCCCCCCTCGGCGTCACGCTACACCGAGACGATGCGCACACAGCTCGCCGACATCCTGATCAACCGCGATGGTCCGGCAATCCAGCCCGGCTCGCGCAGCTACTCGCGCTCCTGGATCCGCGATGGGTCGCTAACCTCCACGGCATTGCTTCGTCTCGGGCATGCAAGTGAGGTTCGGGAGTTCATGGAGTGGTACGCCAAGTACCAGTACGCGAACGGCAAGGTGCCTTGCTGCGTCGATGAGCATGGCGCGACGCCGGTGCCGGAGAACGACAGCCACGGTGAGTTCATTTACCTGGTTGGCGAGTATTATCGGCACACCCGCGACAAAGCGGAGCTGGAGAAGATGTGGCCGCATGTGGCGAAGGCGGTGGCGTACATGGATTCGCTCCGCCATGAAAGGATGACGGAGCAGTACACCGTTGGCGCTAATAAGCCGTTCTACGGGCTGCTGCCCCAGTCCATATCGCACGAAGGCTACAGTGCGAAGCCAATGCATTCCTACTGGGATGATTTCTTCGCCCTGCGCGGCTTCAAGGATGCGGCGTTCATCGCAAAGGAGCTGGACAAGCCGGAAGCGGGGAAATTCGCCCAGATCAGAAACAGCTTCCGCTCGAATCTTTTCGAGTCGATCAGGCAGGTAGTGATCACGCGGCGCATCGACTACATCCCGGGCTCGGTGGAGCTGGCGGATTTCGACGCGACCTCGACGACAATAGCGGTTTCTCCTGTTGGCGAAGCGGGACGACTTCCCGGTCCCCTCCTCATGCGCACCTTCGACAAGTACTTCCAGGAAGCGCGCCTGCGCTCACTCGGAATGAAGCCGTGGGATGCCTACACGCCGTACGAGCTGCGCACGGTCGGCACGCACATTCAATTGGGACAACGCGCGCGCGCGCACGAGCTGCTGGATTTCTTCTTCAAGGATCAGCGCCCCGCTGCGTGGCACCAGTGGGCGGAGGTTGTCTATCGAGACCCGAAGAGTCCCAGGTTCATCGGTGACATGCCTCACACCTGGGTGGGTAGCGACTATATCAGGAGCTTCCTCGACATGCTGGCGTTCGAGCGCGAGAGCGACAGCTCACTGGTAATCGGTGCGGGAGTTCGAGACGACTGGGTAAAACAGGATCCCGGTGTGCGTGTTGCGAATCTCAGCACCCAATACGGCCCGCTCAATTACGACATGCGCGCGAGCGGCAATGTAGTGACAGTGAATCTCCGCGCCGGAATCAGGATGCCGCCTGGCGGGATCGTAGTATGGTCACCGCTCGAGCAGCCGATCCTGTCGGCCTGGGTCGACGGCGTTCCAACCGCGGTGAAGGGATCGGAAGTCAGAGTTCGCAAGCTGCCCGCGACCGTGATAATCCGATATCCCAGATGATCGCGGCAACGGAAAGACTCGTGCGCCCGTGTCTGGCATCTATGACAAAGGGTTATGCGGATGCTCCGGAAGTAAAGGGATGCTCCGGATTTGTCTTTTTGTTATTTCGAGCGAAGACTCCGTTTCGCGGCAGATGCATCCCGAGCGGCAGTGAACAAAAACTCCCAGCCCCGTTTAAGAGAGCCGCAGCGCCACACGAAACGATCCGCAGCATCCGTCGGTTTCCGGAGTATCCGCATAACCCCTCCGTCCTAGATGCCGGCCCGAGCGGCTCTACCCTACTTCGAGAGAATCTCTCCCTTGCTGCGAATAACCGAGGAGTAGTACCGCCCCGACGATTTGATCGTGCGTTGCTGGGTCGAATAATCGACGTGGACGATGCCGAAGCGCTTCGAGTAGCCGTGCGCCCACTCGTAGTTGTCGAGCAGCGACCACGCGTAGTAGCCGCGCAGGTTCACGCCTTTGCTCATCGCCTCGTGCGCCGCGCGGAGATGCTGCCGGTAATACTCGACCCTGAGTGGATCTTCGACACGTCCGTCAATGGTATGCGGCGGATCGTAAAAGGCCGCGCCGTTCTCGGTGATGTAGATCGGCAGCTTCCCTCCACCGTACCGCTCATTGACCCACAGCAGCACGCGCGTCAGCGCCTCAGGAAAAACTTCCCAGTTCGTATCGGTCTGGATGTGCTGAGGTTGCGGGACGTGCTTCGTGCGCAGCGGAAGATAGTCGGGGTGATACTGCTCGACGCGGCGCGTGTAGTAGTTGACGCCGAGAAAGTCGATCGGCTGCTTGATGAGCCGCATGTCTTCGTCCGGCCACTCCGGCCACGCCTCGCCAAAAAGCTGCGCCAGCTCAACTGGATATTTTCCAAGAAAAATAGGATCGAGGTATTGCCGGTTCACGTACGCGTCCGCGCGCCTCGTCGCGTCCAGATCCTCCGCAGACTCGGAAGCGGGATACTTGGGCTCGAGGTTGACGACGATTCCGATCTTTCCGCGGAGCTTCTTCGCCGCCTTGGTGGAGCGGAATCTCTCGACCACCGTACCGTGAGCGCGGAGAAGATTGTGGGTGGCGATCGGCGCCTCGAACAAATTCGAGTGTCCGGGCGCGAGCACACCCGACACGTAACCGCCGTCGGTGACTACCCACGGCTCGTTGAGCGTCGACCACATTTCAATGCGATCGCCCAGCGCGTCGAACATCGTGACGGCGTAATCGCAGAACCACTCGGCGATGTCGCGATTGAGCCAGCCGCCCCGGTCGTCGAGCGCTTCGGGGAGATCCCAGTGGTAGAGCGTCGCGTTCGGCTTGATTCCCTTCTCGAGCAGCGCGTCTACGAGGCGGGAGTAGAAGTCGATCCCCTTTTTGTTGACGACTCCTGTTCCCTGCGGGAAGATTCGACCCCACGCAATGCTGAATCGGTACGAGTTGAGGCCGAGCTCCGACATGAGCGCGACATCGTCCCGGTAGCGCCGGTAGTGATCGCAGGCGACGTCGCCCGTCTGATCGAGCCAGGTGTTGCCGGGAGTGTGGGAGAAACGGTGCCAAATGCTGGGCCCGGCGCCGTCTGCCGTTGTGGATCCCTCGATCTGATAGGCGGAGGTCGCCGCTCCCCACAGGAAATCGTCGGGGAACCGGTAGGAATTACTCATTTGAAATCACGGATGCTGCGGAAAATGGCGGGTGCCTCGGATACTGCGAGTATTGCAAAGGGTCACGAAGGCGGTGGGATCACTGGAGCGAAACAATGGCCAGCGTAACGCTCAACGGCGTCCGTAAAATTTATCACGAAGGCGCCGAACAGGTAGCGGTGGATCGCGTCGATCTCCAGGTGAAGGATGGCGAGTTCGTCGTGCTCGTCGGCCCATCAGGTTGCGGCAAGAGCACAACATTGAGAATGATTGCCGGACTCGAATCCATCAGCGCCGGCACCGTGAAGATCGGCGATCGCGTCGTGAACGACGTACCACCCAAGGCGCGAGACATCGCGATGGTATTCCAGAATTACGCGCTCTATCCACACATGACGGTGCGGGAGAACCTGGGCTTCGCGCTCAGGCTCAGGAACATGTCGACTGCCGACATCAACGATCGCGTTCGCATCGCCGCCACGACGCTCGGCCTCGACGACTACCTCGACCGCAAGCCACGTCAGCTCTCGGGTGGACAGCGACAGCGCGTGGCCCTTGGTCGCGCGATCGTCCGGCAGCCACAGGTCTTCCTGTTCGACGAGCCGCTCTCGAACCTCGATGCGCAGATGAGAGTGTCGATGCGCCGGGAAATCGCGCGGCTGCACCAGGAGCTCAAGGTGACGATGATCTACGTCACCCACGATCAGGTCGAAGCGATGACCCTGGGCGACAGAATAGTAGTGATGAACAAGGGACACGTGATGCAGATCGACACGCCGCTCAATCTTTACGAGAAACCGAAGAACAGATTCGTGGCGGGATTCATCGGCAATCCGGCGATGAATTTTGCGAACGGCACTGTGGAAGGCGGCGGGCCATCGAGATTCGTGGCCGAGGGTGGCGATTGGGAGATCAATCTTCCAAACCGTGTCGCGTCGGGACTCGCTGGTGCGAGAGGCCGCGCGATCACGATGGGAATCAGGCCGGAAGATGTGACGGTCGTTCCCGGTCCGCGGTCGGCGCCCGCGACTGCATCAGCGCGGCTGGATCTCGTCGAATCGCTTGGGAACGAGACTTTTATTTATGCGAGCGCGGGACGTCACGATGTTACAGCGCGCGTGTCGCCGCAATCTCTGCCGCCAATCGGGTCGAAGATCTATCTGGCGTTCGACCTCGAGAAAGCCCACTTCTTCGACGCGCTCAGCGGAGAGAGAATCGGCTAGGAAGAGCCGCTCGGGCTGGCCCATCTGATGAAGGGTTATCCGGAGCATCCTTTTGCTTCCGGAGCATCCGTATAACCCTTCGTCATGGATGCCAGTTATTCGTCCGGCGGCGCGAGAGGGTCCATGTGAGAGGCGAACTCACGTAGCCCGTGAAAGGCGCGGTCGCTCAGTCTGAGGTCGATGTTGTTGACTTTGCCTTCGATCTTGCGCGCGGTGACCAGGAACAGGAACTCACGGATCGGAAGCCACGTTTCCGCCCACTCCTCGGTTTCCACCACGTCGAGGACTCGCCTGTTCTGAAGTCCCACGACGCCCTCGCGGATGATCGGGTCGCCGCCGGCACGCGTTACGCCGCGCTCGTCGTTGCCGACATAAATGCGATGGTGCTCAGTCTTGCGCCGTGTCCGCAGACGATAGGTGGTTCGATCCGTGTCGTTGAAGGTCAGCTCCGCGCGGGCCGAGCCACTTCCACCCAACGGATACTCATCATCGGCCTGCATCGGCCTGGTCTCGCGGCGCGAGAATCCGACGAGTACCGACTCCGGCGGTGCGGTGAGTCTGTGCCCCGCAAAGCTGTACTCGATGACCAGGCGCTGGATCTCCGGTGAATCCGCGCCGAGCAAGTCGTAGAAGATGTTGTATGAGCTGAGCGAAACCTGGAACCGCGCGAGTGTCGTGTTCGTGCTGCTGTCGTACACGTACTCAGCGTTGCCCGAGAAGCGAGAGTGTTCTACGGTTGGAAAACGGAGGGGACTGATGCTCTCGAGTCGGCTCGCTTGTGAGCGGGCAGCATCGGCGCAAACGACGAATCCGCAGAGAGCAAGGACGGGGTACGCTCTCATTTCGCGGGCCTCGCTCTCCTCCGCGCATTTACGCTGGTGAAGTCGCCGAGACTTAGTTGGTAGTTGCTGTTGATCTTGTTGTTCCACGCCGCGGCTTCCGCTGGATGTCCGAGCGCAGCGTGTGCTTCAGCGATGCGGTTCATCACCAGAAAGTTGGTCGTATCCGCGGTGCTCAGA